>Ga0255338_1002869_pt1 | contig 22884 bp, 21 predicted proteins | sample MeOH1_35cm_T4_19_FD_203715 | JGI IMG/M metagenome (GOLD analysis project Ga0255338, IMG submission 203715) | Sandy soil microbial communities from University of British Columbia, Vancouver, Canada - MeOH1_35cm_T4_195 | ecosystem: Engineered > Artificial ecosystem > Sand microcosm > Unclassified ...
AAACTTTGGCACTCCTTCATCTTTGACTCCTCGTCTCGTGGTTGGGACGAGAACGTTACGACGACTGCCGTAACGGTCAAACCTTCAGGAGTCCCCCGGCAGAGCCGGGGGTTTACCTATTATTAATTACCACCAAAGGTGGTGGCATGATGAATGAAGTCGTTCAAACAATGTCATCAATCAGCGAGAGTTCAAGCAAAATAGCAGAGATTATAAGTGTCATTGACGGCATTGCCTTTCAAACAAATATCCTGGCACTCAATGCAGCAGTAGAAGCTGCGCGTGCTGGTGAACAAGGCCGAAGCTTTGCAGTGGTCGCAACAGAAGTGCGCAACCTTGCTCAGCGCAGTGCCGCCGCTGCCAAGGAAATTAAATCATTGATTGATGATTCAGTACAAACTGTCGGCCGAGGCGCTGCGTTAGTAAATAATGCCGGTAAAATAATGGATGAAATCGTCAGCTCGATTAAACGAGTCACTGAAATAATGACAGAAATTACTGCGGCATCACACGAACAAAGTACGGGGATCGATCAGATTAACCAGGCAGTTTCCCAGATGGATGAAGTCACACAACAGAATGCTGCATTGGTCGAGGAAGCTGCCGCTGCTGCTGCGTCATTAGAAGAGCAAGCTCATGGCCTGGCCGGTGCAATTTCCATATTTAATGTAGAGCAGGATACGCAGAAAAATGCAACCGTTGTTCAATTCACCGATATTAAATCAGAAAAGCGATCTAAATTGACACAGGATCACAAAATAATCCGTCCAGGCAGTGAAAATAGAGCTGTCGGTAGCGGCACAAAGTAGAAGCTGAAGTTAACAATGAATGATCCGCAGTATAGGCGGATCATTCACTTTCATAGCAAGATTATTCCGTTTAGTAATATTCTGATTTTGCATAGCTCTCAAATCGGGTATATTCGCCCAGGAAAGTTAGATCGATCTTCCCGATCGGACCATTTCGCTGCTTACCAATAATGATTTCCGCAATCCCTTTATCCTGGGTATCCGGGTTATAAACTTCATCGCGATAAATAAAAAGAATCACATCAGCATCCTGCTCAATCGCACCGGATTCCCGCAGATCTGACATAACCGGTCGTTTATTGGGTCGTTGCTCAAGACTCCGGTTAAGCTGGGATAATGCGATCACCGGCACCCTCAATTCCTTGGCCAATCCCTTTAATGCCCGTGAAATCTCAGAGATTTCTGTTGCCCTGTTTTCACCTTGACTGCTTGAAGACATTAATTGTAAGTAATCCACGACAATCAGGCCTAGCTCGCCATGTTGACGATAAAGTCGCCTTGCCCGCGCCCTGAGTTCCAGTGCGTTAAGTGCCGCACTTTCATCAATAAAGATAGGCGCATCATTGAGTTTGCCTAAAGCGTGCGTCAGCTTGGGCCAATCTTCATCTTCCAGACGACCTGTTCTTACTTTATGCTGGTCCAGTCTGCCGACAGATCCCAATAGCCGCATTGCCAACTGTGCTCCGCCCATTTCCATACTGAATACAGCAACTGGCTTATTCAGTTCCAGAGCAACATGTTCAGCAATATTTAAAGAAAAAGCAGTTTTCCCCATCGAGGGTCGACCGGCCACTATTATCAGGTCTCCCGGCTGAAAACCAGAAGTCTTCTGATCAAGATCGTGAAACCCGGAAGCAATGCCTGTGACATTACTCGGGTTATCCTGGCTGTATAGTAACTCTATCCTTTCAACAACTTGCTTCAGGAGTGGCTGGATATCGACAAAACCTTCCTTGCCTTTTGCACCCTCCTCGGCAATCTCAAAAACCTTTGATTCAGCCTCGTCCAGTAAGTTTGCAGCTGAGCGCCCTGCCGGGTTATAAGCAGAGTCCGTTATCTGCACCCCAACCTGTGCAAGATTACGCATAATTGAGCGTTCGCGCACGATCTCTGCATAGCGTCTTATATTTGCTGCTGAGGGTGTATTTTGAACAATTGAACCAATATAGGTGAGCCCCCCCACATTTTGCAGCTCAGCTGATATTTCCAGAGACTCTGCAACCGTGATGACGTCTGCGGGTTTACTCTGTTCAATTAATTTACAGATGTGATGGTAAATGAGTCGATGATCCTGTCGATAGAAGTCTGCATCAGTGATGAGATCAGCGACTTTATCCCAGGCATTATTATCCAGCATGAGCCCACCCAGTACTGATTGCTCAGTTTCAATCGAATGGGGGGGTGTTTTATAGGGATCTACAAACTGGTTGTGGTTGATACTGATTGGTGATTGCGCCATGGGTATCCAGCCAATTTCAAATGATAGATCAGGTATTCTATCATCAGCAGCACAACAAAAGAAAAAAGGACTGGTTTAAATAGTCCTTTTTAAAAGTTCATACTAGCAAACAGACTGTTATGACACTACTCACCCAATACAGACACGGCAATCTGCGCGGATACATCGCTATGCAATACAATCGTCAGTGGATAATCGCCAATTTGTTTTAACTGTCCATGCGGCATACGAATCATTGATTTCTCAATTTGAAAGCCTTGTGCCACAAGCGCCTCTACAATATTTATATTGGTTACAGAACCAAAAAGCTTCCCATCACCACCGGTTTTCTGTGTGATTTGCAACAACAATCCGTCGAGCTTGGCTGCCACAGCCTGCGCTGCTGCGAGTGAAACAGCATGGATGTTTTCCAGCTCAGCCCGCTTTGATTCAAACTCGGCAATTGCCTGCTCAGTCGCGCGTTTTGCCTTTCCTTGCGGAATCAGATAGTTCCTGGCAAAGCCACTTTTTACATTAACGACATCACCTAATTTTCCCAGATTGGAAATTTTTTCCATCAATATGATTTGCATATGAACTCCTTAGTGCCGATCGGTATAAGGCAGCAACGCAAGAAAGCGAGCACGCTCAATCGCTGTACCTAATTGGCGTTGATAAAATGCTTTCGTACCAGTAATGCGGGCAGGAATAATTTTTCCATTCTCAGTAATAAAGTCTTTCAGAATACCGATATCCTTATAATCCACCGTCTTGATGCCTTCCGCTGTAAAGCGACAGAATTTCTTCCGCTTAAACAAAGGGCGATTGGCTCTTTTTTCTTTTTCTTTATCTTTACTGTCTTTACGTCTTGTAAACCGAGTCATTTTTTTGTTTCCTGATTAAATTAATACAATGTGATCAACATGCAATATCAATTGATGGCTTGCAAAACTCTTTTTATTAAGATATCCGGTCAGTTTTACCATGCTTCCTATCTTAATATCCGATATTGTCAAAGCAATCTGCCCCAGCGCAACCGCTAAAATTTCACACATTATCTGTCGAGGCATTTCTGCTTCCAATCGGCGAGAAACATGCTTGATTACAAATTCTATAATAGCCACGCCGGCTGGCGAATATCGTAAAACATCCAATCGAACTATATTGCCGCAAATTACTGTCTGATTGCAATCCAACTAATATCCCGATTATGCTGAAGCGGTAGATTCTTCCGATCCCTCAACGACATCATCAGATCCGATCTCTTCAACCGCTTCGCTTGCCGGTAGAAATGCAGAGACAGGCCTTTCTTCCTGCCGCATCATTGAAGACGGCTCAGTAACAGGACCATTCATTCTGATCGTTAAATGGCGGAGAATAGCATCATTGAATTTAAAAGCATGCTCCAGATCATTGAGTGTTTCTTGATCACACTCAATATTCATCAGCACATAGTGAGCCTTGTGAACTTTCTGGATAAGATAGGCTAATTGACGTCGCCCCCAATCTTCCATCCGATGTATCGATCCATTTTTCGCAGTAACAATACCGCGATAGCGTTCAATCATCGCTGGAACCTGTTCGCTTTGATCAGGGTGTACAATAAAAACGATCTCGTAGTGTCGCATAAAGTCCTTATGGGTAAAGTCTCCCGTTACGGCTGGTGAGACAAGGGTTTAAAACGTCATTTTACTGAACTGAGCAGACAATATCAAATATTGTTCATATGAATAAGAAACTTGAAGAAATTCCAGACTATCCGATCAAGCGCAGAACATCCAGCATACAGTGATTAGAGAACATTAATCGAGATATGCTTCTGTTTTATCAGGATTAACACCTAAAAAACAAAACCACCCGCTCATAGAATAAACCCATACCCCTGATGAACTGGTAAAATAACCTAAACTGACTGATTTTATTATTACCCTTATTTATTAATTATCACATCATCAAAAATAAACAGATATGTTGCTAATGATCGATAACTACGATTCTTTTACCTATAATCTGGTTCAGTATTTCTCAGAACTGGGTGAAGAAGTCGTTGTTTTTAGAAATGATGAAATTACGCTTGAAAAAATTTCACAACTCAATCCAGCCCGCATTGTTATCTCCCCAGGACCTTGTACACCCAACGAAGCAGGTGTATCGCTGTCTGTAATCAGCCAGTTCAGCTCACGTATCCCTGTTCTAGGTGTTTGTCTCGGGCATCAGAGTATTGGGCAGGCCTTTGGTGGAAAAATCATCCATGCAAAACAACTCATGCATGGCAAAACATCCCCGATTTACCATAATAATGTTGGCGTGTTCCGTAATTTGCCAAATCCCTTTATTGCGACCCGCTATCATTCCCTCGTCATCGAACGGTCAACGCTCCCTGACTGTCTTGAAATTACGGCTTGGACTGAAGATGATGAAATCATGGGCGTACGCCATAAATCCCTCGCCATCGAAGGCATTCAATTTCACCCGGAATCGATATTAAGTGAGCATGGACATGACATGCTGAAGAATTTTCTGAATTAATTAACACGATCTGTAGAAAACAAATTCATGACCCCTAAAGAAGCGCTGAATCAGCTTATCGATCATCAAGAAATTCAGCATGATGACATGCTCTCCCTGATGCGTCAGATCATGCGGGGAGAAATCTCTCCGGTACAGATTGCCGCTATTATTACCGGATTACGCGTCAAGAGAGAAACAATCGGTGAAATTACGGCTGCTGCCCAAGTCATGCGGGAATTTGCCACGCCGATTGAATTATCAGATCGCACACATCTGGTTGATACGTGTGGAACCGGCGGCGATGCATCACATACATTTAATATCTCCACCACATCTGCTTTTGTGACTGCCGCAGCAGGTGTCCGTGTCGCCAAACATGGCGGCAGATCGGTATCCAGCCAATCCGGCAGCGCTGATGTTCTGGAAGCACTCGGCGTCAATCTGAACCAGACACCCCAGCAAGTCGCTCAATGCATCGACAAAATCGGTCTGGGATTCATGTTTGCCCCCAATTACCACAGCGCAATGAAACATGCCGCACCGGTACGGCGTGAGCTTGGTATCAAAACCCTGTTTAACATACTGGGGCCATTGACAAATCCTGCTGGTGCCAGAAATCAGGTATTGGGCGTATTTAATGCCGATCTGGTCAGCACTCTCGCACATGTACTCCAGCAACTCGGCAGTCAACATGTCATGGTCGTTCATGGCACAGATGGTCTGGATGAGATCACTATTTCCGGCGAAACCACCATTGGCGAATTAAGACATGGAAAAATTAATATCTATACGATCAAACCGGAAGATTTCGGCTTAAGGACAGCTCCGATCAGCACAATACGGGTGGCAGACAGTGCGCAAGCCAGGAAGATGCTACTGTCAGTACTGGAAAATGAAGCGGGACCGGCGCGTGACATTGTTTTACTGAATGCCGGTGCCGCTATTTATGTTTCAGGGCTGGCTGATTCTGTCGAAGATGGTATAAACAAAGCGCAGCTTGCCATCGCCAACGGTACTGCCTTAAGAAAATTACATGAACTGATCGCATTCTCTCAGCAATAACCAATCACAACCCGTTAAAATGTCCGACATTCTAAGAAAAATATTACTGGTTAAAGTACAGGAAATTGCCGCTGCACGTGCATTAAAACCTTATCCGGCACTTATGCTTGATGCCGAGACAGCATCACCTCCACGTGATTTCATTGCCGCCATCCAAAAAAAAATAGCGGCAGGAAAACCAGCCGTTATTGCTGAAATTAAACAGGCCAGCCCAAGTAAAGGGGTATTACGAGGTAAAGCTGCCGCAGCATCAACTGACACGTCAACCGACAATTCCGGATTCATTCCTTCTGAAATTGCCCAAACCTACGAGCAACATGGTGCGGCGTGTTTATCTGTGCTGACTGACAAGCAGTTTTTTATGGGCAGTCCAGCATGTTTACAACAAGCCCGTGCAGCCTGCCAGTTACCCGTGCTGCGTAAGGATTTCATGCTGCATGAATACCAGATCGCCGAAGCGCGTGCAATGGGTGCAGATTGTATTTTATTAATCGTTGCGGCATTTTTAATGAAAAATGTTCTGGGTGTAGAATTCCAGGAAAGAGATCCTCTGGCTCAGATGCTTAAACTGGAAGCACTGGCCCATTCACTGGGCATGGCTGTACTGGTAGAAGTTCATGACACCGAAGAACTGACGCTCGCATTGCAGTTATCAACGCCATTAATCGGCATTAACAATCGTAATTTACGAACTTTTGAAACATCATTAAACACCACCTTGCAGTTACTGGACCGCATTCCGCCGGAACGAATTGTTGTGACCGAAAGCGGCATCCATACCGCGGCAGATGTCCGGTTAATGCGTGACAATCATGTTGATGTTTTTCTGGTTGGTGAAGCGTTTATGCGGGCAGATGACCCGGGTGTTGCACTTGAACATATTTTCACTTGACTTCACAATCCAGATTCGAATCCACCAATCAAAATAACTTCACTTTTCACAGGTAACAATTTAAACTCGGTTTCAGTAAATCACCGATCAACTCCTGAACCAATACCAGACAAGCGACTATATGATTCATAACATAATCGTTCACCTTTGGGGGCTATGAATGAAGTGTTATGTGAAGTTAATGATTGTTATGACCATGCTGATGATGTTATCCGCATGCGCCACCAAATCCCAGAATAAACCCCAGCCAGCCTTGCCTGTTGCAGCACAGTCCGCTACGCCATTTGAGCAATTATCCTTTAAGGCCGCCCGTAAAACTGTTTACGAAGATAGCGGCCGGTTTATCATGATTGAAGGCAGTGAATGCACACAACGAAATGGCGGAACAGATGCCGCAACCATGCTGCTATGGGTTAGCATGCCTCATTATGTGGATAATGGCACGGTCGTATTAAATGGCTGGGATCTGCGCTATCTGCATGATGATCGTGAAATACATGCATTGCGCGCCGAAATCACCCACAGTAAACTGGTTACGGGCAACGATGCATCATTTCTGGTATTTGAGGCGCAAGGCCATCTCAGCGATCAGAATCACAATACGGCGTATGAATTCTGTATTCACTACACCGGCTTTGGATATCACGCCGCCTGGTTTGATGCAGCAATCGAAGGCGATCACAGCGGCATAGATTCACAGGCCTTACAAAGCAAGCATCAAGGTGCGGTGGCCTCACTGGAAAGTATATGGAGTAAAGGCGTATTCAAAAGCAAAGATTCCGTTGCAGTCATGCCACGTGGCTTTGCTTTCCAGTATGACAATCGATTTGAGTGCGAGCTTCGTTTTCTACCATGCCAATGGGGGGATCGATCCGACTATCCTCTGCTGCAGATTGCCTATAATCTCTTTCAGATAAGTCCATCGTCCAATCTTAATGATAATCCGCGCTGGACGACACAAACAATTCTGAAAGATAATTCCATTCAAGACCACTGGATCAAAACACGCGCATCCCTGATCGGTGGCAGCAGCATCAGACTCCGCACTGATTTACTACCACTGACACCGCGCTCCGGAAGCACGAAAACCTGTCGTAATGGTCCGGATGGCATTGTCCATACCCGATCTGTCCGATTGCACGATCTGCCTTACGACTATGCCATCCCCATGCTGACCGGCTGGGATTTATCATACGAATGTGATGATCAGCGGGTCCAGCGGGCTGGCATCTGGATACACGACATTCATTTTGACCCGGCGTCCAGTTCACTGGAATACAAAATATCAACTGTTTTGCGTGACAAGGACGGCATACCCAGTTTTAATGCCGCACATCGGGTGACCGTATTAGGACTTAACCGGTTGTCCGCACCCAGCCGACGACCGTTATCAATACAAGAGAACGAGCCAGGTAAAAACTAACCTGTTTTTACACACCGCTGCAGCAAGGCGGATAGTTCAACCGACTGTTAACGCTCCACCGGAATCACTGTTACACGGATTACCTGTTCTGCACGCTGATACAGCAGTTCATAGCTTTGCCCTGCTTCAAGGGTTTTCAGGATAGTCGAGTATGTCGCCAGACTCCTGATTGCCTGACCATTCAACTGAATCAGTATGTCACCGGCCTGTAATTGTGCTTGCTGCGCCGGAGAATCCGCCAGGACACTGGCAATACGCACGCCGTCACCTGGATAGGAGAAATCGGGTACCGTTCCCAAACTGATTTTACGCGTTGCCCCCTGGTTTTCTGCTGATGTGGCAATTTGCCTACTATCCGCTGCACTCAAGGTTACATTCAAAGGTTCGATCCGGTTTGACAGATATTCAGCTGCCTCTCGGAGTATGGATGCCACTTTAATCAGCCCCGGTGAATCAATTTTATCGATGGTATCGCCGGGTGCATGATAGTCCTCATGGGCACTGGCAAAGAATTGTACAGCCGGCACACCTGCCTTGATGAAAGCAGCCTGATCGCTGGAACCAAAATCATCCTGTACTGCATTAACGCGAATGCCGGTTACAAAACCAGCGCCCCGAAATACATGGACAAGTTCCCTGGCCGTTCCCGTACCAAACACGGTGACCGGATTTTCATGCAGGCGTCCAACGGTATCCAGATTAAGCACAACAACTATTTTCTCAACCGGGTAACCCATGGCCGCATCAATGTAATGTTTTGATCCCAGCAATCCGGCTTCTTCGCCCGTAAAAGCGACAAAAATAATACTGCGTGCCGGTTGCCATGATCGGGCAACCGATCGTGCGAGCTCCATCATCACGGCAACACCGCTGGCGTTGTCATCAGCCCCATAATGAATTTTACCCTGATTGCCCGCACGCACATCCGGCCAGCCGGTTCCCAGATGATCATAATGGGCGCCGATAATTACACTCTGTGCTTTTAATTCCGGATGAGTCCCCGGCAGGATACCCACTACGTTGCGCAAAGTGATTTTACCTTTAGGCTCGCCCACATCCTGCTGCCAGGTTTGATAGTAAGTATTATTATCCCCTCCGGGCAATAACCCGGCCTTCTGGAAATTCATGGCGATATAATCAGCGGCCGTATCCAGTTCCGGACTGCCCAATTCACGCCCTTTAAATGATTCACTGGCCAGATGTGTAATATCCGCCAGCATCCGGCTCTCGGAAAAAACCGGCGGCAGTTGAGCCAGCGCATGGCGTGACGCTAAAATCCCACTGCGATCCTTCACAATCGCCTTGCTGTCTTTTTGCGTGATCCATTGCGCTAACGGCGATTCGGTGATCGGCCATTGACCCTTGTTCACATTGACCAGCTCACCGCCTTTAAAGACAAGATAGCTGTATTTACGATAGTGCGGCAGTTTGCTGCTCAGCTGCACGATTGCTTCCGGATTATCCGAAGCCACCCATAACAGGGTTTTATCCGGACTTTCCAATTGTCTTGCGGTCAGGACAATCGAGTGTTCAAGACGTTGATACTGCTGGTTATCCAAAGCCAATCGCTGATTGTCATAACGCACACCCTGTCCTGCCAAGGCATTGAGTATTCTCTGCGTAAATTTATTTTGCCAACCCATCACCCAGACTGTCCGATCCGTTGGAATTGCATCCAGTTGATCGTCGCGGACCACTTCGAGCCGGTGTGTCTGTGTTCTCTGCCAGCTTTCCGCCAGCTTGTCATACGCTTGCAGTACGGCATCATCAGCTTTGGACGGCAATATCAGCAAGGGCTGCTCCGCGCCGAACCCCTGCGATAATGCCGCCGGAATTTCACGGCTATCCAGACGCCGGAATACATCAAACTGAGGATCAATCTCTATTCCCACCGGGCGCACCTTGAAATTCAGTTCGATCACATGGGTACGCTGATTCAGCATTACATATGTCTGGAAAGCCTGTTTCTCATCCTCCAGATACACGGCTATCGGCACCTTCACATGATAAGGTTCGCCTTGATGCGTTTGTTCCACAACGATTTGCAGCGTGTAGCCCTCTGTCGTCTTTTCCGCTTCAGCCCGGCGTAAAGCCAGATCAGGTGCTCCGCTGGCTTGTATCCATTGTTTGAAGACAGGAGAAAAATCGGTATGGGTTATCTGACTGAAAGCTGCCTGCAAATCATCGAATGTCGCTTGCTTGAATTTATGCTGGCTATAAAAATGTCGCAATGCACGGATAAAATTCTCGTCCCCCGCTTCCTGGCGCAGCATATGAAAGAACATCATGGTTTTGCCATACCCCACCGCCTCAGAACTCGCACTGTGACGTGAAATAAACCGGGCAATTGGAAAATCCTTTTCCTCATTGACAAAATCAGCATATTTCTGCAACACATCACGGCGATATTCTTCCCCCTTCCCTCTTTGTTCATTCACCAGATGATCGGCGAGATAAGCCGTTAATCCTTCCGCCCAGTTTCCTCTGGCATAATCCACAAATACGCCATTGCCCCAATAGTTATGCAGAATTTCATGAGGATAGGATGAATGCAGGATAAAAGGAAAGCGAATCACCTTGGAACCTAACAGAGTAAAAGAAGGCATGCCATAACCGGTTTCCCAGAAATTCTCGACCAAAGCAAATTTTGAGTAGGGATAGGGTCCCAGCAATTTGTTATACATGCCAATATACTGCGCGGCCGCTTCCAGATATTTCTGTGCCAGCGCCTCATCGGCACTGCGCAAATACACCAATGCCGTCACGGCGCCGATCGACTGGGTATACCGTTTATATCGGCCGGCAACGATATAGAGATCGTCCTGCGGATGCTGCTCTTCCCAGGTAATTGTTTGCCAGGAATCCTTTTTTTCTTCACTGACCAAAGTACCCTGACTGACCACATCCCACCCTTCGGGGATTCGCACATTCATTCGGAATGACATCATCGGATCCTTACCAAACTGCGGATACCAGGCACTCGAATTCGCCAGAAAAACCCCTTCATCGGCAATCACGCCAGGCGTATAACTGAAGCTCCGCGCATACTCCTGACCTGGTTCCTGTACCAGATGGTTAATCTTTCCACTGTAATGAAGCGTGACTGATGTCTGTTGTGCTGATAAAACCAGCGTGTAATGTTTTGTCGGGGCAGCTGATGCCGGTCTAGAATCCGGGCTGACTTCATGTGAAATGAGCTGCCCGCCTTCAACTGCATGAATTGTCAGATTGGCATGTAAACTGAACTGAAGATTGATGGGCGTCGTCGGATCGTTCCGCAAATGCGCCGGTATGCGAATATGATCTTTAACATCCAGCTCTGATGAAACCGGCAATAATGAAACTTCCATCTGGTGATGAAATATCCGGTCATCCCCCTGCGCTGTCAGCGCAAAACACAGGGAACACATCGCCAGAATAGTGACGAGGTAAAATCTTATTATCTTTTGCATGCTTTCCTTAAATTCCATTCAATAATCCATCAGACTCTCAATTCTGGCAGATATGTCGCAATATCTCACCATTCGTCGGATAGCACAATGCTTCAGCCCGGCTGATTACCCATTGGGTCAATCGATTATTTACATTTCTTTTAGCGCTATGTTTTAATGCTCTCCTTTTGTTACAAGGTTTACCCCATCAAATGAGATTATCTATTGACGTACCTCGCTTTTCATTGTTCGGCATGGCATTACTCCTGACTCTATGTACTACTGCAAATGCCCATGCCACAGACTTCATTACCGGGGAATATCAGTTCTCCGATAAGGAAAAAAGAATCGGCGAGGCGTATTATCGGGCGGATATGCAGTGGATGGCCTATCAGGCGGAAGTATCCGATGACAATCCTTTTTATCAGATTTACCTAAAAAATCTTTCCAGCGGAAAAGTACAACAGGTGTCGCCAGGTGACGGCAAAACCACCTGTTCGTGGATTCACCCTTCACAAGAGAAGGTATTATTCTCATCCACCCATGCAGATCCGGATGCCAAGGCTAAAATGACTGCCGAGATCGAAAAAAGAAAAGCAGGTGAGCAGAAATCCTATGCCTGGGATTACGATGAATTCTATGACATCTACGAGACCGATTTTGAGGGCGGAAAAATCAGGAACCTCACGAATGCCATGGGCTATGATGCAGAGGCTTCCTGGTCACCGGATGGCAAACTGATTGCTTTTGCCTCCAATCGCAGGGCTTATACCGAACAGCTATCCGATGAAGAAGCAGCATTGTTCAAGGCTAATCCGTCGTCCTTAATTGACATTTACGTCATGAATGCAGATGGTTCTAACGTGAAAAGACTCACGCACACCAGAACCTATGATGGCGGTCCATTTTTCAGCCCGGATGGTCAGCAGATTGTCTGGCGTCGTTTCTCAGAAAATGGCCGGGAAGCGGAAATATTTACCATGAATATCGACGGATCGGATCAAAAGCAGATTACGCGACTCGCTATGATGTCCTGGGCACCTTTCTACCACCCTTCCGGGAAATATATCATTTTTTCTACGAACATCCACGGCCACAGAAACTTTGAACTGTACATCACCGATGTTGAGGGTAAGAAGGATCCTGTTCGCGTCACCGACAAGGAAGGTTTTGATGGATTGCCGGTCTTCACGCCGGATGGAAAATATCTGACTTGGACAAGTGATCGCACTCCCGAGAAGAAAGGCCATCTTTTTCATGGCAAGTGGGATCATGAAAAAGCGTTGAAGAGCCTTTCATTGAAATAATCCTGATTCGCTGGAAACACAGTGTGTCGGGCGTATTTCCAGCGATTTCGAAGTATTATTTTACATTCAATCAACCCGAAAAGAACTTCTCGGTTCGTTCCTTTTCCGTGAAATAAAGCGGCTCCATCGGCTCAAGCGCATGTCCCCATGTCTGAATCTGTGTCCAGGCATCCGGAAAAAGCCCTAATCGTTTGAATCGACGGGCATGCTTCCTGAATTCTGTCTTGTTGTTCTGGGAATGCAGAATCTCAAACAACAGTAACCAGTCCTTTTCCACTTTATTATTGGCGGCCAATTGCGATACCAGGAATTGAACAGCCACGTCAGGATGGCCTTGTTTCACAAATAGCCGCGCATCAATTAGCACCAGATCATCCATTCTCTCACTCTTATCCACCGGCTTTGCTACTGGTTTCTGAATAGCCTGAATTTTCTGTTCCTCTGGAAATACATCAATCTCTTCATGATCTTTTGTTTTAACTGTCTCAATCACTGGTTTGACAGGCTCTACGGTTTCGTCATCCACCTGATTCGCCTGGTCGCGCTTCTTCCGATAATTACGCATCCCCACCACTAACAGAAGTATGACCAGAAATCCACCGGAAACAGGCAGCAGATAAAGATCCAAAATGGTTTGCAGTGAAATTTCATCTGCTCCCGGCGTAATTACAGGTGCAACAGGCAGTGGTATGGGTAATGGCGCGGATGGCTGTGCGACCAGGACTGGTAAGCTGGTTTTTTCTTCAAGACCGGCAGTATCGGTTTGTGAACGTGTCGCATTCTGTGGACCAATCCTGTCCATCAGCTTCGTTACTTCTGTTTCCAGTTGATCAATACGTGCCAGCAGCATATTGATTCCCTGCGTCTGTTTTTCATCCTCCTGCTGGAGATGATCAATCAGCTGTCGCAACTGATCACTGATCGTCGATTTATCCCCGGATATTTCAGACTTCATAGCAGTACGCCTGGCTTTACTTACGTCTGAGCTACCTGATGGCACTGTATTGCCTTCAGGAATTGCAATCGCTGCATTAATCTTCCGCAAATCCGGAATGATAATGACAATGCCTGCCGCAACCGGCTCATCGATCCCTTTTGGAAAGACATTCGGGTTGCCTTCAATAATGGTACGAATCAGGCGATCACGCGAAATCGGATCGCCGGGATAAATCAATCGCGCGATATCTGCGATACGTTCCCCTGACTGAATTTCCCATTCCATATCTGGCAAGGAAATCTTCTGCTGTGAATTCTTTGCAGCCAGCGCAATCGGCAATTCTATTCCCATGATTACACTGGATAAGTAAAAACCGGAAACTACAAAAACAGTGACTCTGACAATGGAATCAAACATTGGTGGTATTAGCCCTACAAGATTGCTTATTTACAATAGGTTGCGATTGCTTTTGCTGCATCATCAATCTGATTCTGGCGCGCATCGTCATCCACATAAACAATACCGCCTTTCCCATCCGGCACTGTCAGACGGGGTGACTCCATATAGATCTTCTGCCTGCCTTGTGCATCGATACACTTCTTTTTATTTTCTTCAGCTTCAGCTTGCTGCTGGGTTTCCTTTTCTTTCTTCTCTTGTCGACGTTTGTCGAATTCCTGCTTATCTGTTGATAGATCTTTTGATTTACTGTCATCACTGCTGAGGACTGATGATGGAGAGGATTTAATACCTAGTTTCTTCTCATTTTGAACGGCACTGGAGGGGGGAGGCTGGTCCGAATATTGTATTTTACCGTTCTGATCGACCCATTTGTAAACCTGGGCTTGTGCTACCATACTTACTAGAAATGACAGTAATACACATATCAAATTCCGCATATTCTCTCCAGAAAAATAAGCTGTGTTACATCGATAACCCGTATTATTCTTACTTGCCGATCGTCTATTTCTGACCGCTCATTACACCATAATAATTATAAATATGCAGTATTTTCGTCTGAAATTGATGAAAAATTCATGACTGTTTTAGATATAATGTCGCTTTGCAGAGGAATGTTACTATGCAGTTGATCCAAAAAGCACTCACCTTTGATGATGTTCTATTGATTCCGGCGCACTCGACAGTTCTGCCGCGCGATGTCAGCCTCGCAACAAAACTGACCCGCACCATCACGTTGAATATTCCGCTCGTTTCAGCCGCAATGGATACTGTAACCGAGGCCCCGCTGGCTATCGCGATTGCCCAGGAAGGCGGCATCGGCATCATTCATAAAAACATGACCATTGACATGCAGGCGGCACAGGTCGCACAGGTCAAACGCTTTGAAAGCGGTGTTGTAAAAGACCCCATTACCATCCCAGAAAGCATGACGGTCCGTGAAGTGCTGGAACTCATCCGGCTGCATAAAATTTCCGGATTACCGGTTGTCAATGGCAATAAAGTGGTCGGCATCGTTACCAATCGTGATCTGCGGTTTGAAACCAATCTGGATCAGGCCATCAAACATATCATGACCCCTAAGAAACGCCTGGTTACAGTCAAGGAGGGTTCTTCACGGGAAGAAGCATTAATGCTATTGCACAAACATCGACTGGAGCGCGTGCTGGTCGTTAATGATCAGTTTGAATTGTGCGGCTTAATCACCGTCAAGGATATCACGAAGACGTCTGAGTATCCGCTTGCCAGCAAGGACGAACAGGAACAACTGCGCGTTGGGGCAGCAATTGGTGTGGGAGAAGGCAGCGAAGAACGTGCTGCCGCTCTGGTTGAGGCTGGTGCCGATGTCATCGTGGTCGATACCGCCCACGGTCATTCGCAAGGCGTATTGGATCGCATTACATGGGTTAAAAAGAACTTCCCGGCCATACAGGTAATCGGTGGCAATGTCGCCACTGCTGCCGCAGCGCGTGCCATGGTTGATTGTGGTGTCGATGCCGTAAAAGTAGGGATTGGGCCTGGTTCAATCTGCACCACCCGTATTGTGGCAGGCGTCGGCATACCGCAAATTACCGCCATTCATAATGTATCGGAAGCGCTCAGGGGAAGCGGTGTGCCAACCATTGCCGATGGCGGCATCCGTTATTCCGGCGACATTGCCAAAGCACTGGCAGCCGGCGCAAACCTCGTCATGCTGGGTGGACTGTTTGCAGGAACCACGGAAGCACCGGGAGAGATTGAATTGTTTCAGGGCCGCTCCTATAAAAGTTACCGGGGCATGGGATCGCTCTCAGCCATGCAGCAAGGGTCCAGTGACCGCTATTTTCAGGAGAAGGAACAAAAGAATAACGATAAATTAGTACCGGAAGGCGTTGAAGGCCGTGTGCCATTCAAAGGCAGCATTTCCGGTGTCATTCACCAGTTGATGGGCGGTGTACGGTCAAGCATGGGTTATCTGGGCTGTGAAACCATCGATGCAATGCATGAACGAGCTGAATTCGTAGAGATTACATCCGCCGGCATCCGCGAATCGCATGTTCACGATGTACAGATAACCAAAGAAGCACCCAATTACCACGTCAAATAACCATTACCCTGCATGCATCAAAAAATCCTTATTCTGGACTTCGGTTCCCAGTATACACAACTGATTGCGCGTCGAGTCCGTGAGACTGACGTTTACTGCGAATTACACCCCTATGATGTCAGTGCGGAATTCATCAAAAACTTCGCCCCCCAGGGAATCATTCTGTCAGGCGGCCCGGCTTCCGTTACGGAAGATGAAACCCCGCGCGCCCCTCATATCGTATTTGAATTGGGCATTCCCGTATTGGGCATTTGCTATGGCATGCAAACCATGGCTGCACAATTAGGCGGCACCGTTAACAATGCAGCGGTGCGCGAATTTGGCTATGCCGAGATACAGGTGACCGGGTATGGCGGCCTGCTTAAAGGCATTAAAGACCGCACCAGTGCCGCCGGGCAGGATCTCATGGATGTCTGGATGAGCCATGGCGACAAGGTTGAAGCATTACCTACCGGATTTCAGATCATGGCGCACAGTGCCGCCACAGCCATCGCTGCGATGGCTGACGAAACGCGGCATTTTTATGGCATTCAATTTCACCCGGAAGTCACGCATACACCGCAGGGTAAATTAATCATTGAACGGTTTGTGCACGATATCTGCGATATCGGTCACGACTGGAACATGCCCGACTATGTCGACGAAGCCATTCGCAAGATCCGCGCAACCGTCGGCAATGATCAGGTTATTCTGGGGCTGTCCGGTGGCGTGGATTCCTCTGTCGCCGCCGCACTGATCCATCGTGCTATTGGCAATCAACTCACCTGTGTTTTCGTCGATAACGGCCTGTTGCGCGCGAACGAAGGCAAGCAGGTCATGGATATTTTTGCCAGGAACCTGGCGGTCAAAGTCATTCATGTTGATGCCAGTCGTGAATTCTTCAAGCATCTCCAGGGCGTTACCGATCCGGAAGTCAAACGACGCATCATTGGTCGCGAATTTGTTGAAGTCTTTCAAAGTGAATCTGCCAAAATCAAAGATGCCCAGTGGCTCGCGCAAGGCACTATTTACCCCGATGTCATCGAGTCAGCCAGCAGCAAGACCAAAAAAGCGCATAACATTAAATCACATCACAATGTCGGTGGCCTGCCTGAAACCCTGCACCTCAAATTACTTGAACCCTTACGTGAACTGTTCAAGGATGAAGTACGCGAACTGGGTCTGGCACTTGGATTACCGCATGAAATGGTGTTTCGCCATCCATTCCCCGGGCCGGGCCTGGGCGTGCGTATTCTGGGTGAAGTGAAATATGAATACGCCGAATTGTTACGACAGGCTGATCAGATCTTTATTGAAGAACTACACAACTCTGGCTGGTATGAGAAAACATCCCAGGCATTCGCGGTTTTCCTGCCCGTTAAATCAGTTGGCGTGATGGGTGATGGCCGTACCTATGAGTATGTTGTGGCGTTGCGTGCCGTGCAAACACAGGATTTCATGACGGCCAACTGGGCAGAGCTTCCTTATTCCCTGCTCAGCAAGGTATCCAATCGCATCATCAATGAGATTCGCGGCATCAATCGCGTAGTGTATGACATTTCCGGCAAACCCCCCGCCACGATTGAATGGGAATAGTTCAACCGGTGTTATCAGTGTTGTAATCGACAAATCAGGTAGTCTGAGATCCCCAGACAATAATTACCACACCAGCCAGACAGACACTCACGCCCACCCAGTCTGTCACCGTCGGGCGAACGGCATCAACCACCCACAGCCATAGCAGCGCAACACTGATATAAACGCCACCATAAGCCGCATACACACGACCAGCCACTTGCGGATGCAGTGTGAGCAGCCAGGCAAACGCGGCCAGACTGATCGCAGCAGGCAGCAACAGCCAGACTGGCTTGCCTTCCTTCAGCCAGAGATACGGCAGATAACAGCCAACAATCTCAGCCAGTGCAGTGACGAAAAACAGGCCAAAGGTTTTAAGTATTTCCATAACCGTGGTATTAATTAAGTGGATCGAAGCCAATTAAACAGGCACCGGATGTATCGGTGGCCATCCCCTGCTGATTCCCCACCAGGGTTTTGATCGTACCCGGAGTAGGTATCTGCAAATCGGGATATTTATCTGAAACCAGTCCGATCATGAGTAACAGATAAAACAGGAAACCCAGCCGTGGTTCGTCATTCCAGCTATGGAACACTCCCATGCAAAGAAATGCAGTGAATGATGCACACAACGCACAGCTGAACATGACATTCTGTTTTGTCTGTGACAGGTTACGCATTAGCACATAACCGATCAATAGAATAAAGCAAACCAGACCAACCCAGCCCTGTTCAAAAATTATACTTAAAAACAAATTTTCCACATGCCACGCCTCAAAATTATTCACGGAGAAGAACCAATGCGCCATACCGGCAGAAAAATCGCCATTTTTTATCACATCATCGCCGGTAGAATTGACCAGCCTGATTTCATCCACCTCCACAATGGTAAAGGCATGGTTATTGAGTAGCGTCAGCTTGATGGGGCGCTGAAACAGAACGCCGGGCGGATCAAAATGATCGGTTTCAATGTGTGCCCGATAGTGTTGCCATTCCTTGCCGGCCACATCGATCCTTATCGGTATCCGTACACAATTGTAGGGATACAATACCGATTTCTCACAGATCAGGGCAGTCAGCACGGAATGGGTGCTATTACTGCGCACCTTGATATCAAATGTATAAATCCGCCCCGGTTTGACCGCGATAACCTGTTCAAAATAAAGGGGATCGCCACTGCCCAGTTGCAGATACGCATTATCCTGTTCAGTCTGGAACGTATACGTGGCCGGGCGTAGCGTGAATTTGGAACCCCACAGGTAGGCAGCTGGAAATGAACCTTGGCCAGCTCCGAAATGTACATTGGTTTTCTGTAGCTTAAAAATATCCAGAATATCCACCCAGTGATCCACACGCTGAGTAATATCCTGTTCAACCTTTGCCCAGCGCAACGGATTGTACTGACCCGTGAGAACCGGCCATGCAGTGGCGATTGATGCACCGACAAATATAAAAAGAGCACCAAGAGTCACCCAGTGCGGCGTTCCTTTCTGCCGATACAGCCGTGCCAATCCGATCAGCATGATCGCAGTTGCCAGCACAAAGGCAATCTGCCCTGTCCGTGAATAGGTGACCATCATGCAATAAATTCCGAAACCGAATAAGCTGATGGCAATCGCAAAAACCCAGATCCGCTGCTGCTGCCATACCCAGTAAATCACAAAAGGTAACGTCACAGCCAGATAAGTCTCGACATAGGCACCACCCACATGCATGCTTGGGAAAGGACCTGCAACCCGATAATCATCATCAAAATCAGAAAACCCGGGAAACGTAATCCGTTCCCAGAGCACATATAAAATAATCCCTGCCAACCCCAGGATCATTCCTTGCGTCAGCTTGAGACTGGCCGTCTTCGGTTCCTTCCATTCGCTCATCAATAATGGAATAAAAGCCAGCGCAAATAACAATCCTTTCACATAGCGCAACCCGTTATAGGAACTGGTATAGCGAATAAATGTGGTCGCATCGATCATCTCAAGCGGATAAATGTTGATTGCCAGACTACCCGCAATCGAAACAACAAATAACAGCAGGATTATTTTAGTGGGATCGCGCAATCCTGGTATTCCATTCACGTCATGCAATAGACGGATATACCCCACGCCCACCGTGATCAATAACACGGTGTCGTATTCTGTCCAGAACAGACGACCACTCAGTGCGGTAAAATCCAGCCATGGCAGTAGAGCCAGCACCCAGATCAACCAGTAACCCGGGTGTTTCCATAACACCACTGCGTAGGCTATCAGGGGAATAATCACCCACAGTACGAGAGAGCTTGACAGGGTAGCTGCCACAGCCAGACATAAAATCAGGCCGCCAAAAATACCTGGCAAATTAAACCAATGCGGTAGTGACAGCAGCCTCATGCGAATCTGGAATAGGCGATGAGGGAAACAGGTTGATACAGCATCAGCAGAGACATTTGCTTGGATTCATAAAATGAGGTAAATGCAGCCAGGTAAAGATTACGATTATAGTACGACAATGCTATGATTCGGCATACAGCTTATGCATCTTTCATAATAACGAACCAACAATCACTGTCATGCTCTGGGTAAAATCACTCCACATCATTTTCATGGTCACCTGGTTTGCGGGTTTATTCTATCTGCCCCGCTTGTTTGTCTATCATGCCCTGTGCGACGACCAGCCAGGCAAGGAACGCTTCAAGATCATGGAGCGCAAGCTCTATTACGGCATCATGACACCCGGCGCGGTGCTGACTATTGTTTTCGGCGTGTGGCTATGGCTGGGTTACGGCTTCTCAGGCGCCTGGCTGTATGCCAAACTGGCACTGGTCATGACACTCATCGCCTACCACTATTACTGCGGCAAGTTTGTCACCGCTTTTAAAAATGACAGCAATCAGCATGGACATGTTTTTTATCGCTGGTTTAATGAATTTCCAGTGCTGGTGTTATTCGCAGTGGTTATGCTGGTGGTTGTCAAACCCGACTTGTCCGAATGGATTTCCGGGTTATTTATATAGTGAATCCCCTTGATTCTGCCGAAAACACACTGCCTTGAGAGGATTTAGCGATCTTGAGTTGGGATATTGGCCTGTCAGCCCTCAATAGCGCAGGATGAAGTGAGTATCACCAGCATCAATGTCCAACACTACATTGGGCGGATACGCATAAACAGGGGCGGGCGCATAAACCGGTGCTGGAACTGGGACCGGAAGAGGAGCCGGGTAATAATTGTAACCATATCCAGGTTGTTCATAATACGGTTGACCATAAGTCACTGCATAGCCGCCATGAGGGTGATGCTCATGGTGATGATGCCATGATGATGGTCTCCTCCAGCCTCAACTACTGATGCTCCCAAGATCAGCCCTGATACCATCAAAAATAACAGGCTGATTGTTTTTACTCTGTTTTCTTTCATCAGATGACTCCGTTTCGTTAATTAATCCAAGTTGACTTCTTTTGGTTGTAATTTTATAAAGGCCACTATGAATAAAAACTGAATGAGGCTAATAGCCCGCTTCTGTTATTCCGCACACAGCGAGGAGTCTTTGCTAATCAACACAATAGACTTCCCGCTATGCTTGAAATGACAGTTACTCAGAGATTCTTTTCATGTCAGAAATCGATCGATCAATTAAATAGAGAAGCGGAGCAGATCCGCCTTGATATAAAATTCCTGTTTTTTAGTGTGCTGCTCAAAGGATTGTTATGTTGCCCAGATTAAAATCACCATCCCGTAAGGTTCAATTTGCGATTTTGACTGGGGCCATAGCGATTTTTATAGTGTTTGGTGCATCCTACCGTGCGAATTTGCAGGGCGAATCCGCGTCATCTCAAACCTATCCGAAAGGCTTTCGCGGTGGTGCCTGTACCATCGAAACAAAGGCGCTTACTGTCGGCTATTCGAGCTACCATTTCTCCGATGAGTTCGTGCTTCCAGTAGATGCCGAGCGAATGCCTTATGTTCCGGTTCAATGTGGCAAGGTACGCGGCCCCGGCATGATGAATATTGCCATTGATTTATTGTACCCGGAGTCAGCCCGCTACATTCCGCTGGCATTACGCTTGGTAAAAATAGATCTTCAAGGCAAGGAGCTTGAGTTGCTGTCGGTACCGGCACAGCAACATCAGTCTGGTGTTGTCACCCAGGCGTTCAGACTGAGTGAACTGGGTCAGTACATTTTGTATCTGGAGGGAAAGAGCGCCGAAAATAAAGAGTTTCAGGTAAAGATTCCTCTCACAGTTGGTTTGGATTGGAAGGATAAACTCAATAACTACTTACCATCATTCCTGAAAATCACTGATAGCCATAAAAAATAAAGGCAGCCTCTGCGCTGCAACAAGGCTTTTCCCATAAAGACCGGAATACTTCTAAAACATTCACCCCCCGTAATCCGCAGTAAATACTGTGACAAAAAACAAGGAGAGCTATATGGATGTTACAGATATTGCAAACGTAGCGACAGCGATGATCACTACCAGCACCAATCAGGCAATCGGGATTGCCGTCCTTAAAAAAGCGATAGACCTGAGCACTGAAGGAGCTCTTGCTTTAATTGAAGCGATTCCAGATAACCAGTCCTTCATACAGAATCTGTCCTCGCATCTCGAACAAAATATCAATACAACCGCTTAACGAATCATTTAAAACTATTTCCATCACCGCAGCAGCGCTACCTGAATAGCGCTGTTTTGTTTTGACCGGTCAGTTCTCAGATTCACACCTATAAGAAAAGCCTTATCAAACTGAGCCGTCAGTGACTTAGTCGGTCCTGCAAAACGCTTGGAGACCCTATAAATGTTCGAATTCATGCGGATTATCAAACGCTGAAATCCCTGGGAAATTATAATATAGGCATCAAAACCTGAGGGAATTAGGAGAAACTTAAATGCCGACTGATGATTTTTTCCGTGCTCGTCTCGACCAGATGATTGATCTGCACCACCCCTTAGTGGTATTGGCAAATCGACTGCCGTGGCCCGATATTGAAGCAGCACTT
>Ga0255338_1002870_pt1 | contig 22859 bp, 12 predicted proteins | sample MeOH1_35cm_T4_19_FD_203715 | JGI IMG/M metagenome (GOLD analysis project Ga0255338, IMG submission 203715) | Sandy soil microbial communities from University of British Columbia, Vancouver, Canada - MeOH1_35cm_T4_195 | ecosystem: Engineered > Artificial ecosystem > Sand microcosm > Unclassified ...
GCCACGACGCCGTGATCTACGCCGTCGGCTGCGAGAGCGACCGGCACATGGGCATCCCCGGCGAGGACCTCGCGGGCTCCCACTCCGCCACCGAGTTCGTCGGCTGGTACAACGGCCACCCCGACCACCGCGACCGCTCCTTCGATCTCGGCACGACCGCGGTAGCGGTCGTGGGCGTCGGCAACGTGGCGATGGACGTGGCGCGCCTGCTCGCCTGCGACGCCGAGGAGCTGGCCAAGACCGACATCGCGGCCTACGCCCTCGACGCGCTGCGCGAGAGCCGCGTCAAGACCGTCTGGCTGCTGGGCCGCCGCGGCCCCGCCGAGGCCGCCTACTCGCTCGCGGAGATCGAGGAGATCGGGGACCTCAGCGCGTCCGACCTCGTCGTCGACCCCGCCGAGGCGGCGGCGGACCTCGCGTCCGTCGCGGACCCCGCCGCGAGGAAGAAGACGGAGTACGTCCAGGAACAGGCGAAGAAAGGCCACGGCTTCAAGGAGCGCAAGGTGCGCCTTCGCTTCCTGGTCTCGCCCGTCGAGCTGACCGGAGAGGGCGGGCGCGTGGCAGCGATGCGCCTCGAGAAGAACAGGCTCGAGGGCGACGGGAAGGGCGGCGTGAAGGCCGTCGGCACCGGGACCTTCGAGACGATCAAGGTCGGCCTCGTGCTGCGCTCGGTCGGCTACCGCGGCATCCCCATCCCGGGCGTGCCTTTCGACGAGAAGTCAGGGCACATCCCTCACGCCGACGGACGCGTCGTCCCGGCGCCGGGCCAGGCCCCTCTTCCCGGTCAGTACGTCGTCGGCTGGGCCAAGCGCGGACCCTCGGGCCTCATCGGGACCAACCGCGCCGACTCCGTCGCGACGGTGCACTCGTTGCTCGCCGACCTCAAGGCGGGAGCCTTGCCGGCCGCCGCCGACGCCTCGCTCGAGGCCACCTTGCGCCTGCTCGCCGACAAGAAAGTCCGCGCGCTGAGCTTCGTCGATTGGCAGATGCTCGACGCCTTGGAGAAGGCCAACGGGACCAAGGCCGGGAAGATCCGCGAGAAGTTCACGCGCGTGGCGGACATGCTCGCCGCGCTCGCGCCGAAATAGCGCGCCCGCGCGGGACGCGGGCCGCGCGCCTACATGCGGTCGAGGATCTTCCCTTTTTCCTCTTTGGTCTGGGCGTACTTGATGTCCGTCAGCGGCGGGAAGCCCTTGTCCCGTCCGGCGTCGATGTCGACGAGGAAGAGACGCGTGACGCGGCACGCGTCGCTGGCGGCGGATTTCTCCGCGCCGGCCTTCCCGTCGCAGAACGCCTTGTCCGCGGGCGACAGGGAGCGGGCGAGAAGGGCGTTCTGGTAGACGACGTCGGGCTGGTCCTGGGCGGCCGCGGGCAACGCGACGCCGAGCGTCAGGACGAAGGCGGCTAAGGCGATCTTAGGGGTCATGGTTCAATCGCTCCGGTGGGTCTTTTCCAGTGTAAACTCCCGGGCTGGCGCTGTCAAGGGCCCTCATTGACAAGAACGCGTAGGCCTTCTACACTGAGGAAACCCCATGATTCTCCCTATCGGACTGGCGTTATTCGTGATGGCCGGCGCGACTCCCTCCGCCGCACAATCCGAGGAGACGACCGCCGAGGAGCAGGCCCAGTTCGACCTGCTGAAGAAGCGCCGCATGGAACGGCTGGGGATATCCCCGGCCGCCGCCGGCACGGTCGCGGTCCCCGGGACAGGTTCTTCCCCCGCCGTCCTCACGCCCGGCACGCCGCAGCCGTCGTTCGCGGAGCGGGAGCGGGAGCGCGCGACGGAGTTCAACAAGCAGTTCGGGGAAGGCGCCTATGAGGGGATCACCGGATTCTCGGATCGCTGCAAGTCCGCCGACGGCTGCAACAAGCTGGCGACCGCGGACCTCATCAAAGGGGCGTATCAGTTCGTCGACCTGCGCAAGGACGTCGACGCCCGGAAGATCGAGCCCGATTCCGACGCCTACCGCGGCCGCCACACGGAGATCAAGAGGGGCCTGCGCACCACCATGGAGCAGTTCCGCCCGCAGCCCAGGGCCCGCTCCTCCTATGAGAACGACTTCATCAAATTCTCCGATCCGATCGTCAAAAAGATCTTCACGCCGGAGGAGCTGCTGCGCTACGCGCGACGCAACGCCGCCGCCTCCGATTCCGCGCCGTTCTACACCTATCTGGGGCAGGCCCTGAACGGAGCCGGACCGCCCGCGAAGGCGCGGGAGGCCTTCGACGCGGCTTTGCAGCGGGATCCCAGAAGCGACGCCGCCCTGAGCGGCAGGGCCGAGGCGCGGCTCCGCGAAGGCGACTACCCGGGCGCCGTCCGAGACGCCGTCGCCGCTCTGAAGCTGAATCCCCGGAACGACCGCGCTTACGCGACGCTCAAATTCTCGGAGGGCCGGGTGCCGGCGGGGACCGCGGAGAGGATGTTCGGCGCTCCCGGCGGCCCGGCTGAAGCGGCGACGGTCGCCGCGCCGGAGAGATCCCCGATCCCGGGCGGACCGCCGTCCTCCGACGGGGCGCGCGCGGGGGCGCCCATCCCGTTCGATGCGATGCGCCGCTCCGACTCCCTCGTCGCCGACGCGCGGCGCAGCCTGAGCCTGGGCGACCCCAGCGCGGCGATCCGGCTCCTGAGCAAGGCGGTCGAGGCCAACCCCCGCAACGCGGAAGCCCTGGCGCTGGCGGCCATGGCGAACATCCGGCTCAAGAACTATCCGGAGGCGCTGGCGGCGGCGGAGGCGGGGCTCAGGCTCGCGCCGGACAACGTGCTCCTGCTCGACGCGAAAGCCAACACGCTCAACTACATGAAGGATTACCGGGGGGCACTCGCCGCGGCCGACCGCGCCATCGCGGCCGATCCCAACGACGCCGTGGCCCACTACAACCGCGCGTGGGCGCTCGGCGGGCTGCGCGACCACGAGGGGGCGCTCGCGTCGCTTCGGACCGCGGCGCGCCTGAACCCTCAGTACGCCCCCGCGCTCGACTCCGCGCTCAGCCTGCCCTTGATGAGCGACATCATCTACATGTTCCCGAACGAGAAGACGGGCGCGGAGCCCTCGCCGGCGGCTCCCGCGGGCTCCGGGGGCGCCCCGTGGGTCCCGCTCGCGGGCGCGGCGGCCGCCCTCGCGGCGGCCTTGATGCTCGGCGCGCGCCTGATCCGGCGGCCGGCGGCGTCCCCTCCGCCGCCCCTCGGCAAGGCTCCCGCGCTGCTGGACGGGAAATTCGAGGTGGGCCGCGAGATCGGCGCCGGCGGGATGGGCGTGGTCTACTTCGGCCGCGACCGCTCGCTGGACCGGATCGTGGCCGTCAAGCGGATGCGCGAGGAGATCCGCTGGGACACCCGGGAGCGCGCGCGCTTCGTCGCCGAGGCGAAGCTGGTGGCGAAGCTGAAGCACCCTCACATCGTCGAGATCCACACCATCGTCGAGCAGGACGGAGAGGTCTACCTGATCTTCGAGTTCATCGCGGGACGGACCCTGCAGGACGTGATCGCGCGGGAGAAAAAGATCCCCTTCGAGAAGGCTCGCGACTTGTTCCGCGGCGTGGCCTCGGCCCTGGATTACGCGCAGGGCCACGGCGTGATCCATCGCGACCTGAAGCCGGCGAACCTCATGGTGGACAGCGAAGGGCGGGCGCGGGTCATGGATTTCGGCATCGCGCGCCTGACGGAAGAGGCGATCAGCCGGCGCTCCAAGACGGGCTCCTCCGTGGGCACTCCGCTGTACATGGCCCCGGAGCAGGAGCAGGGCGTGGCGCGCAAGGAATCCGACGAGTATTCGATGGCGCTGTGCCTTTATGAGGCCCTCACCGGCCGGCTGCCGTTCGCCGGGACCGGAGCCGGGCTCCTGATGAACAAGCTCAAGGGCTCCCATGAACCGCCCTCCAAGCTCGACGCGCGCCTGCCCCCCGGCCTCGACGCGGTCTTCGCCAAGGCCCTGAACCCCGACCCGGACAAGCGCTACTCGACCGCCGGCGACCTCCTGCGCGCCCTCGAAGCCCTGTAGGCCCTCCGGTCTAGGCGGTGGGCCTTAGGACTCTTACCCCGGTCGACGCGGCCGCCTATAATGGAAGGGATGATCAGGCTCCTGCTCGCCCTTTTGCTCGTTCCGGCGCCTTCCTTCGCCCAGGTCCGGGGCAACACGGCCTCCGCCGTGCCGCGGATTTCTCTCGGTAATTCCGGCGTTTCTTCCCTGACGGCGCCGTCGATGAGCGATGTCTCTTCGCCGTTGGGCGTTTCGCTGCCGACGCCTTCGGCCTTGAGCGCCGTCGCTCCCGCCCCCTCGGTCGTTCCCGTCCTCGCGGCCCCCGTTCCGGCCGCCGTTCAAGCCGTTCCCGGCGCGTTGGGCGCTTTGAGATCCGCCGTCCCCGCGACGCCGGAGAGGCCCTCCGCCCCGGTCGCCGCCGAGGACCGGAAGAGCGCCTCGAGCGCCGTGTTCGACGGCGCGCTCAAGGTCCTCATCGCCGGCTCCGAGGCCGTGCCCTTCATCAAGACCGGCGGCCTGGCCGACGTCGTGGACGCGGTGTCGCGCGGCCTCGCCGCGCGCGGCCACGACGTCACCATGGTCCTCCCCAAGTACCGCGACCTCAAGACGGCCGGCGTCGAGCTCGAGAAGATGGGCACGGTGTCGGTGCCGATCGGCGGCCGCGTCGAGACGGCGAACGTCCTCGTCGGCCGGCGCGACGGCGTGCGCGTCGTGCTCCTCGAGCATCCCGAGTTCTACGAGCGCAAGGGCGGGCCGTACGCCGCCAAGCACGAGGCGCTCGGCCTGTCGGCCTACGAGGCGGCCGGCATCGACGACGCCGACGAGCGCTTCGGCTTCTACGCGCGCGCCTCGCTCGAGGTGATGAAAGCGCTCGACATCAAGCCCGACGTCATCTCCGCCCACGACTGGCACGCGGCCCTGATCCCGACCTTCCTGAGGACCGTCTACAAGAACGACGCGTTCTTCGCGGGGACGAAGACCACGCTGACGATCCACAACATCGCCTTCCAGGGCGCCTTCGCGCTCGCGACGGCGGGCAAGCTCGGCTTCGACGACGCGGACCTCGAGCACCGCGGCGGCGCCAACTTCATGAGGTCCGGCATCGCCAACGCCGACGCGGTGACGACCGTCAGCCCGACCTACGCCAAGGAGATCGTCGAGAACATCCTGTTCGCCATGGGCCTCGAGGGCCCGTTGCGCGCGCGCCCCGACGGCGTGCACGGCATCATCAACGGCATCGACCCCGTGCTGTACGATCCCGAGACCGACCCCGACGTCGTCCATCACTACGACGTCGACCGCGTCGCCGAGGGCAAGGCCGCGAACAAGGCCGCGATCCAGGCCAAGCTCGGCCTCGACCCGAAGCCCGACGCCCCGCTCTTCCTCGTCGCCTCGCGCCTCGCCCACCAGAAGGGCGTCGACATGATCTTCGACTCCGCGCGCGACGTCGTGCGCCTCGGCGGCCAGCTCCTGATCATGGGCGCCGGCGACGCCCAGACCGAGGCCCTGCGCGCCGCGCTCGTCCTCGCGTTCCCGGGGTCGATCGCGTCGTACCCGTTCGACGAGAAGTTCGTGCGCATGGGCTTCGCCGCGGCCGACTTCCTGCTCATGCCCTCCCGCTTCGAGCCCTGCGGCCTCTCGCAGCTCATCGCCCAGCGCTACGGGACCTTGCCCATCGTCACGAAGGTCGGCGGCCTGGCCGACACGGTCCGCGACCTGCGCGACGACCCCGTCCACGGCGACGGCCTGATCATCCGCGCGGTCGCCTCGATCTCCCTGTCGCGCGCGATCGCCGACGCCGTCTCCGGCTATCACCACCCGCAGGCCCTTCCGCTGGCGCGCCGCGCCGCGATGAGCAAGGACTCGTCCTGGGATATCTCCCTCGACGCCTACGAGGCGCTGTTCCGGCGCCTGCTGCGGGCCGAAAGTCCCGAAAAGCGTTAGGCCCTCTCCCGGCCCCGACTAGTCCCCCGCGCCGCGCCGCGGCGCCCCCGCAAGCCGCTATCCTCCCTGTATGAAGCGGCTGCTGTCGACCGTTCTCGCGCTGGCGCTCGGCCTGGGCTCCGTCCCCGCCCAGGCCCAGACCGCGCTCGGCCGGGCCTCGCTGCCGGCCTCCGCGGCGCCTGTCCCCGTCCCCGCCGGCCTCGTCGCCCCCGCCGCCGGCTCCCTCGCGCTCGTCCCCGCGCTCGGAGCCTCGCTGACGCCGGCCGCCTACGCGCCTCTCGGCCCGACACCGGCGCATACGGCGCCGGCGATCCCCTTGCGCCCCGCCTCGGCCATCCCCGCCGCGCCGTTGCTCGCGCCGGCTCGGCCCGCGGCGCCGCTCGAGACCCTGCGCGCCGCGGCCCTGCCCGAGGCCGCGCCCCGGATGGACGCGCTTTTCGACGGCTCGCCCGCGCGCTCCGCCGCCGCGTCGGTCGAGCCGCCCGTCCAGCCCGAGTCCGCCGCCCAGCCTCGCCGCACCTTGCTGCAGCGCTACAAGGACGGGCGGAACAAGAACCCCCTGCAGAACGCGTTCGGCAAGGCGATGCTCGTCACCACGATGGCGGCCGTCACCGTCCCCGTGCTGTGGCGCGCGGCCCCGGCGATGAAGCTCGCCTACGCCGCGGTCGCCGCGGACGCGCTCATGCTCGCGGTCATCCTGCCCGTCGCCCTCGTCCTCGCCGTGTGGCGCAAGGTGAAGCGGGCGCCGCAGACCGCCGCCAAGCCCCCGCCCAGCCGACGCGCCAGGCTCGCCGTCGTCGCCCTCGGCGTCGTCCTCGGCCTCGGCGCCGCCGTCGCGCCATACCAGGCCGTCGGGCCGGTCGTCGAGACCGTCCGCGCCGTCGCGGACGCCCACACGCCCCCCGCGGAGCGCGACGGCGTGCGCTGGATCTCCGGCGGCGCCGTCGAGGAGGAGACCGTCAAGGCGCTCTCCGTCAACCCCGTCGGCCGCGAGATCCTGGCCAAGCTCCGCGACCGCGGCGGCGTCCTGCGCCTGCCCGCCTTCTTCCTCTCCAGCCAGGACGACTCCTACGCCCAGCACGAGAACTTCTTCGACGGCGTCTACCTCAACGTCAACGAGGTCGTCAACCGCGGCTGGACCGTCGAGCAGTTCCTCAAGGATCCGGCTTTGCAGCGTCAGCTGATCCGCGAGATGAACTCGACCGTCGTCCACGAGCTCACCCACGCCGTGCAGGGCCGCCGCCCGCCGTGGACGAAGGGCTATTTCAAGAACACGACCGAGGCCGAGCAGGAGGCCTTCTTCCGGGAGATGCTGTTCCGCCTAGCCGAGCTCGAACGCGACCCCGCCGCCCGCAACGACGGCCACGACGCGTGGATGGTCCCCGACGCGGCCGACGACCTCGACGGCTTCTTGAAGTCCGTCGCGGAGATGTACGAGAAGAACGTCGTGGTCGGCGAACCGTACTTCAACGCCTTCCTCGCGGAGCAGCGCGCCCGCTGGCCCGCCTTCCGCGTCCACATCTATCAGGTGCTCGCGGCTCGCGCGACCACCCCCGCATCGGCTAAAATGTACCTGGACAAGGCGAAGGCCGCGGCCGAGGAAGCGGGGTTGCCCGCGCCCTCCCCGCTCGTCGCTTCTCGCTGAGCCATCAACCTATGTTCTTCCCTCTCATCTACTGGGTCGTCATGCCCCTGCTGCTCGGCTGGCTGGTCGTGCGCTGGCTGAAGACGGTCAGCCCCCTCGTCGTCCCTCCCGAGGTCGCCGCGCTGTACGCCGAACGCCCGATCGAGCCGAAGTGGTTCCGCGCCGCCCGGCGCGACCAGGGCGGCCTGCTGCGCTGGCTCGGCGACTTCGAGAAGCAGCCCGAGGCCGTGGATGCCGCCTACGCCGGCAAGGAAGCGGCCGTCGCCGCGGGCGAGAAGGCCGCCTTCCTCGTCTTCAACGACAAGGCCGAGCTCCTCGAACAGGTCGATTCGTAAGCCGCCCCATGACCGCCCAGCCCCTGCGCGTCATCGGCAAGCTGCGCTCCTGCTTCCGCGAGAAGTTCGGCACGCCGCGCCAGCCGCTGCTCGTTCCCGGAGCCACCGCGACGCTGACGATCGCGAGGGAGTTCCTGCCCGAGCATTCGCTCGCGGGGCTGGAGCGGTTCAGCCACGTCTGGCTGATCTCCTATTTCCACCTCAACACGAACAAGACAGTAAGGCCGAAGATCCACCCGCCGCGGCTGAAGGGCGAGAGCGTCGGGCTGTTCGCGTCGCGCTCGCCGCACCGGCCGAGCCCGATCGGGCTCTCTTTGGCCCGGCTCGTGAGCATCAAGGGGGCGACGATCCACCTCGCGGGGATAGATCTCGTGGACGGGACGCCGATACTCGACGTCAAGCCGTACATCCCGGAGTGGGACTCGGTGCCGGACGCGAACCCCGGGTGGGTGAAGGACGCCCCGTTCCCGAGCTTGAGGGTTGAAATGTCCGCCGCCGCGTCGAAGGACATCGAGGCGGCGGAGAAAAGATTGAACGTCAACGGATTGGGGGCTGTTCTGACGGACATTCTGAGCCAAGATTTGAGGAACCCGCGGGACAAATCTCAAATGAAGGACGGATTGGAGCTCGGTTTCTTTTTTCACGACTTCGACTGCCACTTTTCCGTTCGCGACGGCGTCGCCACGGTGCTCGGGCTCGTGACCGGCACGACGATGCACAAGAAGGAGCGCCGCACCTCTCCTTCCAAGGTCAAGCTCGCTTGACCTCCAAGGACGTTTGGCGCACAAACGTGCGCCGCATGTATCTCTGGCGCTCCCTGACGCACATGCATTTCTTCGCCGGGGTGCTCGTCCCATTCTTCACCGACTGGGGCGGCCTGACCTTGCCGCAGATGTTCCTGCTCCAGGCCTGGTTCTTCCTCTGGATCTTCCTGCTCGAGGTGCCGACGGGCGCGGTCGCCGACAAGTTCGGCCGCAAGACTTCGGTCGTCTGCGCGAGCGCCTGCCTGCTGCTCGCCACCGCGATCTACGCCACCGGGAAGGGCTTGTCGCGCTACCTCCTCGCCGAGTTCATCTGGGCCGCGTCGGGCGCGCTGGCCAGCGGCGCCGACGAAGCCATGGTCTACGACAGCCTCAAGGCGGCCGGCGACGAGGACCGCTCGAAGAAGGCGCTGTCCCTGCTCTCCTCGTTCGACATCGGGGCGATCGCCTTCGCCGCGCCGGTCGGCAGCCTGATCGCCGCCCGCTGGGGCCTTCAGGTCACGCTCTACGCGATGCTCGTTCCCTTCCTCCTCGGCCTGATGCTGAGCCTGACCCTGCGCGAACCCCCGACCGGCGAGGAAGGCCCCAAGCCCGGCTACCGCGAGGTGCTGACGCGCGGCGTGCGCTACTTCGCCTCGCACAAGCCCCTGCGCGCCCTGGCCTTCGACTCGGTCACTATCTGGATGCTGTCCTTCATGACGATCTGGCTGTTCCAGCAGCGCATGAAGGAGCTCGGCGTCGGCGTCGGGGCGTACGGCTTCGTCACTGCGGCGATGACCTTATCCCAGATCGCTGTCATGGGGAATTCGGAGCTCGCCGAACGCCTTTTCGGCGGCACGCGCCGCTACCTGGCCTGGAGCGCGGTCATCCCGGGCCTCGCGTTCCTGGCGCTGCCGTTCGCGACGAACCCGTGGGGGGCCTGCGCGCTGTTCGTCGTGATCCCCGCCTTCGGCATGTCGCGCTCGGTGCTCATCTCGAACTACATGAACAAGCACATCGGCAGCGCCCAGCGCGCGACGGTGCTCTCCACCGTCGGCATGGGCCGTCAGCTCATGGGCATCGTCGTGCTGCCCGTCGTCGGGCTGCTCACGAAGATATCCCTTCCCTGGACCTTCGCCGCGCTCGGCGCCGCGATCCTCGCCTGCGCCTGGGCCTCCTCGGTCGAGGAAGGGCACCTCAAGGTCTAGGGCGGGGCCGGACCCGTACCGGTGCGTGTCCGGCTATCCTTGAGGATAGTCGCGGGATTCCGCGGAGGCGCCCCCAAGGGAAGGCGGAGTTATCCCCGCTATCCACAGATCGGCGCGCTAAAACTGTTGTCAACAACAGTTTTCGCCGCGACTACGGGCGGACTTTGAGGATCATCCCGTCCGAGTGCGCCGTCATCTCCGGCGCGTACATCGACTGGAGCACGGCCGCGCCGATGCGGTAGGTCCCCGGCGTCGTCGGGCGTACGCGGTAGGCGAGCTTGTACTCGCCGTGCGGCAGCCAGTCGATGAAGAAGTTCGTCAGCGAGTCGCGGGGCTCCTCGTAGCGCGACAGGAGGTCCCACTTCCAGCCGGAGCGAAGCTCCTCGCCCTCGAACCCGGCGCCGCGCGGGTCCTTGAGGTGGACGTACTCGAACTGCGAGCGCGTCTTGACCGTCAGGCGCACCTCGATCTGGTCGCCGACGGCGACGGCGTCTCCCGCCTTCAGCGGGAAGAGCTTGTAGCCGTCGCCGTTCTTGTCCCGGCGGAAGTAGGTCCGTTCCACTTCCATCATCCCCGGCCCCGAGGCCTTCGGCGGCTTGTCGGTGCTGTAGATCCAGGTCAGCGAGGCGAAGGCGAAGCCCGGCCCGGTCTTGTCGATGACGGCCTTGCCGTGCGACTCACGAATCTCGGCTCCGGTGAAGCTCATTCGAACGGGCTTAGCGAGCCAGTCGAACGGTTCAACACGGAGGGCCTCGGTCTCGGTTCCGCCCCATGTGATCTGAAAGCTGTCGCCCTTGTCGAGCGCGCCGCGCGACTTCAACACGTCGAGCAAAGAATAGATCGCCGCGGCCGAGGCCTTGGTGGACTTCCACTCGTTGCCCTTGCGGTTGAAGAGCAGCCACTGCACCATCCCGGGGATGCGCGGGTCCTTGGGCTTCATCGTCAGCAAAGTGCGCAGGAAGAAGGCGTGCTTCTCGACCGTGTCGTTGTACCACAGCCAGGAGATCTTCTCCGGCGCCCAGTAGGTCCCGGCGATCGGGTCCGTGCGCACGCCGTCGAGGGCGCGCGCGAGGTACAGGTCCGCCTTCGCCTTCTCGCCCAGGCGCCAGTACACGTAGGCCGCGTAGCCGCGGCCGAAAGGCGTCAGCGCGTCGGTGTGCTTGTCGGCGTAGTCCGCCCACACCTTGGCGAAGCGCCAGCCCTGCTCGGCGCCGGGCATCGCCTTCGGGAACGAGGTGACGGTGTAGGCCGCGTACAGGATCAGGGCGATCTCCCCCTCCTCGGGCTTCAGGTGGCGGGGGATCTCGTTGTTCGTGTAGGCCAGGGCCCTCGAGACGACGTCGGCCGGGGGCGTGACGCCGTAGCGCTGGGCCTCGGCGAAGCCCGCGAGGACGAGCAAGGTCATGTACGGGCTCGAGCGCCCGCCGGGGAACCAGGGGAAGCTCCCGTCGGACAGCTGATAACTCTTCAGCTTGTTCAGCGAATCCGCCAATTCGGCCGAGACCGTCTTCGGATCGAACATGTCGATGATCGGCCAAGACGATCTGCGGCCTTTGGAGGCTTCCTCCCAGGGCGACTCCATGAGGCGCGTGAGACGACGGGGATCGGAGCGGTCCCAGGCCGGAGTGATCGTCGTGCGCTTGGGGATCTTCTTCGCGGCCTCCGCCAGCGCCGGATACTTGCGATAGAACGCGTTGACGATCGCCAACGGGACATATCTGTCGAGCAGCTGCTCGGTGCACTCGTACGGATAATGGACGAGCGACGGCAGGCTGTTCAGGACGATCAAAGCCAGCTGAGGGTCCACCTGCACGTGGACCGACTCGTGCTCGCGCGTGGGATCGGGCTCCGACCAGGCCGGCAAGGTCAGGACCTTGCGGACCTCGCCGTCGAGGATGGTGAACGCCGTCTCGATGAGGCGCTCGCGCGACGGCAATATCGGGAGCTCGCGCTCCTCGGCGTCGGCCAAGGTCCCGGCGCGAGCCACCGCGCGGACCTGAAAGGTCGTCATGCCGCGCGGAGCCTTCACGGTCCACGACAGCGGCGCGATGCCGTGCGGCTTCGCCGTGAACGGGACGACCGTCCCCGTGAGTCCGAGCTTGGACGCCGCGTCCTGGCCGTCCTCGGTGACGAGCAAGGTCACCTCGCCCGCCATCGGAGCGTCCGTCTCGTTGTGCACGATGGCCTGCAGCAGGCCCTCGTCGCCCTCGCGGTAGAAGCGCGGCATCTCGACGCGCACCATCAGGTCCTTGCGCGTCACCGACTCGGCCGAGACGTCGCCGCGCTTGACGTCGCGCGTCAGCACGACCGCGCTCGTCTTCCAGCCCGTCAACCGCTCCGGCGCCTTGAAGGAGAGGAAGGCCTTTCCGTTCTTCACGCTCAGGTGCGGCTCGAAGTAAGCCGTCTCGGAGAAGTCCTTGCGCGCCGCGACGGGCGGCTCCGCCGGTTTCGAAGCGGATTCTTTTTTCTTGTCCTGCTCCATTTCGTTCCCGTTCCTTTGCCGCCCGCCCGCCGCGCCCCTCATCGCGGGAGCCGAGCTGGCCCGACTGAACGTTATACCGGCTCCCCCGCCTCCGGCAAGATCCATGGCCTCCTCGGCCATCGGTCCCCGGGCGGAGGCGGCGCGGGGAGCGGACATTTTCATTCCGGAAAAACGCCCGCCGTAGACGGGGCTGCGGTTGAGCCTCAGCCCCGGCGCCACCGGCTCGCGGATCGCCTCGTAGTACAGATCCATCATCTTCTTGACCCAGCCCTCGTCGACGGGAAGCTGCTGGCCGTACGGGATGAACAAAGAGCCCTGCGCCGGCGAGTAGTTCCGGCGGGCGGGGTACAGCGCCGCGGTCCAGGCTCCGGCGGCGCCGGCGTAGTACTCGAGCGAGCGGTCGTACACGCGCACCGCCGCCTCGCCCGAGGCGGGCTTGCCGTCGCGGTCCGACACGGACAAGGACCAGCGCACCTTCTGGCCCGGCTTCATCACCGCGTCATGCCGCAGCTTGACGAACAGCTCCCGGTCCTTCCACGGCACCTCCACGCGGGCCTGCCCCGAGCGGATCTTGAAGTCCTGGGCGCCGAACCAGCGCACGGTGAAGCCGCCCTTGTGGTCGTCGGTCACCGGGACCTCGATGATCTGCACGCCGCCGCCGCTTAGCACGCGGCGCTCGAGCATGGACTGGCCGCCCCAGATCTCGACGATCGTCAGCTTCGAGAGCGCCGCGGAGCCGACGAGAAGGCGCGCCTTCTCTCCGCGCAGCACCGTCCCCTGCTCGGCGAGCGAGACGGCGGGCAGCCGCAGCGAGGTCTTGCCGTTCCCGGCGGACAGCACGATGACCGACTGCTCGACGGTGCCGCCCGCGGGGTCGTCGGCGCGCACGAGGAGGCGATAGGCGCCCTCGGCGAGGCCCGGGAGGCCCGCGGAGACGGGCTTATCCTTCGAGAAGCGGATCTTGCCAGCGGCGGCTTCGGGGCCGTTGGGCACGTCCTTGTAGAGCTGCTCGAGCGGCGTGCTCTCCGCGAAGCGGCCTCCCCATTGCGCGTCTCCTCCGTCCATCGGAGGGTCCTGGGTCAGGCGGTACAGCGTGTAGGAGCCCGTCCCGTCCTGGGCCTTCTCGTTGAGGTTCAGGAGCTTGAGGCCGACGGCGTGGGGCTTGCCCGCGCGGACGAAGCCGGCCGGCGGCTCGATGCCGAGCAGGACGGACTTGTCGCCGGCGGTGAAGGAGCGCTCGGCCGTGATCGTCCGGCCGCCCGGGTCGCGCGACTCGACCGACACGGTGAAGCGCGAGGGCGGGGCGTTCTTCGCCGAGGGGTCGTACGGCTGGGGCGTGAACGGGAAGGAGAACTTCCCGTCGGCGCCGGTCTTGACCTGCCCCGAGGCCACCTCGCTCGGCCCGCGGCCGGCCCACTGCCACCGCCACCACCAGCAGAACCACGGGATGTACACGGAGCGCGTCACCTTGTAGGTCACCGGCGCGTCCGGGACGGCCCCGCCGAAATAATACTTGGCCTCGCCCCCCACCGACACCGCGCGGCCGTAGCGCCAGATGCCGGTGCTCTCGTCGACCTTCACCTCGAACTCGGGACGCTTGTATTCCTCGACGGCGAAGGACAGGTGGCCGGAGAAATTCCGCTCGAAGTCGCCGAGCATCGCCTGGGCGGAGTACTGGCCGAGCAGGCGGCCGGTCGGGATCGCGCACGAGACCGAGGCGGAGCCCATCGCGTTGAGCTTCGGCTCGGCCTTGCACAGCTCCTGGCCGTTGGCGTCGTTGAGGCGCACCGTCAGCTTCGAGGCGCCGTCGTAGACCTTGTAGCCGCGCGGCAGGCGGCGCAGGACCGTGGTCTTGACCCGCACGGTCTGCCCGGGGCGGTAGATGGGGCGGTCGGTCTCCAGATGGAGCTCGATCGGGGCCGGGACGGAGACGTTGAAATAGGACGGGCTCTGCCAGTACGCTCGGCTGGCGCCCGAGCGGGCGAGGGGGTCGAGGGAGAAGTTCCGGCCGTCGCCGTAGATCAGGCTCACGGTCGCGGGGACCTCGGCCACGCCGGCGTCGTCGGTCGTCAGCGCCAGCCGCTCCACCTGCCCCCAGTTCGTGCGCTTGAACGCGTCGATGCGGGCGTCGCGCGCGGGCGCGCCGGTGCGGGCGTCGAGCGCGTACAGGTGGAAGCCGGCGACGGTGCGCTCCCGGGGCTCGGCGGGGTCGAAGATGAAGTCGCGCTCGGGACCCTTGGGGCCGGCCGAGCCGAGCAGGAACAGCTCGGTCACGTTCACGAACACCGCGGAGATCAAGGACGAGCCGGGCTTGGGCCGGGCGTCGTTGCTCGCGATCGCCAGATAGATCCCGGCCGTCAGCGCCGGCGGGACCGCCTGCGTCTCGGCCTGCTGATACGGCGCCGGCGCCTTGATGTCGACGGCGTAGCGCGCCGCGGGGGTGCGCGTCGCGAGGAACGACTTGACCAGCTCCATGTCGGGGTTGCGCAGGGCGCCCCAATCGTCTCCCCGGCGGCGGGAGAGCTCGGCGATCTCCTCGGGCTCGATGATGTGAAGGAAGACGTGCACCCGATCGAGGTTCCGCGTGGACAGTCGCAGGATGTCCTTGCCGGGAGGCGGAGCGAAGCGGCCGGTGACCGACAGCATCGGCAGCTCGATCTGGGCGCGCAGCTTCGCCGCGGCCCTGGCCGAGCGGGCCTGAGGCCAGCTCGCCTCCACCGTCTTGCAGAGAGCGACGGCCTCGGCGGGGCTGCCGCCGGCGTTGAGCATCACCGCCGCCTCGTAGCCGGCTTCGGCCTTGGCGCGGGGGGTCGAGAAGGTGCTCATCCAGCCCCGTAGAAGAGCCACCGTGGCGGTCCGGGCCGCCGGATAATCCGGCACCGTGGCGACGAGGCCGGAGTGACGGAACGGGATCAGCAGGCGCCGGATCTTCCAGGTCTCGCGGACGACCTCGCGGCCCGCGCCGCCCATGCGGGCGCTTTCCTCGAGCACGGCCCCGGCCTGGACGGCGGGCGGCGCGCCGGGCGCGTAGGCGCCCGCGTAGTCGGGGACGAGGAAGGTGAGCCCCGGCGGGTTCTTGCCGGGCTCCGAGGGCGCCTCGGTCAGGAGGTAGCCGGTCCAGCGCAGGACCGCCAGGTCCCACAAGGTCGGAGCGAGAGCGGCGTCGGCGTCCTTCAGGTCCACGAAATAGGATTCCCCCGCGATCGGCAGGTCGGCGAGGTCGCGGCGGACGGTCCACAGCTTCTGGTAGTCGGCGCGCAGATCGGTCTCCCATTGCGCGCGCGTGCGCTTCGTGAGGTCCTTGGCCCCCTCCTCCTCGTCCTCCGGCGAGGCGGAGCCGTACTGCTTCAGGAACTCGCGGGCGAGCTCGGTGCGCAGGAGCAGGAAGCGTCCCCGCCAGGCGGGGTCCTGCGGCAGCTTCTCCGGGAAGACGCGTTGGGCGGCCTCGGCGTAGCGGAACAGCAAAGCCTCGGACTCGGCCGCGCGATACAAAGCCTTGAGGCGTTCCTCGCCCGAGGCGGACTTGAGAGCGGCCTCGTACTCCTTGAGGGCTTCCTGATAGAGACGCTTCTCGAACAGCGCGTCGGCTTTCGCGAGGTCGGCGCGGGCTGGAAGCGCCGCCGCCGCGAGGATGGTCAGGACGAGGAGGAATCGTTTCATGGCGCTCTCAACGAGGACGGAGTATCCGAGTTCGACAACGGCGCGGCCGCGATGTTCCCTGCAGACTGTACCCCCGTTGCGGCGAGTGCGCAAGGCCGTCCGCGCCGGTAAGTATTAGAATTTATACACTGTCGAGGTTGCCCCAGAGACTCCGGTTCCAGGCCCTCGCGTTCCTCGGCTCCTTCCTCGCATTCTGCCTGGAGCTGGCCGCCGCCAAGCTGCTGCTGCCGCGCTTCGGCGGCAGCGCCTACGTCTGGACCGGCGCCATGATGTTCTTCCAGGCCTTGCTGCTGCTCTCCTATCTCTACGGTCGCCGGGCGCGGCTCCATCCCCGGGCCCACGCGGTCGCGCTGGTCCTCCCGTTCTTCTTCCTTCCGCTGACCCTCCCCGCGCCGCTCGCCGCCTCCGGCCCGTTCTCGGAGCTGCTCTGGTCCCTGGTCTTCTCGGTCGGGGCGCCGTTCTTCGTCCTCTCGACGACGGTCGTGGTCGCGCAGAGCTGGCTCATGAGGTCGTCGTGCGAGGAGCGCGCAGACGGATATTTTCTGTACGCCGCGTCGAACGCCGGCGCCGCGTGCGCGCTCCTCGCCTACCCGCTCGCCATCGAGCCTCTGCTCCCGCTCCCGGCCCAAGGCTGGCTATGGCGCGCGCTGTACGCGGCCTACGCCGTCCTGTGCCTGTCCTGCGCGCCCGGCGCGAGCGCGTCGCCCGCCCGGCCGGCCGCCTCGGGCCGCGCCCCGTCGGCCCGCGAACGCGCGCTGTGGCTGCTGCTCAGCGCCGCTCCCTGCGCGGCCCTGCTCGCCGCGACGAACCTCCTGAGCATGGACTTCGCCGCGGTGCCGCTGCTGTGGACGGCGCCGCTGGCCACCTATCTGCTCACCTTCGTGCTGAACTTCAAGCGCGAGCCCTGGTACCCCGAGACGCTGAACCGGACCTTGCTCCCCCTCTTCGCCGTCTTCCTGGCGCTGTTCCTGATCCCGGCGGGCCTCGCGTTCTGGTCCGCGCGCGACTCGAGCCCGGCGCAGATCATCGCCCGGCTGCTCGACCTCGGGAGGTTCGGCTACGTGCTCTTCGCCCTGTTCGCGCTGAGCATGATCTTCCACCGGTCGCTCGCGGCGGGCCGCCCCGCCTCCGAGCGGGCGATGGCCGAGTACTACAGCTGGATCGCCGCCGGCGGCCTGCTCGGCAGCATGCTGATCGGCCTCGCGGTCCCGTACTGGGGCCGGCGCGTCGGCGCCGTGGCCCTCGACTGGGCCGCCGTGGGGGCGGTCGCCGTCGCCGCGATCCTCGCCCGGGACTGGGAGAGCATCCGTCCGTACCGGAAGACCGCGGCGGGCCTGGCCGCGCTCGCCGTCGCCATCGTCGCGGCGGTCTCCTCGGCCGCGAGCCATAGCGGCACGGTGTACAGCCTGCGCAATTTCTTCGGCGTCTACTCGGTCCGCGACGAGGGCGGGGTGCGGACCTTGTTCCACGGCAACACCGAGCACGGCGTCCAGTCCCTCGATCCCGCCCGCCAGGGCGAGCCTCTGTCCTATTACGGGCTCGCGTCGCCCCTGGGCGAGGCCTGGGGGACGCTCGGCGCCGGCTGGCGCTCCGTCGGGGTCGTCGGGCTCGGCGCGGGGAGCCTCGCGGCCTACGGCCGCCGCGGCATGGCCATGGACTTCTTCGAGCTCGACCCCGACGTGACCGCCATCGCGGAACGCTGGTTCACCCATCTGCGCTTGAGCGCCGCCACGATCCGGGTCGTGACCGGCGACGGACGGATTTCCCTCGAGAAATCGGGAGGCGTCGCCTACGACGCCCTCGTCCTCGACGCATTCAGCAGCGGCTCGATCCCCATCCACATGCTGACCAAGGAGGCCTTCGCGTCCTATCTGCGCCGCCTCGAGCCGGGCGGCGTGATCCTGCTCCACGTCTCCAACCGCTATCTCGACCTGCGTCCGGTGCTCGGCGCGACCGCGCGAGACCTCGGCCTCGCCGCCGCCGCGAAGCGGGAGCTGTCCGTCGGATCCGGCGATGAGGGGCGCGTCCCGTCGGTGTGGGTGGCCGTCAGCCGCGACGCCGCGGCGATCGCCAGGCTCGTCGGGAAGAAAGGCTGGAGGGACCTCGGCGCGGGGCCGCCGCGCGCGACCGCCTGGACCGACCGGCACGCGAGCCTTCTTCCCGCGCTCTCGCTTTAGAACCCGCTCAAGTCAACGCGCGAGCCAGGAATCGAGCAGCGCCCGGACCTTGTCCTCATCGCGGCCTTCTTCGGGCAGCGGTACCGTCCGCCGCTTGCCGCCCTTCATCAGGACGAGACGGGGTATCGCCGCGGGCTTTCGGCCCGGCACGCTCGCCGTCTTGGCCTTGTCGGCGTCGATGGTGAAGAACGCCGCTTTATCGGAATAGTCGACCGATATGTTCTCGAGGGTCGTGGTCAGTTCCCGCCCATCGCGCGATTTCGGCGAATAATAATAGACCACGACGGGCAGTTCGGCGGCGGCGATCTTCGGAGAGGCGATGTCCGCGACCTCCGGCATCAGGCTGCTGGTTTGAGCGACCGCCTCCGCCGTTCTGTCCGGAGTGGCCCATTTCCCCAGGAACGCCATGACCCGTCCCCGGTCGTATCCCGCGCCGGACTCGAGAGGAGTCGTATCCTGCGTGAACAGAAGGCGGCCGTCCTCGTCCAGGACGAAAAGGGACGGGGTGGCGTTCAATTCGGGGAGATGAGACCTGACCCATTTGCTGCGATCCGCCCCGTGGATGGAGAACCGCAACAGGACGAAGCCCTGTTCGAGCGTCGCGGCGATCTCCTTATCGCGAACGAAGAGCGCGTCCAGACGGCGGACCCAGGGGCATTCTTCGGCGCCGACCTCCACCAAGACCCGTTTGCGCTGGTCGGCCGCCGCATCGATCGCCTCGGCGATGATCTTTTCGTGGTTTTGCGCCGGATCGTAGAATCCCGCCGCGTCCGAGCGATCCGCCGCCGCCGCGATCAGCAACCCGGCGAGCAGCGCCGTCGTTCCCGTTCCACCCATGACCACAGTGTGTCCCGGGCGCGCGGGGCTGTCAAGGCATCCGGACGAAAAAAATCGGGCCGTCCATTGCGCTCGCCAGGAATCGAACCTGGATACCCGCCTTCGCAGGGCGGGACACTATCCTTTGTGTTACGAGCGCAATCGACGGCCCGACGCGTGATTATAGTTTATCGCCGGGGGGGCTGGCTAGCGACGCGCGAGCCGGACGACGGTCTCGACGTGGTCCGTGTGCGGGAAAAGGTCCACCACGACGAGGCGGTCGACGGCGTACTTCCCTTTGAGGACCTCCAGGTCCCGGCCCAGCGACTCGGGGTTGCAGGAGACGTAGAAGATCAGCGGGGGCGCCATCTCGAGCAAGGTCGCGGAGGCCTTCGCGTGGAGCCCCGCGCGCGGAGGGTCCACGACGACGGCTTCCGGCCGCAGGTCGAGGAGCGACGGCAGCAGCAGCTCGACGGCCGCGCAGTAGAACTCGCAGTTCTTGAATCCGTTGCGCTCCGCGTTGGCCTTCGCGTCGGCCACGGCCGCGGGATTGAGCTCGACGCCGACGACCTTGCGCGCGGCCCCCGCCAAAGACAGCGCGATGCCGCCGCCGCCGCAGTAGAGATCGAGCACCGTGCCCGCGCCCGGGAGCTCCCGGGTCCAGGAGCGCAGAAGGCCGTACAACGCCTCGGTGCCCTTGGTGTTGGTCTGGAAGAAGGACTGAGGCGAGATCCGGTAGTCGACGGCGCCGTCGGGGAAGTACAGGGTCTCGGTGATGTAGCCCGTGCCGGTCAGGGTCTCGATGGAATCGGAGACGGCGGTGTCGGACGCCTTGGCGTTGCTCCCGAGGAGGATGGTCGTCGCGGGGTACGCCGCCTGGACCGCTTCTATAAAGGAAGGCTTGGGGATGGCGCCGTCCGTCGTCACCAGCAGGACCATCCGCTCCGGACGGTTCTTGGCCTCGCGCAGGACGAGATGGCGAAGCACGCCTCCTTTCTTGTGCGAGTTGTAGGGCGGGACCTTCTCGGCCTCGGCCCAGGCGCGAACGGACGCCAGGAGCCTCGCCGCCTCGGGGCTGGGCAGGTGGCACTCCTGAAGGTCGAGGATCTCGTACCAGCGGCCCTTGGGCTTCATGCCGAGTTTCAGCCATTTACCCTCGACAGGAGGGTAGATGTCGCCGAAGCTGAACTCCATCTTGTTGCGGTAGTTCCAGATGTCGGGGGCGCCGACGATCGACGGCGCGGGGAGGTCGGCGATGCCCGACAAGGCGGCGAGGACTTTGTCCTTCTTCAGGACGAGCTGGGCGCCATAAGGCTTGTCCTGCAGGGAGCAGCCGCCGCAGGTCCCGAAGTGGGAGCAGCGGACGCTAGTTGGCGAATTTGAAGTGGCAGACATCGCCGTCCTTCATGACGTACTCTTTGCCTTCCGAGCGGATGAGGCCTTTCTCACGGAGGGCCGCCTCGGAGCCGAGCTTGTCGATGTCGGCGTAGCCGTATATGTCGGCCTTGATGAAGCCCTTCTCGAAGTCGGTGTGGATGACGCCCGCGGCGCGCGGGGCCTTGTCGCCGACGTGGATGGTCCAGGCGCGGACCTCCTCGACGCCCACGGTGAAGTAGGAGCACAGGCCGAGCGTCTTGTAGGCCCCGACGATCACGGTCTCGAGGCCGCTCTGCTTCATGCCGAGCTCCTTCATGAACATCTCGCGGTCCTCGCCGGACAGCTGGGCGATCTCGCTCTCGAGCTTGCCGCAGATCACGACGGATTCCGAGCCGCGGGCGGCGGTGAAGGCCTTGAACTCCGCGAGCGTGGCGGGATCGGGGTTCTCGTCGGTGTTCCCGACGTAGAGGACGGGCTTGGCGGTTAAAAGTGCGAAGTCGCTTAGCGACTTCGCGTCGAGGCCGAGGGCGCGGGCGGGCTTGCCCGCCTCGAGGCCGCTCTTGAGGGCGTCGAGCACGACCATCGCTTCCTTGGCGGCCTTATCGCCCGACTTGGCCTTGCCGGAGACCTTGTCGTACTGCTTCGAGATGCTCTCGAGGTCGGCGAGCATCAATTCGGTCTCGATGACGTCGATGTCGCGCTTGAAGTCCACGCCGCCCATGGTATGGATGACGTCCGGGTCCTTGAAGAGACGGACCATGTGGAGGATCGCGTCCACTTCCCGGATGTTCGCCAGGAATTTATTGCCCAGGCCCTCGCCGGAGGCCGCGCCCTTCACCAGGCCGGCGATGTCGACGAAGCGGCAGGAGGCGGGGATCGTCTTCTTGGGCTTGGCCAGCTCGGTCAGGCGCTGGAGCCTCGGGTCGGGCACTCCGACGACGCCCACGTTCGGCTCGATGGTCGTGAACGGATAGTTGGAAGCCGCCGCATTGCCGGAGGTCAACGCGTTGAAGATGGTGGACTTGCCGACATTGGGGAGACCGACGATGCCTATTTCCATGGGGGACACCATGATATCAAATCGTGCACGGCGGGACCTGGGTGCCGAAGGTCCCGGATTCCTCTGGGCCCTATCCCCCATCCCATCAAGGACCATCGGCCCTCATGGCCGAATCGCGGGAGTTGATAGGATGCGCCCATGAAGAAAGAAACCCGTCTGTCTCCCGTGTTCCTCGCCCTCTCCCTTTTCCTCGCCTCCGGCCCGCTGCCCGCCGCCGCCCAAGTATTAGGACGCGTGCAGGTCGGCGCCGGCTCCAGCGCCGGCGTCCCCGTCGTGCCCGCCCTCGGCGGAAGCATTCTCCCGAGCGCCGGGAGCCTCGCCAATACGCCCGCGGCCCTCGGCCTCAACGGCTCCCTCGCCGCCCCGAGCGCGACGCCCGCGCCTCTCGTCTCCGTGGTCCCGACCGCGGCGCTCCAGTCCCCCTCGGCCCTGAGCGCCGTCACGCCGGCCGCCGCGACCCCCGACAACGCTAAGGCCATCGTGGTCCGCACTCCCGGCGGCGCCGGGACCGGCATCGCCACGGAAGCCGCCGAGTACGCCGCGGCCCCCGCCGCCCAGGCCCCCGCCGCGAAGGCCGCCGCGCCCGTCCAGAAGAGCCTCGCCGGCCGCATCCTCGACACCTTGCTCCGCCGCCCCGCGGCCTCCGTCTCCTTCGACGGCGCCGCCGAGCGCTCCGCGCCGATCTTCGGCCGCATGGGCCTCAAGGAGCAGAAGCCGATCACCTTGCCCAACGGCACCGTGACCGACGAGCAGCCGACCACCCCCTCCCCCGACCGCGAGCCGACCACGCGCGTCGAGGCGTACGGCCTTCCCGGCGCCCGCGACGTGGGCGGCATCTTCGAGACGAGCCGCAAGGTCCTCGCCGCCGACCCGGCCGACGGCACCGCCGTCGTCGACGCCGTCAAGGCGATGATCGACGCGGACCCGGCCCGCTACGGCGTGTCGAGCGCCGACCTCCGTCTCATCCATGCCCAGAAATTCACCGGCAAGGGCGAGCAGGCCGACACCCTCTTCGTCTACTTCCGCCAGACCAAGAACGGCCTCGTCGTCAACGGCTCGGCCCTCTCCTTCACGATCAAGACCCTGAACGGCCAGCCGACCATCGTCGCGCAGACCGGCCAGATCTTCCCCCAGCTCGACGTCAACACCGAGACGGTGCTCACCGACGACCAGATCATGGGCAAGATCGCCGAGCGCACCGGCATGCCGACCTCCGACGTCGCGAACGCCTTCGAGTTCTACGAGCAGAAGATCATCTACTCGCGCGGCGAGTGGCGCAACGTGAAGCTGTACGTCGCGGAGGGCCTGCCGTTCATGGTCGCCGTGGACGTCGTCAGCGGCCTCGTGTTCGCGTGGGACAACCGCACCGGCCTCGAGAGCGCCTCCGAGCCGGCCGCGGGCGGCGTGACGGGCACGGTCAGCGGCAAGGCCGTCGACC
>Ga0255338_1002871_pt1 | contig 22856 bp, 28 predicted proteins | sample MeOH1_35cm_T4_19_FD_203715 | JGI IMG/M metagenome (GOLD analysis project Ga0255338, IMG submission 203715) | Sandy soil microbial communities from University of British Columbia, Vancouver, Canada - MeOH1_35cm_T4_195 | ecosystem: Engineered > Artificial ecosystem > Sand microcosm > Unclassified ...
CCGCGAAAGGCATCATCATACTATCAAAGCGCATTGCGCGGGAGAGGGGGCAGATCGAAGTGAAATTGAAAATCTGTGCTCAATTCAAAATTAAATCTTGTCTAAAAAACTTCAGGGACGTTGCCTACTAACTAATATAAGAAAACCCTTTGAGCTCAAGAAAAAGATTGTTCATATAACGGCTAGTATCGGTATCACTCTATGTCCTCAAGATGGTCTCATGCCAGATGTCTTGTTAAAAAACGCAGATCAAGCAATGTATGTTTCGAAAAAATCAGGGCGCGATTGCTGCAATTTTTGGAGCTTGGAGTCATAACATGTCGTAGTTCAAACTTGATCTGACAGTTGCCGGTTTTTCAGAAGTGTCTGTCAGGTCAAATTTAGTCTATAAACCCCAATAATGGGTTTTATTTCGCACAATTTGCCAGCATTTTAATTGCTCCTACTTGTGAAGGCTCAAGAGTATAAGCAGCTAAAGCGGCAACAAGATGAGTCAACGCGTTGATGATTGAGCGGTGCCGAGTATGCCAAACCTGGAAGCAATGCTGCAGATGTCCGATGACTGTTTCAATAATGCCACGTTGGTTAAGCAGGGGCCTTTCATAGCGAGAGAGCTTGGGCTTGTTTTTCATGTTTTTACGGCTTCTTGAGATAAGTTTAAGCCCACCTGCAATCAGTTCTTCAACTATTTTTTTATCAAGATAACCCTTATCTCCAAAAGCTAATCCTTTGAGTTTTTTTAGTAGTGGAACCGCTTCTTTACTATCGTGACGGCTGCCACGAGTAATTTTAAATGCCATCAATTCACCACGGTCATTTATAACCCGATGTAACTTGAGGCCAAACAACCAACCCACCGATGTATGGCCGTATTCTCAGCTACTGCATCAAATGTTTGATGACGGGAAGAGCGCCTGATATGGCAAACTGGTAAGTAGCTAGAGTCGATATAATAAACTCCTGTTTGTTGTCCTGCTCTCAGTTGTGTAAAAACACTAAGCGGGAAAATGGCCCGTTGCATCAAACTGACAAGCCGAGGCACGTAGGCGGGGGGAGCAATTGTCAACACGCCCTAGACTAATTGACATCATTCAAAAAAACGATAGTAAAACCCAGATTTTCAAGTGGAATGGGTATAGATATTTACATTCACCCCTTAAATGATGTAAAATAGTACAAAATGTTCACTGTCGCGATGATTGATGACGGTGTGGGGGATGTAAGATGGCAGATGATAATGTTGAATTATTGGACTTCGGAGGCGAGCATCAGCCGTTGCTATCTAATTCAGTCGATTATCTCACCGTGTGGGATGAGATTTTTGATAGCGACTCCTATGCCGCGCTGTCGAATAATGCGCAACAAGAAATCCAAAAGCATCTTTCTGCATTCTTTAGTACTGCATCAGACAAGGACTTACCTCGATTTACGGATGGTCTTGAGAATCAAGAAAAAGGCTATCGTCGACCAGCTGATGCTCACAAAGCATCAGAAACTCGCGTTGCAGTTGATGCTTTGTTCGAACGACAACATACGCGCGAAGAAGCCTTAGCCAACTGCGATGATCTGATCAATAACACCATTCCTGCCGAAATTACGCTCATGAACAAGGCGGAAATTGAAGCATTATCGAATGATTTAGATTTCGCGCTATACCAATATTTGGCACAAATTCAAGCTGCTACAGATACCACCAGCGTGATTGCCGATCCTCATGCTGTCTTGGCTCATTGCTATCGACAAATGGTGAAGTGCTCTCGATTGAGACAGCAGGTGGTATGTAAAAAAGAGAATAAAGCATATCCCGATATGTTTGTTATCGAACAGCCTATTTCTTGCCTAAAACCAGAACCCGTGAAGAGTATCTTAAATCCTCTTTTCGATTGTTTACCTGCATCTGTCAAAGAATTTATGGATAAGGATGAAGATGGGGCGGACAGTGTCTATTTAACGAAGCAACTGAGCAAGGCAAACGAGCGCCGGTTGTTTTGGGTGTGGATGCGATGTTTAATCGAAGGCTTACTCTTATTTGCGCATGAGGCCTTATTGGCTTCGACGATTATTGCTGCTTGGGTGAGTTGGAGCTTGTACTGGTTCCGAGGCGGTGTGACGTTTGCTGAGTACCTCAAGCACGGGTATTTTAGTTCGATGATCGAGTCAAGAGAGCTTGCCATTGATGATCAACGTCGTGAAGCGGCGTATTGGGCAGCTCATCGAGATCGTATCTTAAATGATTTGATCTGGGGGTCTTCCAACTTTGCGGGCTGTTTCTGGTTGGTTGGTCCATCGTTACTTGGCCCTATCGGCGATGCGTTGACTGGCGCGTTGCTGGGGATGGATTTGTATCTCTCTTATTCACGCTATACGGATGGCTTGGCTGGGCACGAGGCAAGATTAGCGCGTTATGATAGGCAGCTTAATATTTTGCTGAAAAAGATGCGAGATCATACCAGTCAGATCAATGATCAAACGTTGATCAATTATGTTGATGCTTTATCTTCGGGTAATTCACTGGATGGCTTGAGAAACATTGATCAGCATCTGCAAGCACTCACCATCGCTGATAAACAGGAGTCTATTGATAAGCTGAGTGTATTGACCAAGCAATATAAGACATTATTATCGGGTAAAGACAAAGCCAGTATTCGTTGGAAGGAACAATGCGCTATGCTGGAATACGAAACCATCTATGCGTTCGTCTTGATGATAGGATTTTGGCTGATGTGCGGCTTTTATTTAGGGCTTGCGACAGTGGTGCCTCCCGCCGTTGTCATCATCGGTGCATTCATGCTTGCAGCGAGCACCATCGCTTGGCGTACCGCCAATGCTCGTCTTGAATGGCAAGGCATTGAGAATACAGCGCATGAATGTGAAGAGCAATTCAACCAATTGTTGCGCGATTTTGTTCAGTTGAGTACTGAGGAAAAAAGCGATGTGCAAATGAAGCGCCTGTATCTCGCCATGCTGCAATTAGCTGCCGAGTCTGGCACGCAGCGAGATTTAGCGACGCTCAAAAAAGTAGAATTGGCTCGTGCTTCGTTGCTTCGTATTTTAGTTCCTGTGGCCATTGCCATAACGTTATTATTTGCGCCTGCTACGGTACTGGCTGTCCCAGCTTATGTCTTTCTCTTGCTGGGTATCTTGGTTTTGGCGGTCGCAACGTCGTTCTATATTGATCGTCAATTTAAGCCACGGGATACAGTTTGGGAATATAAAGAAGGTGGTGCTGTAACGGCTGCGGTTCCAGAGTTGAATGATGCAGAATATGAGGCTTTTCGTGAGTTTGTTTTGGGTGAGGAAGGATCTAATGTGAAGCACGAGCGCGGAATGCAGTTGTTGGCGAAAATTAAAGAAAATAGGACCGGCGGTAATTTTGAACTGTTTCGAGCGGTTGTGAAGCAAAGTAAAGATGATTCCTCAGGAGCAACAACTTCTTTGCTGCATAATGCTTTGTAAGCTGCTTTAATTCGCCCCCCCTCATCCGCCCTACAGGCACCTTCTCCCCATGTTCTGGGGAGAAGTGATTGCTTGGTTGTTTCTGTCACCGACGCGACTGGGTTGAGCCGATGACACCTGTTTCTCCTTGAAAAGTGTTACCTAAAATCAAATCCATACTGAAACACCGTCCCACATGAGTACTATTTTTTGATAAAAAAGTGTATAATCTATCCTCAAAATTCACTATCCCTGTAAATGCTATGAATCTCGAGAAACACTATGACGTCATTGTGATTGGTGGTGGTCATGCCGGTACGGAAGCAGCGCTGGCAGCTGCTCGCCGCGGTGCTGATACCTTATTGCTGACTCACAATATTGATCTATTAGGACAAATGTCATGCAATCCTGCCATTGGTGGCATTGGTAAAGGTCATTTGGTCAGAGAAATCGACGCTTTAGATGGCGCGATGGCGCGTGCTGCTGATGCGGCAGGGATTCAATTTCGTATTCTTAATGCGTCTAAAGGTCCCGCCGTACGAGCCACTCGTGCGCAGGCTGATCGTGTGCTTTATCGCCAGGCGATTCGCCAACAACTCCAGTCCCAGCCCAAGTTAACCCTATTCCAACAAGCGGTTGACGATTTGCTTGTTGAAGGTGAACGTGTGACGGGTGTTGTAACTCAGATGGGTTTGACAATTCGCGCTCGTGCCATTGTGCTGACTGTTGGGACGTTTTTAGGTGGAAAAATTCATGTCGGTATGAATCAATACGCCGGAGGTCGCGCAGGTGATCCGCCAGCCATTGCGCTTGCCCACCGTCTACGCGAGCTCAATTTACCCGTTGGTCGCTTAAAAACTGGCACACCTCCCCGTATTGATGGCCGATCATTAGATTATAGCCAAATGACGGTGCAACCTGGTGATACGCCCGTCCCTGTATTTTCTTATGTCGGTCAAGTCACTGACCACCCAACCCAAGTACCTTGTTTTATTACGCATACCACTGAAAAAACGCACAGTATTATTCGAGACAATTTACATCAATCCCCCATGTATGCAGGCATCATTGAAGGCGTTGGTCCACGCTATTGCCCCTCGATTGAAGATAAAGTTGTGCGATTTGCTGATAAATTATCTCATCAAATTTTCGTCGAACCCGAAGGCCTGACCACGCATGAGATTTACCCCAATGGCATTTCGACTAGCTTACCGTTTGAGGTGCAAGTGCAGTTCGTTCGGACGTTAAAAGGCTTTGAAAATGCTCAAATTACACGACCCGGCTATGCTATTGAATACGATTATTTTGATCCACGTGGTTTAACGTCTTTTCTACAAACCAAGCCCTTTGCCAATCTATTTTTTGCGGGTCAAATCAACGGTACAACAGGCTATGAAGAAGCTGCCGCGCAAGGTCTGATTGCTGGGATGAATGCCGCCCTTTGGGTGAACGAACAACCATTGTGGAGCCCGCGACGTGATGAAGCGTATGTTGGCGTTTTGATCGATGATTTAATTACTCGTGGAACTCAAGAACCTTACCGTATGTTCACTTCTCGGGCCGAATATCGCTTGTTGTTACGCGAAGATAATGCTGACTTACGTTTAACAGAAACAGGCCGAACATTAGGATTTGTTGGTGATGATCGCTGGCGGGCGTTTTCTGAAAAACGTGAGACCATTAATCAGGTCAATGCACAATTAAGTGAAACATGGGTGCGTGTGAGCCACAATGATGCGCTGCATCATGTATTAGAAACGCCATTGCAGCACGATTGTCGGGCTCAAGATCTATTAAAACGTCCTGAAATTAATTATGACCATGTGCAAGCGTTAACCGAATTGAATTTGCCTCAGGTTAATCCTGCTGTTGCTGAGCAAGTTGAAATACAGCATAAATATGCCGGTTATATCGACCGTCAATTGTTAGATATTGCCAAATTGCGTAAATTGGAGCATACCCGTTTACCGGAATCATTTGATTATCAGGGTGTTTCAGGACTGTCTGCGGAAGTGATTCAAAAGCTGAATCAAGTCAGACCCGCAACGATCGCGCAAGCGGGACGCATCTCAGGGGTGACTCCTGCCGCGCTATCGTTGTTGCTGGTGCAATTGAAAAAACAGCGGTTAATGGCATGAGCGAATTACGGCAAACACTTGCAACAGGGATTGCATCACTCCCCGTGCATATTGCAACCTCTGAACTTGCTGACCAATTAGAAATTTATTTGCGCCTATTACACAAATGGAATCAAGCGTATAATCTGACCGCAGTTCGCGATATCGATGAGATGGTAGGGCGCCATGTGTTGGATAGCTTAGCCATTTTGCCTTGGATTCAAGGTCCTCGATTAATTGACGTTGGCAGTGGCGCTGGATTACCGGGCATTCCTTTAGCACTTGCGCGACCCGATCTGCACTTGGTTTTATTAGACAGTAATGGGAAAAAAACGCGATTTCTCCAGGAAGTGAAACGGACGTTACATTTAACCCATGTGGAAGTGGTGCAATCACGTGTAGAGGACTACAATCCCGTGCAAGGTTTTGATACAGTAGTGAGCCGTGCATTTAGCCATATCCAAGACCTGGTGCGTTGGACTCATCATCTTGTCGTTGAGCAGGGCATTTGGTTGGCGATGAAAGGGCTTTGTCCTACTGATGAGCTGGTTGGGTTGAATTATCCTTATCAAATTGAGCCATACGTTGTTGCCGGTGTCGAGGGTGAACGATGTTGTGTCATGATTAAGAAAAGAGGGCTACATGATGGCTAAAGTCATCGCCATTGCGAATCAAAAAGGTGGTGTGGGTAAAACGACGACTGCGATTAATTTGGCTGCCTCCCTGGCTGCCAATCAACAGGCCATTTTGTTAGTCGATTTAGATCCACAAGGTAATGCGACCATGGGTTGTGGTGTGGATAAAAACGCCCTAGTGCACACATGTAATGACGTATTATTGCATGATTGCTTAGCGGAGCAAGCGTGTGTAAAAACCACGAGCGGGTTCGATTTGTTACCTGCCAATGGTGATTTGACCGTCGCTGAAGTCAGTTTAATGGATCGAAAACAGCGCGAAACGTTTTTGCAACGCGCACTGGAACCTTTACAACACCGCTATCAATATATTTTTATTGATTGCCCACCCACATTAAATACGCTGACTTTGAATGCATTGGTTGCTGCGGATTCGGTGCTTATTCCCATGCAATGTGAATATTATGCTTTGGAAGGCTTAGCTGCGTTGTTAGGCACGATCGAGCAAGTTCAAGCATCTGTTAACCCTCGATTACATATCGAAGGCATTTTGCGTACCATGTATGATGCACGCAATCGCCTGTGTTCGGATGTTTCAAAACAATTACTAGCGCATTTTGATGACAAAATTTATCGTACCGTGATCCCGCGAAATATTCGTTTGGCGGAGGCCCCCAGCCACGGTCTTTCGGCGTTACAATACAACAAAACATCGATCGGTGCTGCGGCCTATATGGTCTTGGCCTCTGAAGTCATGAACAGGCAAATGGTGGCGATATGAGTGTAAAACGTAGTGGTTTAGGACGAAATTTGTCAGCCTTATTGGGACAGAATGGTCATTATCAAATATCGGATGCACCTGCCGAATTGGCATCACATACTCGTCCTGTCGGTAGTTTACAACCGGGTAAATATCAACCTCGCGGGGATTTTGACGATGTCGCGTTAGCGGAATTAGCTGAGTCCATCAAAAAACAAGGTTTGATTCAGCCTCTGGTTGTCAGGGAAATCAGCACAGGTCGTTATGAAATTATCGCTGGTGAACGTCGTTGGCGTGCCTGTCAGATGATTGGTATGACCGATGTCCCTGTGGTCATCCGTCAAGTGGATGACGAAACGGCGATGGCCTTGGCGTTGATTGAAAATTTACAACGCGAAGACTTGAATGCGATGGATCAGGCTCGAGCCATGCAGCGTTTAACAGACGAATTTAATTTGACCCATCAACAAATCGCGGAATTACTGAGTAAGTCGCGAACAGCCGTGAGTAATTACCTTCGATTATTAAATTTAACCGTCGATGTACGGCGTATGTTGGAACACGGTGATTTAGATATGGGGCATGCGCGTAGCTTGTTGATGCTGGATGATCTGCAGCAGACCGATGTAGCGCAATTGGTGGTGGCGAAAGGATTATCGGTGCGTGAGACCGAAGCATTAGTGGCTCGAGTGAAAGCAGGCAAACCCACTGACGAACCACAAACGATCATGCCACCACAGTTTACAGAACAAATCGACGCTCTTGCCTTGCATTTAAAAACCCGCGTTAAATTAAAACCAGGCAAAGCCGGCAAAGGGACGTTAGTGATACATTACAGTGACATTCAAAGTTTGGAACACATGTTGGCCCGTTTTGGGAGTTAACTGATGTCGCAACATAAGGGCTTTAAAGCAGAAGAGCATGCTCGTGATTATCTTGTTCAGCAGGGTTTAGTTTGGCTCGCAAGCAATTATCGATGTCGATTAGGTGAAATTGATTTAATCATGCAAGATGGGGTTTATCTTGTATTCATCGAGGTACGCTCTCGACGTGTCAGTACGCATGGTAACGCGCTCGAAAGTGTCACATACACAAAACAGCAAAAACTCATGAAAACAGCAATGTTTTATTTAACTGCCAATAAATTACATGAGCAGCATCCGATCCGTTTTGATGTGGTAAGTTTGCAGGGACAGCCTGTTGAAATGAGTTGGATAAAACATGCATTTGGATGGTAGGTAGATGGATGCGTAGATAGGCGCTTCAGATTTCCATCGTTCTTCTGCTTAAATACCATCAGGACCTACGAAAAACCTCGATCCCCGCGTTGACCTCAAGGTTTTTCGTAGGTCCTGACCATAACAGGAATAAGAATCCATGAATTTTGACGAACGAGTGAGGCAGTTGTTTAGCTTAGATATTGAAACAAAAATAGCATTTGTGGATGTGTTATCAAGTATGATTGCGAGAGCAGGACAACGTTTAGCTGATTGTTTGTTAAATGATGGTAAATTATTTATTTGTGGTAATGGAGGTTCGGCGGCCAATTGTTTACACTTTTCGGCTGCTATGTTAGATCATTTTGATGTTGAGCGCCCGCCCTTGCCTGTGGTAACGTTAACCACGGATGCGTCTGCGATGACGGCCATTGCGAATGATGGGCATTTTGATCAGGTTTTTGCGCGTCAAATTCAGGCACTGGGTCAGTCCAATGATGTGTTAATTGCATTATCCACCACGGGTAATTCAAATAGTGTGTTACAGGCTGTGAATGCAGCACATGATCGAGACATGGATATCATTGCTTTAAGTGGTCGTGATGGTGGAGTACTGGCCAATCATTTGGGACCTGAAGACATTGAATTACGCATTCAGCATGAGCAGTCGGCGCGAATTAGGGAAATGCATTTATTTATTTTGCATTGTTTTTGTGATTTGATCGATCGCTCGCTTTTTGGGCAAGAAGGTTAGGGCAACATGAACTTCAATAAAATTAAAACGATTACCTTACTTCTAATGAGTAGTTTACTCATCAGCTGTGTCGCTGCCGTAGTGGCTGGTGCGGCGGGTGGTATGGTTGTTTATGACCGTCGTAGTATGAGTATGATAGAGAAAGATGCGCGAATTTTTCATGTCATACACACGACCATTGTCCGTGATCCACGATTTCATGGCTCACGAATTGTGGTCAGTAGCTTTGATCAGGTCGTTTTATTATTGGGACAGACATCGGCGGCTTCGTTGCGTGTCTTGGCCGAGAAAGTTGCGCAAAGTGCACCCAAAGTACGCCGTGTTTATAATGAAATTACAGTGGGTCCAGCGTTGTCTTTAGTACAACAAAGCAAAGACACATGGATTACGGGTGAAGTGCGTAGCCGTATGCTCGCTAAAAAGGATTTAGAATCAGGTTCAATTCGAGTCATCACCGAGAATGGAGTCGTCTATTTAATGGGTATTGCGACACCCGATCAAGCTGATTTAGCGGTCACATCAGCACGTCAAGTCAATGGTGTCAGTAAAGTCGTTAAAATTTTCCAATATATTCGTTAACATGTTGAAATTCATTGCTATTTTTATTCTAAGTTTCTTGTTAAACGGTTGCGTTGCGAATATATGGACGGGCGCTAGCCTAATTTACGACCGTCATAACGTCTACATTAAGTTGAATGATTTTCAATTGGCGGCCAATGTGAGCCGTGCGTTGTATCATGACAAACTGTTTAAGTGCCGCGATTGTGCAATTGAATTGGCTGTTTTTAATTTGGATGTGCTGATGGTTGGACATGTGCCAACGGCGGCTCTTCGTCAAGAAGCGATTAACCGTGTGGAAGCGATCTCGGGTAAACGACGATTTTTCGATCAATTGCAATTATCTCATACAGGCGAAGATCCTTTATTGGATAGTTGGATCACGACCACGATTCGTGGCGATATTCTCGCTGACTCATCCATTGATCCGCATCAGTTTAAAGTCGTAACCTCCGATCAAATCGTCTACCTCATGGGGGATGTCATTCCTGCGCAGGCAAATAAAGTGATTTTGTATGCTCGCCAATGCAGGGGTGTAAAACGGGTTGTGAAGCTATTCAAATATTATAATTTAAGCGATAAGGCTGGATGAACCCATTATTGGGGTTCTGAAAAATGTATCGGTTTTTTAGAATTCATTACGTTTTTTCATGACCCTTTTTAAAGTGAATTTATAAATTGTACAATTCTGTCCACAAAACCTGGTGCACTCCATAAGTCATTATGCCCAAATTTATCAAGCGTCATCAGAGATTTAGGTTGATTAGCTTGCTTATAAATCTCTAAGCCTTGGGTAAATGGCACAATAGTATCTAGTTTTCCATGAATTACGAGTAGCGGTGCATTTATCTGGTTCATACGTGATAAGGAGTCAAATTTATCCCACGATTTTAAAATAAGCCATGGATAATGATAATGTGCTAAGTGAGTCATTGAGGTGAATGGGGATTGAAGCACCACACAACGAACTGGATATTCAGAAGCCAATTTCGTTGCAACGCCGGTCCCCAACGACTCGCCATATAATACAATTTGATTGGCTGTCACTCCTTGATCCAATAAAAACTGCATGGCTGCGCGCCCATCTTGATATAAACCTTGTTCGGATGGTGAACCAGGATTGCTGCCATAACCACGATATTCTAGTAATAAAATCCCAAGTCCCGCTTGAATAAATTGTCGTATCAATGGCATACGATAACCAATATGTCCCGCATTGCCGTGTAAAAATAATAGGGTTGGCTGGTGAGGCTTGGCTGTTTTATACCAAGCCAGAAGTTTTAAGCTATCTTCAGTTGTTAGTGTTACTTGAGTCATATCCATTGCGTTGAAATCTTCTTGGCGTGGTGTTTCCGTGCTAGGCAAGTAAATGAATTGACGCTGAAAAATATAACAGATAGCGTAGCTAATACAGAGGAGAAGGAGGATCGTAATGAATATTGGTTTAATCATAAGCTATCCCCTTAATGCAAATCGATCTAAATAATAATACTCTGCACTTTGATGATTTGTTTTACTTTCCATCAAAGCAATTTCATTGACTTCAATCACTGGAGTTTTTGGTAAACAGATTTTTGAAAGTAAATCATCCCTTAGAAAATCATTCTTCATACGAGCTAATGTTATATGGCCTTGGAACGGACGAGGATCTATCGGATAGCCCAAGTTACGTATAATTTGACCCAACGTTTTTGATAATGTTATGAGTTCGGTTTGCGGCTCAACTGATAAAGCAATAACTTTTGTGTGGGTCTTTGTTGGGAAAGTTAATAAAATTTTCACTTGCAGTTGAAATGCAGAAATATTTTTTAATTGTGAACGAGCTTGCTCAATCAAGATAGGAAGATGATTTTGCTGTATATTACCTAAAAATTGCAAAGTCACATGCAATTGTTTTGCATTCACCAATCGGACGGATTGTTCGAGAATCGATGTTTGAATCATATCCAAGATGTTTTGAAATGTTTCTTGAACTGATTCAGGTAACATAATAGCGAAAAATATCCGTAAAGTTTTCTTCGCATCTTTTTGCGGAGCTTCACATAATCGTTTCAAGAAGTCAGTGGGCAATGTTGGTCTCATGTTCTTGCTACTTTTGCTACATACACACCAAACATACAGTAATCCCTTATGAAATCAAGCGGTGGAGGCTTCAATCATTCAAAACGCCCTAGTATCATTCAAGTTTATTCAATTAACAGCGCTCTATAATCTGTTGACATGGCTCGGATGGTTTGCGTTTTTAACAGTAATCTTTCAATATGGAAGAGTTAGTGTGATGATCAGAGGAGCGATATATGAAAAAGAAGGAACTCGTTGCGGCGATTAGTCAAAAATCCGGCATGGCAAAAAATCAGTCAGAAGAGGCACTCAATGCAGTGATTGATTGTTTGACCGATTTGCTTGCTAGAGGAGATTCGATTGTTCTACCTGGATTTGCAAGCATATCTGTGAAAAAACGCGCAGCCAGAACTGGACGAAATCCTGCTACAGGCAAATCAATTAATATAGCAGCCCGCAAGGTTGTTCATTTTAAAGCAGGCTCGACGTTAAAAGAGCGGGTGAATGAGTAATGAATCAAAGGCGTGGCGCAATGAATATTACGTCACGCTATCGTAAAAAAATCTATGACCATAAAAAATAGAGTATCGTTATGCGTGATGAATATTTGATAACACCGTTAACACCAGAACTCTATTGTACCGATATTAAAGCAAGCCTTACTTTTTACACCGAAACACTTGGTTTTAATGTTCAATATCAACGTGAAGAAGATGGCTTTGCTATGCTTGAACGTCAAGGATCACGCATTATGTTGGAGGAAATAAATCTTGATTCATCATCCAATTCGAGCCGTATTTGGATGCTAAGAGAAATGGAAAAGCCCTTTGGCAGGGGAATTAATCTACAAATCATGACAACTATGGTCAATGAGCTATACGTGCATGTCCAACAAACAGATGCAGATATTTTTTTACCTATCGAAGAAAAATGGTATCGAGTGGATGATTTTGAATTAGGTCATCGACAGTTTATTGTCTTGGATCCAGATGGGTATATGTTGCGATTTGCGGAAGATTTAGGGAGTCGCGTGCCATAATTCAGCCTAAAGATTAGTCGTTTAATTATCCAGGAAGCAGTGTACGTCCTTGTAAAATTGCGAGGAATTTTGTAGAAAAGCAAAATGTCCCACGTTGGATTCAATCATAAGCTTTGCGTGCGGAATTGAACTCGCTAAAAATTCTGTGTCAGAACGCCTTACGGCCTCATCGTGATCTCCCGATACAATCCAGACGGGCACTTTTTGTTCTGATGAAAAGGTGGCATCGATCGCTGCAGTTGCTTCGTCATCTATCCCTCATTCGCGATAAGTTGATTTAACGGAGTGAAGCAGGAATGCAAGGTGGAAGGGGTCCTGTGGAAGAACCCCCAAAAGTGGTCGTTCTGTAATTTTCGTGTTATTTAATAGGCGTCGCGTGGGAGTGCAATGGCTATCAAATACACCCAAAACGATGCAGATTATTCAATCGACCCCTAGCTGCAGGAAGTTAGTAACTCGCACCGATTAGGAGTTACACCCTATTGCAGTATCCCTCTCTTCCTCTGTCTGAGCGTTCTAAACGCTGAGCTCTTGCAATATTTTCTACATGCAATGCCATCACGGGGTGATTGTTTTCTAGGGCCACATCCACCAAGGTTTTTCCTGTTGCACGATCTTTCACGTTAAACGACATGTTATCAAATGAGGGGATCTCTCTTAATGCATTTAGTTTATCTATCTCGTTGGTTGCTGCTAGTTTGAAAAAAATATGCAATTTAGTTTCGTGGCTGAAGTAGTGTTCGCTCCAAATATTTTGTATTATCGTTTTGAAGGTGTTTGTATCCATGTGCTTAGAAGCAGAAAGAACACCATCTGCAATCTTTCCTCCTTCGCACAACGGCACTAAATTAACCTCTGTCCAGTCCATATCTAGTGAGGTCCCCTCAGAGACGACTGGTCTTAAAAATCTTCGTTTGGCTGCTAACATATACCCCCTCCGTTAATTGTCATAATGTATTATTTTCATTATAAATGCGTATATTTATCGCTATATTAGCTTAAAATGGCTAAATTAAGATTGGATTATAACATACAAAAACAAACTCAGATTAAATGTTGGTCATTTTATAAGGGTTCAACTAAATTCTTTTCGCCAATACAAACATTACGATGCCTTAGATATAAATATAACGTTGTCTTTGAAATTCCTAATTGTTCAGCAATTTTTTTCACGGGAATACTACCATTTTTATATAGAGCCTCATCAATTGCACGATACAAATACTTCGATTCACCCTTAACCTTGATGTATGTTTCGTCCAAATGCCACCGATTAGAATAGTGCTTTTTATACCAATCAATGCGCTTTCTTAGTTCAGGCGCATAATGCTGAACCCAGCGATACAGGATTGTATGGTCAATGCTTAAGCCGCGTTCAGCCATCATTTCTTCCAAGTCTCGATAGCGGATACCGTATTTACAATACCAACGTACGCATTGCATAATCACTTCGCTGTGAAAATGGCGCCATTTGAAATTGGTGGGTTGGTATTTGTCCATGATTGTGCTTCATCGTGTTGTTGATGAAATACACACAAATTTTGGTGTAAAAGGAGTTTAAGCATGTCAAAGTTACTTTTGAGTGCGTGTTTATTGGGTGAAAAAGTGCGTTATGATGCTAAGGATTGCTTACAAACCCACACACGCTTACAGCAATACGTCGAAGACAAACGTGTTGTAACCATTTGTCCTGAGATGGCCGGTGGATTACCAACCCCAAGACCGCCTGCAGAAATTGAGCCTGAAGGCCGTGCTTCTGCCGTTTTGCGTTTCGAGGCGAAAGTGCTTACGAAAAATGGAGAGGATGTGAGTCATGAGTTTAGAAAAGGGGCTCATAAAGCGCTTGCATTAGCACAAAAGCATGGCATTCGCTGCGCAATTTTGAAGGCACGCAGTCCTTCTTGCGGTTCGGGCCAAGTTTATGATGGCACATACTCCAAAAAGCTCATTGATGGCATGGGTGTTACAGCTGAATTACTCAGTCAGCATGATATCAAAGTGTTTGATGAAACAGAGATTGATGCCGCATTGGATTATATCGAAGCAATGAGTGTGTGTTAAAATAACCCATCTTGTTTTTGGGATGAAATAATGACGATAGCCTCAGCGACTTTTTGTAACAGTGCGCTAGCACCATTGGCTTCAAGAGAGCCTGTAGCCACTAAGCGCGTGATTTTTTTAGGCATGCTATTTGTTAGCTGTTTAATTGTTTCCAATTTAACAGCTTTTAAAATTGTAGAGTTTCATTTGGCGAATGGCACCATTCTTAATTTTTCAGCGGCACTCGTTTTTTTCCCGTTAACGTATTTCTTTGATGATGTTTTAACAGAAGTATATGGTTCCAAGATGAGCCGTCTTATTACCAGGCTCAGATCGTAAGCATTTTTTTGAAAAACTTCATCATGAAAGGGAGGGTTTGTATCAAAAAATCTCGACAATGCAAGTAGATAGTGACCATAGTGCACTTGATGATCAGGTTTCAAGTATTATGAAGTTTATTTCAGAAGACAAAGTAAAAAAAGTAATTGATTTGGATGTGGCGGATTTAACGTTTTTTCACAAAACCATGCATACCCCTGTTCAGTTAGGAGTTCAGCAAGCCTTATCACTAAAGTATTTAGCACAAGGATTATCAGCCAAAGAAATTGCACGAGAAATGAATATTTCTTTTCGTACGGTGGAAGGTACGCTTGCAAAAGTGATGGTTCTGTTGCTATTCGACCGCAACTTCAATCAGCAATTGAATTTGTCAGAGAGGGTGATAGATTAATTGTCACTAAAATTGATCGATTAGCCCGATCAGTTTCAGATCTGCTAGCCATTATTAATATATTGGAACGTAAAAAAGTTGCTATACGTATTCTTCATTTGGGAATGGATACAGAAACTCCGACAGGAAAACTGATGTTAACTGTTTTGGCGGGTGTTGCTCAATTTGAGCGAGAAATTATGTTGGAACGTCAACGAGAAGGTGTTGCTAAGGCCAAGGCCGCTGGAAAATACAAAGGCCGAAAACCTATTGCATCGGATCTTCAACAGGAAGTCATACGTCTTGTGACAAGTGGTAAATCAAAAGTTAATGTGGCTAAAGAGCTTGGGATAGGAGAGGCTACTGTATATAGAATTTTAAAAAACAAATCCTAAAAGTTAATAAAAACGCATATTGTGTTATAATATCCCATCACAGATCTGATTTTATGACATATATTGGAGTTTTTTGATGCTGGATCTAATAAGTCTTTGGAATAATACTACAACCGTTCAAAATTCAAATGAAATACAGTCTTCTCGACAGTATTCAAGCGACATTAAACAGGCTGCAATCAATTTTGATAGAGACACAACGCAATCAAGCTTTGAATTTCAAGATCCTCCCAATGTCATTTTTGTAAAGAACATTGCATCGTTAGAACCCGCGGATTTTTATGATCAATTACCAGAAATTATAATGACGGAGGAAGAAAATAACGCTCGACTAAAATTTGTTGCCGAACAAGTTGCCAAAAATCCCCGATTCTATGATGGTAAGCAAATGGTAATAACTGGTGTTATTTATGATGACTCGACCAATACCATTTATATGGAAGCTAAGAAAGTCCCTTATTCTTTTATCGTCTCTCTCAGCAATAAAAAATTCCCGGAAAATAGTGCTCTTTATCAACTTACAATTTTTAAAACAGGTGTTCTTGCGCCTTTAATAGCACGAAATGGTACTTCTATTTTATTACAAAGAGCAGCTCTTGGATTATATTCTGTCCCTGGTGGATTTCTGGAAACTCATAATGAAGAAAAAAGATTAAATTTTTATGATGGTAGAAATTTGGTGACTGAAACAGCAATTACTGAATTAAAAGAAGAAATTATAGGTATCAAAGGAACAGATAAATTACGTTTTGATTTTTCAAAAACGCAAATAAGTTCTATTTCGTTTAGGAAAACAGGTGCCAATCCAATAGGAACAGTTGAATTTGTTGCTCCTTCCTATGCAAATTGCCACAGCAGTTACTTACAACAAGTTTTCCTCACTAATTCTGCAAAAGATGCTCATGAACATACCTCTCAATATGAACTGATCCCTTTAGAGTCTGGAAATAGGGAGGAGCTACTAACGACGATATTAACGGGCCCTACCAGATTACCAGGTGCAAGTTTATATTTGCCAGTAGCTTTGAGTTTGACTCGTCTTGAAAATCAGGGTTTACGCATGATGGCTTTACCTCGAGCAATTCCTAACAGTTCTTCGGTTGCATGGCCATTAAGTATTTTTAAAGCAACCCCAGAAAAGCCCTTGTCTATATGTGATAAAGAGCCAGAAAATGAAGTTTATCGAGACAGATTCAGCCTGATTTCATAGGATTTTGCTCTGCTAATTGTTGTATTATTTCAAATCAGGCACTTTGGAGGGGCTTCTAAAGAGCCCCCAACCTACAAAGAGTTTTTTGCTTGCTCCCGTGACCTTAAACGAAGAGGACTATGCGTTTATCCACATTGCTCAATAAAATTATATGATTGCTCCTCCCTGCAATAATCGGCATGCTACTAATAAAATCGGTGACCAATGGCCAATTGACGCATAAGTTGGCAGTAACCCAATCGCAAAAGTGGGTAATATGATCAGTGAAATAGACACCAGTAGTGATTTTCTTCGACCATAACGATCGCCAAGATGCCCGAAGAAAAAACTGCCCAGTATTCTCGTTAAAAATCCTGTAGCAAACGCACTAAACGTGAATAATAACGAGAAAAACTGATCTTTGCTGGGAAAGAATAATTTCCCGATGATCGTTGCAAAATATCCGTATAGTGCGAAGTCGTACCACTCCATAATATTTCCTGAAACAGTGGTAGCAATAAATTTTACAGCGTTAGGTTTCATAACCAATGCTCATACGCTTCAATGTTTGCACGAGCTTTTTAATGCCCGTATAAACTTGATTGATATTTGTCGCCACCATATTTGCAGGCGTGCTTACAATTTTATGTTGTTCATCTATAACAATATCGTCCGCCGCACAATCAATATGCTTGCAGCCCATCGTTTTAATTTCCATAGCAATTGAAGCATCATTACCAATAGTAAATTGTGCGCCTGGATAAATTTTTGGAATCATCATGGGTGCAATACAAATAAAGCCCATCGGTTTACGTTGCATTTTCGCTTCATCAATGACGCGAGCAACATCTGCATTAAACTGAAAGGATGATTTTTTCTCAAACCAATCACAAAGAATAGTGACAGCACCAAAGCCACCCGGAAAAATAATAGCATCGTAATCACTAACCATGAGTTGATCTAAAGGCTGAATATGCCCTCTCACTAAACGGGCAGATTCTTGCAAAACAGAGCGCGACTCAATCGCATTAGCTTTTTCAGTAAGATGATTGATAACAGGCGCTTGTATATCGGGTGCGAAGGCATCCCATGCAATGCCTTCTTGATCGAGCGATAGTAACGTTAATATCACTTCATGTGTTTCCGAACCGTCATGTTGCCCACAACCAGACAATACAATTGCAACTTTCATTTTTATTATTCCTTGTGCTTATGATCATGTAATAGATCAAATAGAATCGGCCTTGTTCATCGTTTCGGCCACTTATCCACGAATCTACAACCGCGGCTGCATCCCAGCCGTAGGGTAATTACTGAGTAATGCCTCAGATTCAGCTAAAGTAGCATTAGTGGATTTAAATTGACTAGCTATTTTGGACGATATCTTTTTTATACTCTCAAAAAGATTACTAAATAAATTAGAATGTTATCCGACCCAGTGTTCGGAGGCTTGGCTGTGTCTTTAATTTTTGGTTCTTTTGCCTCAACCGTGTTATTCCTGTTCTTAATCCCATTCATTTACTTAAGTTGGTGGAAAAGAGCACATGAAACTCGTCATTAAATGAGAAAAGGCCTGAGAATTATCAGGCCTTTTGATGAAGCTTCCCAACCAGGAAGTGGCTAACCTGATCTGGATACCTATACTGTAGCAGTGGTTTAATTCTATATCCATCTTTTCTTCATATTTATTTTTGTAAAGTTCTTTTTTCATGTTCGAGTAGCCACTGTTTTACCGCAAGTCCTCCGCTATAGCCGCCTAACGAACCATCACTTGCAATAATACGATGACACGGAATAACAATCGATAATTGATTGGCTCCATTCGCATTAGCAACGGCTCTATAAGCAGTCGGGCGTCCTAATGCAATGGCCTGTTCGCGATAGCTTTTAGTTTCACCGTAAGGAATTTTACAGAGTACTTGCCAAACATCTTGCTGAAACACGCTACCCAATACGCGATATGGTGTTTTAAATTCCATTAATGTGCCTGAAAAATAAGCGGCTAATTCGCGTGTAATTGACTGAATGGCTGGTGTATTCCCAGAAATGATAGTAAAGCCGCGTGAGTATAAGCGTTCAATTTCCTTTTTAAGCCCCCGTTTGGTCTCGAATTCTAATAAATAAAGTGTGGTCTCATCGGCAATGGCAATGATAGAGCCTAAAACGGTATCTATCCAGGCGGCGCTCAACACGCTGGTTTGTTGATGCGTACGGGGCACGTTATCAAACAGGGTTGAAAATGTATGTAGCAATCTACTGCTCGATTCAAATTTTGTATTTAACATCGTCATCACTAGTCCCCCCGTGTTGGTGTCGCTGACCTCATTTTAATAAATTAATGGCGTTGATGATTAAAAGACCAGCCAAAATTCGCTTGAGTGTTTTGGGATGGAGTTTGACGGCTAACCGTGTGCCTATAGGAGCAAATAGGATGCTTGTTACCGATACCATTCCGGCTGCTGGCCAGTAAATGAAGCCCAATGTACCAAACGGTGTCGTCATATTTTTTGTGACGGACCATCCTGTCAAGGTCAGGATGAGCGTGCCAATGCATGCAATGGGAATGCCACATACCGATGATGTACCGGATGACTCACGCACGGTTAGACCAACATAAAGAAAAAAGGGCACCATCAGCAGCCCTCCGCCAATTCCAAACACCGTTGAACACACGCCGATCAATAATGCGGCAGCAACGAACAACAATTCTTTCAATAATTGTCGAGGTATTGCGAAAAAGAATGTTAATTTATTTTTATCCAGTATGATTTTGTTAGAGCGAGAATTTCGATGACGTGTTTCTTGGTCTGATTTAGAGAAAAGTAAGAATAAAGCAATGACCAGCAGGAAAATGCCAAACAGGGTGATCAAAAGCTGACTCGATAATTGTTTTGTAATCATCGCACCGACAATCATGCCAACACATAAACCTGGAATAAATCTTAAAAAAATGGGCCAAATGATGAATCCACGACGATAATATGCTCCCGCCGAAGACAATGTTGTGAAGATCATAATAGCCAGTGATGTACCGACAGCCATGTGCATAATCAATGCATCGGTAAATATATGTGAATATTGAAAAAGCAAGATCAACCCTGGGACAACAATAATTCCCCCACCCACACCCAGTAACCCTGAAAGTGTGCCCGCAAGTGCACCCATGACCAAATAAAGAACGAATATCATATTAATCCTAAACACCCACGCCTCACAGGCACGCCTTGTAAGGTACAGAGACAGGCTACGGGACGTAGGTACGGAGATGAAATGTTAACAAGTCCTAGCCTTTTAAAGCACGAGTGTAGGTCATCCGGTCATGAATGACAACAGTTCATGACCTACAAAAAACCTCAATCTTCGCGTTGGATTTGATTTTTAATTGGGTCATTGAGTACGTCTAAACGCCCTAATAAAAAAACACCTATCCTTAATTCCCTTCTCCCAAAAATTGGGAGAAGCCGCGCAGGGTGGATGAGGGCAAAATTAAATCGATCCTGACGTTTTTCGTAAGCTTTGTTGGTGTTTTATCAAGCGATTTTCTCAAAAATGTGACGGTATAAGAATATTCGACCATAATTTTGAGATATTTCTTATAATATAACCATCGAATGCTTCTATGACACAAGTTGCTGAAAAGCTAAACTGTAAGTACAGGGAAGACAGGGATTGTCTGACAGGATGTCATTTGCAGGATGCAAGGCAATGGATTTGCACCGCTGCAAGGAAGCGGCACTCTTTAACAAGGGTGGATAAAATCATCCTTCTCCCAAGCGGGAGAAGGTCCCTGGTTACTTCAGTTGATTTGCTACAAACTCCCAATTGACCAATTTCCAAAACGCACTGATATAATCTGGACGTACGTTACGATAATCAATATAGTAAGCGTGCTCCCAAACATCACATGTTAATAAGGCCGTATAGCCCTCAGTCATTGGCGTCCCAGCATTGCTGGTGCTGATTATTTTTAATATCCCTTTGTTGTCCTGAACTAACCAAGCCCAACCTGAGCCAAAGGTTGTTGCAGCGGTTTGAGTAAATTGTTCTTGAAATGTCGCAAATGAGCCAAATGCATCGTTGATAGCATGGGCCAATTTACCGGTGGGTTCTCCGCCGCCTTGTGGTGACAAACAATGCCAATAAAACGTGTGGTTCCAAACTTGAGCGGCATTATTAAATACAGGACCTTTGGATTCTTTAATGATGTGTTCAAGAGACTGGGTTGCAAAGGGGGTGTCAGCAATGAGTTTATTGAGATTATTGACGTAAGCAAGATGATGTTTACCGTAATGATATTCCAGCGTTTCTTTAGAAATATGCGGAGCCAATGCGTCCATGGCATAAGGCAATGCGGGTAATGTAAATGACATAAATTTCTCCTCGTATTAAATCCGATTATTGACTGAGTTCCACGGCTGCGTCAGAGTATCATATTTTTAAAGAATATTGCTATCTGGTCTGAATTTCGCCATAATTGAAATTTAGATACCATGAATAGGTGATGACCGTGGATGCCGTTGAAAATAGTACAATTGAGAAGATAAAAAAACAAATTAACGATAATATCATTCTGCTTTATATGAAAGGTAGTCCCAAAATGCCGCAGTGTGGGTTTTCGGCCCGGGCAGTGCAGTGTATTGAAGCATGCGGTGTTGATTTTGCGTCTGTAGATGTTCTTGCGAATCCAGACATACGGCAGGCTTTACCATCATATGCTGACTGGCCAACATTTCCCCAATTATACGTTAAAGGTGAATTGATTGGTGGTTCGGATATTATTGCCGAAATGTTTGCACAAGGCGAATTAGAGCATTTGCTACGTGAAGCGGTTGCCGTTTAATCGCGGGCTTATACGTCATGTCGAGCATCGCGAGACATCTCCTGGAAGAGGCATTGTGCCAATGCCGGAGATCCCTCACTGCGTTCGGGATGACGAGGTAAGGTTTGAGATGACGTGCGTTTTGAGTAGCGCTTACTCTAAAGAAGGGCTAAGGCGCTCGGAATAACGGCGATTTTTTAAGGACACAACCCTGACGATCGAATTTAATTGATTGTGACTGGATTTTTTATTTGGAGATAATAATGAGTGTATTAGTTGGTCGTAAAGCCCCTGATTTTACTGTCCCAGCCGTATTGGGTTCTGGAGAGATAGTTGATAAATTTAATTTACATGACACATTAAAAGGTAAATATGGTTTGGTATTTTTTTACCCGCTGGATTTTACCTTTGTTTGCCCATCTGAGTTGATTGCATTGAATCACCGCATGAATGAATTTACTAGCCGAGGTGTGGAAGTTGTTGCGGTTTCCATTGATTCTCATTTTACACACAATGCATATCGTAATACGCCCGTAGAACAAGGTGGTATCGGTCCTGTGGCTTATACGTTAGCCGCAGATATGACGCATGCCATTTGCCAAGCATATGGTATAGAGCATCCTGTTGCCGGTGTTGCATTTCGCGGTGCGTTTATCATTGATAAAAATGGTGTTGTACGCTCACAAACGGTCAATGATTTGCCAATAGGACGCAATATCGATGAATTATTACGTGTCATTGATGCGGTACAATTTTTCGAAGAACAAGGCGAAGTATGTCCTGCCGGTTGGGTCAAAGGTAGTGCAGGAATGAAAGCCTCTCCGCAAGGTGTGGCTGCATATCTAGCCAAACACGCCGAAACACTTTAGGCAAACTATAAAACGTGGCGGTGTGGTGGACAAAGCGAAGCGTGCCCACCACACTAGTACTCTTTCAAAGGGTTTATGACCGATTGAGTACTTCATAAGCTCGTGTCAATTTTGTACGGGCTTTATCCAAATCAAACATCCAATTAATGGAAGCCTTTTCATTATTTCTGGTACTTTCCCATATAGCTAATTCATCTTTGAGTATATCCCAATCTGCAATCCTCCGATCGAGGCATTGTTGATTCATATTGCCAATTTC
>Ga0255338_1002872_pt1 | contig 22851 bp, 19 predicted proteins | sample MeOH1_35cm_T4_19_FD_203715 | JGI IMG/M metagenome (GOLD analysis project Ga0255338, IMG submission 203715) | Sandy soil microbial communities from University of British Columbia, Vancouver, Canada - MeOH1_35cm_T4_195 | ecosystem: Engineered > Artificial ecosystem > Sand microcosm > Unclassified ...
CGCGCTGACCCGCGGCGAGCGTCGCACCGCCGGCGCGGGCCTCTTCCGCGCCGAGGACAACCTCGAGAGCCCGTGGGCCCATCGCGCGCTGCAGGCCTTCTACGTCGCCCTGCACTTCGGCGAAGTGGACGCGATGGATCGGGAGACCTTCGAGGCGAAGACCGGGCTGCGGCTGCTCGACCATGAGGGCGAGCTCAAGTCATCCGACGACATGCCGCCGATGAACACCTTCCTGAACCGTCTGCTGGCGCTGCGGATCGCCGACCAGAACGCCCTCTTCGCGGCCTTCGACGCCATCCTGTCGTCGATCCTCGAACGAGCCGCGCAATCGGGGCGGCTCGATCGGGGCATGGAGGACATCGTCGGCGACGATGTGGTGCTGCAGGACGAGGAGGTGATCCGCATCGACGCTGTCACGGGCGCGGAGACACGGCTTCTGCGCTTCCAGGTTCGTACCCGGCGCGCGCTGACCTCGGCAGACGATGCGCTGCTCGGCCTGGACCGCGAGAGCCTGACCTTTGCTCGCAACGGCAAGTCCGGCCGGGCGGCCCTGGTCGTGCGCGGGCTCACCACGACCGACGACAACGACCGGCTGATCCCGGCGGTGCGACTGATCCGTCCGGAAAAGCGGACCATCGCCTCGTTGAAGGGGTTCGAGGAGTCGGCCTGGGACGGGGTCGACGAGGCGACCTGGCGCGCCGCCTGGGACGCAGAACTGGCCGATGCGGATCCCTGGATCGCGCGCGAACTGGTGCTGGTCTGTGGCCTCCTGCTGCCCATCTGGACCCACCTGCCGGACAAGGGGACCTCCGTCCGCCGGCTGAAGGCGCCGGACGGCCGCCGGTGGCTCGGCCGCCTACTCGATCCCGGCCAGGTCCCCGCCCTGAAGGTGGCCCTGGGCCTTTCGGAGGTCGCCCAGGCCTATGGCGATCCGGAGCAGGTCGCGCGCCTCCTCCTGGAGGACGGTACGGCGCTCTGTCTCGCGGGTGGCCTCTGGCTGCGCCGCGCCAAGGTCATGGACCGCTATCGGATCGAGGTGGTGGGCGCCGGCGGCCAGCGCCCGGTCTTCACCGCGCTCGGCTGTTTCGTCGAGATCATCGCCTACACGCCGCGGGTGTTCGCGCCGGTCGATCAGCCCGCCGTCCTGGCGGCGATCCTGGAGAGGTGGCCGGCGCAGTCGGTTCTGCCCAGGGCAGCTTGAATCGCGGCGGGCCGGGGGATGGAGGGAGGGCCGGTTCGGGTGCGCTCGCGTGGAGCGTCCCGGAGGCTTCCCATGACCCAATCCGCGACTTGGTCCGACGACCGCGTCACCGCCCTCAAAGTCCTCTGGCAGAGCGGCGCCAGCGCCTCGCAGATCGCGCGGCAGCTCGGCGGAGTGACCCGCAACGCCGTCATCGGCAAGGTGCACCGCCTGGGCCTCAGCGGCCGCGCGACCCCTTCCCGACCGGGGCGCGCACCGCGGACGTCGCCGCTGCGCGCGCCGCGTCCCGAGCGCTCGCCTCCCTTCCCGCGTCCGCGGCTTCGGGCGGCTGTGCCGGTCGCCCCGGAGGATCCAGGGCTTGTACACGACATGTCCCGGCTTCAGGCCCACATGTGCAAATGGCCGATCGGCGACCCCAAGGCCGCCGACTTCAGCTTCTGCGGCCGCGCCGCCGACGGCCCCTACTGCCCCACTCATTCGGCGGCCGGCGTTCGAGCGGGGACAGCCTGGCGGGCAGATCGAGATCCTACTGTACGCCGTGCGCTGGCCGGGCTGATCTGAGTTTCGGCTCAGTCCGCACGATCCCCATCGGCCGCCGCCGTCCGCGCTCGTTTGGGCCGTCGGGGGCCGAATTCGCCCGCGGAACGCGTGCGCGGTTTGGGCGTGCGAGTTCGCCCCAGGATGCGGGCGGGCGCCTGCCGGCCCGGACCCAGGCGCCTCCGTGTCGCACCGGTACCGGCGCGAGGGGGTGATGCGCGGCTTGCTGCGCCGACGCGCCCGCTCGACGGCCTGGTTCGGCCGCCTGTTGAGCCCGCGTCGCTGATCTTGTTCGGCGCGCGAGAGTCGACGATGGTGCACCCTGAGGTGGCGGTCGCGCGCGTGGCGTCACGCTGTGGGAGTTGAGCGCAGGGGGCGCGCGTGGCGAGAGGCAGTGTGTTGGCGCAGGACGACCTGTGCGCAACGGCCGCCGCGCAGCTTCGCGGCGACGGTCGACGCTGCGTGCTGATCGAAGGACCGACGGCGAGCGGCAAAACCGTACTGGCCGGACGGATCGTAGAGCGGCTGCGCGCCGGTTTCTCCCCCACCTGGACGCGCGGTGACCGGCTCGACCGGCAGGTCGACGAGCACGCGCTGCAGCACGCCAGCCTACGTCCCACGCGGCGCGAGGTCGCCGAGGTGGTCTCCGACGCGGCCGAAGACCTCGGCGACCTCCTGGCCGACGATGGCGTCCCGTTCGGCAAGATCGCCCACCGGGCCCTCACCCACGTCCTTGCCGGCGGGCGCCACCGGCAGCTGTCGGAGGGCCAGCAGCGGTTCCTGGCCCGCCTGCTCACAGTCGCCCTCGGCCGCCGTCCGCTGCTGGTGGCCGACGACCTGCATTACTGGGATCCGGTCTCGCTGCGGTTCCTGCGCGACCTGCTGCGGGGCCGGCTCGACGAACACTACGGGCGGCTCCGCCGGCTCGCCGTCGTGCTCATCGTCGACCGCACCCGCGCGGAATCCTCCCTCCTGCCTCTCCTCGACGCCGTGCTCGACGCGGCGCATCCCATGTCGTTCGAACAGCAGTATGCCCCTTTGGCCGAGTATGCCTTGGTGCTCAGGCTGCTGGGGCTGAAGCCTGAACTTCCGGAAGCCGACATCGCCACGCTTCATCTGCTGACTGGCGGCAACCTCGCCCTCTCCCGACTGGTGGTCGAGGAACTTCAGGGCGGTCCCGCTGATATCGCTCAGGCGAGCGCGGCCACGTTCCAGCAGCTGCTCGGTCGTCGACTCGCAGCCGCCTCGGCCGGAGGCGAACTGTCAGCGCTGATGGGGCTCCTCGCGGCATCCGGCGATGCGCTGGGCCTCGATGAACTCGCCTGTGCCCTGCGTTGCCCGATTGACGCGGCGCGGGCGCAGGCCGAGGCGGCGGCCGAGGCGCTTACCTTCATCTCGTTGTCCGACGATCGCCTCCGCCTCGCGCACGAGACCTTGCAACCGATCGTGTCGGCCGCGCTCGGGGCCGACGGACGGGCGGCGCACGGCGTGCTGGCCGCTTGCCTGGCGCGACTGCGCCCCGGCGACTACGGCCGCCGCGCCGCCCATCTCGCGGCCGCGGGCGACATGGCCGCGGCGCGCCAGCTCGAGATCATCGAGCGCCTTTGCGGGGTGCGGCAAGGCCGCTACGCATGGAGCCCGCCCGCCGTCGCCGCAGCCGCGGTCGACGATCCGGTCGCCGCCGCCGCCCGCGCCATCGATGCGGCGCTGCAGGCGGATCAACGGGGCGGCCGCCTCGCAGCCATCAAGATTCTCGAACAGGCGGCGCCCGCCGCGCCCGTACCACTGCGTTGGGAGCTCACGCTCCTGCGGGCCCATTGGCTTGGCGAGATGAACGAGGACGCCGCCGTGGAGCAGGCGCTTGGGCTGCTCGAGGACCTGGACGAGGCGCGCGAGGCGGAGCCGGAGCTCTGGGGTCGATCTAGGGAATTGCAGATCGTGATGCTCTCGAACCTCCGCCGGCCGGCGGAGGGACGTCGGATCGAACGCATGTTGCGCGAAGTCCACGGGCCGCGCGCCGCGTTCGACCCCTCCGCCGCGTTGGCGCTCAACCGGATCCGACGGAGCGCCGAGGCGATCCATTCGCCGCAGATCGCCCACGACCGGCTGCAGCTTGCGCTACGGTTCTTCACCCCGGATGCGCCCCATGCGCCGCCCGCCTATCCGGCCGAATACCTCGCGACCCTGAACAATCTCTGCGCCAACGAAATGCTGCTGGGGCGCTTCGCCTCGGCCCGGGCCCATGCCCGACGGATCGCCAGGGTCGACGGGGCGCTCATCGAAGTCGTCCTTCCGCGGCCGCAGCTCGTCTGGAGCAATGTGCTGCTCTGCGAACTGCTGAACGGCGGGCCGGCCGCACCGATCGCCGACGCCTTCCTGAGCTTGGTGCGGGTGGGTGATCTACGTAGCGTCGACGAGATGCTCCTGGAGATCAACCTCTCCGCCGCCCAGGCGCTTGCTGGACGGGCCGGGGCCGCGCGGGAGCGACTTGAAGCCGCCTACGATGCGTTCCGAAGACGCGGCGCCTCTCAGCCGTACGTCGGCTGTTTCACTGCCGCCAACCTTGCCGTGCTGGCCTGGCTCGGCGGGCACGACGACGCCGTCGCGGGGCATCTGGCGGCCGCCGGCGTGGCGCTCCAGGCGATGGAGACCGCGGAGTACAGCCCGCCGTTCCTCGCCGCGCGGATGCATCGGCTGGACCCCATACTGCGCTCCCGGCCACGGATGCGCCGCCTGGAGACGTTGGAAACGGCGCTGGCGGGTCCGCCTCAGGTCGGGGAGAGCTGGGCGTTCTTCGCGCGGCCGCTGCTCGCCACCGACATCCAGTTCTGGTCGGACCTCTAGGCCGCGAAGCCGCCCGCGGCGTCGACGCCCCCGACAAGCGCGGCGAAGACATCCGAATAGTCCAAGCCGAGGGTGGCGAAGCCGAAGGCGACGCTGGAATGGCGGGTGAGGTGCGGCTTGCCAGCCATGTCGAAAGCGAACACCCGGCCCTCGGCGTCGATGCGGAAATCGAACCGGGAGATGCCCTGAAGGCCCAGCACGGTGGCGGCGCGTGCGGCGTGGCCCCGCACTTCAGCGGCGAGTTGCGGTTCGCGGGCGGCGAAGTCGAAGAAGCCATACCCGTCGCGATAGACCGTCGGATAGTCGAGGAACCCGTCGCCCAGTCGCTCCACGCCGGCCACGGAGATGCCGACCGGATCGAGCGCGAAGGCCGTCCCGTCGTTCAGCACCGCGACCTCGACTTCCCAGCCCGGCACGAAGGCCTGGGCGAGGACCGGCTGCCCGAGCGCCTCCGCCAATTCCGCGGCGCGATGCCGAGTTGCGTCGCCGAAGCGGAAACGGGCCCGCGCATCGACGCCGATGCTGGCGGATTCCAGACAGGGCTTGAGGATGACATCCGCGCCGTCTGGCGGCGCAAGGCCAATCCAGCCCAGCTTCGGGTGGTAGGACCAGGTGTCGGGCGTCGGCACGCCGGCGGCCTGCATCAACACCGTCGCATGACCCTTGTGGGCGGAGAGACAGGCCTCGTAGGCGGGCGGCGACAGCAGGGTGAAGCCGAACAGTTGCGCCACCCCCGCGAGGGGCGCGTGGCGCGAGGCGCCGCGCCCCGGTTGGGCGATCGTGTAGACGGCGCGCCGCGACAACGGAAACCGGGCGCCGCCGTCTGCGGCGGCCCAGCGGCAGAACGCCGCCTCTTCCGTGAAGGGGTCGCAGTAGAAGCCTGCGCCCCGGAACCCAGAGACCAACTGATCGAGTTCGGCCTCGCTGAGGTATTCCGTCTGCACGTCCGTGACGTCGTCCTCGCCCGTGTGATCCTTCAGGTTCGCCAGCACGAACACGGCGGTGTCGGCCGCCAGTCCGCGGCCGCGCTCGACCAGGGCGCGCACGCGATCCAGCGCCGACCGCTCCGCGATCGGCGCCGTGTGACCTGTCGTGCATGCCCCGAAGGTCACGGCGGCGGTTTCTCCCCGATGCCGTGGCGCGCGACGAACCCGCCCCCGCCCCGGACGCTGTCGTAGATCACCAGGGGCAGATCGGCTTTCGGCATCCAGACTCGGCCGACTTCCACGGCGACCGCAACCGGAACGGCGGGGAAGATGTGGATCTCGGCGTCTTCGCCGTGCCGGGCCTTGATGCGGTTGAAGACGTCGCGCATCTGGGCGCGAAAGGCTGCGAGGCAGTCGGCCCGGTGCAGGATATCGTTGTGGGGACGCCGCGCGGCGATGGACCAGATCGGCGCGTCGGCGCCCAGCACCTCGCGGATGCGCACGTCGGTCACCTCGGCGCTGAGCGCTAGCTTGAGCGCGACCCTGCGGCCTGTTTGCGATTCCGGCGGCGGGGTCACGTCGAGGCTCATGGGCGGGCCTCCAGGGCGCCACGCCCACCCCTTCGGCTCCCGGCTGAGCTGGCGGACCTCGACATCGCCTAGATCGCCGAGCAGCCGACCCAACTCCATGAGTAGCGGCTGGGGCGCCACGGCGAACACCGATAGGTGGCCGACCTCGCCCGCGCCGCGGCGCTCGCTGACCCGCGCGGCGAACTGCCGGCGCAGGTGTTGGACCTGGTAGTCCCAGAAGGCGCTCTCGACGTCGGAAATCGGCGTCTCGCCGAGGCCGAGCGAGATCGCACGCCCATCCTTCGGGTAGCGGTCCGGCAGGACGGCGCCGAAGGCGAGCGCGTCGGTGACCAGGCAGTCGTGCTGGCCGACCTTGGCGGCGTAGTACAGGAGTTGGGTCGCTCGGTCCGGCTGGATGGCGGTGACGATGCGGATTCGCGCCTCGTGCGCGGCCTTCATCGCCTTCAGCCGGGCTTCCGGATACTCCGTCGGGTGCTCATCGTCGACCAGCCGGTGGTGGGCGTGGCAGAGGAGCATCAGGTTCTCGGGATCGTTGACGAGCAAAGACGAGCGCACGGGATCGCCGCGCGGTCCGTCCGCGGCGGCGGCCACGATGTGGGCCACAAGCGCCTTGTTCACGCCGCGCCTACCGGAGAGCTCCTCGCCCAGCAGCTCGCAGTTGCAGCCTTCGAACTCGCAGCGCCCGCCCGAGCGCACCCAGATCTCCAGCCGGGACTTGGCGCCGACGGCGCCGCTGCGCCCGGGGATTTTCGCCACGGCGTTCATCGAGCGGCCTCCAAGTGGATCGCCGCGCCGACGGCGGCGTTGAGCGCCTCCGGCGAGGCTGCACGGACGAGGTCCCGGGCCAGGACGGGCCGCCGATCGCGCCGGGCCAGCGGCTGACGCTCTTCAGATCCCGTCGAAAGGTCGCCGTGCGGCGCCCCACCGCCCTTCCAATCCCCCGTCGCCTGCCAGATTTCGTAGAACCCCAGCCAGCTGACGGTCCAGGGAAGGATCGTTTCCGCAATGGCCTGGCTGGGATGCCAGCCGCCGGTGCGCGGGTCGAACAGGCAAAGGAGCGGAAGGTCCGGACGCTCCGGGTCGGCGTAAATGTGTGGGATCGGCGTCTGCGGCGCCTGGGCACGACGCGAAAGTCGGGGGCTCAGAACGCGCACCTCAGGGAACCATGCGTGGGCGAGCGTGTGCCCGTCCCACCCGATCGGGCGTATGTAGCTGATCTCGATCTCGTAGGAGCGGCCGAGCGGCTTGACGATCCCGCGCCAGACACCCCACCCCGGCGCGGCCACGATGGTCCGCAGGCCAGGCCAGATGCGCCGCATCTCCGCATCCTGGGCTAGAATGCTCAGCGGGGACGCCATGTGACGGTCCCTCCGAAATAGTCGGTGCGCGGCGTGACGCGGCCGAGGGCCGGCGTGATCCCGCCGATCGGGAGGATTAGCCGCCCGGCCCCGGGGGTATGGCGGGACTGGCCCGCCGCCTTCTGCGCGCCGATCTGCTCCCCCAGCGCGCGCACCGCGCTGAGCGCGGCGGTCTCGCCGAACAGCTCCGCCAGGATCGCCTGGCGTTGCGACAGATCGAGGTCGCCGTGCACGTAGGTGGTCAGCCGCGCCACGAGGCGGTCCAGGTCGCCGATCCAGAGCGCCTGATCCTTGGCGGTGGCCGGCCAGCGGTCGCTGAAATTGTCCGCCCAGCACGCCGGGTTGCGCACCTCGATGAGCCGACCGGACGCCTGCTCGGCGGCGAACAGATCGCGCAGGTTGGTCGCGTGCGAGAGCAGGGCGCGCGACAGGCCGGCCCCCAGCACCTTGTGCTCGGCCACCAGCTTCGACAGCATCACGCTGGGGGGACAGCGCGCGTCCCGGTCATTGTACCGTAGATTGCGGAACCGCTTGATGAGCTGAAGGCTGGCGACGGCGCGCGAGGCCTCGTGCGGCTCGCGCGGACCGGGCAGCGGCTCGGCCTCGGCCTTCTGCACACGGGCCAGCGCTGCGTACTCATCCAGCACGGATTTGAACAGTGCATCGGGCGGGGTATTCGCGCGAAACCAGTCTGCGAAGCCATAGGGATTGGCAATCACTCGTTGCCCCGGAACCGAGGGCGTCTCGGCGCGGTGGTGGAAGATGATGCTTTCGCGCTCGGGGCGGCCGGCGCGCGGGACGGCCGGCGTCAGGTCCACGTGCATGCCGTCGGCGTAGCGGACCTGAACACAGCGGCTGCAACGCACCGTGCAATCGTAGTAGCGCGACCCCGGCTCCCCGCGCACCACGCGATACAGCAGGTCAAGAACGGTCTCGGGGTCGCTGTCCTCGGGCAGTGAGAGCGCGACCATCGCGTCGACGTCGAACTCGTCGTTCGACGCCTTGGCCGCCACGACGGCGCCGATCGCCATGCTGCCCTGGCCGTACACCAGAAGCACCCGCCCCTTCAGCGCGCTCCCCTCACGCTCGATCCAGGCGGCGAGCGTCTGATAGCGCTGGTCGGCCTTCGCGTAGTCGCTCGGCGGCAGCTGGATGCGCACCAGCGAGCTCGCCAACAAGGCGTCCCGCTCGTCGAGAATGTGGCTCGAACTGTCCTTCAGCAGGAACGTCATGGGAACACCTTCGTTATCTCACCTCCACATCTAAGGATTCGCGGTGGAGCTGTCAAGATTCTTACATATCCCACATGCTTTCTTACCCACTACGGTTGCCCTTAACGTCCTTGCAATCCTCAGGTGAAAGCTTTAGTCGGCGGCTCGCGAACCGCTTGACGGCCCCGGCCAAGCACCGGACAGTCAAGCGTGTCGACAGCCGGCGCCGGAGATCCGAGGCACCATGTCCGAACCCATGACGTCCCTGCTCGCAGACCGCCCAAACGACCGGGGCTTGGCCTCGGATAAGGACCTTCTCGGCGCCTTAGGGATGACCGAGACGGAAGCGGCAGCAGCTCTCGGCCGTTCGCGCCAATCGCTCTATCAAGCCGCCCTGTCCGATCGGACGGACTACTTCAAGAAGAGCGATCTGGTCGCCCTGCTCTTCGCCGCCCGCAGTCGGGATCCGGCGCTCGATTTCGAACCCGTATACGACTACCTCCAGCGCTCGCGGGCCCGCGATCCCAACCTCGTGCGTGACCTCAAAGCGATGACGACCGCAGAGGGTGACGAGGCGACGCTCGCCCGATATGGCGAACTCTGGATCGTGCTTCCGGACCTGGCCTATCTCCAGGAAGCGCATCCCGAGGCGACCGCGATGATGGTGCGGCTTGCCGGTCGACCCGGCGCCCGCACGCGCTTTTACTGCGCGACGGATCAAGACGCCGATCTGCTGCGCCAAACGCTCCCCGCGGACGCGGCCAGCGCGCCCCAGATCCAGGTTGAACCCTGGATGTCTGCCTTTCCCTACGGTGTGATCGCCGACCCCAAGCGGTCGGCCGACTACTACGTGTTCGCAGGCGGCCGCTTCCTCAAGCACGACTGGTACGGCGGCCAGAAGCTCGCGATGCTGCTCGAGAATTTTCCGAAGGGCCAACTGGTCGGAACGATCTAGATCCCGCAGAGCACGATGCCTGCCGCGTCGGCTTGCGCGGCGGTCGCCGTCCGGTCGATGATGAGCCCGTGGAGCGTGTCTAGAGCGATCACATCCACACCGGCGGCCTTGGCTTCGACCACCGTGTGGGTGCCGATCGTCGGGGGATCGAGCATCGGCGGCATGCCGGGCGGTAGGACCTTGACCAGCGTCCGTCGTGCCGCGCCCTTGGCGGTCAGGCGGGCTTGCCGGCAGAGCCTGTCGGTGCCCCAGCGCTCCCAGTGGACAGGCTCTTCGTCATCGAAGATCACCGCCTGAGGCAGGTGGAGTTGCGAATCCCGGCGGGCGAGTTCGCCGAGAGCGATCGCCTTCAGACGCGCCAGTCTCGGTAGCTCCCCGGAGAGTGGTCGCGTCTGACCCATCGCACCGCGAACAGGACGATAGGCATCGAACAGCTCGGGCGCCGTACGCAGGCGGAGTCCCGCCGTCTCCAGGCGCTTGTCGTAGGGCTGGAAGAAGCCGCCGCGCATGCCGCGACGCGTGAGGAAGACTTGCGCCAGCGTGGCCGGGCGCCAGAAGATCGGGGCGCCGCCCAACAGGATCTGCGCTACGCTGAAGGTGCCCGCGTGAAGCAGGTCCGTGACTCCGTCTTCGAGGAAGATCTTGATCACGTCGTCGAGGTCAGTGGGGCTGACCCAGCGCCGCCCTCCATTGAAGGGCGTCCAACTGTACTCGATGGTTGGGTAGCCCGCGCGACGAATCTCCGCGGCGAGCCGCGGCCCGTAGCCCCCGCCTCCGACGATCACGCCCATGAGCAGACCGACGGGCGGCCCTCTGGTTTCGTGTTCTGACAACCTACCCCCGGGAGCCTCCAATCACAGGCGTAGGCTGATTCCTTGCACCCGCAACGCTGCGTGCCGGCGCAGAGCACAACCGCACCGCGTCTTGAGGAAGCTGGATGTGGGCGCCAGGCGCCAGATGGCGCGGCGAGCGGCGCGCGCGGCGGACAGAGCGTCAGCGCTCGCCGCATCCGGCTGGGCCGCACGTCTAATCGATAGCCAGTCTGACCGCGCTAGCGGCGACATGGTCTGCGGTTTCCGAGGCCGGCGAGGTCGGCCCGCGCATGCCAGGGCTGGCGCGAGGCGCCGCCGCGGCCGAGGGCCGCGCCGGTTGGGAAGGAGGGAAGGGCTCCGCGGGGCGAAGCACAGGCTGGGAGGTGGTCTCCCGACAGCTTCGATCTCAAGGAGACTGACATGCAGAACGTTGTGTTCGTGGGCCGCCTGGCGGCCGACCCTCAGGTGACCGACGACTTCGGCAAGGCGGTGTTCCGGCTGCTGGAGAACCGCGGCCGGGACACTGGCGGCGCCGACCGGGTGGTGGGCGTCAACTGCGTGAGCTGGGCCAAGGGCCTCAACGAGAAGGTCATCGCGCCCGGCTTGGCCAGCGGCTGCGAGGTGATGGCCATCGGCGCCTTCGTGGACAACCTCTACGAGGCCCGCGAGGGCGGCCAGCGCGCCGCCAAGGAGCTGGTGATCCGCTCGCTCACCGTGCTCGACTGGGCGGCCGAGCGCTCGGCCGGGGTCCCGGCCGCCCAGGCAGCCTGACCTCTTTCCGTAATCCCATTCCTTCCAAGGAGACTGACCATGCAAAGCGTGATCCTTGACGGCTATCTGGCCGCCGACCCGTCGATCCTCACCGCCCAAGGCTCCGGCAAGCGCCGGGCAAGCTTCCGCGTCCTGGAGACCGCCCGCTTCCGGCGCGGCGACGGGCAACGGGGCGAGCGCACCACGGGCTTCAACTGCGTCTGCTTCAACGAGCAGACCACCGAAGCCTACATCTCGCCCTACGCCAAGAAGGGCGCCCGCGTGGTGGTGTCCGGCCATGTCGAGAACGACACCTGGACCGGGCGCGACGGCGTCGTGCACTACGACCTGCGGCTCGTCGTCGAAAACCTGCGCATTAAGTCCAAGCGCGCTATCGACGACGACGTGGACGAGACCGAGCCCCCGGCCGGTCCTTCGCCGAGCGTCGATCCCGACGACGAGATCCCGTTCTAGCGCCTGTCACCGCTGACCTAATGGCCCCGCCGGCTCCGCCGGCGGGGCTTTCTGCGTCTGGCCGCCGGAACAGGGTTTGACCTGATATGGACAGATTGCGCACAGGGTTGAGCGTGGTCGCGCGAGAGGGGCCGCGCAGCTTGATGTCTTCGACCTCCTGGACTGTCGGCGCGCATGGGGCGAAGACGGGCGTCCGCCTCTGGGCCCGCCCGCGCTGCGCGCGGACCCCTTCAGGCCGGCGGCCCCGGCGGGCGGAATTCGCCCGCATGGGTCAGGAAACGCACGTAGCCGGTGGCGATCGCCTTGGCGACGGCCTCGGGATCGCGGGTCCCGTCGACCTCGATTGCCCTGGCCTGGACGTGGTTGCGCACGGCGAAGAGCAGCGTGGCGCCGAACGCCTCGGGGTCGAAGTCCTTCAGCCGCAGCGGTGGGCGCTGCGCCGCGATCGTCGCCCACCTGCGGTACGCGACATAGGTCATGAAGGCGGGACGGCCGATGAGATCGCGGTTGGCGAGCGCGAACATGGCCGCGACCTCCCGCAGCTGCAAATCGTTGATCGGACCGGTGATCAGATCCAACCGGTCGGACCAGACGCTCTCTGCGGCCGTGCTGTCGTTGAGGGTCGCGACGATGCCGATCTTCCCGACCCGGACGAGGACGGTCTGGGCGTCGGTGAAGTCGAGGTAGTCGTAGTCGCCCCCGACGGTGGACGACGCGATCTCGAACACCTGCAGCGAGCCGATGACTTCGGGCATGAGGGTGGCGCCCGTGTAGGGCGCCCGGGCCACGGCATGAACGTGGTGCAGGTCGGCCCAGTCATAGGCCTCGCCGATCCGCGCGTCCCCGCGCCGGCGGTCCTTGTGCACGGGGATGCGCCCGTCCTTGAGGTGCACCTTCAGGAACAGCAGGCATAGCCACACGAACAGCAGCTCCCGGCCCTTGTCGTCCAGGCGGGCCGCGACGGTGGCGGGATCGCCATCAAGCAGTTGCGAGACCGGGTCCTCGACCGTTCGGCCAAGCAGGCTGTTGCAGGGCTCGCAGCAGGGCACACGGTAGCCGCCGTACTTGCGGCGCTCACCCGTCGGCAGCGTGATCTCCTTGTCGAACAGCCCGTAGCGCCGGAGGATCCAGCGTGGGACGATGTGCTCGTCGTTGAAGTCTTCACGGTGCGGCGCGCCGCAGATGAAGCAGCCGTCCCCTTCGCAGATGTCGCGGATGAAGCGCACACACCCGAACAGCAGGATGCGCCCGTCCTCGCCGACGATGGCGTCGTCCTGAACGGGATCGTCGTGCGTGGCGGTCATGGCCCTGCCATAGCCCTCGGCGCCGGCCGTCTCCAGGTCGGCGGGTCGGAAAAGCCAAAGGCCAATCGAATCGCGGGCGCGTCTGGTAGGATCCGCTCCGGATCAGGAGGCGGCATGCGCATCGAGACGACGGAAACGTTGATCGGCCACCGGGCCGAGTTCCAGACCGACGGCGACCTCGCCGTCTACCAGCGCGACGTCGAGGTATCGGAGAGCGAGCGCCTCTACCGGGTCTTCCCCGCCAGCCGCGGGCAAGGGGCCTTGCAGGATCTGGCCAAGCACTTCGACCGGTTCACGTTCACGTCCCACTCGATGCACTTGGTCTAGCCGGACCCACGCCTGAGCGGCCGGCGCGCGCCGACGACGGGACTCCCGCCCAGCGCATTCACTTCATGACGTCGGAGCCGCCGGGGGCGGCTCGTCCGGCCGGGGTCTCAGTCGGCGTCGAGTTCGTCGGTCAGGAACGCCACGAGTTTCGTGCCCGGGAAGGCCTTCTCGACCAGCGCCGCGCTCGCCTTCGGCTTCTTCTCTGCCTGGCGTAGGGCCATCTCGCGGATGGTCGGCGTGCTCGCGAAGCTTTCCGCCCGCAGCGCCTTGGCGCGGCGGGCGCCCCAGTCGGCGGCCTCGACCACGCCGATGACAAGTCGGAAGGCCTGCTCGTCGCTGAGCACGGCCTTGGCGTAGTCGTCCAGCTGCGGCGCCGCCTGGGCGAAGGGGTTGGCGGTGTCGAACTGCGACGAGCGTGCGTTCTTCAGCCAAACGCCCACAAGCTGCTCGCGCAGCTTCGGCGCGTCGCCGAGTTCGTCCAGGATCGGCGCCGCATACGGATAGCGCTGCAGGACGGCCTCCGCGAACGCGCCGAAATCCGCCAACACGGTCGACTCTCCCAGCCCATCTATCATCGAAGCGAGCTGGGTCGCGGGGTGGATGATCACGGACACCGAGCGCGAGGCGGGGGCGTCGACGCCAGCCATCAGGAGGGCGCGGACCCGCAGGACGGCGTCGGCCTTCAGACCCTTCAGGATCGCGCCGTTGGCGCCGATGGTGCGCGCGATCCAGCCGGCGTAGTCCGCGTCATGAGACTGGTCCTCGATCAGCTTGCGGCGGATCAAGGCCTGGATGGCCGCGTCGTCGCCCGCCGAAAGGCTCCCGATCATCCGGCGGGCGTTCTTCTCCATCGCCGCGTCGCTGCGCCGCCACGAGTTTGGCGATCAGGTAGGCGTGCGCCGCCGGATTGACCTCGGCGAGTTCGGCCTTGGCGATCAGGATGTGATCGTCGAAGTCGTTACCGGGGAAGAGATTGTCCTTGGTGAGACGCGCCAGGACCGCGTCGGCCGCGTGGGTGGTCTTCAGCAGCTGGCGGCTCAGGAAGTCGTCGATGACCACCCGGTAGACATAGCGCGCTTCCTCGGCCTTGGCGTGAACGCCGGACGGGTGGGCCGCCCGGTTGCGGATGTCGCGGATCAGCTCCAGTTGCTTGTGCTCGGCCTTGGTGATCAGGTCGGCCGCCTGCAGCTGGTCGGCCATGAAGGACTCGAAGACCTCCTGGTTCCCGCTGCGTTTCTCCACCTCCAGCCAGATCGCCTTGGCGGGGCCGTTGATCTTGGCCAGTTCGGCCAGCTTGAGCTTCAGGTCGTCGAACAGCGCCAGGTAGCTCATCACGATGCAGCCCCGGTAGGCGCCGGCGCCGTAGCAGGTCAGCGCTTCGCGCATGTAGTCGACCATCTCCTTGTTGCTGATCGAGGCCAGCAGCTCTTCCATGTCGGCAAGGGCGGTCATCCGGGCAGGCTCCTTCGCGGACGCGCGGTCTGGCGGACCCGGCCCAGGCTGACAAGCGGTTTGGCGTGCCCCGGCCTGCGGCCGGGTCGGGCTCTAGTCGCCTGCGGCTCCCGGAGCCCCGTGCCGGGTCTCCGCCCATTCGGGTAACCTGGCATAACCGCCTTCCTATCGGCGCCACTCCACCAGCACGGTGGGCGGCAGCACCCACCAGCAGGAGGATCTCGGGATGCAGCAGCAATCGTATGTCGGCCTGGACGTCTCGTTGGCCGAGACAGCCGTGTGCATCGTAGACGGTACGGGCAAGAAACTGTTCGAGACGAAGGTTCCCACTGACGCCTCGATGATCGCCGGCGCAGTCCGCAAGCACGCTGCGGGCCAGCTTGAGCGCGTGGGGATGGAGACCGGCACCACGGCGCCGTGGCTTTGGCGCGAGCTCCAGGCCCAGGGCTTGCCCGTGGTCTGCCTCGACACGCGCCATGCCCACCGGGCGCTGTCGCTGCGCGTCCAGAAGACCGACCGCAACGACGCGCGCGGCCTCGCCGAGCTGGTCCGTCTGGGGTGGTACCGCGAGGCGCGGGTGCGCAGCATGGACGCTCAGTTCATGCGAGCGTTGCTGCTGTCGCGCCGGCAGCTCATGCAGGTCGTGCGCAACGTCAGCAACCAGCTGCGCGGCGCCCTCAAGGTCTTCGGACTCGCGCGGACCTCCACCGCCGGCAAGGGCTTCCGCGCCAAGGTGCAGGCGCTCGCTGCCGAGCATGAGTGGGCGAGGCCGGTGCTGGATCCTCTGCTGGCGGTCCTGGTCGCCACCGAGGAGCAGCTGAAGGCCATCACGACGAAGCTCGTCCGGCTGGCCCGAGACGACAACGACGTCCGCCGGATGATGACCGTCCCCGGCATCGGCCCGATCTCGGCGCTGGCCTTCAAGGCCGCCATCGACGACCCGAAGCGCTTTACCAAGTCGCAGGCTGTGGGCCCGTATCTGGGCCTCGTGCCCCGCGTCTATCAGTCGGGCGAGTCCGAGTGGACCGGCCGCATCTCCAAGACGGGAGACGAGCTCGCGCGGACATATTTGTACGAGGCCGCCGGCGTCCTCCTGCACCAGGTCCCTTCGTGGTGCGCCTTGAAGGCCTGGGGCGTGCGCCTCGCCCGCAAGAACGGTCTAAAGCGGGCGCGCGTCGCCGTCGCCCGCAAACTTGCGGTGCTGCTCCACGCGATCTGGGTCGACGGCACACAGTTCGAATGGCGATCGGAGCCGCCCGCGACCGCGGCGGCCTGATCTATATCTTCCGCTCCCAGGCGGAAGCGTCCGTGTCAGGACGACGGGTCTGGCGATCTCGCAATGTCAATCGCGTGCCCCGACCGCGCGTGTAACCCTGAGACGCCACTCCCACCGAACCACCCAGGATGAGGCGGCTCGCCCGACCTCGAAGAGAACCATGCGCCTGACATCTGGACCTTCTCCACGGTAGCGGCACACGATTGCGTACGACGACATCCGCCGTTGCTGCGCAACGGCCGGGCGCCCGATCTCGCAGGGATCGTAGGCAGGCTCGATCGCGCGCTCCGCGCGCCATCGGCACTGCGCGCGTGACTTTGAGGGGCGCCCGGCCGACCACTTCCAACCAAGAAGCGGACACGGCGAATTTCCGAGGGGGGTGGTTTGCGGGCTCAAGCCGAAAGCGTCGCCGAGTACCTGCGGTAATGCGCGGCTGCACGGTCAGGTTTGAACGGCGTACGGTGACCAAGCACTGCTGCAGGAAGGGCGTCGAGATGCGTGTGCCAGCCGGCCGCGACGTCAAGAACGTGGCGTTTGGGTAAGTCAGTTTGAACAAGGGTCACGCGCGATGCTGCCTCGGCTAGGGCCGCAACAGCTATCTGAACCTCCGATGTGGGATGTTCTGGGTGAGGCCACGTCCACCTAAACAGGGCCGGCGGCACAACCTCCAATACTTCGCCATCGATGTTGCATTGGCCCCTCAGGCGAAGACGCCCGTGCGGCCGAAGCTCGATTTCTGCGTCAGAGAGCCAGCAGCCCAGATGCTCCTCGGACGTAACGGCCCGCCATACCTGGCTCTGCGCATGAAGTAGATTGCGTTCGAAGGTCAGGGTGTAGCGACCGTCCGAGCATGGAGAAATATTGCCCAAGGGAGCCTCGGCCATGCTCCGCCTCCGCCGTTTAGATCCTCGCCGATCATAGGGCCGTAGCGCGTGGCGCCCAACGTCCGCCATGGGTCGGACCCGGAAATAGAGTCCAGCGCGCAAAGCGGGCGTTCGCTGACGCGCCCCTGCGGGCCGGGCTCTACTCGGCTACGCCTCCCGGAGCCTCCGCGGGAGTCTCCGCGCCCTGGGCCGCCCTCTGAGCCCTGCGGTCTCTTCAGGCTGGGCGTTGCGATCCCCGCGCGGAACGAAACAGGCGCTCGAGGCGCAGATCACCACCGAATGTTCGATTCGGGATCTTCGCACTGACCTGACACGGACGCCGGAGCTAAGCGCCAGAAATTCCCCGGAAATTCCGGGTGTTAGCGGCCAGCTGGTTGCAGGCGGTTAGAGAACGCATCGGCGGGCCCGCCTCGCGGGCTCGGCTACTGAGGGGGCACACCACACAACGACCTCCAACCCTATCACGTCACCCAGGGCGTCAACGGCCTGCGGCCGTTCCCCTCCGCTCCGCCCTCAGGGCTCCGCTCCGGTGACTCCCCGGGGCCCGACGTGGCGGGGGGAAAGGTCGTTGCGCATGGGCGCGACGGCGATCCTTCACCTCATCTTGGAGTCATCGTCATGACCTTCTCCCTTCATGCCTTCTCGGCCTCCGACACGCGCTTCGACGTCCAGGCCGCCGCCCTGGAAGACATCCGTCCGCACCCCACGGAGGACGCGCTGGTTCAACTCGGCCATGTGCTGATGACCGAACTCATCGACCTCATCGGCGACACGGCCCTGGAAGATGTGCAGACCATCCTGTGCGAGAGCCTGATCGGCGCCTTCCATTCGGCGGCCGGCCGGATCGAACGCGACGGGGACCGGGCGCGAGACCGGATGCGGCTGCTGGAGCGGGACTTCGACGGTTCCGAGCTGGCCGACACCGAGCTGCAGGAGGCGACGCGGGTGACGCGCGCGGCGGACGTGGCGCAGGCGGCGGCCGAGCTGGTCCGCGATGCCGCAGCCGAGGTCTACACGACCCAGACCGGCGAGGTCTGGACGGCGTGGCGCGGCAGCCGGCGCGGCACGCGGATGACCGCGGCGCAGCTGGAGGCTAAGGCGGCGATCCGGGCCGTGGAGCGCCGGCGTCGGGGCGAGGCGGACCCGGGCGGTCCGGTGGTCGCCTTCCGGGCCGCGCCGTTCGCCGACAGCGCGGAGGACGCGCAGCGGATCTTCGACGCCCTGAACTGGGCCAAGTCGGAGTGGCCGGACATGGCGCTGGCCACGACAGGAGCCAAGGGCGCGGAGCGGATCGCCATACGCTGGGCGCAGCAGAAGTCGGTGACGCTCGTGCTCGCGCGGGCGGACTTCGATCGGCACGGGAAGGCGGCGCCGTTCCGAGCCAACGATGATCTGCTGGCCCTGGAGCCAACCTGCTGCCTGACCCTGGCGCAGTCGCTGGAGCTCGGCCGGGCGGAACGCTCGCATCCGTTCGGACCGGCGCTAAATCTGGCGCAGCAGGCCACGGCGCGCGGCGTCCGGCACGTGGCGATCCTGGCCAAGGCGGCCTAGACCCAACCTCTCTTCTCCCTTGCCCGCTTGGCTTCGGCCGGGCGGGCTTTTCTTCGTTTGGTCGTCGGGTTGAGGGGGCGGGACCGAAGGCCAGACGACAATACCGACCCGACTCGGCGTACATCAGCCAAGCGTCGGGGTGCCGGATACTGATTGTCTCAAGTTGTTTGCGATTGATCATTGTTGATGTGCCGGGCGTTTTTGGTCTGGAGGGCAAGATAAAAGAGTATTTTGGCGTTCCGCTTTCCGGTATTTGTTCAGACGGTTAGCGGCGCGACGACGCGATCGGACGACTTGCGATGACGCGCGGCCTCAGCCTGAAGGTCGAAGACTTCCGATGAAGGTCCGCCAAGCCATGCAGGCGCGTCTTGAGGCGCACGACGGTGAACCGGATCGCGGCCGGATCGCACGCCTGCCGCGGACCCTGAAGGCGGATCGTAATGGCGTCCGGCTGGGTATGATGAAACGCTTGGCCGCGTCCCGCCTCTTCGCGCTCGGCGACCGCGCCGGCGTGCTCAGGACGGCGCAGAAGCGGTCGGGCCGCGCCTTCCGTCTGGATGTGCGCCAGCGCGTCATCGTCAAGGGTCTGGTCTCCCGGCACACCGGACAGGGCGCCCTGCGCGGTGAGGCCTTGAGCAAGCACCTGGCCTATCTCGGCCGCGCCGGCGCCGGGGCCGACGGCGAGCGTCCGGAGTTCTTCGACCGCGCCGAGGACGGCGTCGACGCTGCGCAGATCACGGACGGCTGGGGCGCCGACCGCCACCACTTCCGTTTCATCATTTCGCCGGAGCACGGCGACCGGATCGCCGACCTTCGCGACTACACGCGCGAGGTCATGCGCCGGGTGAGCGCGGATCTCGGCCAGCCGGACTTGGCCTGGGTGGGGACCTGCCACTTCGACACCGACCAGCCGCATGCCCACGTCGTCGTGCGGGGCCGCAAGGCCAATGGCCGAGACCTCGTAATTCCCCGGGACTACATGGGCTACGGCTTCCGGGCTCGGGCCCAGGAAATCGCCCACGAGCGGCTGGGCGATCTGTCCCGGGCCGAAGCGGAGCGCCGCATCTGGCGCGAGACCCAAGCCGATCGCTTTACTGGTTTCGACCGCCGACTGGAGCAGGCCGCCGACGAGCAGCGGATGGTCGACGACGGTGTCGGTGGGAGCGATGCCTGGGCGGCCCTGACACGCGGCCGGCTCCGCAAACTGGAAGCGCTGGGCCTCGCGGCGCGGGTCGGGCAGCGGTATCGACTACATGACGAGATGGAGCCGCGCCTGCGCGGCCTTCAGCTGCGCCAGGACATCATCCGAACCCTTCACCAGCGGCGTCTCGAGACGGGGCGCACCGTCCGGGAACTTGGCGCTGGGCGGGTGCGCGGCCGGGTTGTCGGCCGTGGCACGCACGATGAGCTGGGCGGGGCGGCGTGGGTCATCGTGCGCGACCGGGACGGGGTCGAGCACTACGCGCGTCTCGCGTTCGCGCAGCAGCTCCCGGAGCTCGGCAAGACGATCGACCTGGCCGCAGGGCCGAGGGGCGCTCAGATCGGGACGTCGGTTCGATCCAGCGGTCTCGAGCGCTAAGCCCCAACCGCCTGCCATATGCACTGTCGTCGGGTGGAGGCTTCGCGCGAAGTTGGCTGCCCTCAGAGGTTGCGTGTCGAGCTCATGCCGACGCCTCAGGGTGCGCAGATCAAGGTCGAGTCCATTTCAGCCGCAAGCGCTTCTCGTTCGCTTCCGTGCTCGCGAGAGGCGCGCGGAATAGACCCGTTGAAATGTGAGCCTTGGGTCGGGCTCTGGGCTTAGACGGCTTGGATATTCCCCAGGAGGTCCAGCAGCGCCCGGTTCATGTAGTAGCTCTCGCGGCCGATCTTGTGCTTTCGCATCAGGCCGATCCGCGTAAGTTCGTCGAGGTAGCGTGTCGCGGTGATGCGGCTGACCCCGAGATCGCGCTCGACGAAGGCGATCTTGCTGTAGGGGTGGCTGAACATGTTGTTCAGCAGATCCTGGCTGTAGATGCGCGGGAGCTCACGCCGCAGCCGCACCTTGTGGTCGAGCATCAGGTCGCGAATACGATGGACGAGCCGCGTCGTCTGGCCGGCCATCTGCTCGACCCCGTCCAGCATGTAGATGAGCCATTCTTCCCAGACGCCATCGGTCCGGACCGCCTGCAACAGGCGATAGTAGTCGGCCTTGTGCTGGTTGATGTAGCGCGAGAGGTAGAGCACCGGCGTGCCCAGCAGGTCCTCCTTCACCAGATAGAGGATGTTCAGGATCCGTCCGGTCCGGCCATTCCCGTCGTAGAAGGGATGGATGGTCTCGAACTGGTGATGGATCACGGCCATCTTCACGAGAGGATCAAGGTCGAGCGTGTCCTCGCCGTTGATGAAGCGCTCGAGGTTCGCCATCAGCGGCGCGATCTCTTCGTAGCTTTGGGGCGGCGTGAAGACCACTTCCCCGGTCTTGTCGTTCTTCAGGGCGGTGCCGGGGAGGCGGCGAAAGCCCGCCTGATTGCGCTCCAGGGTCGCCTGCATGGCCAGGATGTCGTTGATGGTGATCAGCCCCGTCGCGCGGACCGTGTCGAAACCTTCCCTCATCGCGCGCGCGTAGGCGTAGACCTCCTTCGCCGCGACGCTCGTGAACCGGTTGGCCATGTCGTCACTGCGATAGAGGTCGTCGTGGGTCGTGATGATGTTCTCGATCGCCGAGCTGTCCTTCGCCTCCTGCAGCGAGAGCGTGTTGATCAGGATCGCCTCGTTCGGCACAAGGCCGGCCGCGCCCTTCAGCTCCGCCAAGGCGCGGTGTGCAGTGGCGAGCTTCTTGAGGACCCGCTTGGTCTCCAGGTCCACGGACAGTGGCAGGAGCGGTGGGACGTGGCTGGCGACCAAGGCCATTCGGAACCGACCTGTATAGGATTTGGCGATTTTCTATACATAATCGGAGGACGTGTATAGACCTCGTCGAAGTTCCCTACATGCCGGCTGGACGCGTCAAGAAAGTCGCCGCTTCCTATGCATGTGCGTCGCACATGTCTGGAAAAGCCGCCGACCTATGCACATTGCCGGTGGACTTCCCGCGCCGAGAGCCGGGAGACCGCCTCGGTTCGCCGAGAACTCCGCAGACGCGTGCCGCAGACCCGACGTCAGTGGAGCTTGCGGTCACCCGCGACCTGGTCGGTCTCGACCAGGGTCGGCCGTCCCGCCCGGCGCCCACATTCGAGCGGGCGCAGAATGTCGTCGTGGAAAGCGTCGACGATGATGGCGAGCGCGACGACGTGGCGGCTCTCGGGACAGTCCGCGGCAAGATCAAGAACGGCCCTGACGAGGTTGCTGTAGAGCCGCTTTGCGGACTCGATATCGGACGCTGGGGCATTGGGCATCTACGGGTCTCCGTGCCGGCGACATCATCGCCGCGATCACGATCGTCCGTCGATACGTAACCTTACCCCCCTTCCGCCAGGCTGCGCTTCGGGCAGGCCAGTCTTTGGCGTGGCGCCGGCGAAACACCTGACGCTGCGTGGAACGCGGCGAAACGCCGGGCAGTGGCAGACTGCAAGTGGTACCCCGGTGGTACCCAGCCCGGCTCGGCTTTCGTAGGATTGGTATGCGCGCTCAGGCGCTTGCCTGAAAATGGTGAAGGCCCCCAGTGGGTTACTGGGGGCCTCCATGGTGGAGCTAAGCGGAGTCGAACCGCTGACCTCTTGAATGCCATTCAAGCGCTCTACCAGCTGAGCTATAGCCCCAAGGTGGGGGTTTTCCGGGAAGGCTGGCCCCCCAGGAAGGCGCGGAACCTATTCAAAGCGGTTCCCGCGATCAAGCCCGCTTTTCAGGCTTTTTTCGTCGCAGGCGCCGCAGGCCCCGAAAGTGGGTCGCGAAGCCGGTCTCCCGGCTTCGCAAACCTTGGTCCTATCGGTCGTCGTCCTCGCCCGGCAGGCCGTCGATCTCGGTCTCGTCGAACTCGTCTTCGTCCTCGTCCTCCAGGAACGGCACGTCGGCGTCGTCTTCCTCGACTTCGTCCTCCTCGACAAACTCGCCGAGATCCTCGGAGACGGCGGCCGGTTCGTCCGCCTCGTCGTCGTCGGTGACCAGCGGCGGCTCGTCGGCGACTTCGTCGAGTTCGGGCGTTGCGGCCTCTTCCTCTTCTTCGTCCTCGTCGGTTTCCTTCGCGACGACCTGATCCTCGGCCTGATCGTCCTCAGGCACGATCGTGCGCGCACGGACGCGGCGGTTGCGGACGGCCTCGTCGGGATCGAACTCGTTCTCGCACTTCGGGCAGTGAGCCGGGCGCTTGCCGAGGTCGTAGAATTTGGCTTGGCAGTTCGGGCAGATTTGCTTGGTGCCCAGTTCGGGATTTGCCAAAGGCGGCGACCCTCTAAAAATGTCTGTGGTTTGCGCGGAAAGGCGG
>Ga0255338_1002873_pt1 | contig 22836 bp, 11 predicted proteins | sample MeOH1_35cm_T4_19_FD_203715 | JGI IMG/M metagenome (GOLD analysis project Ga0255338, IMG submission 203715) | Sandy soil microbial communities from University of British Columbia, Vancouver, Canada - MeOH1_35cm_T4_195 | ecosystem: Engineered > Artificial ecosystem > Sand microcosm > Unclassified ...
CGGGGATCATCGTCTCGACGTTGATCAGGCTGATGAAACAGGGCTGGTTGGGTAGTGCGCCGCGCATGTTGCCTGCTTCGACGCACCGCTCCGCGGTTTGTTCAATCCATGACAGACTTTTTCAGCAACCTGTTAGGAAGGTGTCTTCAAACCCGCGAACTCCCGAGAGTTTGACCACGAATGCTCCGCCTAACGGCTTCGCTTGGATGAGCCCTCCGCCTAATCGGCTTCGGTTTTGGTCCGGAGGCGCGGCTAATCGCCACGGGGAAGCCAAACGGATCTGGCATCTCCTTTCAGTCGGCGATCAGCCGACCCCCGAAACCCCACGCGGAGCCGATTAGGCGAAGCTCACCAAGCAGCAGCGCCGTTAGGCGATGCATTCGTGGTTAAAAAACTCTGCGTTTGTCCGGCCCTTCGCCACTTGGAAATGGGGGTTTGAATACACGCCATAATTTTGAGCAACCGGCTCCGGCTGATCGCCTGCGCAATGGGTTCCGGAGGCCCGCTTCCTGTTGCTACCTGCCCATTCGGCAAGCTCAGGGCCCCGAGCCTGTCGCGGGGCTGGTAGCCCGGGATCAGTCGCGCAGCCTGCGCTGCGACTGAAATCGCGGGTAGAGAAAGTCTGCGATCAGCAGACCCCAAACCTGCCGGCGTAGGCGATCAGCCGGAGCGGCAACCGTAGATTTCACCTTTGGTGAAATCCAATTAGCGGTTCATCTTCTCCGTGTTCCAAGGATTTGAAACAGGCCCTAATTTTTGATTCCCGCGCGAGGCAAACACCCTCAGCTTGGACCGGCCGCAACCGCATGGACGCCAACGCGGCCTTCCCTCCGACAACCATCAACGCTCGAATCCAAAAAACAGATGAAGATGCTTTTGTTTGGTGCTTCCGGTCTGGTGGGCGGCACCCTGGCCCGGATGGGCGGCGAGGCCGGACATTCCATCCGCGGCACCGTCGGTTCCTGGTCGGGGTCCGCCATCCCGGGTCTGACGGAGCAGGTGAAGGCCGACCTCATGGATCCGGCCGCGGTGGACCACGCGATCACGACCTCGGGAGCCACGGTGATCGTGAACGCCGCCGCCGTGTCGGAGCCGGGCGCCTGTGATGCCGACCCCGGACGATCGCACCGCCTGAACGTGGAATTGCCCGCGCAACTCGCGGGCCTCGCGGGCAAATCCGGCGCGCGGCTGATCCACCTTTCGAGCGAACAGGTGTTTGACGGCACCACACCACCCTACTCCACGGGCGATCCGGTGCATGGCATCAACCTTTACGCCCGGCAAAAGATCGAGGCGGAGGCGCGCGTGCATGCGATCTGCGCTTCCGCGCTGACGCTGCGTCTGCCGCTGCTGCTCGGCAACAGCCTGTCACGCCGCCGCAGCGTGCATGAGCGGTTGCTCGAACTGTGGTCGGCCGGCGGTGCTGCGAAACTCTACGTCGATGAATTCCGCCAATGCTGCACCGCCGGCAGCGTGGCGCGGGCGATCCTGGAAATCATCGACCGGCCCGGATTGGCCGGCGTGTTGCATTGGGCGGGAGCCGATCCGTTGTCGCGATTTGAAATCGGAGAAAGGATCCGCCGCCGGTTCGGACTCACCGAACGCCAGGCCCCGATCGTCGCGGTGGAACGAAAGGACGACCCGCGGGCGCTGGCGTCGCGCCCCGCGAATCTGTCGATGAACCTCGAACCGCTCGCCACCCTCTTGCCGACGAAGCCGCAGACCGCAGACGCGGCCTTCGCGGAACTGGAGCCGCCGCCGTGGTGGCAAACGGGTTGAGTCGACCCGGCCGGGATCCGCAACCCCGGGAAGGCCGCGCAAGCTTCAGGACCGGTTGCGCCGGGCGCCGCCGCGGGGAAGGGCGGCGGGTTTGGGCGCCTTGGGCTTCCACTCCCGCGCCATGGCATCATAGGTGTGGGTGCCGGTTGAGATCGGAGCCGGCGGCGTCACCTTCTTGGGCATCCACGCAGCCAGTTCCTCCTTCAGCTGTCGGTATTGCGGATCCCCGGCCAGGTTGGTCCATTCGTTCGGATCGTTCTCGTGATCGTAGAGTTCCTCCCCGCCCGCCTGATACCGGATGTAACGCCACCTTTCGGTGCGCACGGAGAAATCGCCCGGACGAAACCCGATCAGCGCCGGCTCGCGCCTCGCGTAGGCCGGATCCTTGAGCAGGGGCGCCACGCTCACGCCTTCGAGTTCCGGCTTCGCCGGCAACCGGCAGAGATCGATCAACGTGGGATAGATGTCCAACAGGCTGACCGGCCGGGCGGTGGGTTCGCCGGGTCGGTCCACACCGGGGCCGGCGATGACGAATGGCACCCGCGTCGACCGCTCCCACAGGGTGAATTTGTGAAACCAGTTTTTCTCCCCGAAATGAAATCCGTGGTCGGACCAGAGCACGATGATCGTGTTGTCGCGGTAGGCGCTCTTGTCCAGCGCGTCGACGAGCCGGCCGACAAGGTCGTCGACGTAGCTGATGCAGGCCAGGTAGGCCTGGATGGCTTCGGGCAGTTTGCCCAGTTCCCGCATCGTGGCCAGGTCCAGCGGCGTCCGGCGGGCCACCTCGGCCGGCACGTCGTCGAGGTCGTCCGCTTTTTCGGGTGGCAGCTTGACCGAGTCCAGTGGGTAAAGGTCGAAGAACTTCTTCGGCGCAAACCAAGGGATGTGCGGCAGGATGATTCCCGTCGCGAGGAAGAACGGCTTGTCATGCTTGCGCCGGAGAAAGCCGATGCTCCAGTCGACCGCCGGGGCGTCGTGCATCACCCGGGAGCCTTCTTCGAGCGGCCCCCAGTCCATCGTCGGGTAAAGCTTGTGCTGCTTGCGGTCGATGCCGTTGACCGGGGCATGGGGCGGCAACCAGGCGTAATCGTAGCGATAGTCGAAGTTGGGATATTCGTCCCAGGCGGTCGGATCGTTCATCCCCGTGTTCTGATGGAAAATCTTGCCCACCCCCGCGACATGATAGCCGTTGTCGCGCAGGTGGCGCGGCAGGGAGATCAGGTTCGGATAATTGTAATACAGGGGCGAGCTGTTGTCGTAGAGCCCGGTGGTGGCCGGGTTCAGGCCGCTGAGCACCGCGTTGCGCGACGGCCCGCACATCGGGGCGGCGCAATGGGCGTTGGAGAACAGGCGCCCGCGGGCGGCCAGCCGGTCGATATTGGGCGTGTGCACCACCCCGCGATAACTGCGCAGGCCGTTCACCCAGTCGTTCATGTCGTCCACCGAAATCATCAGCACATTCGGTCGCGCCGGCTGATCCGAAGCGGACGCAGGCAAGGCGGCGGCCATCAAGGTGGTCAACGCCCAGACGACCGGGCGGGGCGAAAGGACGGTGCGATGAAGCTGGCGTAGATCAGGGTGGAGCATGGCGGGTGGAGTCTGCTGCCGGGAGGGGCGTGGTTCCTCAACTTGACGGTTTGTTTGGACCGCAGGTCCGGCCCTTTGGCCAGCCGCAAGCACTGGTAAACCGTGCTGATCAGTAACGCACCGTTTACCCGGCGACCGGACCTTGACGAACTGTCCGACAAACGGATGGCTGGTGGCGACCCGGAGCAACTTGCCTGAGTTTCCCGCCATCCAGCCCTGAACCATGAACCATCCACGATCCTCCTCCGAGGCATCGGCGGCCGCCCCAACGATCACGATCCATAGACAGACCGAGGGCATTTCAAAGCGCACAGGCGCGTTCGGGGCTTGGGCCCTGATCGCCGTCACTGGATCACTCGCCGTCCTGCGGGCCGGGGTTGCCGTTGATGACCGGCCTCCCAGCCCGGTATCCGCACGCCCTAACGTCCTGCTTATCATCACCGAGGATCATGGGCCTGATTTCGGCTGCTACGGCGACCACACGGTCCCCACGCCCCATGTCGACCGCCTCGCGGCGCAGGGAGTGCTTTTCCGGAATGCCTACACGACCCAGTCCGTCTGCAGCCCGGCGCGCGCCAGCATCCTAACCGGCCTCTACCCTCATCAGCACGGCCAGATCGGATTGGCCTCGTCCGCCCACAATTTCACGATGGTTCATGCCTGGCCGAATCTGGCGGGCATCCTGAGAAGCCGGGGCTATCGCACCGGCATCATCGGCAAGCTGCATGTCAATCCCGCCTCCGCGTTTCCCTTCGACCGGGTATTGGCCGATGCCGCCGTCGTCGGTTTCGCCCGGCGCGACGTGGCCAAGACCGCGACCGCTGCCGGCGAATTCATGAATGCCGGCGAAGCCCCGTTTTTCCTGATGGTCAATCTGCCCGACGCCCACCTGCCTTTCCTCAAACAGGACGCTTCGGGCATCCCGGCAAAGCCTGTCGATGCCTCCGTCGTGACCATGCCGCGCGGCGCATTGGTCGACTCGCCCCGACTCCGCGTTTTTGCCGCCGGATATTACAACTGCATCAGCCGCATCGACACCGCCATCGGCCTCCTTCTCGGCGAGCTGGAGCGATCCGGCCGGATGCGCGACACCCTGATGATCTGGCTCTCCGATCATGGCGCACAGTTTTCCCGTGGCAAAGTAACCTCCTACGAATTCGCCATCCGCATCCCCTGCGTGATCAGTTGGCCCGGCGGAATTGACCGGCCCCAGGTGCGGCAGGAACTCGTCTCCACCATCGATCTTCTGCCGACGGTGCTCCATGCCGTGGGTGTGGAAACACCGGCCGGCCTCTCCGGCCGGTCACTGCTGCCATTGCTGCGGGGTGAGTCCGTGCCGTGGCGCGACTGTTTGTTCACCGAGTGGAATACCAGCCATGCCTTTCCCGCCCCGTCGCTTTATTTCCCGCAGCGCACCGTGCGCGATGCCCGCTACAAGCTCATCGTCAATCTCATGTCCGGGTCTCCCAATCCCACCGAGCTCTACTATACGAGCCAAGCCCTGATCAACACCGGCGCCACGGCGGACGAAATCAGCGCGGCGGACGCGGCTGTTCGCGCCGCCTTCCAGACCTGGCGTGAGGCACCTCCCGTCGAACTCTACGACCTCGAGAATGATCCGTTCGAAATGAAAAACCTCGCCGGCCACCCCGCGCTGGCGGAAGTCCAAAGCCGCCTTGAGCGCGCCCTCGCCCACTGGCGCCGCGAAACGAAGGATCCTCTGCTCAACCCGGACAATCTCCGGCGTCTCGCAGACGAACACTTCGCCCAGGCAGCGCACCGGCAGGACCGGAAAAACGCAGCCAAACCCTACCTCTGGCAATACCCCGGATACTTCGCCGCCTCCGCCCGCGAGTGAGTTTCCCTCGCCTTCGCTCGGCAGAAACGGCCTTTCGACCAAGGGAGTATCTTCAACCTCGCAGGTCGCAGACCTGCGCGACCCGGCCCCAAATCCGCTTGCCGTCCCGGCTGCAACCGGGTGTTTGCTGCGAATATGCTTCCCGGCTCGGGCCCCGCACAAAACCTGACGCCCGGGACGGTGGCAGCATCACCCGAGGCGATTACGGTCCCGTTCAACCTAGAAAATGCAGTTGAAACGCGGAGGTCGCGGAGAACGCAGAGGGAGGATCGATCGATTGCGTTCAGATATCTGGTCGCCCATGAGGTGAATACTTTTCTCGGGATCAATCGGTCTCGATTTTCTGCTTTTGCGCTTTTTGTGCCTTTTGTGGCCAATCCTTCTGCGGTATTTAAGTTCAATGCGCGTCACCGTAGTCGGCACCCGCGCGGCTTCGCGCACAGGATCCGATCCACGACTCGAGTTCGCGGCGCATGGCTTGGAATTTCTCCGGATGCTTCGCGGCCACGTCGGTGGTTTCGGACTTGTCGTCGATCAGGTCATAGAGGGCGTAACTTTTTCCGCCGTCCTCGCTCATCAGCTTGAACCGGTCGCCGATCAACGCTTGTTGCCGGGTGGCGGGATCCCACGACTTCTGCCACTCGCGGATGGATTCGCTGGGCGACTGAAACATCAGGGAGGCGGAACGTTCGCGAACGGACCCGTCCAGCAGGGGCAGAACATCCCGGCCGTCGAGGGGACCGGGCCGGACGACGGGACGGACTCCGGCGCAAGCCAGCAGCGTGGGATAAAAATCGACCGTGCCCACGGGAGCATCGATCACCTTGGGTTGCCGAAACCGCGCCGGCCATTCCAGCAGCGCGGGCACACGGATACCGCCTTCGTGGAGCGAACCTTTCTTGCCGCGGAACGGTCCGGCCGAATTGTAGGTGTGCGTCCACGATGGGCCGTTGTCGCTGCAGAACCAGATGATGGTGTTGTCGGCGATGTTGAGTTCGTGCAACCGGGTCCGCAGCCGTCCGATCTGCCGGTCCATCGCGGTGATGCATCCATACCAATGCTGGGCTTCCATGGGTTGATTCGCATAAGGGGCGCGATCCGTGTCGCCCGCACTGACGGGAGTGTGGGGCGAAAAGAACCAGATCACGGCCAGGAACGGGGTCCGGGCGGTGGACTCCGCCTCGATGAAATCAATCGCCCGATCCATGATGACTTCCGAGCTGTCGCCGGCGAGGTGGCTGGTGTCCCTGACCCCCGGTCCGGTCCAGAAGGTGGCGGCGCTTTTCTTCACGCCGGGCTTTTCCGTTGTTTCACCCCATTCGACCGCCCGGTTCATGATGAAGGGATTGCCCGGCTGGTCATCCCGGCCCCAGACCGAAGGGTTGTAAGTCGGTCCGTTGACTTCGGCGGAGAAGCACACGTCGAAACCATGGTTCCAAGGCGGCGAGTATTCCTGGATGTTGCCCAACCGGCCGCGCTGGCCGTCGGTCATGTCTGCCGTCATCGTGCCGAGGTGCCACTTCCCGAAATGCCCGGAACGATATCCGGCGGGCTTGAGACTTTCCGGCAGGGTCGCCTCCGCCAGCGGGAGCGGATACGAGCTGGCCCAGTCCATGCCGTAGCGGGACGGATGGCGGCCGGTAAGGCAGCTGCCGCGAGTCGGCGAGCACACGGGAGACGCAGCGTAGAAGCGATCCAGACGCAGCGATTCGCGCGCCATGGCATCCAGGTGGGGAGTCAGGACGACGGGATTGCCGTTATACGCCACATCGCCCCAGCCAAGATCATCGGCCATGATGAGGACCATGTTGGGCGGACGGACCGGGTCAGTCGCAGCGACCGCCTGTCCGTTGGCGATCAGCCCAATCATACCTGTCAAAGCGAGACAACGGGCGCGGGAGGAATTCATGCTGGTGATAGGGTGTGACCCGGGCAGGAGCAGATCATCGCGTCCAAGCGGGTCATGACCGGAACGCGAAACTGTAGAGGGAGGCCCGGCGCAGCGTGAAGCGCACGGTGACGATCTGCCCGGCAAGTTGGGCCACATCCGCGGACGGTTCGAAGCGGACCCGATGCCTCAGGTCGTCGCCGGAAAATTCCACCGATTGCCCAAACCCCGCCAGCGGACGACCGGCGGCATCGCACAGGGACACCGTGATGGCTCCGCCTTCTCCGGTCCGCGCATTGAGCTCGAGCGTCCGTCCGGTAAAGATCAGCGGAACGGTTGTCACCGTTCCGGAGGTTTCTCCCGCGTCCGCGGACACGAAACGGTCCAGTTTCCACTTCGCGAGGCCGATCGCGCGTTCGTAACGCCAGGTGTGGGGATGGCCGTCTATTTCGATCGTCCTCGGCCGACTGAACCACTTGGGGTCGAAGCCGTGCGTGAAGTTGCCGCCGTCGTAATACAGAAAAATCTCGTCCCCCACCCGGAACGCCTTGGCGCTGGCAAAGAGGAAGCCGCTGTCCCACTGCCCCCAAGCTCCGGGGGCGATGACCGGCGTGCGGTCGCTGCGGTCCCACGTCTGGTAGTCGTCCCGCAGGGTGCCGATCTGGATCTCGATCTGACCTTCGTCGCGCAGTTCGGCCGGCTCGCCCTTGCCGCGGAAGTAATGAAAAACCCAGGGAAAGGTCACGATCACGCTTTCGTGCCGGTAAATGCTCACGCCCTGGATGTCCGTCCGCCGGTTGGCGACCGGGTTTTCCGGATACTCGAAATGCCGGCGCACCGACTCGATCTTCGCCGGGGCCGCCGCTTCATCGATCGCATCCGTGCGAAAAATGAACCGGGGCTTTGACCAGGTTTCGAAATCGCGGCTCGTCATCACGCCGAACACGCGCTGCGGCAATCCGTCGACCTTCGGATAGGGCCACTGTTTCGGAATAGCGACATAGGTGCGGGCCGGCTCGTCGTAGAAACCGTTGACGACATCCTGCGTGGTGCGGTGGATGTCGCGGCCCAGCGGATTCCAGTGGATCCCGTCCGGCGAGACATACGTGTCGGAGGGATGTTTCGGCATGCCGTTCGTCGCGAGCCGGCTCACGCCGATCATCTTGTAGCGCCGCGCCGGATCGGGCTCGTCGTCCTGCTTCCACACGACTGGCGATTGCATCCCGACCAGCGCATTGTGCGCGGGAAAACGCGGGCTGTGCAGGGTTCCGACCGGCGGCTTCTCCCAATTGATTCCGTCCTTGCTGGTCGCGTAGGCCACGACGTGGGCGGTGATCGCCACACCGTTCTCAAAGAAGGCGCCCTCCGGCACTCGCGCGACATACCACAGTTTGAAGCGCTTTTCCTGCCCGTCATAGAGCGCGTCGCCGAAGAACGCGATGTAGTCCTCCCACGGCTGGTCGCAACGGAGCACGGGATTGCCGGCATGCTTCTCGGCCGGATGCACCTTGAAAGAGACGCCCGTCGTCGCCGCGACCAGCGTGCGGTCGACGAAGAGCTGGGCCTTGTCGCCGACATGAACCACGCCATGCAGGCCGGGACCGGCAGACCATGCCGCCGCCAGCACGAACAGACCGCCCGCGAACTTCAACCGGCCCGCGGCCGCTTCAGTTGGCCGCGATACGGCGATCATCTTCCGCCAGGGCAAAGGTTGCGTCAGCCCGGCCGATCCGCAGTTTCCAGTTCGCCACGCCACCCCGCAGGGTCTGATAGCCGGTATACCAAACCCGCAACGCGTCGCCGGAACTATGCACAAAAGGATGGCCGACCACATCGGCATCAAAGCCCTTGCCGCTGGGGACGATCACCGGATTGCCGCCATTGAGCATCTGCCAGCGAAGACCGTCCTTGCTGCGGGCGGCGTAGATCGCGCGGGTCGGAGCCAGGGCCATGTAGAGCATCACATAATCATCGCCCACCCGGCAAACCGCCGGCCCGAACGCGGTGGCGGGGTTCAGGCCTTCGACGCTTTTGCCGCCGTTCTCCCGCTCCCAGGCGATGCCGTCCTTGCTGCGCGCCACACAGATCGTGTGGTTGGGCCGGGGCGCCCAGGCCGCATACCACATCCGAAAGCCGTCGCGTTCCCGCAGGACGGATGGCGTCGCCGCCTGGACTTCATCGGGCGAACCCGGCGGCCCCAGATCGATCACCGGCCGGCCGCCGTTCTCGCGGATCCAGGTGACCCCGTCCTGGCTGCTGGCCACGCCGATCCGGTAGGCGAAGAATCCGGCGGGATGTTTGCTGCCGGTGGTTCCCGTATACCACATCAGGTAGCGGTTGCCGTCGAAGATGACCTCGGGACCCATCACGCAGGCGGAATCGAAGGCCCCCGCGGCGCCCGGCGAGAACACCGGCCGGCCGGTCCCCTCCCGCCGCCAGCTGACGCCGTCTTCACTGCTGGCCAGTCCGATTCCGACCGGACCGACGTCCGGCGTGAAATTGGAGGAATACCACATGCGGTGATGCGTCCCCGTGATGACCAGCGACGGGCACGTCGCCCATTTTTCGTCGAACGCACCGGCTGCACCGTTGCCCAGCACCGCGCCTTCTTCCGCGGAGCCCGCGATGCGTTTCACGGCCTCGGTCGCGGCAAGGGTGGCCGTCGTCGGCTGGCCCGCGCCTTTCATGGTCACATCGGCCAGCAGCAACGCTCCCTCATCGGAAACGCCGCGGCACTCCACCCGCAGGTAGTTGAGGCCGAACTGGGCGGGACGGCCGGCCTTGAACGTGCCGACGAGCCGGCCGTCGATGCTCATCGACAGGAGACCTTGCGTGCTCGCCGCCTGCCACGTGAGGCGGACCGTGCGCCAGGCCTTGTCCTCCGGCCCGGCGTCGGGAAGCGCGGCCGTGAACACGGCATGATCCGCCGCCGCGGTGTCGTCAATCCGGTTGAAATGATCATTGAGGCTGAACCTGACCGAACGGGCCGCGGCCGGAACGCGGATGCGCAACGAGAGCTCCCCCGCATCGGCGATCGGGAAATTCCATGAGGCGCCGGACAACTTCACCGGATCCAGCGAGATCGAAAGCGCCGGGGTTCCGTCGACATTCTGCACCTTGAGATCGGTGCCGCCGTAATGGGTCCAACCCACCGGGCCGCCGGTGAGATCGTCGCGCGCATCGGTCTCGGTCAGCCAGGCCGGATCCAGCAGCACGATCGCGCGCTTGCCCTCGCCCTGGCCGGAGACGACGACGATTTTCCCGTCGGCCGTCTCCGCCGCCGAGGCGTAGGCCGTGCCGCGATCGCCACCCGTGACCACATCGGTTTCGTGCAGGATCTCGCGGAATCCGCTCCAAGTCCGGCCCTCGTCGGCCGAGATCGAAGCGTGCAGCACATCGCGACCGCCCATGGCATAGGTGCGCGGATTCGCCCAGAACTGACACGCGTTGGTCAGCAGCAGAATGCGGCCGTTGCGCAGGCGGATCATTTCGGCCGGCGAATCGGAGGAGATGAACGGCGAGATTTCCAAGGCCGGCCAGCGCGTGCCGCGATCCGACGAAAACGATTGCCAGAGGCGGCCCTGCCGGTCCCGCACCAGCAGCCAGACCCGTCCATCCTTGAGCTCCAAGGGTGTCGGCTCGATGGCTCCGTAGCGGGTGTTGTTCTTTGTGTGCAGCTCCAGTTGCAGGGTATCGGGTGACTGCTGCCAAGTCTCCCCCAGGTCGTCGGACGTGTAGACAAACACATCATGCCAGCCGTAATCCGGTCCCGTCGCCGGAGCTTTTTCGCGCTCGGCGATCGCCCGGGCGCACGAGAAAACGAGGCGGCCTCCCGCCTTCAGCTGGGTGAGCCCGCGGATGGAGCCCACGTAGCCGGTCACGATGCGCTTGGATTCGGACCAGCCGGTGGCTCCGGGAAGTTGTCTCGTATGATAGACCTCGTAAAGCCGCCCGCGATAACCGCCCGGCCCCTCGCCCCGCACGTGATATACCGCCTGCAGTCCGCCGTCGGCGGTTTCAATCACCTTGATGGCGTAGTAGGCGCGCCCGGGAATCTTGAAAGCCACGCGTGGTTCGCTCCAGGTGAAACCTCCATCCTCGGAACGGATGAACGAGACCGAGTCGTCGACGGGCTTGGTGATGAAGTAAACCTCGACCGCCCCGTCCCGGCGCGCGACCGTCGAGCATTCGTTGGACGGCGCCGGACTGACGATCACCGGTTCCCTGACCTCGCGGGCGTTGCGGGGCGGCCGGCGAAGCTGCAGGCCGAAGGTGTTGGTGAAGGACAGTGACGGCGAGACGTTGTCCTGAAAATGCGCGGACGCCCTGAAGATGTGCAGTTGCACCGTGCCCGACCCCGGATCGAGCCCGATTTCCGTCAGAGCCCGCGTGGGGCACGGGCCCTCGAATATCTTCCGGCCTGCCGCGGTCACGATCACCCGCGCGGCCTGACGCTCGACCACCAGATTGAAAACCTGCCCCGGCTTGATCTTCGGCACCGGCACCTTGGTGGCGCCGCCCGTCCGGCTGAAGAACTTCCCTTGCAGCACCCAGGATTCCGCGCCGCTGACCATGGTCAGTCCGTTGTCCCGGCCGAGCACGAGCACGCTTTCGCCGGCCGGCCGGGGCAGGGCGAGGTCGAGTTCGATCCGGAAATCCCCGGCACCGGGAACCCGGTTGCCCAGCAGGCGGTGTCCGGCGCCCTTCCCTTCCAGGAATCCGCCGTCGTCGGTCCTCCACTTGTCGGAGGCATAGACCACCTGCGGGGCGGTCTGGTTTTCGGCATTGGCCACGTAGGTGAATGTCGTCATTGCCGCCGCCGGAGCCCGGTCGGCGGCGGGCGCGATGATCGGGCCCGTCAGCGCGGCGCAGACGAGAAGCCAGGTCGATTTGCTGGTCATGGATCGGAAGGGGTCGGTCACGTTGGGTGAGGATCAGGATCAGAATTCGCCCTTCACCCCGACGGTGAACAGGCTGCCGATGCGCTGGTGCACGTTGGCGCGCGCATACTCGGGCGTGCTGGCGTTGGCGATGCTCGTGATCTTCGAGTCCTGCAGCAGATTGCGGACGCTGAGGAAGAAGGAAAGCCGCTTGTGCAAGCGGTAGTCGACGGAGAGGTCGACCGTGGTTTGCGAGGGATTATACCGGAAGGTGTCGACCGGCACCGATACGCTCGGCGCGACCCGGCCGAGCTGGACGTCACCGACCGTCGCCACGTTCACCTTCACCAGGAGTTTCGCCCGGGCAAAGCTCACGCCGTAATTGATGCTGCGGGTGGCGAACTGGTTGAGATCCTCGGCACTGTCGCCCGAACGCCGGAGGAAGGTCGCATTCGCATAGACACTCAGGCCGCGCGCCCAGGAGGGCATGAAGCGCAACGGCTGGCGCATCGCCAGCTCGAGACCGGTCACGCTGGCGTCGCCGAAGTTCGTAGATGTCGCGATCGTGTAGCCGAGATAGTCATCCGGTATGCCGTAGAACTCCAGCAGCTCCTGGGTGGCCTCGGTGCTGATGCTGCTGATGAAGTCCTTCATATCCTTCCGGAAAACACCGGCGGAGAGGAAGGTGCCCTTTTTGCCGTAGTATTCCAGGCTCAGATCGTAGCTGTTGGAGGTCGAGGCGGTCAGGGCGCTGTTCGTCAGCGTGATCGTGCGCGCGCTCGCCGAGGTCAGGTCGGGCAGGGTCATGCTTGGAATGATCAGCGCGAGGTTTGGCCGGGAAATCGTGCGCGCATAAGCCGCGCGCAGCACGAGGTTTTCCTTGAGCGAGAACGCCGCGTTCACGCTCGGATAGAAGTCGTCGTATTTCCGCTGCGACGTGCTGGCGCGCTCGACGAGCTGGAGCTGCGCCAGTTCAAAGGCCGTGCCGACGATCTTGATCGGCACGCCCGCCGGGGTCCGCAGGATGTTCCCGCTGGCGTCCCGCTGGTAGGTGCGGGTGATGTCGTTCAGCGGCCCCACGGCGTCATCCTTCGTCTGCTCATACCTCACGCCGGCCGTGATCCGCAGGCGGTTGTCCAGGAACCGCGTGTCGGTGCGGAAGTAGGCGGCCGTGATGGTCTCGGTGATGAGCTTCGACGTGTTGACGACGCTCGTGTGGTAGGCGGTGTCGTTCCGCGTGAAATACTCCGGATGGGCCACGAAAAGATCGTAGAGCTTGTCCGGGCTGAGGAAACTGGCGGCCACCCGGTTGCGGTCGATGTCGAACCATTCCTTGGCGGCGGAGAATTCCTCGGCGACGAGACCGAGGTTGCGACCGGTCCGCGCCCCGACCGAAGCCGGCACGGCGAGCGTGTAGGCGCTGTTGATCGCGCCGATCTGATCGACCTCGTCGCGGGTCACCATGGCGCCGATCTTGATCTTGAGCGGGATCCGGGTGAAGAACTCCCGCTCGAGATTGATGTTGGCCCCCATGAGTTCGTTGTCGATCCGCTGCTCGAACGTCGAGGCCGTGTTCAACGACATGTTGCCGGCGTCGAAAACGTTGACCGGCCCCGCCGCGTTCGTCGCCGTGATCCGCGGCAGCAGGCCGTCGGGAATGCCGCCGAACCCCGTCGCCCCCACGGTCAGGGCGGTGTAATTGGCCCCGTAGGTGGTGAAAAATCCATGCTCGATGTCGTTCCGCCGGCGGCGCGCCAGGGAGTAGCTTGCGTTTGCCTCCACCTTCCACGTGTTGCCCTCGTGCACGTAGCCCAGCGTCGAGAGCGAGGTGTTGCGATAGAAGTTGAATCCGCCGGTGGCGGAGGTCGCCGAGCCCAGCCCGGGCTTGCTCTGGGTCGAGTCCATGTCACCCGTCGGGAACGAGGCCACGACCGTGGTGCTGCCGTAGGTGACGTCATTGTTGGTCTGGGCGGTATAGGAATCGTCGCTCGAGTATTGCGTGGTGAGGCGCAGCCGGTCGCGCGGGCTCAGCTTCCAGTCGACCGCCAGCGAGAGCAACCGCTTGTCATAGAGCTGCAGGGTGTCCTGCTTCATCGTCCGCTGCATGGCCAGCGTGGTGTGGTTCCAGAAGGCGTAGTTGAAGTCCTGGTCGTAATACCGCTTGCTGGCGCTCGCGCTCAAGGTGATGCCGAAGCGGTCGTTGATCGGCGCGAGATAGGTCAGGTCAAAGCCTGGCTGGATCGGGGCCAGCGTGGAACGGGACTCGCTGCCCACCCGTTTTTTCAGGCTGGGGAACGGATTGGAGGGATTCTTGCTCAGCAGATTGAAGGTCGCGTAGGCGTTGTAGGTGAGGACCGGCTTCTTCACGGTGAAGGCGGATTTGCCGCGGATGTTGATGCCGCCGCCGATGGCGTTGGCGGGCATGTCGGGGGTCGGAGACTTCGTGACCTCGAGCCGGTCGATGTTGCCGGTCGCCGCACCCGTGAGCTCGAACGAGCGGTCGCCCACGGTGGAGGCGATGGGATTGCCGTCGACCGTGACCACGGTGCCGCTGGCGGGAAAGCCGCGCATGCTGGCATTGACCGCGATCGCCGGCCCCATCGTGATGTAGACACCCGGGACGTATTTCAGGAATTCGCCGGGGTTGCCCTCGCCCATGTTGCCGAACTCCTCGAAGGTGACGACGTTTTTGAGATTGTCCGCCACCCGCTGCTCGTTCAGCGCCGAGGCTTCGGCCGAAAGCTGCCGGTCGGACACGGTGAAGGTCTCCAACTCGACCACCTTGTCCAGCCGGTCGGTGAGGCTCAGCTCCATGCCGTAGTCGAGCCGCGCGGTTTCGCCGGCGCGCACCGTCACGGTCTTGCTCTGCTCGACATAGCCGCTGTAACGGACCGAGACCGTCGCTTCGCCGGCAGGGACGTTGACCAGACGATACTCGCCGGTGGCGCTCGTCCGGGTTTCCTGCCCGGTGCCCTGGACGATGATCCGGGCGTTTTCCAGAAAGTTGCCGCTGGCGAGATTCTGGATGCGACCTTCGATGGTGCCGGCCGTCTGGGCCTGGACACAGGTGCCGGCCGCAAGGCCGATCACGACAAAAAGAACACGAAAGCAAAACAGAGGTTTGCGAGATTTCATAGGAGGTGCGTGGGTAATCCGAACCGGCAGTTTCGAGATGATAGGGTGACCGCTTCGGGATGGGAGTGCAGAATGTCCCGGAAATTCAGGCCACCGGAAACATGTGGTAAGGCCATCTGTCCAGTCGCCGGATCGCCGCCCGCGACTAGCGACCGAGCAGCTGGGCCAGGCGGGCCTCAAGGAGAAAGTTGCGCTCCGGCATGGTCAGAAGCAATACGCCCGGCGCCGTTTCGACCAACAGGGTGTGCACCAGACGCCGGCCCGCGGTCGCCTGCGCCAGTGTCCGCGGCTTGGTCCATGTCCGTCCCCCGTCCGCAGAGAAGGCGATGGCCAGACGGGCCAGGCCGTTCGGCCACTTCTGGGAGGCTACGTTGGAAAAATCCGCCTCGCTCCAGACCAGGGCGAGATGGCCGTCGGCCAGACGGGTCAGATACTGCGTTCCACCGCAAGTGAGCCCCGATTCCACCGGTTGTGGCCACGACCAGCCGCCGTCTTCCGAGCGTGCCACATAGATTCTGCCCAGCAGGGTGCGGAGCGTCATGAGGATCGTCCCATCCGCGAGTTCAGCGACCGCCGGTTCGAGTGCGCCGGCATTCAGTTTTGTTGTCGCCCGCAACTCCGCGTCGGCCTCGCCGAGGGTGACAATGTCCGAAAAACGCCAGGTGCGGCCTTCGTCCGCCGAGACGATGCACCCCGCGTCGAATTTCTGGCGCTCGGCCAGGAAACTGATCGGAACGAGCAGGTGGCCGGCACGGGTTTGGATGGCACCCTGCAACATGCCGCAGTATCCCTCCCATATCTTCCGGCGGTTGCCGAAGGTCCGGCCGTTGTCCGTGCTGGAAATTGCCCAGACGTCACTGCTGGAGCCGGCCGGCGTGCCATCGGATTCCCGCAACGCGTAATAGAAAACCCAGATCGTGCCGTCGCGGGCCTGGACCGCCGCCGGCCGGCCGTGGCGCAGCCGGCTGTCGGGATTCCGCTCGATGATCCGGGTGTCGGTCCACGTGCGTCCCCCGTCGCCGGAAAACGCCGCGAAGAGGGCGCTGGAATAGGAGAACCGCCGGCTGTCGTCGCCAAACGCCATCATGAGCCGGCCGTCGGCGAGGCGGAGCGGTGCGCCACGGCAAAAACCGTTGGTCAGGTCGACGGGTGTGCCTTGCGCATCCAGCAGCACGGGATGAATGGGAGTGAAGTCCCGCGAAATCCTGGCGTGTTCGATTTCCACCTCCGGCGCGGAAGCGGTGCCGGCGGAGATCGCCACGCGGGGAATCTCGTGATTGAGCAGCGGCGGATGGGGCCGCGGCAGCGAATCATACCAGGCTTCCAGACGGACCCGAAGCCGGGCCACCACCGGCGGGTTTTCCGCCGCCACGTTGCGCTGCTCGCCCGGATCGGTCGCGATATCGTAGAGCTCCAAGGCGGAACCGTCCGGATCCATCAGCAATTTCCACACTCCCTCGCGGATGGCCAGCGCCTGGCGGGAATTGTAGCGCGTCGGGTGATGCCACATCATCGGCTCTTCCCGCCGGAAGGGCTGGCCGAGGATCGCCGCGGTGGCATCGACCCCGTCGCCCCGATAACCCTCCGGCATGCGCCCGCCGGCGAGACTGAGAAACGTCGGCGCCAGGTCGCAGATGTTCAGGACCGAGGTGGTGTCAACACGGCCCGCCGGCACGCCGCCGGCACGCGGCCAGCGCACGATGAAGGGTGCGCGGATGCCGCCCTCGTCGAGATACCATTTTCCGCCTCGAAAGGGCGCGTTGCTGCCGCCCCGGCCGACCGCCGCGCCATTGTCGCTGGAGAAAACCACCAGCGTGTTCTCCCGCAGGCCCAGTTCGTCCAGCTTCGCGAGGATCCGCCCGATCTGCTGATCCATGAAGCTCACCATCGCGTAGTGGGTCTGCGCCGGTTCCGGCACATCCCGGTAGGGAGCCCGCATGGTGTCCGTCGGTTTCATCGGCGTGTGCGGATCCTTGAACCAGACATGAACGAGAAAAGGCCGGCCCCGGTGATCACGCGCCTGCTCGTCGAGAAACCCGATGGTCGCGTCGCTGATGGCCCGGCTCGACCATGTCTGCCACTCCGGTTCGTCATAGGGATACAGCTCGTGCGGCCGGTCGACCGGCTCGGCCGCGCGCCAGGTGGGCCCGTTGCCAAAGTCGGTGCGGACGACATCGAAACCGTAGGCCGCAACCGGAGGCGCGTCCGGATGATTGATCACCACCCTGCCGCCCCGCCGCGATCCGCTGCCGCCGCCGAGGTGCCATTTGCCGAAATGCGCGGTGCGATACCCGGCCTGCTGCATGGCCCGGGGCATCGACGGTGCGGCGACATCGAGCCAGTCCGGCATGCCTCGCGCGGCATTGGTGGCGAGAGAACCAAGCGGACCATAAATGCGCCAGCGCGACGGATATTGGCCGGTGATCGCGGAGGCGCGCGTCGGCGAGCAGACGCTGTGACTGAGATAGAACTGGGTGAACCGCGTGCCCTCGCGCGCCAGCCGGTCGAGGTTCGGCGTCTGGATGCGTGGATGCCCCTGACAACCGAGATCCCCATAGCCCAGGTCGTCGGCATACAGGAAAACGATGTTCGGTCGCGCCGCGTCCGACGCCTTCGCCCCCGCGCCGGCATCCGCTAGCGCCGGCAAGACCGCCAGCAGACCGAGGAGGCCGGCGCGAAACCTGGCGGGAGTCGCGGTCACGGGATTGAGACTACTTTGTCCCCGGCGAACCCATGCGACGCAGCTGCTCTCCGACCAGGGGCCGCACCACCTCACCGATCACGCCGGCCATGCGGGCGTGGCCGGTGGCATTGGGATGCGTGCCGTCCGTCGTCCAGGCCTGGAGCCGCTGACCTTGCCGCTGGGCGGAATCCCAATCGGCAAAGTGATCGACCAGCGGCACGTCCAGTTCGCGCGCCACCTTGCGGACTGCTTCCATGTGCCCGGCGAGACGCACGTTCGGCTCCTCGCCCAGGCCGTTCTTCTTCCGTTCCTCACCGAACATCGGCTCCGTCATCAGAATCGGCTGGCAATGCGCGGCCCGCAGACGGTGGATGATCTCGCGGAGATTCGCCTCGTATTTCTCCACCCCGATGCGGCATTCCGTTTTGCCCGGGTCGATCCAGCTGTCGTTGGTGCCATACATGATGGTGACAAAGTCCGGCCGCTGCGCGATCACCTCGCTCTCAAGCCGGCGCAACGCCTGATCGCTCCGTTCGCCGCTGATGCCGACACTGTGGACCTGCACCGGCAGCCCGCTCCGCCGGAGCCCGGCCTGCAGCTGTGCGCTGAAAGTCTGCCCTGGTTTCACCCCGGACCGAACCCCACGCGTGATCGAATCACCCAGCGTGATGAGGCGGACACGTTCACCGTCCAGCGGCTTCTCCGCGCGCCGGACCCAGTCGGCTTCCGTCAGGGCCATGCGCAATCCGCCCTGCATGGTGGTGATCCAGAGCTGGCCGGGCGCCGGTTCGAACACATAGGGATAGGACAGGACGCTGCGTCGGGCGTCGGCTCCGCCTTCCGTCGGGTAGTTCGTCGCGATCACCTGCGGCACGCTCCAAGTCAGCCCGTCGTTGGTGGAAAACGCGATCGACAGTTCGTTGCGGCGTCCGGTCTTGGCCGCGGGATCGGCATACCGGTTCCAGACCAGCACGAGGCGGCCGCTGGCCAGCCGCATCATCATGGCGGGGGCGTCGCTGGCTTCCACGGTGGAGGCCCGGCTGCCCGTCCAGGTTTCACCATCGCGCGAGTTCAATTCCTGGAAGCAACCCTGCGGCGTGCGCAGGAGGAGCAGCAGCGTGCCGTCCTTTTTTTCGACCACCGTGCCCTCGATGCCGCCGCCATGGTCCCCGTAGCCGCCATACGCCCCCAGATCGATCCCCTTCCCCGCCCGCCAGGTCCGGCCCTGGTCGTCGCTACAATGGATGATCGTCACGTGCCGCCCCGGGTCACGCACCGCGTCCTGGCTGACGAGGATCAACCGTCCGTTGCGGAGCTGGATCATGTTCCGCACCGCCCCGCACCAGCCTTCCTGGATCAACGCCGGCGCCGACCAGGTCCGTCCGTCGTCCTCGCTGCGCACGACATAGACCGGCAGCCGGCAGCCCTCCTGCGGTCCGCCCCGGCTCTGGTCCCACTTGAAGGCCCGCTCCGCATCGTTGAGAAACGCATACACCACCACGCCCTCCCGCGTGCGCAGAAGGGCGCGCTCGCCGCGCGGCTTGAATTCCGTCGGATTGAAAAGGTCGCGTTTCTCCCACGACCGGCCTTCGTCGCGGCTGAGTTGGATGCCCTGGCCACCGACGCCGAGAATGGCTCCGTCGCCGAGCCGGACAAACGGACCGTGATGCTCGACCGGGAGCAGCCGGGCATTTTCGGGCAGGACGATGCCGGCGGACAAGACGAGCGGCCACAGGAGAAGAAGCAGGAGGTGTTTCATGGGAGAGGAAAGTTTCGTTTCGCAGGATAGGTGCGGCCCGGGGCGGCTGGATGTGAACGGAAGCCCGGACCGAGGCGAAGATCCCGGACGGGGGGAGCAAATCCCGCGCAACGGGCGAAACAAATGCGTTCAGCTGGTAACCCCGTATGTCCTCTTCCAAGGCCCTTTCACGGATTGCGCGCCGCCGGTTCCGCCCGCGAGGCTCGACGGCAATTTCTCCCCATTGATCGAAAACCCATGCGCCCTTCCCTGATCCGTGCCCGCCTCCGCCAAAATCTCGTCGTCCGCATCGCCTGCCAGTATTATCCGACCGCGATGCTGCCCGCCCACGCCGCGCAGGCGGGCTTCGACGCCATCTGGCTCGACACCGAGCACAACACCTGGGACCGGCGCGAACTCCAGCGCATGATCGCGCTGCACCACCTGGCCAACATCGACTGCATGGTCCGCACCGGCAGCCGGAATCCGACCGAGCTCTATCACCTGCTGGAGGACGGCGCCTCCGCCCTGATGATCCCGCTCGTCAACACGCCGGCCGAGGCCGCGGCGCTGGTGCAGGCGGTCAAGTTTCCCCCTCTCGGTCAGCGCGGCCTCGACGGGGCCGGCCTCGACAACGATTTCTACCTGCGCGGCACCGCGAAATACCCCGCGGCGGCCAATGATGAAACCCTGCTGGTCCTCCAGGTGGAGTCACCCCAGGCCGTGGAGAACATCGACGGCATCGCCGGAACCCCGGGCGTCGATGGACTGTTCATCGGCCCGAGCGATCTCGCCTTGCGGCTGGGTTGCCCGATGGACTGGAGCGATCCGCGCATGGCCGCGGTCCAAACGGCCGTGGCCGCCGCCGCGGCCCGCCATCACATCGCGTGGGGACGTCCCGCCCGCGATGCCGCCGACATCAAGGAGCTCGCCCGGCTGGGCGGACGCCTGATCGCCCATGGCAGTGATTTCGCGGCTCTGCTCACCACGTTCCCCACCTACGGCAAAGCGTATCGCGACGGGCTCGGTTCTGCCTGATCCCCGGAGCGTGCCCCGGGTGCGGCCTTCTTCCGTCCTCTGAGTGGACAGGCCATATGACCAATACTTTGCCCTGTCGGTCAGCCCCGGAGCGGCAGATTCACGGTGCGCAGGCCCATGGCCCATTCGGACCAGAAAGCATCGCGGCTTGCCAACGTGAAACCTAACCCCGTCCCAAAAAATGAACGACCCGCAGTCCTCCCCCACGCGCTCCCGGATATACCGGTTGCTGTCTGCCGTTTGCGTCCTCGCCACCACCATCCTCGCCGGTCCGCCCCCGGCGGAAGCGTCCGGAACCGCCCCGATCGACGACGGAGCCGTCACGATGCAAAATGTCACCCGCCTGCCCTCCGGCGACCTGCGCCGCCTCCGTGGCACAAGCGGTGTCGTGAAGAAACATGACTCCAGCGATGGCGGCGTCTCCTGGTCGCCGTCGACGCCCGACAACTGGTTCAACGCCCTCGGCAGCTGGGTCGGCACCAACCCGGTGACGATCTTCGATGCCGACGGGGACGCCCACGTGTTCCAGTTCGCCAAGCCGTCGGCCGACGAGCCCTCCAATGGCGACCTCAACCTCTACCATTACGGCGAGAACGCCTCCACCCCCTTCACCCCCCAGCTCGTCTACACCGGGCGCATCGGGTCGGTCATGAATGCGATCAAGACCGCGGGCGGCCGCCTGCTTGTGCCGTTCGCCGACACGGACAACACCCCCGGGTTCACGACCACGGCGTGGTCCGACAACCAGGGGGTGAGCTGGGCGGTTTCCTCCTCCCAGGTCACCATGGCGCCGTTGAGCTCGTTCAACGGCAATCTCGACGGCGCCGTGGAGCCGTGTGTCATCCAGAAGACCGACGGCTCGATCTGGATGCTCATGCGCACCCAGACGCATTACCTGGCACAGAGCACCTCGACGAACAGCGGCTCCACCTGGGCCACCGCGACCGACGCCCCCTTCCACACCAGCACGGGCCCGGCCAACCTGCTCCGGCTCGATGACGGCAAGATCGTCCTCTTCTGGAACAACGCCCGCATGCCCGCGAAGATCGGCACCCAAGGCTACTACGCCGGCCGCGACATCCTGCACGCCGCCATCTCGAGCGACGACGGCGCGACCTGGAGCGGTTTCCGCGAGGTCTACCGCGATCCCAACCGCAATCTCGACCCGGTCGCCGCGGACATCGACAGCGACAGCGGCACCGCCTATCCGTTCGTCGCGCAAGCGGAGGACAACGGCAACGTGATCCTCATCGCGGGGCAGAATCCTCGCAACTCGGCCAAAGCCCTCCCCTCCGGATGGGCCGATTGCCACCGTCAGTTCCGCATCGATCCGGAATGGTTGGAAGACACCGGCCACTCCGAATATTTCGAGGGCACCGACCCCCTCGCCGCCATCTCGGTGTTCCGCACCTACGGTTCGATCACACATTACCGCCGCCCGCGCGAACAGAGCGCGGTGGTCACGACCGACCCGGTCGTCGGTTCCAACCACGTGCTCCATCTCCGGCGCGCCGATTCCGGCAAGGATGGCGACGGCGCCGCCTAGAACTTCCCCAAGGCCGCCAACGGCTGGCTGCAGATGAAGCTTCTGCTCCGCAGCGGCTTCGCCGGCGGCTCCATCGGACTCACCGACCGCTTCTTCAACCCCACCGACCAGCAGGGCGAGGATCTCTCCTTCTTCAAGCTGAACATCGGCAGCAACCGGGTGATCGGCTCGACCACCCTGACGGCCGACGTGTGGTATGACCTGGAGCTGGAGTGGAATGTCGCCCAAGAGGTGGCGATCGTCCGCATCAACGGCACGCAGGTGGCGCTGCTCAGCCGGCAGAGCAGCCCGGGCTCGGGCGCCCAGGCCGTCGAATGCCTGCACGGGTTGTCCTACCTCCGGCTCCGCTCCACGGCCACCGGTTCCGACACGAACGGTTTCATGGTCGATGATTTCATCGTCTCGCAGGATGTCGTGACCCAACGGATGTCCGACACCGCTTCCGACACCAAGCTCAGCGGCGCCACGGGTTGGACGAACCTGAAGTTCGACACGTTTGTGGCGCCCCCGGGCGGCAGCTATTCCAGCCCCTGCACCGTCATGGCCGCGTCCGGGATCAAGATCGAGTCGTCCAGCGGCACGGTCGTCTTCAGCGACGGCACCAGCTACCAGGTGACGAGCGACGTGAACGGCGGCAAGAACGGCCAGACCACCACCCTGCGCTTCGTCGATCCCGCCGACGGCACGACTCCGGCCACGGTCTC
>Ga0255338_1002874_pt1 | contig 22832 bp, 19 predicted proteins | sample MeOH1_35cm_T4_19_FD_203715 | JGI IMG/M metagenome (GOLD analysis project Ga0255338, IMG submission 203715) | Sandy soil microbial communities from University of British Columbia, Vancouver, Canada - MeOH1_35cm_T4_195 | ecosystem: Engineered > Artificial ecosystem > Sand microcosm > Unclassified ...
ATGATCCTTCTGTACCCGTAAGTGATGGGGTAAACAAATTCATCAACCTTATTTCAACAGAAAATCATGAAAAAGATCGTATTGGTTATTATGTCTGCTTTTGTATTGCAGGCTTCTTATGCACAGGAACCCGTAGAAGTGGGAGGTGCGGCTATGTATGCCACTAAAAACATTGTAGAGAATGCAGTCAACTCTAAAGATCATACTACTTTGGTTGCGGCAGTAAAAGCAGCCGGCTTGGTAGAAACTCTGCAGACTGCAGGTCCATTTACCGTATTTGCTCCTACCAACGCGGCATTTGATAAACTGCCCGCAGGTACTGTAGCCAGCCTGGTACAACCGGAGAACAAAGCCACACTGACAAAGATCCTTACTTACCATGTAGTAGCCGGTAAACTCGATGCTAAAGCCATTGCGGAACTGATCAAAGAAGGCAATGGTACTGCTGTACTGAAAACCGTATCCGGCGGCACATTAAAAGCCAGTATGCAGGGTAATAAACTGGTGTTAACAGACGAAAAAGGCGGTATGTCTACTGTGATCATTAAAAACGTTTATCAAAGCAATGGGGTGATCCATGTGATCGATACGGTGGTATTACCTTCTTAAGCTGTTTTGGGACAAGCCATGCAGGCCGGTGTCGTTGATGCCGGCTTTGCTGTTTGCGGAACTTAGGTTTGGCTTTGGGTAATATTTGGTGCAACTTTGCTACCTGTCAGGCCGCTTGAGCGTCCCGACCGGTAGCAAAATCATGAAAAAAATTATCATCACCCTCGATGGCTATTCCTCCTGCGGGAAAAGTACCCTGGCCCGCCAGCTGGCTAATGAACTCAACTATGTATTCATTGATAGCGGCGCCATGTACCGTGCCATTACCCTGTATTTTTTACGGCAACATGTTGACTGGCGCAATGAAAAAGCCATTCACAAGGCACTGGGTGAGATCACGCTGGATTTTCAATACAATGAACAAACGGGACAGAGTGATATGTTACTGAACGATGAGAATGTAGAGGCCCTGATCCGCGATATGCTGGTAAGTGAACATGTGAGTGAAGTGGCTGCCTTAAAAGAAGTGCGAGAGTTTGGGGTGGCGCAACAGCAGAAAATGGGAGAGAAGAAAGGCATTGTGATGGATGGACGTGATATCGGTACCACCGTATTTCCGAATGCGGAACTCAAGATATTTGTTACTGCCGATCCGGCCATACGGGTTGAGCGAAGATTCAAGGAACTCTATGCCAAAAATCCTGCGATCACGGTGGAAGAAGTAAAGAACAACCTGGAAATGCGGGATTATATTGATAGCAACCGCGAATTCAGTCCACTGCGCCGGGCAGCCGATGCTGTTGACCTGGACAATACCCACCTTACCCGCGATGAACAGCTGGCTCTTGCATTAGACTGGGCAAAGAAAAAGATCAGTTACTGAGAATTACTCAGAGATCATTGGCCGTTTCGAATAAGATCTTGAACCTGCGCCGGTCAAGGTTATCGGCGGTAAGCCGGAACTGGATCTTGTTAAATCCCTTTTCTCCTTTACTGTCAGAGAACTCCGCTTTTTGTGCACCGTTGGTACTGCTGAACCGTTTATTGGTGCTGATAGGAAGAAATATATCTACCAGCTTGGAAAACGCCATTTCTGCTTCCAGCTGGTTGTCAAATTCGAACCAGAGTTTTACATCAAATACCTGCACCCCCTTGGCATCGCTGAAATGCTGGCAATACAGTTCCAGTTTGCCACTGGTAAAAGGAGTGGCAAAATAGGGGTGTTTGTTGAATACGAAACCATGGGTCTCTATCGTACTGGTTACTGTTTCGGCAGTGCTTCCGCCGGCAGCGGGGCTGTTTTTTTTATCGTAGAGAGAGGGGGTATACGCACGTAAAAAACCACTGATGGTATTATCCGGCTGGTTGGTATAGATGTTAAACAGCAGTTGATGCGTGTAACCGTTAACCGTATTGGTTTGCGCGTACAGGACTGTGAACAGTGTACAGCAGAAAAATGCAGCCAGTAAACAGTTACGGAACATGAAAATTTATTTACTAAAGTAAGGTACTGTTTTTTCTGTATCTGCAAAGGCCGGTACTGTTATCCGGCCTTTACAGATGCAGGTTTAATAAGTAGTGGTCATATTATCCGGTACACAGATGATATAATCTGCACGGCCTTTGTTTTCTTCCAATAAGCTTGTTACATCTTTCTGCGATACGGTAGTGATGGTGCCGATTTTCAGTTTTGGTCTTTTGTTTTTGAGGTACCAGCCAATGCCTTCATAGTGATCGGAATGATAGGAACCGTTGTAATGAATAGAGAGACTGCCTTCTTTATGGTTCTGCAGAATAAAATGTGCCATGGTAGCATCTTTGATGGCCTGCGCTTTGGGCAGGTTCTCACCGCCATGGCCACCCATCATTTCGATCATTTTTTTATAACCGGGCAGTTCCGCATCGTAGGCAATGGGCAGCGGGGCGATCCATTGTTTTTCGCGGGCCGAGATCGTATCCAACACGCCAAATCCACCCTTGGCCACCATCGAAGCGTATTTGCGCGGTACATTGGTAGCGGCAAATACCAGCTGGTTGTTTTTGGCAAAGTTGACCAATGGTGCATAATCGGTAGGATAATTCTTCCATAAGCGGGCCATTGAATCCAGTCCTTTGGCTTTGATCTTTCCCTGCAGGTACAGGTTCAGTGCATCCTGGTTATCCTGTTCAAACATTTCGGCACCCAGCACCAGGTCGCGTTTTTCTTTGAGCGATGTGGTTACTTCCAGCTGCAGCCAGTGTGCAATAGGGTTGTTGTGGTACTCGCCAAACAGAACAATGTCTTTCTCTGCCAGTAGTTTGATCATTTTTTCATACTTCACCTGCTTTCCTTTTGTATCGTACAAAATATAGGCAGGTTTCTGCTGTGCCCATACAGCACCGGTGATACACAAACAAGTGATCCATGTAAAGAATTTTTTCATAATTTATTTTTTATGGCTGGTGTTGGGTTTGATAATGCTGTAACAATAGGTCTCCGCCAAAATCACGTTTCAGATCGCGCAGTACCGAATGTACGTGATTGGCGTTATTCTGGGTATTGTCATATTCGATCAGGATGGTAGGGCCTTTTACCCGGTAATAATGCGGGTGCCCCGGCCCGGTAAGCTGGTCGCCTGCCCAGGCAAAACGGAGTTTGTCTAACCCTGCCGCCTGGATCTCTTTTAGCATATCATCTGCGAACAGCTTTGTAAAACGGTTGACATATACATTCACCAGTTGCCGTAATAATTCCTGCTGGGCGGGCGTTAAATCCGCATATAAAATACCTTGTTCCCCGCTGATCACAGCCTGGCGGTTATTAAAACTCAGAATCTCTTTGGGCGCTTGTACAGCAAAAACGGTTTTGGCGATTTGTTCAGGACTGAGCGATTGCAGCAATGCCCAGGCAGTAGCTGTTTCATCGGCCAGTACCTGTTTACCTTTGGCAGGGCCGTTGGGTACAATGGCCGGATTGCTTCCCAGGAAAGCAGGGGTGCCCGCTACCAGTTGCTGTTTGTTATAGGAAAAATTAAAGGAGATATGATGCCCCTCAAAACGCCAGCCCCAGATGGTAGCAGGAGAAGGTACACCGAAGATGGAAATATGGTAATTACCCGGATCGCGGTAATGATCGTCTGCGGCTCTTTTCTCCAGTTCTATCAGCACTTCTTCCAGCTGCATGATCGCAGTAGATTTATCATATCCGGATCTGCCCATACTGGCTTTCATCAGTTGCCGGGCGGCTTCCTGCTGCGTGGCATTCATCCCGTTAAACGTGATACCTTTCCGTTCCATGGGTACGAAATGAAAATGGTAGCGTTCTTCTCCTTCAAAAGGAAAAACAGTGACGAGTTTTTGTTCGTTACTGAGTGTGTTGAGGAAAAGATTGGCCGCAGTAACAGCATTCTGCGCATGGCTGGCATACCACAGATTCAATAGCATACAAAACAATAGCAGCTGTTTTTGCATAAGCAGGTTTATGCAACAAGATACAAAAAGATTCTGCCCTAGCGGTAGTTAGGGAAAGATAGACAGGTTTTGCATTTTTGCGTGCGAAGGAGCTGCAAAAGTGCAAAACCTGCGGGGAAATTATTTAGGTTAGGCTGTGATGACCTGTGCATTTTTCTGGGCCAGTAAAGCCAGTTCTGTTGCCAGTAAACAATGAGCCTGCGTCATGGCGGTTTCTGTGCGGTTCACTACATCGTTCACAAACTGTTCTCCAAAGGGCAGGGGTTCTTTGTTGCAATCGATGTATTGGGTTTCTTTCTGGGTTACCATGTATAAGTGATTGCCGCCGTTGTGCTGACTGGCAATATCTATGTTCTTGCGGATCTCGATATAGCCTTCTGTTCCCAGGATGGTCAGGCGTCCATCGCCCCAGGTTTTTAATCCATCGGGTGTGAACCAGTCTACCCGGATATAACCCGTACCACCATTCCCCCGTAACATCACATCTCCAAAATCTTCGAATTTCGGATACTGCGGATGGTTTACATTACCAATCTGGGATGCCACTACTTTTGCCTGTGTAGTACCGGTAAAATAGAGGTATTGATCGAACTGGTGAGAACCGATATCGGTGATGATACCCCCAAAACGTTTTTTATCGAAGAACCATTCGGGTCTTGATTGGGGGTTCATGCGGTGTGGCCCCAGGCCGATGGTCTGTATCACTTTTCCGATGGCGCCCGCTTTTACCAGTTCGCCGGCTTTTACGGTTGCACGGTTCTCGAAACGCTCGCTGTACATGATGGAATAAATGCGTTTGGTTTCTTTCTGCACTTTGCGCACTTCTGCCAGTTGCTCCAGGGTGGTAATACCGGGTTTGTCTACGAGGTAGTCTTTCCCGTGTTTCATTACCTGCACACCCAACGGGCCCCGCTCGTCAGGGATACCGGAGCTGAGGATGAGTTGTATGCTGTTATCTTCCAGGATCTCTTTGGCACTACCCGCCACTTTTACCTGCGGAAACTGTTTGGTAAAACCAGCCAGCAGATCGGCTTCCTTGGCGTATACGGCAACCAGTTGTCCGCCACCCCTGATCACGGCCTGCACCATCGAAAAGATATGGTTGTGGTTGATATTGATCACCGAAAAGCGGATCCTGGGTTCTGCACTGAACCCGGCGATCGTTTTCTTGGGCAAAGAGGATAACAGTAACAAACCACCGGTAGTAGTGGCGGTATTTTTGAGGAACCTGCGACGATTGGAAAAAAGATCTTTCATATGGAGCAATTTTGTGGATCTTAAATTACTCCTATCGGCGCTGCGGATACGGATTTCCCGGTTTTTTATTTGCGAAAACGTTGTAGCGCGGCCGTGTTTATTCAAGGTAATATCTCACATTCGTACCCGATCGCCGCCATCAGTTCTATAATACCGCCTGTATGAACGGTTTCTCCTTCCACACGCAGTATCCTGTCGCAATCAGAGAGATCGAAATTGATCCTGTTATGCGGGTAGCGCTGCAACAGTTCTCCGATGATTCTGGCAGACTCATCGGGTGCTTCCACATTGGTTTTAAAAACTTCTACCATCATCTGCGGCAGTGTTTGACTATACATTTTTTTCCAGCACTGATTTCATGTTCTGCAGACTGGTTTGCAGGTCTTTGCCCAATACCTTAGACAGGTTAAAGAGCAGGTGAAAAAGGCACATCATGAAATTCCGTTCACCACCAAAGGTCCAGGTAACCTGTGTTTGTCCGTTACCGGTAGCATGGGTGATCAGCGAAGAAACGGAAGTGCCGGTAAAAGGTTTGATAAAACGGATCTCATAATCGATCCTTTCTCCTTCTATGATCTGTTTGATCTCCTGTTCGCCCTGGCCCACCTGTTTCATTGTACTGTTCCAGCGATAGATGAACCCCGGTGTGCCATCCGTACCGGAGAATTCTTTTGTAAGGTTAGGATCCGTCATCACCCATTTATTATACTGGTCAGAGTGTCGTAACAGTTTCAGGTAACTGAATACTTCATGCAATGGTTTATCGATAACGATCTGCTCTTCGATGGTGAAATGTTTGTCCATAAAAGCAGCTGCCGCCAGCGGAATGGCCAGAATGGCCAACAGGAGGATAAGGTAGATCATGGTAATGGTTGTGGAGTATGTACCCAAAAATATAGCATATATATTAAACAAAAAAAGTATAAAAGCGACGTTTTGGGGGGTGAATGCGACAGGAATCAATGAGTGGATGAATGAATGAGTGAATGTTTTTTTCAGGCGGGGGTGTTGCGGCGTTTTTGCCATTTTACGAGTTCGAACCAGGTTACAGACAGGAAACCGGTGGCGGTGCAGGTGGCCAGTTGTGTGAGGGAGAGGGGTTCGAACTGGAAGAAAGCTGCCAGTGGTTTGATAAAGAGCAGCGAGCTGGTGATGGCAATGGTGATGCCGATGATCAGTAGCACCAGGTTGTTGCGGTAGCGGAGGGTGGTGAGCAGTGAATAATAAAATGACCGGTTCACCAGGGTGAGAAAGATATTGGCGGCGATCAGTACTGTAAATACCATTGAGCGGGTAACGGCTTCGTTACTTCCCTGTTGTACGGCATATTGGTAAATGAACAGCGAGCCGGCAGTGATAATAATTCCCTGCACCATACTGGTGGTGAGTTCTTTCCAGTTAAAGAAAGTGGTGGAGAAAGGGCGGGGTTTTTGCTGCATCGTATTCTGTTCCATCGGTTCGTTTTCGTAAATGATGGAGCAGGTGGGGCCCATGATCAGTTCCAGGAAGATCACGTGTACCGGCGTAAAAATATTCGGATAGATCCAGCCCAATGCCAGTGGCAGAAATACGGTTAATATGATCGGGATATGAATGGAGATGATATACTGTATCGCTTTTTTCAGGTTGGTATAAATTCTTCTCCCCATGGCAACGGCTTCTACCATTTTAGAAAGATCATCCTCGAGCAAGATCAGCGAAGCTGCCTGTTTGGCTATTTCGGTTCCTTTCTGTCCCATGGCAATACCGATATGCGCCGCTTTTAACGCGGGGCCGTCATTTACGCCATCGCCGGTCATGGCCACGATTTCCTGCTGTTCTTTGAGCGCATTGATGATTTTTAATTTGGCATCGGGAAACATCCTGGTAAATAAATGAGTGTTACATACGGTTGCGCGTAATTCCGCTTCGCTGAGTTGCATCAAGGTTTCTCCGGTAATACTTTTTTCCCAACCCCTGAAACAGATTTCTTTGGCTATGGAAGTAGTGGTAGCCGCATTGTCTCCGGTTACAATTTTTACCTGTATTCCCGCTGTATAAAAATCCTGTAACACCTGCTGTATATTCTGCTTGGGCGGGTCATAAAATGCGACCAGGCCTTTGATGCGGAAACGCAGTAACTGTTGGGTTTCGGGAAAATTCGTTCCATCAAAATCGGCTGTCGCCACTGCCAGGATCCGGTATCCATCTCCGGCCATCTGTTCCATGGCATTTTCAATGGCGGTTGTTTCGGCACTGCTCAGTTCTGAAATGGTCACCAATGCTTCCGGAGCGCCTTTGGCGGCGATGAGGCGTTTGCCTTCCCTGTTTTCAAAGATATGAGTCATCATTGGCGGTGTACCTTCCAGTGGATATTCATGGATCATCCGGAACTGCGGGCGTTCATCTTCCTGGCAACAGGAAACATAGGAGTTGTGTAAAGCCACTTCCATCGGATCAAAAGGAATGGGTTCACTGGCCCACATGGCGAGGCGTACCAGTTCCTGTTGTTCCGGGCTGTTTGTATCAGCATCCGCGATCTCGCGGCTGGCTAATACAAATGTTTTGGCCAGGCTCATTTTATTCTCTGTAAGGGTGCCTGTTTTATCTGTACAGATCACCGTGGCGCTGCCCAGTGTTTCTACTGTTTTCATTTGCTTTACCAGGATTCCCATCTTCATCAGCCGCCAGGCGCCCAATGCCATAAAAGTGGTAAATGCCACCGGAATTTCTTCGGGTAAAATACTCATGGCCAGTGTGAGGGCCTTCAGTAAACTATCCAGCAGTTGTCTGGAATAATAGAAATTCATACCCCAGACTACCAGGAATACAAGGGTACCCAGCAGCACCATTTTCTTCACAAAAGAACTGATCTGTTGTTCCAGCGGTGTGGCTTCTTCTGTAATACTTTCCAGGCTCTTGCCGATCTTTCCCAGTTTGGTCTCATTGCCGATGGCCGTGATCACCGCAATGCCCAGTCCACTGGAAACCGTGGTGCCACTGAACACAAACCGATCTTCTTTGCCGGCATCTTTATATACGGATAGGGATTCGCCTGTAAGGATAGACTCATTCACCGAAAAATCATTCGAGTGTATGATGGTACCGTCAGCGGCAATCGCACAACCTTCTTCTACCAGCAGGTAATCGCCGATCACCAGTTCTTCCACAAGAATTTCTCTTACTTCTCTATTTCGGATCACTTTGGCATTGGGCTGCGTAAAATTTTTCAGTTTTTCCAATGCATTCCTGCTTCTCGAATCCTGGTAAAGTGAAATGGTGGCCACCAATACAATAGAGAGGGCAAGAAAAATGGCATCGCCCGATTGTCCGCTGATCAAATAAACAGAAGATGCTACCAGCAACAATATCACCATTGGCTCTTTGGCCAGGCTTTTTACCGCATCAAGAAAACCGTTTTCTTTTTTGAAAACCAGTTTGTTCTGTCCATACGAAACCCTTGCCTCTATCACCTGCTCATCAGTTAAACCGGAGATGTTGAATTGGGTAACAGGCATACAGATGGATTTAAACAGCGTACATGCTGGCAGTAAGTTACTGAAATGGGCAAATACCTGCTATGATAAATGTCAGTGTGCCTCAGAAAGAGGGTAACGGGCCAGTAACAATTGCATATTAGTTGCCATATCCGCATCCATTACACCGCCATGGTAACAGATGAGTTTTTGTATAGGAAGCGCCGCCAGGCGATGAAGGGAAGCGATCGCCGCAGGCATATCCATGGTAAAATGCGGGTTGGCAATATTGAGCAAACCCTCTTCTATCACTATCGCATCTGCGGTGATCAGGGTTTGTGATGGCGTATGGTATAACGAGATATGACCGGGCATATGTCCGGGTGTATGCAGAATCTGTATACCGGGTAATAGGGATGGCTCGTCTCCGGCCTGCCATGTGGTATGTATGGGTACCGGCTGCATGTTTTTTAATAACTCGATAAAATCTATGGCACCCTGCCGGTATTCGGACGGCAGAGAGGGCAGCATGGCTTCGGCCTGTTCCAGTCGTAAAGATTTACGGGCTCCGTTGATGTAGGGAACTTCTGTATGATACGCGTAGATCTTTACCGAAGGATATTTTTGCAGCAGTTCCTGGTGTACACCCATGTGATCGATATCGTGGTGGGTGATGATGCTGCCGGTTAACTGTTGCAGCGAGAGCCCCTTTTGTAAAGCCGCTTCTTCCAGTAAGGGAAGAAAACCGGCATAGCCACCATCTACCAGGATCATCTCTTCCTTGTGCTGCAGAATCACGGGGTAGAGTTTGTTCGCTGTTCCGTTAAAATGGAAGGGAATCTCCAGAACAATCAGCTGCATAAGAATGCTTATTTACGGTTTTGTCAATACATAATGAAGTTGTACCAGTCCGGTACTGAACTGTTTGGTGCTGACCAGTTTGCTTACCTGCATCGGGTTGCCGGTATGAAATAGTCTCACTCCATCGCCCAGTATTACCGGAATTACAGATAAATATATTTCATCTACCTGCTGCGCTTTCAGTAAGCTGTTTATGAGCTCGGCGCCTCCGTCTATAAAGATATTCTTTCCTTCTTTCTGGGCAAGTTCTTTCACCAGTGTAACCGGGTTGCCTGTATAAAATACCGTTTTTCCCTGTGCCGGTTTTGCTGTGCGGGTGATCACATAACTCTCCCTATCTGCGTGCGGAAATACCGGCACCTGTTTCATTACCCAGTCATAGGTTTTTCTTCCCAGGACTACGGTGTCTATATTACTCATAAAAGCGGCGTATCCATAGTCTTCTCCTTCTTTGGCCACCAGGTCCAGAAAGGAAAGATTGTCATCGGGGCCTGCAATAAAGCCATCCAGACTTGAGGCAATAAATACGATCGTTTTTCTGCACATGATGGTGTGATGCTTTAGCTGTCAAAGATACCGGGCGGGAATCCGGGCTGAGATACCGCTCTTCCCATTTCCCCATGCTACGTGAAAAAAATTTAAAGGTCCGTACAGGGGTTTGCGTAACAGTTGTATAAAATCATGTTCCGGTATGATATATATCAGTTTGTACCCTATCCCGCAATGGTAGTTTTGGCACACTAAAAAAGAAACACATGAAAAAATACCTGCTTTTGTGCCTGTTGCTCCCGTTAGGAGCCAGCCTGGTAGCCCAGGAGAAAAAAGTAACCAACGCTCAACCACAACAGTGGAAGATCCGTTTCCGTGGCATTGCCGCTATTCCGCCATCCAGCAGTTATCAACTGGGGACTTCGGATGTTACTATTTCTACCGCTGTTGTTCCGGAAGTTGACTTCACTTATTTCTTTTCCAAAAACCTGGCCGCAGAGTTGATTCTCGGTACTACCAAACATACAGTCAAATTAAAAAGCAGCAGCAGTTCTACTGATCTGGGTAATGTATGGCTCTTGCCACCTACGTTGAACCTGCAGTATCATTTTCCGGGTAAATCTGTTACACCGTATATCGGCGCGGGACTTAACTACAGTATTTTTTATGGCGTTAAAGATGCGGGAGCATCGCTGGCGTATAAAAATAAGGCCGGATTCTCGACCCAGTTCGGACTGGATTGTATGATCAGTGATAAATGGTTCATCAACCTGGATATCAAAAAGATCTTCCTGAAAACGGATGTTACCCTGAATGGAGCTACTCCTACGGTACTCTCGGGTGTAAAAGTGGATCCTCTGGTGATCGGTCTGGGTGTAGGTGTAAAATTATAGTAGCAAAAAACTTGTTTGTTTTTTGGATAACACAACACTGAGTGAAACAGTAACGCCGCAGAAATGCGGCGTTACTGTTTTGGGTAGTTGGTATAGTGACCCTTACATATTTACGATCTGCTGACTGAACTCGTCCACCCTCGATTCTACGCTATAAAAAGAAGCCAGTTTACGAACTACTTTTTCTACCACCGCGTCGGGGCAGCTGGCACCACTGGTGATGAGGATGCGCAGCGGCTGTTTATCAGGCAGGTAACCATGAATGGTGCTTAATTCCTTTGTTTGCCAGTTGCGGTGTTCAATGGTTGTTTTATTCAGCAATCGATCGGCAGCGTCAATAAAATAAGTAGTGAGTTCGTTTTCGCAGAGTTCTACCAGGTGAGAACTGTTGCTGCTGTTATGTCCGCCGATCACAATAGCTATATCGGCATCTGTGTTCAGCATACCGGTAACTGCCGTCTGGTTATCATTGGTGGCATAACAGAGTGTATCGCGGGTATCGGCAAAACGGTCGCTGATGGTATCGGCAGTGAGTTGGAAATGGCGGATGAAAACCGCTTTGAGGTAATCAGAAATGGCCTGGGTATCGCTGGCCAGCTGGGTGGTCTGGTTTACCACGCCGATCTTCTGCAGGTCGCGGGTTATATCAAAACCTTCCGAATAGCGTCCTTTGAATTCGGTGTAGAATTCTTCAGCCGGGTTCTCGCCGGTAATATATTTGGCCAGCGCGATTGTTTCGTCCATATCATTCACCACAATGGTGGGTGTATGTGAAGAAGCATGCGAAAAAGTAGCGCGGGTTTCTTCGTGTTTGGGTTTGCCGTGTACCACAATGCTGTATCCTTTTTCTGCGATCTGTTCACTACGGTTCCATACTTTTTCTACAAAGGGGCAGGTAGTATTGTATTGGGCAGTGGGGATGCCCTTATCGATCAGCAACTGCTCAATTTCGAGCGTGGTACCAAAAGCGGGTATGATCACCACATCATTGCCCGTGATCTCATCAAAAGGAATCACCTGTTTACCATAGGTATCCTGCAGAAACTGCACGCCTCTTTCGGCCAGATCCTTGTTCACCTGCGGGTTGTGTATCATTTCGCTGAGCAGGAAAATGCGTTTGCCGGGATTGGAATCAATGGTATTAAACGCGATCTCAATGGCATTCTCCACCCCATAACAAAAACCGAAATGGCGGGCGAGGTAGATTTGTATAGGACCCAGGTCTACCAGGGTAGGACTAAAATCCTTCTTCAGTTTATCCGACTGTTTCCGTTGCTGTTTGATGGCACTGATCAGTGGACTGCGGTAGATATTGGGTACATTAAATTGCTTCATGGTGGAGCGAAATTACGAAGTTCGGAAGGGAGGTAATTAAAAATTCAAAATTAAGAAGGCAAAAGTCAAAATTGAAAAGGGCATAGCGGAGAATAAATGGATAGATATCTAGACCCTCTAAATGAAACAACACCCAACTGCCGTATTTGTTGATCTAATGACAATTTTTTGACTTTTGACTTTTGATTTTTTAATTATCACGCTTCCTGCTTATTCAGCTGGTACTCAAAAAAACAGTATTTTCATCACTTAAACGACTGTTATGCGAATTCTTCCTTTTCTGCTCTCGGGCATCTGTACGGCCGGGTTGGTGGTGGCATTGAATACCCAGTTGCCGGCAGGTGGCAGCAAAACACCGCGTCTGGGTTATTTTCTTTCTCCGCAACTGGGTTTCTGGCAGAATGCCGAACCGGTGAATGCCGGTTTTGATGGTGAGTTGAAACTGCCCCTGTTAAAAGATAAGGTAGATGTGTATATGGACGACAGGCTGGTACCCCACGTATATGCAACCAACGACCTGGATGCCTATTATGTACAGGGTTATTTACATGCTAAGTTCCGCCTCTGGCAGATGGAGTTCCAGACACGCGTAGCGGGAGGCAGGCTGAGCGAGATCCTGGGAGAAGAGCGCCTGCCGATAGACCGTATGTTCCGCCGACTGGGCATGGTGTACGGGGCAGAGCAAACCCTTGCTAATATGGAGAAGAACCCTGAAATGAATGCCACTGTAGAAGCGTATGCAGAAGGTGTGAACGCCTATATCAGTTCCCTGCAGCCGCAGGAAATTCCCTTTGAATATAAGTTACTGGATTACAAACCTGAAAAATGGACACCGCTGAAGACCTACCTGTTCCTGATGTTCATGTCTTATGACCTTACTGCCCGAGGAGCTACTGCGGATCTGCAGATGACCAATGCCAAAAATTATTTCGGGTTCGATGATTTTGATAAACTGTATCCCAACGTGCAGGATTCGCTGGATCCCATCGTTTCGAAAGGAACCATGTATGGCACTCCGGCCATTGTTCCGCAGGCGCCTGCCAGCAAAGATTCACTGTATCTTGGCAAAACAGCTGCCAATAGTACGGCCCTCTTACCTATGGTACCGGATAAAGACAATGGCAGTAATAACTGGGTAGTGGGCGGTACCAAAACCAAAAGCGGCAGACCCATTCTCAGTAACGATCCACACCTGGGTCTGAACCTGCCCTCGCTCTGGTATGAAATGCAGATCCATACACCTACCCATAATACCTATGGTGCCAGTTTTCCCGGCTCGCCGGCGGTGATCATCGGGTTTAACGATAGTATTGCCTGGGGGGTAACCAATGCAGGCAGGGATGTGCTGGATTATTATGATATCAAATTCAAAGACAGTACCCTATCTTCCTATTTCTACAACGGTGAATGGGTAGAAGCGGAATACCGGCAGGAAGTGATCAAGATCAAAGGTAAACCTGACCTGGTAGAGAATATTGCCATGACCGTATTTGGTCCGGTTATGTATGACCAAGCTTACAAGAATATCAGTACCGAAGGCAAATACCTGGCTGTACGTTGGACGGCCCACAAAGCGGGAACCGGTTTACAAACTTTCTATCAGCTGAACCGTGCCAAAAATTATGATAATTACCTGGATGCGATTGCAGGATGGGAGTGTCCCGGACAAAATTTCGCTTTTGCCTCCAAAACCGGAGATATTGCTATCAAACAGCAAGGTGCTTTTGTAGCCCGCTGGAACCGGCAGGGAGATTTTATCCAGCCGGGTACGGATACTGCCTACGCATGGCAGGGGATCATTCCAGTAACAGAAAATCCGTTGATGGTGAATCCGGTGAGAGGTTTTGTGAGCAGTGCCAACCAGATGTCAACCGATTCTACCTATCCTTATTACCTGGGTGCGGCCAATAATTTTCCCTTGTACAGGGGTATCATCATCAACCGCAAACTGGCAGAAATGAATATGATCACACCCGAAGACATGCAGGGCCTGCAGGCCGATAATTACAATGTATTTGCAGAAATGGCGAGGCCGGTATTGTTAAAGCACCTGGATGAGAATGGTTTGTCTGCGGATGAGAAAAAATATGTGGGCATCCTCAAAAACTGGGACCTGCGTAACGATGTAAATGCAAAGGGTGCCACTGTTTTCAAATGTATCTGGGATAGCCTGGAAGCGGCTGTTTGGGGAGATGAGATCCGGGAAAGTAAGCTGCCCCTAACCAAACCCGATGCGTCTACCTTACTGGAAACCCTGCTGCGGAATGATTCCAGTTTCCGTTTTATGGATGATATCAATACGCCAGGTAAAACAGAAACCTTCGGCGATGACCTGCTGACCGCTATCAAAAAAGCCACCCCGCACCTGAAAGAACTGGAAGCCGAAAATAAACTGGAATGGGCGAAGATGAAAGACACCAAAGTGCATCATCTGCTCAAGATCCCCGGTCTCAGCAGGTTGCACCTGCCTATCGGCGGTGGCGAACACATCATCAACGCTACCAAAGAGACCCATGGACCCAGCTGGCGTATGATCGTGCACCTTACAGATGAGATCGAAGCCTATGGGGTATACCCCGGCGGACAAAGCGGAAACCCAGGCAGTAAATACTACGACACATTTGTAGATTATTGGGCGGCCGGGAAGTATTACCGGATCCTCTTTCTGCAACAGGCCGCGGCTGCCAAACACGAACGTATCAAATGGCATATGACTTTTACTAACAGCTAAACAAACGATCATGAATAAAACAATCGCCGCAATCGTATTAACCGGCTTTCTTGCCTACGTGCTGGGTATTTACAGCACCCTTCCCTGGTGGAGTTTTACGATCAGTTCGCTGCTGGTATCGGTAGCCATTCACCAACAGCCAGGTAAATCTTTTCTGTCGGGTTTCCTCGGCCTTTTTCTGCTTTGGGGTGGAATGGCTTTCATCAAAGACTCGGCTAATGAACATATTCTTTCTGCCAAAGTAGCTACCATTCTGCCACTGGGAGGCGCTTACCTGGTATTGATCCTGGTAACGGGTATTGTGGGTGGATTGGTAAGTGGGCTTGCTGCTTTAACAGGCAGTTACCTGCGCAAATAAATGAAAACAGATCGCCGTCATGGCAAGGGGCCGGCCTTCCCTTTGTAATGACGGCTTTTTGATGCCCCTACCCAACGCTTAACATTACGTTAAACTCGCTTCCATTTGGTAGCCGGTAAACAAAACCCAACTTTTTGCCTATAAATTCGTTGTAACCAGATTTTATGAAACAACTCTGCTTATTTGTTTTACTCTGTGGCGGCCTGCTTATGGCACAGGGTACCACCATCAGCGGAATCATCCGCGATAAGCAGGGGAATATTCTGGCTTTCTCTTCTATCCTGGTAAAAGGAACCACCCAGGGCGTTTCGGCCAATAGCAAGGGCATGTATTTTCTGCAGCTGGAACCGGGCACGTATACTTTGGTTTGCCAGTACATCGGACACAAATCAACCGAGAAAAAAATTCAGGTAAACAAAACGAACCAGGTCATTGATTTTGAACTGGAAGTGCAGCAATACAGTCTCGCAGATGTGGAAGTGAAAAGCGGGGGCGAGGATCCGGCCTACGCCATTATCCGAAAAACCATCGCCAACAGGGAGCGGCACCTGAAAGAGATCGGGCAATTTCAGTGCGAAGTATATATCAAGGGACAAATGCAGCTGCGCAGTTTTCCGGCTTCCTTTATGGGCAGGAAGATCGATTTTGAGGATGGCGACACCAGCAAACGCAGAATGATCTTTTTGTCTGAAACCGTGGCCCGCTATTCGGTACAACGCCCGGCCAAAGAAAAAGTAGAAGTGATCTCTACCAAGGTAAGCGGACGCAGCGGTGCATTCGGACTAAGCGAACCGCAGATCATTTCTTTTTACGAAAACAATATTTCGGTGGGTGAGGATCTGAACCCGCGGGGTTTTATCTCACCCATCGCCAATGGCGCGCTCAATTTTTATAAGTACAAATTTGAAGGTACTTTTTTCGAGAACGGAAAAGAAGTGAGCCGCATCAAAGTCATACCCAGGCGGGCTTACGAGCCTGTGTTCAGCGGGTATATCAACATTCTCGAAAACGACTGGCGTATCCAGAGTGTAGATCTCTTACTGCTTCGCGCGCAGCAGATGCAGTTGCTGGATACTTTGCGCATACGGCAATTGTATGTTCCTTCCGGCAAAGTATGGGTAATCAAGAACCAGGTCATTTATCCTTCCGGTAAGATTTTCGGGTTTGATTTCTTCGGCAGTTTTGTGCAGGTGTATGATAAGTTTGATATGACCCCCTCTTTCAAGCCTAAATTTTTTGACCATACTATTCTTAAATTCTACGACAGTTCTAATAAAAAAACGATGGCTTACTGGGATAGTATCCGTCCATTGCCTTTACTGCCCGAAGAAATCCGTGATTACAAAAAGAAAGACAGTCTGGAACAGGTAAGGCAGGATCCGCGTTACCTGGATTCGCTGGATGCCAGGAGGAATAAGATCCGGCTGAGTGGGTTGTTATTTACCGGGCAGACTTTTACCGTTCGGAAAAGAAAAGAAAGTGTCAATATCCCTTCTCTGTTCAGTACACTTAACTATAATACGGTGGAAGGCGGGGTGATCAGTTTCTCTCCCCGTTACACCCGCAGGTTTGAGGGAAGAAATCTCTTAACGGTTAATCCGGATATCCGTTTTGGCTTAGCCAACCGTCATATCAATCCATCCATCAGTATCAGTCGAAATTTTGGGAAGAAATATTTTCAGAATATCAATCTCTCCGGCGGACGAACAGTATTGCAGTTTAATAACGCCGGCGCGATCACACCCCGCATCAATACCCTATCCACTTTGTTGTCGGAAGCCAATTATCTGAAAATGTATGAAGCCAATTTTTTCCGTTTGGGATACAGCACCGGCATCGGAAATGGCCTAAGTATCAGTGCCGGTTTCCAGTTCCAGGATAGGTTTGCATTAGAGAACCTGGCAGATCCGGTAACCTGGAAAAACCGTTCCGACAGAAGTTTTACACCCAATTATCCTACGGAAATCACTAACAGTAATATGCCCCGCAACCAGGCCAGTATTTTCACAGCCGGCATTATCTGGCGGCCGGGCGCAGACTATATTGAATTCCCCGATCGCAAAATCGGTATTGGCTCCAAATTCCCCACATTTACAGCTTCGGTTATCAAAGGCATCAATGGTTTCCTTGGTAGCGATGTGGATTATACGAGATGGCGTTTAGGCATCAATGATGACCTTGACCTGAAACTGGCCGGTAAATTTTCTTACAATGTGGCTGCTTCCGGTTTTTTTGATGCTGCCAAGACCTTCATCCCCGATTGGCAACATTATCTGGGTAACCAAACCATTTTTGCTTCACGTGAACTGAGTAGTTTTCAATTGGCCCCCTATTACCAATACAGTAATACTTCCCGGTTCACCGTAGCGGCGCATGCGGAATACCATCTCAACGGGCTGATCAGCGATAAGATCCCCGGTTTTAAAAAACTGAACTGGTTTTTTGTTACCGGTGTGAATACTTTACACATTAACAAAAGCAATGATTATTACGAACTCTTTTTCGGTATCGAGAATATCCTGAAAATCATACGCGTAGATTTTGTACAGGGCTTCGAATCCGGCGGCGGCCGCCCCAGCGGGTTTAGGGTGTCGGTGCCGTTCTTTTGAGACGTGAATCGTGAGTAGTCAGTGGTGAGTAGGGAGTTCGTTTGGTAATTCTTGTGAATGCAGTTGTATCTGCCTTTCGAAAAGGCAGCCCCCCATTAACCATTGCCCATTCACAACTGCCAACTCACGATTCCCTATCTTTGCCCCGAAATTTTGGCCACCCTGCAAGTGGCTCCATTAATCACGGAACATTCCTGTAAGGGGATGTCTAAAATGAAAATCTATGGCATTGTTACACAACCGCGTGTCTAACGAGGAGCTCAAGAAGCGCCTCATGGAGGAAACTTTCCCCAGAACTACCATCAGTTTTTATTGTTATTTCCCGATTGAAAACCCGCAGGAATTCCGGGATTACCTGTATAAACACCTGCATGCCCTGCAGGTATTTGGCCGCATTTATGTGGCCAAAGAAGGTATCAATGCGCAGATCAGTGTGCCTGCGGACAACTTTGTGTTGTTTAAAGAATTCCTCTATTCCATCAAACCACTGGACGGCTTACGCCTGAACATTGCGGTAGATGATGACGGAAAAAGTTTCTGGGTACTGAAGATCAAAGTGCGGGAGAAGATTGTGGCGGATGGGATCGATGATCCGGCTTTCAGCATGGAGCGCAAGGGCAAATATGTGAATGCGAAACAGATGAATGAATTGCTGAAAGATCCTGGTACCATCGTGATTGATATGCGTAATCACTACGAATACGAAGTGGGGCATTTCGAAAATGCACTCGAAATTCCTTCCGATACTTTCCGCGAACAATTGCCCATGGCGGTGGATATGATGAAGGGAAATGAAGAAAAGAATATCATCATGTACTGCACAGGTGGCATCCGCTGCGAAAAAGCCAGTGCGTTTATGCTGCACAAGGGCTTCCAAAATGTATTTCACCTGGAGGGTGGTATCATCAATTATGCGCGCCAGGCCAAAAGCGAAGAACTGTCCAGTAAATTTATTGGTAAAAACTTCGTATTTGATGACAGGCTGGGAGAGCGCATTACGGAAGATGTGATCGCCACCTGCCACCAGTGCGGTAAACCCTGCGATGATCATACCAATTGTAAAAATGATGGTTGTCATCTGCTCTTTATACAGTGCAAAGAATGTGCATCTGAAATGGATGGTTGTTGCAGTACCGCCTGTAAAGACACGATACACATGCCTGTAGAAAGACAAAAAGAAATCCGCAAAGGCGTGGAGAACGGACAAAACATTTTCAATAAAAGCCAGGCAAGGCTTCGTCCACGGATCTCTCCACCGGTCAAATAAACCCTGGCATCGGTAAACGGATGAAGATTATTTGCATTCATCATATTGTCCGAATGTGGTAGTAAACATTTCCTATCTTTCGGCAGCAACTGCTGTGAAAAGAACCGCTACCATACTTGTGTTGTGCTGCCTGTTGATCTACATGGGAGGTTACCAGTTAATCATGTTCGGCTGCCAACTGGGTATCAAAGCTGACATGAAAGCCTGGCTGCGCCAGAACCGCGAGAGTGAGTACAATACCGTTTTCAGCTTTGCTGCACCCGAAGGCGCTATTACCGATCCTTCTCTTACCTGGGAAGAAGATGGCGAAGAATTTTTTTATAAGGGGAGTATGTATGATGTGGTATTGATCGAGTATATGAACGGTAAAGCTACTGTTTACTGCATCAGCGACCGGGAAGAAAACAAACTCTTACAACTGGTAGATGAACTCTGGCAGAAACACAGCAAAGAAACCAATGGTGCCAAATCTATCTTCCGGAAGATACTGATAACGGTATTCGACCTGCAGGAAGAACCTGCCGTTGCCGTTCCTTTGCCGGAGTCTAAAATAGCATTGACACAACAACAGCGGTTATGGGTTAATCCGGTTGCTGACATTCTTTTTCCCCCGCCTGAATACTGTTCTATTTTGTAAATATCAGATACAGTCATTCTCCAACTTAATGCATTACATGAAACGAACTATATGTATCATGGCTTTTGCCATGACTATACCTATGGTGTCCTATACACAGCAGAAAGCCGTGCAGGATACCTTCCAGAAAGAACCGGTTACATTGAAAAATGTGGTGGTGTATGCCAATAAATTTCCTGAATTACTGAAACACCTTACACAATCCATCAAAGTCATCAGCGACAAAAACACACTGAACAACCAGGCTAATACCGGTGATATACTGTTGAATACGGGTGCCGTATTTGTACAGAAAAGTCAACAGGGGGGAAGCAGTCCCGTGATCCGCGGTTTTGAAGCCAGCCGGGTATTACTGATGGTGGATGGAGTACGGATGAACAATGCGATCTACCGTGCAGGACATTTACAGAATGTGATTACGGTGGATAATATGATCCTGGACAGGATGGAAGTGTTATACGGCCCTTCTTCTACCCTTTACGGCAGCGATGCATTGGGTGGGGTAGTGAACATGTACACTAAAAATCCGCAGTTAAGTAATACTGGTAAAACAAAGATATCCGGAACGGCTGCCACGCGTTATGCCAGTGCAACAGAAGAAACCCGGGGGCATGTTGATTTTACGATAGGCGGCAGCAAATGGGCTTCGCTTACATCGGTAACCTATGGTCATTTTGGCAATATGCGCCAGGGGGGCAACCGCCAGTCGGCCTATCCCGATTTTGGCAAGAAGAATTTTACCGCGGGCCGTTATGGCAATACAGACAGCGCTTTTGCAAATCCCGATCCGGATAAACAAACGGGTAGTGATTACTGGCAAACAGATATCACGCAAAAAATACTTTTTCAACCCAAAGAAAACACACAACATATACTCAATATACAGTTGAGTAATTCCGGTAATGTAAACCGTTACGACAGGTTATCTGAATTTGCGGCCAATGCGCCGGTGTATGCAGAATGGTACTATGGTCCGCAGATCAGGAATATGTTGTCGTATCAATATTCGGCCAATCAAATGGCGGGCTTTTTTAAGGAGCTCCGCCTGGTGGCCAGTTACCAGGATGTGGAAGAAAGCCGGATCGCCCGTCGCTTTAAAAACAACAACCGCGATTCGCGCTGGGAGCGGGTCAATGTTTTCGGATTCAATATGGATGCAAAACACTACAGTGGCAGGAATGAATTGCATCTGGGCGTAGAATCATACACCAACTATGTACGTTCTACCGCGGAGCGGATGAATATGGTGAGTGGAGCCGTAAGCAGAATTACCACACGCTACAGCGATGGTCCTACCAAAATGAGTTCCAATGCCGTTTACGCACAACATATCTATAAGTTCAACGATGAGTGGACACTGAATGATGGGTTGCGCTTTAACCTGGTAAACATGGATGCACGTTTTGCGGATACTGCTTTGATGCATTTCCCTTTTACCAAAGCGATACAGAACCATGCGGCGGTTACCGGGAACCTGGGACTGGTATATGCCACAACCAACCGTTTCCGCCTGGCTTTCCTGTTAAGCAGCGGTTTCCGCTCGCCCAATGTGGATGACCTGACAAAAGTGTTCGATACCAAAACAGGATATGTGGTGGTGCCCAACAAAGACCTCAAACCCGAGTACACCTATAATGCAGAGATCAACTGGAACCAGTATGCAGAGAACCTGAGTTTTGGCGGCGCCGTATTTTATACCTGGTTCCGGAATGCGATCGTGGTGGATAAATTTCAGTTCAATGGATCAGACAGCATTGTGTACCAGAATATACGAAGCGGTGTATTTGCTCCGCAGAACAAAGCCAAAGCGTATGTAGCCGGATTTAACCTGAACCTATCCTGGAAACTGGCGGCTTATACCAATCTGGAAGCTGCCTATACATACACCAAGGGGAAATTCACCAATGCCGGTGTTACTGTTCCGCTGGATCATATTCCTCCGGCTTTTGGAAGAGTAGGACTGAAACATAGCAAAGAGAACTGGCAGGCCGAAACCTACCTGCTGTTCAATGGCTGGAAGCGGATCGGCGATTATAATCCCAGCGGAGAAGACAACCAGCAATATGCTACTGCTGATGGGATGCCAGCCTGGTATACCCTGAACATCCGCGCACTGGTAAAACTGGGTAAACAGGTGTCCCTGCAGGCACAGGTAGAAAACCTGTTCGACAGAAACTACCGCTATTTTGCCAGCGGTATTTCGGCACCGGGAAGAAATGTGATCCTGAGTCTGAAAGCAGGATTCTGATAAAAAAAGCCGGGTGAATACCCGGCTTTTTTTATCCCTTACACTAGTGATTGATCAATTGGTGAATGGAAGCAGAAATCCGGGAGAAGGTATCCGCTTCACTGATGTTTTCCGGCACAAATTTTTGGCCGATCACTTTCTCATAAAGCTCAATGTACCGCAGGCTGATGGTCTGTATCCATTCATCGGTCATATCCGGAACGGTTTGTCCTTCCTTGCCCATAAAATTATGGGCGATCAGCCATTCCCGTACAAATTCCTTACTCAGTTGTTTTTGTTTTTCGCCGCTGGCTTGTCTTTCTGCAAATCCATCCGCATAAAAATAACGGGAAGAATCGGGCGTATGAACTTCATCCATCAGGTAAATCGTATCGCCGATTTTTCCGAACTCGTATTTGGTGTCGGCCAGTATCAGGCCCTGTGCTGCGGCGATCTCTCTACCGCGTGCAAAAAGTGCTAAGGTATATTGTTCCAGCATGGCCCAATCTTCTTTGGAAGCCAGTCCGGTGGCAATGATCTCTTCTTTCGAAATATCTTCGTCATGTCCGGCAGCTGCCTTGGTAGAAGGAGTGATGATGGGCGTTGGGAAAAAATCATTCTCCTTCAATCCTTCCGGCATGGTTACGCCGCATAATATACGTTCGCCACTGCTGTAGGTTCGCCAGGCATGGCCCACTACATTGCCCCTTACTA
>Ga0255338_1002875_pt1 | contig 22829 bp, 14 predicted proteins | sample MeOH1_35cm_T4_19_FD_203715 | JGI IMG/M metagenome (GOLD analysis project Ga0255338, IMG submission 203715) | Sandy soil microbial communities from University of British Columbia, Vancouver, Canada - MeOH1_35cm_T4_195 | ecosystem: Engineered > Artificial ecosystem > Sand microcosm > Unclassified ...
TGTCGGTCGCGTAGCACGCGACGGCGGCCGGATCCGTGAAATGCGAGCGGTGGTCCTGCATCTCCTGCTCCTCAGTGCTGGAAGACGAGCGAGGCATGCGCCGCAGTCCCCGCCAGCGCGCCGCCCCCCACCGCGAGCGCCACAGTACCGGCGGCTCCTCGCCCGTCACGCCGCGTGCAGCGAGCATCCGCGCGTCGTCTGCACCGAGCGCAAATGCGCCATCGAGCAAGAAGGTGACACTGCCCCACGCGGGCAGCAGTGGGGTCTCTTCCGTCCAGGCTTTCGCACAGAACGCCTGCAACCGCCTGCAAGCCATCGAGGAAGCGGAGGGCTTCGCCACCGCGGAGCCGCAGGTACTTTCGGGGGTGCAGGCGGCGATGCTGCGCATGGCCAACGCCGGTGCGCAGCCCGTGGCGGCCTTCGCGGGGGCCCACGACTCAGGGGCCGGACCGCCCGGGCCCACGGGCCGGTGCGATGGGATCGCTGGCCGGGAAGGTCTCGGCGAGGGCCTCGTCCAGCAGCCACTCGTCGTGCGCCGGCCCGGCAGGTTCGGCGGGCGGCGCGGGCATCGGGTCTTCCGTGGCCGGCTGTGCCGGCGCGGGGGTCTGGGGTGGTGACGCAGTCATCGCAATCCAGTATGCGCGCACTCGGCGCGGCGCGCTCGCCGCGGCCAGCACGCGTTCCGACGCCAGCAGGGAGGCGAGCACGTCCTGCCGCATGGCTAGGCGGAGCGCGCGGCGTGCCGGCCATGCGCGTCGGCCAGCATTTCGCCCAGCGTCTGCCGCTCCTGGATCAGTGCCCGGTACTCCGCCGGCAGGGCGCGCACCGCCTCTTCGGCACTGCGCAGCTCGGCATACGCCGCTTCACGCTCCGCCGGCGCGGCCTCGTCAGCGAGTTCGCGGTAGGCGGCCAGGCGCCGGCGCAGCCGGCTCACGGCCGTCTTGGCCTTGCCCTTCGGGCTGAGCAGCGACATGAGGACGGTGACCACCAGGATGGCGACGATCACGACGAGGGACTGCAGGGGCGAGAGCTCGATCACGTTGACCGGCTCGCCCTCGTTGATGAGCGGCACGTTGTTCTCGTGCAGCGCGTGCAGCACCAGCTTCACGCCGATGAAGGCCAGGATCGCCGCCAGCCCGTAGGACAGGTACAGCAGGCGCTCCAGCAGTCCCTCGATCAGGAAGAACAGCTGCCGCAGGCCCAGCAGCGAGAAGGCGGTGGCGGTGAACACGATGAACACGTCGTCCGTCAGCCCGAAGATCGCCGGGATCGAATCGAGCGCGAACAGGATGTCGGTGAGCCCCAGCGCCACGATCACCGCCACCATCGGCGTCATGCGGCGCTTGCCGTCCTGCACGGTGAACAGCTTGTCGCCGTCGTACCTGTCGGTGGTGGGCAGCAGGGTCCGCGTCAGCCGCATCACGGTAGTGTCCTGTTCGTCGCCGTGGCGGTGCTCCTCGGGCGTGAGCATGTGGCCGGCCGTGAGGAGGAGGATCACGCCGAAGATGTAGAACACCCAGGAGAAGTGTTCGATCAGGGTGGCGCCGACGAAGATGAAGGCCGAGCGCGCCAGCAGCGCGATGACGATGCCGATCAACAGCGCCTTCTGCTGGTCCTCCCGCGGGACCTTGAAGCTCGACAAGACGACCAGGAAGACGAACACATTGTCGACGGACAGCGCCTTTTCCGTCAGGTAGCCGGCGAAGTACTGGATGCCCAGCTCGGTGCCGCCGAAGACGAAGACGGCTGCGCCGAACAGGAGCGCCACCCCCACGTACGCTGCCGACCAGCGCGCGGCTTCGGCCACGGTGGGCACGTGCGCGGGGCGGACGTGGAAGAAATAGTCGAACAGCAGCATCGCGACGACGAGAGCGACGCTCAGCTCCCATGCGAGCGGGGAATGGGTCATGCGGATCCTCTCGGGGAATGCGCCGGGCCGGCGATGCGGGCTCCCATCATGAGCGCCGCGGGCGCCTGGAGGGGGCCCGATGCCGTTGCCCAGCCGGGGTGGATCCCCCTCCTTCGGAGCGATGCCGCGTGCCCGCGACGGCCGTAGAGTGCCCAGTCTCGCATTGGCGCGGGGCTCACCTGAAGGAGGCCTACATGGCAAACCGCTCGCTGTCCATCGGACTCAATTACGTCGATCCCGCAGCGTACGACGGCTGGGACGGCAAGCTCGCCGCGTGCGAGCGCGACGCCGACGACATGTGCGCCATCGCCAAGGCGCAGAAGTACGACGCCCACGTGCTCAAGCGCGAGAAGGCCACCTCCGCCGCCGTCCTGTCGGAGATCGCGAAGGCGGCGCGCAGCGTCAAGGCGGGCGAGCATTTCCTGCTGACCTATTCCGGCCACGGCGGCCAGGTGCCGGACGTGAACGGCGACGAGCCGGACCACTACGACGAAACCTGGTGCCTGTTCGACCGCATGCTGCTGGACGACGAGCTGCATGCCCTGTTCGGCCGCTTCCCGCGCGGCGCGCGCGTCTTCGTGCTGTCGGACAGCTGCCACAGCGGCTCCGTCACGCGCGAGGTGATCGGCCGGCGCTCGCCGGCGCCGCGCGGCGAATATGCCGCCAAGTGGCTGCCGCTGCCCAAGGCCGAGGCCATCTACGCGGCGCGCCGCGAGCTGTACGACTCCATCCAGCACCTCGCGGGCCCCGCGCAGCAGGCGCTGGTGGCAGCCGGCGTCATCCTGATCTCCGGCTGCCGCGATGACGAGGTCTCCTACGACGGCCCGGTGAACGGCGCGTTCACCACCGAGGTGCTCAAGGTGTGGAACAACGGCGCCTTCCAGGGCACGCACGGCCAGTTCCAGGAGGCCGTGTCGCATGCGCTCGGCGGCAAGCAGCATCCGCAGTACTACCTGGCCGGCACGGCCGACCAGAAGTTCGAGCGCATGCGCCCCTTCGTGGTGAAGTAAGGCGGCCCGACGGCATGCTCCCCGGGCGCGCGGGCGCCTGGCGAGCGACTTTGCGCCCGGCCGCGCGGCCCTGCCGTCCCCTGCGGTCGATCGCGCGCCCTCCCGGACGGCCTGGCGGAGAGGAAGAAAGATGGAACCGTCGAAGCACTCCCGGGACCCGAGCCTGGCGCATCTGCGTGCCTTGCTGGCTGCAGGCGATGTGGAAGCCGCGCGCAGCGCGGCTCTCGAGCTGTCGGACGCCGGCCGCGCCGAACTCGAGGCGAGGATAGGCAAGCCGGCGGTGGAGCGCATGCTGCGCGTGTCGCGCCGGGTGCGCGAAACGCCGCGCGGCCGGGTCGTCGTGCTCCACGGAATCATGGGCGGGCAGCTCGCCAGCATCGACGCCGCCGGCGACGACGACCTCGTGTGGGTGAACGTCTTTCGCCTGCTCGGCGGGCGCATCGGCGACTTCGCGCTCGACGCGGCCGGCCAGCCCGCGAAGCCCGGCCTGCGCGTGGAGACGCGCGGCCTGCTGGACGAGTACATCCCGATCGTCTTCGAGCTCGGCCAGCACTGGCAGGTGCTGCCGTTCGCCTACGACTGGCGGCTCGACATCGACAAGGCCGCCGCGGCGCTGGACCAGCAGGTCCGCCGCTGGGCGAACGGCCAGCCGGTGCACATCGTCGCCCATTCCATGGGGGGACTGGTGGCGCGCCGCTTCATGCAGCTGTTCCCGCAGACGTGGAACACGATGAAGGACCCCGACGGCCTGAAGCGCGGCGGCCGCCTGGTGATGCTGGGAACGCCGAACCGCGGCTCCTTCGCCATTCCGCTGGTCCTCACGGGCCAGGAAGGCACCGTGCGCAATCTGGCCCGCCTGGACCTGAAGCACGACCTCGCGCAGCTGCTGGCCATCGTCGACACCTTTCCCGGCTCCTACCAGATGCTGCCCTCGCCGAAGCTGGCCTTCGGCGACGAGCGCCTGCGCCTGTTCGAGCAGCAGACCTGGGGCGGCCTGCCCGTGCCGCAGGCGCTGCTGGAAAAGGGCCGCCGCTTCCAGGAGGAGCTCGATGCGGTGAAGGATCCCGAGCGGCTGCTGTACGTGGCCGGATATGGCCAGCCGACGCCTTGCCGCATCCGCATCGACGCGCCCGGCTCCTTCAGCTACCAGCAGACCACCGCGGGCGACGGGCGCGTGCCGCACGAACTGGGCCTGCTGCCGGAGGTGCGCACCTTCTACGTGCGCGAGAAGCACGGCGACCTTCCGTCCAACGGGCAGGTGCTGCAGGGCATCCACGAGCTGCTCTCCATGGGGACCACCGAGGTGCTGCCGTCGATCCAGCCGGTCGCGCGCGCCGTCGAGGCCCCGGCGGCCTGGGTGCCCGCGGGCGAGCTGCCGCCGCTCGCGCCGGAGATTCCGCTGCTGCCGCAGGCGCTTCGCAGCGCCGCGGGCGCGCAGCTCGCGCCCGCTGACCAGGCCGCACTGGAGGCGGCCTTCGCGGCGACGGTGCTCGGTGGTGGCGGCGAGCACGCCCGCGAGTGGGCCGGCGCGCAGCGCCCCGCGCTCGCACCGCAGGCGGCCGCGGCGGCGCCGCGAACCATGGCGCGCGCAACGACGGCGCGGGAACCGGTCGCGCTCGAAGTGATGTGGGCCGACATCACCCAGGTCGACGGCGAGGTGCTGGCCGCCGGGCACTACGAGGGCGTGGAGCCGTTCGCGGGCGAGCTCATGATCGACCGCGCGATCTCCGGCGTCCGCCGCGGCCAGCCCTACACGCCGCAGGACCTGGTCATCACCGCGCACACCCGCCGCGGCACGCTGCGCGGGGCCGTGGGAGACATCAACTTCTTTCCCTGGCGCGCCCAGGCCCGGTCGGTCGCGATCGCCGGCATGGGACACCCCGGCAGCTTCAATGCGCAGGCGCTGCGCCGGGCCACGCGCGCGCTGGCCGAATCGGTCGCGGCGCTGCCGGATCTCACGACCGTCAACACGCTCCTGATCGGCGCCGGCAACGGGAACATGGCGCCGGAACGCGCCGCCGCGGCGATGCTCGACGGCCTGTGCGACGTGCTGCCGACGCTCTCGCCGCACTCGCCGATCCGGCGCATCCGCATCGTGGAGTGGGACCTGCGCAAGGCGCAGCGCATCGCCCAGGCGCTGCGGCAGCGCGCCGACGGCGAGCTGACCGGCATGCGCATCGATGGGGAGCTGAAGCACGGTCCCGGAGGACGCATCGGCGACGACATCGCGCTGTCGGCGCTGCTGCTCGGGGCGGCGCGGCGCGCGGGCGGCAAGCCGGAAGCGGCCGGCAAGTTCGTCGGCGAGCTGCTGCAAGGCCTGGACGCGCCGCAGGGGCTCAGCCAGCGCTGCGCCGAGGTGCTGCTGGGGCTGGCCGGCGGCAGCGCCACGGGCGACCTGCTGGCGCGCTCGGGCCTGCTGAACTTCGGGCTGCTGGGGGCCGCCGCGCCGAACGGCACCATGCCCACGCGCATCTGCTTCGTGCGCGACCCGGCGGGCATCCTGTCGTCCGCCATCAGCGACACGGCGGTGGTCGCCGAGCGCATCGTGCCCCTGGACTGGGGACTCGTGCAGGAGATCGTGCAGCGCACCACCGATCCGGCCGACGCCGGGACGGTGAAGGACATGGGCGGGCTGATGACGCACCTGTTCGTGCCGCGCGATTTTCGCGAGAAGGTCCAGGTGAGCGACAGCATCGTGCTGGAGCTCGATCGGGAGACGGGGCGCATCCACTGGGAAATGATGGAAAGCTTCGACGAGCGCAACGAGAAGCGCCCGATCGGCCTCGACCGGCCCGTGGCGCGCCAGCTGCGCACGGCGTACAGCACCGCGCCGCCGCGCGCGCTGGTGCCCGGCGCGACGCTGCGGGCGCTGGTGATCGGCGACCCGGGCGATCCCGACCAGGGCTACGGCCTGCCGGGCGCGCGCCGGGAGGCGCTCGAAGTGGCCCGCATCCTGCGCAGCCACGGAGTGGAGGTCGACCTGCTGGTCGGCGCGGCCACCGGCACGCGCGCCGCGGAGCTCGAAGGCATCGCGCCGGCGACGATGCTGGAAGTGCTGCGCCTGCTGGATCGCAACACCTACGACATCCTGCACTACGCCGGCCACGCGGACTTCGATCCGGACGACCCCGAGCACCGCGCCGGCTGGCTGTTCGGCAAGCGCTTCTTCACCGCCCGCGAACTGGCCGGCGTCACGCACATCCCCTCGCTGGTGGTGGCGAATGCCTGCCTGTCGGCGCTGACCTCGACCAAGCTCGCCGGCGCGGACGGGCCGCGCAGCAGCCTGCGCGGGGCCGACGAGGACCTGTTGCCAGGCCTGGTCGACGAGTTCTTCCGGCGCGGCGTGCGCAACTACATCGGCACGGCATGGCCCGTCAACGATGCGGGCGCGGTGCTGTTCTGCTCGCGCTTCTACGAACTGCTGCTGGCGCAGGCGCCGGGCGCGCCGGCGCCCCGGCTGGGCGACGCCCTGTTGCAGGCGCGCCTGGCGCTGCACGAGCGCGAGGCCAGCTACGGGGCGCTCTGGGCGGCGTACCAGCACTACGGCGATCCGACCTTCACCGTGCGCTACCGCGCCGAGATGCTGGACCAGCCCGATCTCACGTTCGCGGTTGCGCCGCCGGCAGCGCCGGCCGGCAAGCGCAAGCAGCAGCCGCGCGAACTGCCGGTTGCCGCGCGGCGCGCGGCGAAGCGTCCGCCGGCCGGCCGGGGCGCCCGGCGCTGAAGCGGGCAGCGGGCGCTGCAACGGCTCGACCACCTTGATGGAGGTTCCATGGCTTTCCCCCTGGCTCTCAACGCGAAGGGACCCGAGGTCGCCCGCCTGCAGCGGGCGCTCGATCGCATCGGGTCCATGCTCCTGGTCGACGGGGATTTCGGGCCCGCGACGCGCAGCGCGGCCGGTTCGACGAGGTGCCGGCGCAGCTGCGCTCCATGAAGCGGCTGTGGAATGCGGCGACGGAGGGCGGGGTGATCGCCAGGCGCGAGCGGGAAGCGAGCCTGTTCGAGCAGGGGTTCGCGGCGCAGCACCTCGTGTAGGGCGCGGCCCCGGCGCGCCGTGCTCGCGGCCCCGGCGCAGGCCTGCGAGCGCGCGCGCCGAAATGCTTCCGGCTACTTCCGCCGGTACAGGCGCACGTCCTTTCCCGGCGTCGCGTCGATCTTCCTCCACACGCTGTCGCTGACGCCCAGCACGGTCTGGAACTGCTGGCGCGTGTGGAACGGGCCCTTGTCGATGATGGCCCGGGCGAGCTTGTCATCGACGCCATCGAGGCCCATGAGGGTCTTCCTGTCGCCGCAGTCGAGGTACACGGGCGTCTTCGGCACCGCACGGGTCACGTAGTGGCCGGGTTCGGTGTCGATGGTGTTCTGCACCTGGTACGGGGCCAGTGTCGCCCCCGGCTGGCCGGTCTGTGGATCCAGCATGGTGGCCCTGCAATCCAGCGCCACCGGGATGCGGTTTTCGGCCTCGATGATGTCGGCGATGTCGTTCGCCACGCTCGTGCCTTCGTCGCGCAGGTCCCTGATCTCCGAGCTGCGCGCCGGCTGGCCGTAGCGCGCCGTCACGACGAAGTTCACGCTGCGCAGCTTGGCCAGCTGGTTCTTCGCGGGGCGCCTGTACTCGCCTTCGCTGCCGTTGACCGTGCGCTTGACGGCGTTCTCGAAGTCACGCTTGTGCTCGCCGTTCGCGGCCTGCGTGAGCGGGGTGAGGTTCTCCCATTTGTTGCCGGGGCCGCCCAGGTTCTCGTTGAGCAGGTGGCCGCGCACGTAGAAGCTGCCATTGCCCTTCTTGCGCTTGTTGACCTTCTCCCAGAACTCGTTGTCCTGGATGGTCGGGGGCTTCCCGTCCGGGTGCACGGGGGCGAGCCGCAGCACCGAGGCGCTGCTGCCGAAGCCGTGCACGAGAGTGCCATACACCGTGGGCGTGGTGTCGCTCTTGCCGAAGGGCATGAAGCGCGCCGTCACCGTGGCCAGCTGCTGCAGCAGCCCGTCGATGATGGCCGCATGGTCGACGCTGGTCGGCTTGCCGGCGGCGCCCTGGCGGCCCGCGTTCGGGTTGTCCGCCGCGGCGGCGGCGATGGCGGCGTCCAGCTTCCTGGCGATCGTGATCGCGGCCTCCTTGTCGGCGACCTGGCTGGCCGCCACGGTGACGCCCTCCAGGAAGTCGGCGTAGGGTGTCGGATGCGTGCTCGCCACCATCAGCTTCGCGGAGGCACCGCTGCCTTCCAGGTAGACGTGGTGCTCCTCGCCATCCGGCGCACGGAAGGCCTTGCGCGCGCGCCACCATTCGCGCAGGCGCGCGATGCCCTGGCCGACGGCGGCGGCGCCGCGCCGCGCCAGGTCCAGCAGCGCCTTGCCCAGGCGGATGGCGCGCTCGATCATCCAGTCGATCGCGCCCGCGACCTTCTCGCGCAGCCCGGCGAACATCTCGTGCAGCCGCTTCGACAGCCTGCCCAGTCCCGCCTGGTTGGCCAGGAAGCCGATGGCGATCGGCAGCGCGCTGCCGAGGGCACGCTCGACGTACCCCGCCCCATCCTCGATCGCGCCGTTGGCGATGCCCGCGATGCCGTCCAGCACCTGCGAGACGATCTCCAGCAGCTCGCGCAGGTACTCGAAGAAGGACTCGACCGCCTTGTAGACGGCGATCAGCGCATTGATGATCGGCGTGATGCCGGTGACATCCAGCAGCGACAGGATCCAGCGCGTGGCCCAGCCGATGATCGCCTCGTTGATGTAGCCGGTGACGGTGGAGAACACCGTGTCCCACAGGTTCGACAGCTTCTCCGTGAGCTGGCGCCAGAGCCCGGCGGGGCCTTCCTGCACCAGCGTGGCCACGAAGGACCAGACGCCGCTCGCCTGGTCGAGCATGCGGCGCAGGCGCTCGGTCGTCTCCGGCCCGATCTTCTCCGCCAGGCGCGCGAAGATGCGGTCCACGGTGAGGTCCAGCACCTGCATCACGAAGTCCAGGATGCCGCCCAGCGAGAGGTCCTGCGGCGGCTTGATGCCGGCCTGGCCGAGGGTGCCGAACAGCCAGCCGGTGAAGCCATGGAGCAGGTGCGCGCCGATGCGGCTGAAAAAGCCCATGAAGCCGGCGCCCATGGCGCGCAGCAGGTTGCCCAGGAAGCCGAGCGGATTGCGCAGGATGTCGCCCATCGCGCCCGCCGCCTTGGCGAGGATGCGCACCACCAGCTCCGCAGGCACCTTCAGGATCGCCAGCACCGACTGGAAGAACAGCCAGGCGGCACCGGGCAGGTCGCCGTCGGCGAACAGGCGCCGCAGGATGCGCAGCGCGGTGTCGCGCACGCGCGGCCAGAGCGCCTCGTCCTCGAAGAACTGGCCGAACACCGGGATGCGGCTGAGGATCTGCTCGGTGACGAACTTCTCCACCGGCGCGCGGATGCACTCGCACAGCCGGCGCCACAGGGCCTGGCCCGCCAGCAGCGGCAGCTGCAGGATGTCCGCGTAGATGGCGATCACCCTGCGCACCACGTCCAGCACCGTGCGAAGGAAGGGGGTCATCGCGTCGAAGCCCCGCAGCAGCAGGGCGAACAGGCCTTGCACTTGCCCGCGCGCCCAGCGCGCCACGGTGTCCAGCAGGCCGGTGAGCCAGTCGAAGCCGGACCCCAGCCACGACAGCAGGGCGCTGGCGCGCAGCCGGCCGATCATCTGCTGCACGGCGCCGCCGAGGACCTCGATGCGCGCGGCCAGCCATTCCCCCGCGCCCGTGATGAGGCGGCGCACCGCGGCGATGATCGTCTCCACCGAAGGCAGCAGCGCGGCGAGGGTGTCCCGGTTGTCCGCTACGCCGTCGCCCTCGTTCATGGCCGCGGCGGCGCCTTCGAGCCCGGCGGAGAGCTGGCGCGCCGACTCGGCCCATTGCCGCACGAAGGCCGGAGGGATCAGCTCCGCCACCTTCGCGGCCAGGTCGGCGACCGGCTGCCAGACGGGGCGCGTCGTCTCCTTCACCCACTCCCACGCCGCGGCCGCCTGGCGCGTGAGCCAGCCGACCAGGCCGCCCTCGCTGCCGGTGCTTTCGCTGGCCTGCTCGTCGCCGAACAGCAGGTGCCTGAACCAGTCCCAGACCTGCGCGACTTCCTCGCGCAGCGGTGCGGTCCATTGCCACAGCTGGCGTCCGAGGTGCTTGATCCAGTCCCACACTGCGCCGCCGAACTCGCGCAGCCATTCGAGCGCGGGGGCGCCGAGGCTGTGCCACAGGCGCGAGAAGAGCGCGCCCACCGGGCGCAGGAACTCGGCGAGCTTGTCCCACGCCACGCCCGCGGTCTCGACCACGAAGCGCTTGAGCTCCGCGATCGCCGGCAGGACCGCCTCGCAGTTGCCGGAGGCGAGCGCGGCGACGATGGCCGCCGCCCGCTCCACCAGGCCGGCGAAGACGTCGATCAGCTGGCGCGGTCCCTCGAACGGGACCAGCGCCTTCAGGCCGCCGATGAAGCCCTCCCAGGCCCGGGCGACCTGCCGGCCCAGCCAGTGCAGCAGGCCCTCGGCCCGGATCGCCCGCAGGGTCGCCGCGAATTCGGGCGAGATCCGCTCCACCAGCCGCATGCCTTGCGATTCGACCTGCGCCGCGGTCCAGTTGCCCAGCTCCTCCACCTTCGCGATGCCGGCGTCGAGCAGGTCCTCCTTCCAGTCGCCGCGCAGGGTGGCCTGCGTTTCGCCGGGCGCCTGGCCGCGGTATTGCGCCACGTGCGCCAGTTCGTGCGCGAGCAGGTGGCGCCCGGCGGCCGCGCCCGGCGCGAACTGCCCCGCGCCGAACACGATGTGGTCGCCCACGGCGAAGGCGTGCGCGTGCACCGCGTCGGCCAGGCGGGCCGCGTCGATGCCGGTGTGGATGCGCACCGCCGAGAGGTCCATCCCGAGCTGCAGGCCCAGCTCGCGCCGGACGGGCCCCGGCAAGGGATGGCCGCCTTGCATCAGGTCCAGCAGCTGATGTTCCAGCCGGTCGGGGAGTTGTTGCTCGCGCGGAGCTTCGGTGGCCGGCGCCGGCAAGGCAGCTGCCCTGGCAGCGGGTGGCGGTGCCGCCAGCGCCCGCCGCACCGCCTGCTTCGCGGCCGGCGAGGGCGCCTGCGCGCGCCGGACGACCTGGTCCGCGATGCGGTCCGCCTGCCGCTCCGCCGCGTCGTGGCGCGCGCCGACGCGCAGCTTCGCGCGCAGCGGCGAGGGCAGGGCACGCGCCTGCGTCGCGGCCGGCTTGCGGCCGGCGGCCACGGGGGGCTTGAGCGCGTGCGCATGCATGGCGGGGCTTCCCCGGCCGGCGCGGCCGTCACGGCGCGGCGGCCGCGCGTTCCTTGCGGAAGTCCTCCATGGACGCGCGCGTGCCGTCCTTGCGCTGGACCCACATCTCGCCGCCGGCGACGGGTCGGTCGGAGCGCTTCACGACCTGGAACACCCAGAAGCCGAGCTTCTTGCTCTTGAACATGTTGACCCAGGTGCCATTGGGCCGGTCTTCCTCCCCGACGAAGACGATGCTGGGATCGCGGAAGATCGCGCGCAGCTGCGCGGCTTCGGCCTCCTTGCCGGCGGCATGCGCCTTGGGGAATTCGCCCCCGATGTTGGTGCCGATCTTCCGCTCGTAGTCCTTGACGGTGAAGCGCTCGGTCAGGAAGTGCAGCAGGTCGGACTGGAAGCTGTGGACGTCGTCGGCCAGCAGGTCGTCGATGTCCACGTACGCGGACACGAAGGAGTCCGCGAACAGGGGCCCGCCGCCGACGCGGCCCTTCGCCGTGATGAGCCGCATCGGCACCAGTTCCCCGCGGTCGATGAAGCCCTGCATCGTCTTGTCGAAGTGGGTCAGGGCGCTCGCGTCGACGACCGTGTAGGTGATCGCGTTGCCCGCGAGCTTGTACTGGATCGCGGCCGAGACGGTGTTGAGCTTGTCGATCAGCTCCTGCGCGCGGCCGAAGGCGGACTGCTCGCCCTTGCCGGGAGGGCGCAGCTCCAGCTTGCGCTGCACGGCGGGCGTGCCGCCCGCGACCGCGGTCTTGCCGGCCTGCTGCTGCACGTGCGCGAGCTCGTGCGCGATGAGGTTGCGTCCGCCGGCGCTGCCGGGGTGGTACTCGCCCGCGGCGAAGAAGACGTCGCGGCCGACGGTGAACGCCTGCGCGGCGAGGTTCGCCGACAGGTGGGCGGCCTCGCGGTCGGCGTGCATGCGAACGCCCGCGAGCGGATGGCCAAGCTGCTGCTCGAAGAAGGCCTGCTCGGTCGGCGGCAGCGGCACGCCGGATCCGCGCCGTGCCTGGATGCGGGCGGCGGTGTCGGCGGGGGCGGCCTGCGCGGCGCCCGCGCTCGCATGCGTGGTCGACGGCGAAGATGGGACGGGACCCGCGATCCGCTCGGCGATCGCGTCGGCTTCCCGTTCCGCCGCCTCCGAGGCGCTGCGCACCAGCAGCTTCGTCTGCACGGGCGCGCCCAGCACTTCGGCGACGGCGTCGCGCGCCGCTTCCGCCTGCCGCGGAGCGCCGGCCGGCACAGCGCGCCGGGTGGCGCGGGGTGGCGTGCGGCGCAGGGTGAGATGCCGGCTGGACATGCGAGCCTCCGTCCTCAGGTGCTTCGGATGGCCAGGTAGGCCCTCCTGAGCTTCAGGGTCTTGGCGGAAGTGTTCAGCCGCTTAACGTGCGCCGTCACGACATAGTGCCCGGGTGCCAAGGTCATGGTCGCGGTGGCGCCGGCAGGGTGGAAGAGCTGGTTCACGAGCGCGCCGCTGGGCGCCGTCTGCGCCGCGTTGTTTTCGGTGTCGATCCCCGGTCCCTTGACCACGATCTTCACCGACAGGTCGCTGTTGACGGGCGAGCCGCCCTCGAAGAACGTCCTGGCGTCGATGAGGCTGAGCTCGATCTTCACCTCCTGGTTCCTGGTGACGAGCAGGATGGCGTCGACCAGCATGTTCCAGTCGTCGATGTCGAGAGAGACGTCTTCCAGTTGCTTGACGAGTTGTCCGGCCATGGCGGAGGCTCCTGTTTCAATGGGGTGTTTCGGACAGCGTCGGAGTCAGAGGACGGGGCTGCCGATGCCCGTCGCGAGCCTGTCGGCGGTGCGTTTCTGCGTGGCCACGACGGACAGCGTCTTCATGTCGTGGTTGGTGCTTCCCGAGGCGCAGGCAATCTCGAGAACGTAGAAGCCTGGCGCGAGCTGCTCCGATCTCTCCCTCAGAAGAACCCCGGAAGTGTCGACCTGTGGAGAGTCGAACAGGGTAAGGGGCTGCGTCAGGGCAGGCCCGTGGAGGCGCACGTAGATGGGTGGGTTCGTGCTGGAGTCCGTCAGGATGGCGAGATTGAATGTCACCTCGCAGCTGCGCTCCAGAACGAAGCTCGTGCCGCCCAGCTTCTTCTCGCCTCCGAATGTTTCCAGATGGATGTCCTCGATGTCCTTGCGTGCGAGCGCCACGATTCCTCCTTCGATGAGCCGGCCGGCGAGATAGAGGTCGCCGTCCACCACGAGCCGGCCGTGTCCGGTGTCCGTCGTGCCGATCCCCACGTTGCCGTGCGGATCGATGAACACGCGTGGATTCACGTCGGTGGCCGAGGCGAACTCCCCTGGTGACGTGTGGAAGCTCAAGGCCCCTTCGCGGGCCTGGACCGCGGCGAAGGGCGCGTCTGTCGCGGGTGCGCAGGCCGCGTCCCGCGCCACGACGTTGTGGCCGAACACCGCACCCACGGCCGCATTGCCGGTGAGCGTGGCGCCGCCTTCGCCGCCCACCCGCAGCGACCCGTCGGCGGCGAGCTGCATGATCTCCACCGGATCCGGCGCGGTGCTCGCCGTGCTGCTGGCGGCCGGCGGGGTGAACAGGAAGCGCAGGCGGTCGTCGCTGTCGTCGCCCCAGGCGATGACCGCGTCCTTGCGGTTGCTCCCCGCGTCCTGCAGGCCGACGAAGAAGCTGTCGCTGTCCCAGGTGACGAGGCGGCCGTAGGCATTCTGCAGGCCCCACATCCGGCTGGCGCCGTCGGCGATGTGCTTGCCCCACAACCAGGCCATGCCGTAGGCGGCGGAGTCCTGGCCCGTCCCGGTGTTCGCCACGATGTGCAGCGGCGCCCTGGGGTCGTTCGTGCCGATGCCGACCCGGCCGTTGGCGACGCACAGGGGCGGCGCCGCGGCCGTCGTCCCGGTTCCGATGGTGATGCTGCCCGTCACCGCGCCGGAGTCGGTGGCCAGGTTGCCGCCGCTCAGGTTCCAGGCGGTCAGCGCGGTCTCCAGCCATTTCGCGAGCCCCGTGGCTGCGTCGTAGCTGAGGATGGCCTTGTCCGGCGTGGGCGGGCCGACCGGCGGCACGAGCCGGAAGGAATCGACCGTCACCCTGGCATTGACCGTCAGGTCGCCGCTCATCGTGTCGCCGGTCTTCTTCACCATCAGGTCCGAGATGCTGCGCGCCGGGTTGCTCCCTGCGGCGTAGGGAATGCTCGCCGCGTCGAGCTTCAGCGCGAGGGCGTCGAGCGCGGCCTGCACCGTGATGCGCTGGTCGGCGGCGTACTCCCTGAAGCCGGGCAGCCGGTCGCGCAGGCTGTCCGCCGGCGCGGTCTTCGCGGGCAGCGCATAGCTCATGCCGTCCGCCTGCAGGTCGGTCAGCGGGCGGAAATGCAGCGCCTGCTTCCACGCGGCATCGGTCACGCCCGCGGGAGCGCTGAACTGGCCGGCGTTCCAGCTCCCCAGCTCCAGGTAGTGATGGGTGATGCCCGCGGGGCTCGCCTGGTCCAGCAGCACGCCGCCGTCAGCCTGCTCCAGCTGGTCCCGCTGCGCTTCGCGCACGCTGGCGAGCCAGTAGTCGCCGGGCACGAACACATGGTCGGTGCTTTCGGTGCGCAGTTGCAGCCGCAAGGTGAGCAGCTCCAGCCGCAGGACCAGCGCCAGGCCGCCGCTGTGGTCGAACGAGGCCTGGCCGCCGGCGTCGCTGCTCAGGGGCGTGCCCCGTTCGCGCCCGCTCACCGTGGCGTCGGCGAGGTTGATGTCCGCATGGCCGTCCCACTGGCGCACGAAGCTTCTCGGCGAGCCCGCGGCGGGGATCGCGTAGCCGCCATCCACCATCACGCCGCGGCGCACCTTCTGCGCCGAGGGATGCAGGCCGGCCTGCTTCTCGCTCGCAGCGTCGAAGAATTCCCAGCTCCAGACGTTCTGGGTGAAGCCGGGCGGCTCGTCGCCGACCCGGCAGGCCTCCGAGCCGTTGTCGCGCGACCACTTGATCACGACGTGCGTCTTGTTGGCCGAGTCGTCATGGATGTCGTGGACTTCGACCCGGAACAGGTAGTTGCCGATGCGCTCGTCCACGGGCCCGGTGGCGGCGCAGGGGTCGCTGCCGGCGCCCGAGGTGGTGCTGGTGTTCAGCGCCAGCGTGAGGAGCGCGTCGCCCTTGGCTGCCGGCAAGGCGGCCGCCGTCCGGGTCTTGACCTGCAGCATGGTGCGCGAGCGCGTGGCCGTGTCGGCGCCATGCAGGCCCGCATCCATGAGTTCCGCGTCCTCCAGCGCCGTCACGCTGCGCTCCCAGACATCGGCGTACACGCGGTACGGGCCGGAGGCCGGAACGGCCGCGCCCGGGTAGTCCGGCTGGTCGGCCAGTCCGACGCCCTGGTCGGCCGCGCCCTCCAGCCGCGCGGCGAGCCCGTCCACGTACAGCCGGCCGGGCAGCAGCTTCAGCTTGCCGCCCTCGAGCTTCCACGACCAGCCGTCCTTCGCCGGTGCGCCCGAGAGCACGGTGGCCGCCAGTGCATCGGCCAGGCGGCCGTCCACGATGTCGGCCTGCTCGTTGAGGTCGGCATCGACGATCATCCGGCCCTGCTGGTGGCGCACGCTCGAGTAGTGCTCGCCCGGGCGGTAGGTGCTGCGTGAGATCTGTGTTTTCATCCGGTTCCCTGCCTTCCCTCAGCGCATGACCGGCGGGGCGGTGCCGAGGCTGGCGTCCGTCGCCAGCACGGCCTCCATGTCGAGCGGCAGCGCGTCCTGCAGCTTGGCGATCACCGCCTGCTCGCGCAGCGTGTACGCGAGCGCGTGGTACGCGCCCATTTCGCCGCCGTCCTCCGCCCCGAAGCGCAGCGCGGCGCTGGTGTCCGGGTGCAGCACGGCGCAGCCGGGGGAGCCGAAGTGCGTGCTGCAGAAGATCGGCTCCTGCGTGCGGCAGCTGTCGGCGAACACCTTCAGCGCCGAGGGCCTGCCCTGCGCGGTCCAGAGCGGGTCCGCGGCGCCGCTGGGGAGGCGGGGCAGGCGGGAGTAGCGGATGCAGCCGGTGCCGGGCACGTCCGCGTCGCCGGGCACGAGGTCCCGGTGCGGCTGCGGCACGAACAGGCAGTCGCTGGCCTGCAGGCCATCGGCCACCAGTTGCTCCAGCACCGTCACCGCCTCCAGCTGCGCCAGCCCGGTGGCGGCGAACAGGCGCATGAAGAGCGTGTCGCGCGCGACGACGGCGGGGCCGGCCGGCGGCGCGTCGTGCACCCGCAGCTGGCGCACGGCGCAGCCTTCGAGGTGCACTGCGCTGCGTGCGATCTCCACGCGGTTGTCGAACCACAGCTTGCCGAACTCCCAGAGGACCGGCCGGCCGCCGCCATCGAGTTCGACCACGCCGGTGATGCGGACGGGACTGGCGTGCACTCCGGCCAGCGTGCGCACCTGGGCGCCGCTGTCGTCGTCGCTCGAGATGCGCAATGCCACGTCCCGCACCTGGGCGGGCCAGGGCGCGTCGCCCTGCACCGCGGCGCGGATGTCCGCCCAGCGCACCGTCACCGGCGCGGCGGAGAAGAACCCGGGCAGGGGTGCCACGTGCAGCACGACGCGCCGCGGGTGCGCGTGGCCGCGCCGGCCGTCCGGCGTGCGCAGGTCCGGCAGCCGCGCGCTGGCGTCCTGGAAGCTGTCCGGGAAGCACGGCACGCCGTGCGGCCAGGCCTGGCGCCACGTCGCCTCCACGCTGCCGAAGCGGGTGCGCCGGGAAGACGGCGTGCCCGGCGCCGCTGCCACCGCGCGCGAGGGGCGGCGGAAATCCACCGTGCCGCAGGGCAGCCCCGGGTGTTCGGCGCGGCGCAGCGGGTAGCGCGCGTCGTCCTGCCAGTGCGCCTGCCGCGTGCCGCCGAAGCGCTCGGGATCCGGCTCGCCGAACACTTCGGCGGGCAGGAGCGTGAAGCCGGGGCGAGGCGTGACGGCGACGCGCCTCCAGCCTTCCACCGGCTCGACCTCGAGGCCGGCGATGGCCTCGGCGATCTCCTCCACGATGCGCAGCGTGCCCTTGCGCTGGCGCCACTCCACGGCGTGCTGCAGCTCGCGCCGCTGCCCGCCCTCGATGGGCGAGAGCAGGCGCACGTCGAGGAGCTGCGCGATGTAGGGCAGCACCCAGTCCTGGCAGCCGCGCTCGAGGCCCTCCGCGTCGGCCTCACCCTCGATCTCGGGGAAGATGTCGTAGTAGCGTTGCTGCAGGGTGCGGTACAGCGCATCGAGCAGGTTGCCCCAGCCGGCGGCGAGCAGCGCGAGGGTGCCCGCGCGCGTGGTGCCGTCGGGCGCGACGGTGGTGTCGTCCCGTTCGCGGTACACCGAAGGCAGCTGCCGGTACAGGAGCGTCGCGAAGTCGATGGCGCGTCGGTTGCCGTTGCTCATGGCGCACTCACAGGAAGTACTCTTGCGCCGTCACCGTGACGGCGGGCGCGGTGGCGGACAGGTGGATGCACTGGCGCGGCAGCGGCGTGGCCGCCACCACGGCGCCGGCGGCGTCGAGCGTCAGCCGCGGCCAGCCCTCGCGCGCCGGCACGGCGAGCACGACGTCGCTGTTCTCCACGCCGGGCACGGCCTCGACCACCGGGAACAGCTCGCCGATCTTCAGCGGCTGGCCGAGCGCGCGCTGCTCCACCGAGAAGCGGGCGACCAGCGCCGCCCGCACGGCGGCGCGGACCTGTTCGGGGTCGAACGCCTGCGGCCGCACGCGCACGGTCACCCGCACCGAGAAGTTCACCTCGGTGTAGGGCGTGATCGTCACGGCGGTGCCGGGCATGGCGTGGGCCAGCAGCCAGGCCGCGAGCTGCTCGCGCGAGGCCTGCGGCAGCCCCGTGGCGCCGGAGGGCACGAGCACCAGCTCGACGCGCGCCTGCCCCCTGGGCCCGGGGGGCAGCGCCAGGGCCACGGCCTGCGCGATCCCCGCGTTGCGCCGCGCGAGCGCGGCAAAGTCCGACAGGGACACGGCGCGCTCCAGCGCCAGCAGGGCCCCGGCGGCATTGCGGCGCAGCGATTCCGGGCCTTCGCGCTCGCCGCCGCCCGCCGATGCCGCGGGCTGCTCGACGCCGGCCACCAGCGCGTGCGCGTGCACCGGCCGCGTGAGCCGCCCCGGCGGCTGGTTGCCCGCGCTGCCCACGCCCTGGCGGTAGCTGGCCAGCACGTTGTTGGAGCCGGTGGGCAGCCGGCGGCCGTGGCGCGCGTCGCCGAAGCCGATCCACAGCCTGCCGTCCTCGTTCTGCCGCACCTGGTAGTGCGCGTCGGCCGGGTTCGAGGTCCCCAGGTTGGCGACCTGCGTCCAGGTCTCGCCGTCGACCGTGATGGCCACGTCGGCGCGCACGCCGCTGGGCATCGTCGCATCGGGCACGAAGCTCACGTCGCGCGCGTCGAGCAGGAAGCGCTGGTCGTTCAGCGCGCCGTTGCCGCTGCCCAGCGCCACGGCGGACTTGCTCTCGCCGTGGCCGGCGAGCACCACGTTGCCGGAGACGACGAGGTTGCCCGTGTGGCTGCCTGGCGGCGGTTCGCCGGCGAGCTCGATCCACGCCGGCTCGCCGGGCGGGCTGGTGTCCGCCACGCGCGTCGCCGCCGCCGCCTCGCCGTTGGACAGCAGCACGCGGCGGCCCGCACGCAGCGGCGCCGGCAGTTCGGCCAGCGGGATGCGCGTGGTCAGCAGGCTGCCGGCGCCCGAGGTGACCAGGGCCGTGGTGTTTCGCGCCGCGTCGGCCGTGCGCGCGCTTTCCGTGAAGTGCGCGTACACGCGGGTGGCGGTCGTGAAGAAGATGCCTTCCTGGCGCGAGCACCAGCCCTGTTCGCTTTGCAGCGTGGCCAGCCCGCGCTCGGCGTCGACGCTCACGTGCCGCAGCCGGGCCCAGGCCAGCAGGCCGCCGCGCGCGACCACGGCGAGGTCGCCGGCGGCCGCGCGCTTGGGCATCGAGACGGCGATCGGTTCCACCAGCGTGTCCCGATTCGATTCGCCGCCGCGCCGCCTCGTCCCGGTGCCGGCCTGCAGGAAGGTGTCCGGCCGCCAGGGGCCGGCCGCGCGCGCAGCCGCGTACAGGCTTTGCGGGTTGTCCGGGGCGAGGTCCACGCCGGCCGGATCGCCGGCCGAAGCCCAGTACAGCGTGAGCGCGGTGTAGCCCGCCAGCGGATCGGTCTTGTCCTCCTTGGTCGCCGACGGCGGGAAGTAGTTGGCCTTGGTGCACTCGTACAGCGGCAGGTATTCGTCGTCGCCCTGGCGGCGCACGTCGCCGAGCCAGCGTCCCGCCAGCCAGCTCCAGTCGCCCGCGACGTAGAGGACGGTGAGGCTGCCGTCGTCGACCTCGCGCCGGCTGCCCGCGAGATGGGCGACGGGCACCACCAGGGGCCGCATCAAGGTGGCGTTCGCGAGGTCGATGTCCCCCACCGGCTGCTGGAACAGCACCGTGCTGGCGCGCACCTGGCGCACGCGCCGCAGCGCCGGCTTGCCCTCGGCGCGGCCGATGAACACGAGGTCGCCCGGGCGCAGGTCGGCCGGCGCTTCGGTCAGGCGCAGTGCCTGCGCGATCGTCGCCCCCGTGCTCAGGGGCCCGAGCACGGCGAGCTTGTCCTTGGGACACAGGTGCAGGCGCGTGCGGCCGCGCGCGAGCGCGTCGTTGCGGGACACCGGCGGGCTCAGGTCCAGCGTCGTGGTCTCGCCCTCCAGCCCCACGCCGACCACGAGATGCGCGAACAGGCGCCCGCTGGCCTCGTCTTCCAGCACCACCGGCTCGCCGGTCTTCACCTTGTCGAAGCGCCCCGCGAGTTGCAGCCGCGCGCCGGACAGCAGCTTCGGATTGCGGTCGTGGTCCAGCGGCCGCAGGGCGTTGAGGCGGGCATCGCCCTCCAGGTCCTCCAGCGTCTCGAAGATCACCGGCCGGCTGCCGTCCGCGGGGCTGTGGCGGACCTGGAAGCCCTTTTTCACCCTGCCGGCGAGCCCGGGCTTGAACTGCAGCGCCAGCTCGGTGAAGGCGGAGGCCGGCGGATGCGGCGCGTAATCCAGCATGGCCGTCAGCCGCCGCAGGCTCTCCCATTGCGTGGCCGTGCCGATCCAGCCCTCGTTGGCCGTGGCGTCGAGGCTGGCGGCGAGCACGTGCGTTGCCCGCGCGTAAGCCCGCGTGAGTTGCCACAGCAGGTCGTCGGGGTCGCGGGCATAGACGCGCTCCAGCCTGCTGCGCGCCGCGAGGACTTCGAGGCCGTCGCCTCTTTCCTCGCCGGCCGCGCCCCAGCCGGGGAAGCTCGCGGCCAGCCGCGAGCGCAGCCGCTCCAGGAACACGGCGGCGTTGCCGTCCACGTAGTCCACGCGGGACAGCCCCGCCCGGTTCCAGCGGGTGAGGTCGCGCGCGGGCGGGGTGCGCTCAGCGGCCACGGTAGCTCGTCCCCTTCTTGCCGTCGGTGAGCGCGAGGCGGAAATAGCCCCGGCCCGGGTCGGCCGGCAGGTTGTCGCAGACGGCCAGCTCCAGCCCCTCGAAGCGGATGTGGCCGGCGCTCGCCAGGTCGGGGAAGCGTTCGCCGAAGCGCTTGAAGCGCGTGAGGCGCACGTCGCGCACGCCATCGAGCCGCATCAGCGCCTGCACGATGTCGCTGGCCCACAGGTCTTCGCCGAAGCGCAGCCGCCCCGGCTCGAAGAAGCCGCCCGGGCCGTTGCCCAGCGCCTGCTCCACGGCGTTGCGCACCTCGGACTGGTAGTAGTTGTCCGCGACCTGCACGGCCAGCCCGATGATCACGCCGGCTTCCTGCGCCTGCTCCAGTTCGACCGGCAGGCCCGTCATGCGGTGCGCCTCGACATAGGGCAGCAGGATGGAGCGCAGGCTCGGCCCCGTCTCCATGGCGGGCAGCGGGATGCCGCGCTCGCGGTGGAAGGCTTCGGTCCGCTGCCGCTGCGGCTCGGTCCACGGGCCGCGCTCGTCGAGGCGGCGCGCGCTGCCGAACCGCGGGATCACGGCGACGTGCACCACCTGCCAGGCGCCGCCCCAGGCGCTCCACGCATGCGCCCGCGCGACCAGCGGGTGCGCTTCGAGGGTGAGCGCATGGTCCTCGAGGGTGACCATCCGCCGCTGCGCGCGGATCGCGCGCGGGCCGGCCTTGCGCGCCTGGTCCATCGCGTCGGGGTGGTCGAGCCAGTACTGGTCGAACGCGCGGCGCGCGCCGGCGACGGTCGCGGGGTCGCCGGCGCGAAGCTCGTCCGGCGTATCCGCCCCGCGCTCGTGGAAGGGCGGATCGCGGCGGGCCCAGGCCAGGCCCAGCGCGTCGTGGCCGATCAGCGCCAGCAGCCGCCGCACCGTCTCGGGCCGGCGCGCCGTCTCGAGCGTGAACTCCGCCGCGACGCGATCGAGCATGTCCGACAGCTTGTCCAGCTGGGCGGCGAGCGTCTCGGCCAGCGCCACCTCCACGTCCGCGGCCGTCCAGCGCCGGCGCTGCGGGAAGCGCGCCGCCAGGGCCTCGAGCAGGAACTGGCGGAAGCTGTCGTGGTCGCGCAGGTCCCAGTCGAAGTCGTCGCCGACGGCGGGCAGCACCTGCGGCAGGTCGACCTGGCGCACGGCGCAGTCCGGACAGCCGTCGCCATACGCGATGCGGTGCGCGGGATTGGCGGCCATGCTCAGGCACCTCCCGTCTTCAGGGTGAGTTCCTCGCGCCGCCCCACCGCGGCCAGCGTGTAGGCGATGCGCACCGCCAGCTCGCCTTCGGTGCCGCTCACCTCGATCTCCATCGAGCGCGGATCCACCTCGCCGGCCAGCGCCTCCGCCAGCGCGCCGGCCAGCCGGCGCTGCGTGACCTGCCACAGGGGCGAGGCGTTGGGCTCGAACAGCAGCATGCGCAGCCCGGCCCCGAACTCGGGCCGGAACACGCGCTCGCCGGGGAGGGTGAAGAGCACCTGCTCGATCTGCCCGCGGATGTGTTCGCCGCGCGTGGCGAGCCGCGCCTGCTGCGCGCCGGAAGCCGGTGCCATGCGCAGCGGGAACGCGAGGTAGGGCGGGTCGGCGAGGTGGCGCGGCATGGCGGGCTCTCAGGCGGTCATGACCTTCATCGACAGGCTGCTCATCTCGCCCTGCGGGATCGGCGGCGAGGTGGGGCTGCCGGGCGCGGTGCAGGTGTGCACGTGGGTGGCGAACAGCGTGAGGAAGCTCTGCCCCTTGATGACGGGCTCGCCGCCGGAGCCGCCCAGCATCACCTGCTGGCCCTCCACCACCACCTTCGTGCCCTTCAGGCTGATGCCCGCGGCCGCCATCTCCACCTTGTTGCCGTTGGCGTCCTCGATGGTGGTGCCGCTGCTGCTCATGGTCAGCACGTTGCCGTTCGCATCCTCCACGCGGATGCGGCCGTTGTCGGCGTCGAGCGTGACCGTGGCGCCCTGCTGGTCGGTGATGGCCACGCTGCCCTTGGCATCCAGCTCCACGCTGGCGCCCTGGCCGTGCAGCAGCCGGATGAGCTCGTCGCCCTGCTTGTCCTCGAACAGGAGCACGTGGCCCGCGGTGGTCCTGAGCACGCGCGTGGTGGTCTGGTCGGCCACCTCGGAGGGCACGTCGGCGGCCTGCTGCCAGAAGGTGCCGGTCCAGATCGGGTACGCCAGGTCGCCGCCCTCGAACTCGACCCACACCTGCGCGCCGACGTCGGGCACGTAGAGCAGGCCCTGGCCCGCGAGGCCGCCGCACGGCAGGCAGGGCAGCGCCCAGCCGGTGACCTGGTCGGCGAGCAGCGAGGGCACCTGCAGCTTC
>Ga0255338_1002876_pt1 | contig 22810 bp, 18 predicted proteins | sample MeOH1_35cm_T4_19_FD_203715 | JGI IMG/M metagenome (GOLD analysis project Ga0255338, IMG submission 203715) | Sandy soil microbial communities from University of British Columbia, Vancouver, Canada - MeOH1_35cm_T4_195 | ecosystem: Engineered > Artificial ecosystem > Sand microcosm > Unclassified ...
GAGCGGTCGACCTTCGTCGGGTCCTTGCCGGAGAACGCGCCGCCGCCGTGCGGGGCGCGGCCGCCGTAGGTGTCCACGATGATCTTGCGGCCGGTCAGGCCGGTGTCGGAGGCGGGGCCGCCGACGACGAACTTGCCGGTCGGGTTGACCAGGAAGCGGGTCTTGTCGTCGATCAGGCGCTTTCCGAGGACGGGGCGGATGATGACGTCGATGATCTCCTTGCGCGCCTTCTCGGTGATCTGGCTGCCGGATTTATCGAGTATTTCAGGTCCATGCTGAGTCGAGAGGACGACGGTGTCGACGCGGACGGGGCGGCCGTCGAGGTACTCCACGGAGACCTGCGACTTGCCGTCGGGCCCGAGGTAGGGGAGCTGGCCGGAGCGGCGGACGTCGGCCAGGCGCTTGACGAGCTTGTGGGCGAGCATGATGGGCAGGGGCATGAGCTCGTCCGTCTCGCGGCAGGCGTAGCCGAACATGATGCCCTGGTCGCCGGCGCCGCCGGTGTCCACGCCCTGGGAGATGTCGGGGGACTGGCGGCCGATGGCGTTGAGGATGGCGCAGGAGTTGGAGTCGAACGCGTACTCGGGGCGGGTGTAGCCGATGTCCTTGACGACCTCGCGGACGATCTGGTCGATGTCGAGCATCGCCTTCGTGGTGATCTCGCCTCCGACGATGACGAGGCCGCGGGCGACGAAGGTCTCGCAGGCGACGCGGCTCATGGGGTCGATGGCGAACACGGCGTCCAGCACGGCGTCGGAAATCTGGTCGCAGACCTTGTCGGGATGGCCTTCGGTCACCGACTCGGAATTGAAGAAGTACTTGCCCTTGCGCTGCATGTCGTGAGTCCTCCGGGCCGTGCTTTGGGCGGCTTCGCCGCCGACGGCCGTCACACGGATTATACAAATATACGACGAGAAAACGACCCTCCGCCCCTCCTTTATGTATCCTAGGGCCATGCGCCCGCCCCAGGTCCCGGTCATGCCCTTCGTCGTCCTGGCGCTGGTGCTCTGGCCCGGGGCGCTGGCGCCGCGCCGGCTCAAGCAGCTGGCCTTCGCCATCTGGCTCTCCGGCGGCCTCGTCCTCTGTTCCTTCGGCCTCATGCGCCTGAACGAAGCGCGCGCCGGGGGGGTGGGCGTGTGGCTCGCCCTCAGCCTCGGCCTGGCGGTCGGCGGCGCCAAGAGCGTCCTGATCCTGATCGCCACCTCGCGGCGCAACATCGCGCGCCTCGACGCCTTGCCCGGGCCGCTGCGCCCGATCCGCGTCTACGACGGGCGCAGCTGGGCCGTCATCGCCGTGATGACGGGGGTCGCCGCGGCGCTGAACCTCGGCTGGATCCCGCTGTCCCTGGTCGCGCGAGGAGGGGTCAACGTCGCGATCGGCACCGCTCTGGTCCTCTCGAGCTTCACTTATGTGTCCCATGGATGACCTCGCCGCGCGCGGCGGCGCCGTGCTGAAGGCCGGGCTCTCCGGGGCGCTCTCGACGCACTCCGCCGAGAAGCCCGGCTACCCCTTCGCGTCGATGGCGCTTTACGCTCTCGACGAGGCCGGGAGGCCCCTGTTCCTGCTCAGCGGCCTTGCCGTACACGCCCGCAACCTCGCGGTCGACCCGCGCTCCTCGCTGATGGTGGCGGAGGGGGATTCCCAGGCCTCGGCGCGCGTGACCGTCGTGGGCAAGGCGGTGAAGCTGTCGGGGGCCGAGGCGGAGGCCGCGCGGGCGGCCTATCTCGCGCGTCATCCGACGGCGAAGGCGTGGGCGTCGTTCGGGGACTTCTCTCTCTGGCGCCTCGAGCCCGAGGACTCCTACGTCGTCGCGGGCTTCGGCTCGGCGGGCTGGACCGGCCGGAACGCCCCCTAGTTCGCTTTACCGTCGATGGCGGGCCCGGCGGCCGTCAGCGCCTCGCGGGTGGGCGCGATCGCCCAGGCGGCGGGCTGGTCCCGGTCGGTGACGGCGAAGAGCAGCTTCCCGTCCTTCGGGTCGGTCCCGAGGAAGCGGCCCTCGTGCGCGGTCCACGGCACGCTCCAGCGCTGGCCGCCCTTCTCGGCCACGAGCAGGACGCGCGGGGACAGGAAATCCTTGCCGGTGACATTGCGCCGGGAGGGGTCCTTGGCGACCGCGTACAGGCCGCGGTCGTTCTCGACGGCGGTCTCGATCTCGCCGTCGGCCTCGAGCAGGGGCGAGCGCCGGCCCGTCCGGGGGTCTCCGGACTCGAGGACGAAGGTCCCGCTCTCCGACATCCAGCGCGCCGACAGCGCGCTTCCGCCGGGACGGACCGCCAGGGGCGCGCCGTTGAGCGCCACGCGCCACTCGGCGGCCTGGCGGCCGTCGCGCAGGTCGTAGACCGTCATGCGCGGCCGCGCGGTCTGCCGTTCGGCGACGACGAGATAGGGCTCGTCGAGAAGGAGCGCCCGCCACGCTCCGGGACCCTTGAGGAAGCCTTCCGCCACGGTCCGGCCGAAGGCTCTCCAGCGGATGCCGTCCTTGCCGTTCCAGACCGCGATCGGATCCGGCGACCAGGCGGGGTGGCCGAGGGCGGCGGCGCCGGAGACGCCGATGGGCTCCTCGGAGAGGATGCGGCCGTCCGCGGCGTCGACGACGAGGATGACGCGCTGCGACGGCTCGCTGCGCGAGGCGGCGTTGACGGCGATCTTGCCGGCGTCGATCAGGACCTTGCCGCCGTCCCGCGAGAGGGCGAGGCGGTCGCCGAGCACGAAGCCCTTGAGCCGCCGGCGCAGGCGCGGGCCGCCGTCGAGACCGCGCACGACCAGGTAGGTGCGGTCGGGGAAGCGCCCGTCGACGAAGGCCAGGCGCCGGGACGCGGGGCTCCAGACGAAGCCCTGCGCGGCGTACGAGCCGTCGAGGCGCTCCACGCCGGGCGGCAGGGGCGCGGAGCAGGCGCATAGCAGGGCGGCGGCGGCGAGGAGCCTAGATTTCACGCATGGTCCCGTAAAAATACCAGCCGGTGCACAGGATGAAGACCACGATCAGGATCTCGACGGAATGCCCAACAAGCTTCCAACGCAACTCGGGCCACTCGTGCATCGCCGAGAAAAACTCCGCCGCCTCTCGGAGAGAGCCGTGGTCCATCGGCACTGCCCAGCCAGTCTCTTGGATCCAGCCGTCGGGCCCGCGGACGGCGATCGAAAAAAAGAGCTTCCGTCCCACGGGGTCCGCACCCAGCAGAGTGCTGCCGCCTTTCGACCAATCGAGATTCAGAAGCTCCTCAGATCGGGCCAGGCTCACGAAGGAGAGTCGCGTGCCTCCTGGCACCGCGCGGACCGCGACCAAGCCGTCCCCCGCGGCGCCCATCGATTCGACGGTGCCGTAAAGATCGAGGATCGTCCTGCGTTCGCCGGTGAGGGGGGCGATCCTCTCGAGGCGCGTCCGGTTCATCGGCATGCGATAGGCGACGACGATGTCTCCGGTGTCAGCGTATGTGAACGCGGAAGGGCGGTTGGCCGTCGGATATTCCTTCGCGGGTCCGAGTGCGTTTCCTGTGCGCAAGCGAACCTCTAGCCCGGCCTGTGTGATGCTCGCTGAGACGCCGTAGTCGTCCCGCATTCCGGGCGTCCTGGTTGTCGCCGTGCTGGCCTGATACGGCGTGTCGAAGAGCATCAGTTGCGCTTCGTCCTGATCCGGGCGGGATTCCTCTCGGCGGATCGTCAAATCGTCCCCGTTCATGCTGACGAGGGAATACCGTTCCTCGCTCGGCGCCTGGTCGCCCTTGTCAGCGATGATCCTCAATCGAGTGCCTGAGAGAGAGGGGGAGATGACCTTGAGGCGCCGTCCCCAAAGCCGCCTTGAAGCCGTATGTCCGGTAGCGAGGTCGACTGAATTGACGATGTCGTGAGCCATCCCTCGGGTGACGTAGAAAAGACGGCGGTTGTCGTCGCCGAGAGCGAAGCCGCCATTATCCGAACCGGCGTCGAGGCGTTTCATGCCTCTCGGCACGCTCCTCCACCAGAAGAACGCCCCGGCGAGGACCAGCGCGAGCAGGAGCGCTCGGCGCATCGCGTTAGGAGCGGATGTTGAGGACGGCCGCCTCGAAGACGGAGATGTTCTCCTTGACCTGGCCGTTGGGGCCGATGATGCAGTTGGTCAGCTGCACGTTGTCCCCGACGGTGACGTTGTCGAAGAGCAGGCAGGTGTCGAGCCTCGCTCCTTGCCCGATCTTGGCGCGGTCGCCGATCACGGTGCCCGGACCGATCTTCGCGTCGGCGGCGATGCGGCAGCCCTTGCCGATGACGACCGGCGCGATGAGCTTGGCCTTGGGGTCGACGACGGTGCCTTCCTGCACCCAGACGCCCTTGCGGATCTCGACGCCGGGGATGTTGATCTTCGCGCGGCGCTCGAGGCAGTCGGCCTGGGCGCGGCGGTACTCGGCGAGGTTCCCGACGTCGCACCAGTAGGCGTCGGTCTCGTACGCGTAGATCGGCTTCTTCAGCTTGAGGAGCTTGGGCCACAGGTCGTGCCCGAAGTCGTACGCCTTGCCCTTGGGGATGAGCTTCAAGACCTCGGGCTCGAAGAGGTAGATGCCGGTGTTGACCTTGTTGGAGAACACGTCGCCCCAGGACGGCTTCTCCAGGAAGCCCTTGATCCTCTGGCTGGCGTCGGTCAGGGTGACGCCGTACTCGAAGCGGGCGTCGACGCGCTTGGTCGCCATCGTGGCGATCGAGCCGCGCTTGCGGTGGAAGTTCCACATCGCGGTGAGGTCGATGTCGGACAGGCCGTCGCCTGACATGACGAAGAACGGGCCGTCCTTGAAGAAGGCCTCGGGCTTCTTGATCGCGCCCGCCGTGCCCATCAGCTTGGGCTCGTGCGAGTAGTGGATCTTGAGGCTCCAGCGCGAGCCGTCGCCGCAGTAGCCGCGCACCTGCTCGGGGTGCATGTGCAGGTTGACCATGACTTCCTGCACGCCGTGCTTGAGCAGGTTGTCGAGGACGTGGTGGATGACGGGCCGGTTGACGACCGGCACCATCGGCTTGGGCGTCTCGTAGGTCAGCGGGCGCAGGCGGGTGCCCGCGCCGGCCGCCAGCAGCATCGCCTTTTTGGGGAACATGGGCTCAGGCGTTGAGGTTCGGCGCGACCCACTTCTTGGCCATGTCGAGCAGGCCCAAAGTGCGCTCCAATTTGTCGCTCTCGGCGTACACGCGCATGAGGGGCTCCGTGCCCGACGGACGCATCAGCAGCCAGTGCCCGTCCTCGAGGACGATCTTGAGGCCGTCGATGGAGATGAGCTCCTTGATGGCGGTGCCCATCAGCTTCTTCGGCAGCTTCTTGATGAGCTTCTGCGTCCAGAGCGCCTTGTCCGCGACGGCCTTGTGGATGCGGTAGTCGATGCGCTTGTAGTGCGAGGCGCCGAAGCGGGTCTCGACCTCCTTCCAGAGCTGCGAAGGCGTCTTGCCGGTGACGGCCATCATCTCGAGGAACAGGAGCGCGGTGAGCATGCCGTCGCGCTCCGCGATGCCGCCCTTGGTGGCCCAGGCGTAGCCGCCGGACTCCTCGCCGGCGATGTCGGCCTCGCCCATGGCGATGCGCTCGGCGACGTGCTTGAAGCCGACCGGGAGCTGCTCGAAGGGGATGCCCTTCTCCTTGGCGATGCGCTCGGCGAGGTAGCCGAGCGAGACGGACTGCACGATCTTCTTCGAGTACTTCTTCTTCTCGACGAGGTAGAGCGCGATCATCGGGAAGACCTGGCAGGGCGTCAGGTACTTGCCGTTCTCGTCGACGAGGCCGAAGCGGTCGGCGTCGCCGTCGAGCGCGAGGCCCACGGACGCCTTGTTTTTCTTCACCGCGTCGGTCAGCGCCCCGAGGTACTGCTCGATGGGCTCGGGATGGACGCCGCCGAACAAGGGGTCGTGCTTGCCGCGGATCTCGACGAGGTTCTTGGGGCCGATGACGTCGGTCATCAGGCCGGAGCCGGCGCCGTGCATGTAGTCGATGACGATCGGCTTCTTGATCTTGGCCTTGATCTTGGGGAGGTCGGCGCGCGCCTTCAGGTACTGCAGATAGACGTCGCGGAAGGACTTCGTCTTGATCTCGGCGGCGCGCGTCGGCGCGGTGCGGTCCACCCAGGACTCGATGCCCCGGGTGACGGGCTCGAGGGCGGCGCGGCCGTCGATCTTGATCTTGACGCCGTTGTACGAAGGAGGATTGTGGCTGGCCGTCACCATGACGCCGACCCCGCCGAGCTTCTTCGTCATGTAGCTCACGGCGGGCGTCGGCAGGGCCTCGGCCATGAGGATCGGGTGCATCTGGTTGGCCTCGAGCACCTTGGCGATCTCGCGGGCGAAGGCGTCGGACTGGAAGCGCTTGTCGTAGCCGATGACCATCGGTCCGGAGAGCGGGCCCTTCTTGTCCTTGATCTGCTCCTCTTTGACGTAGTCGGCGATCGCCTGGGCGACGCGGCGGCAGTTCTGGAAGGTGAAATCCCGGGCGATCACGCCGCGCCAGCCGTCGGTGCCGAACTTGATGGGGTCTGCCATGTTATTTGCCTCTCCGTCCGTAATCGTCCTGCAGGCGAACGACGTCCCACAGTTCGGGCGTGGACACCTCGATGAGGGTCACGCGCCCTTTCGGCGCTTCAAAGCGGTGGATCGTCCCGGGCGGGATGGTGAACGCCGCGCCGGGGCCGACGGTCTTCGTCTTCTTCCCGAGCAGGAGCTTGAGCCGGCCGCGCAGGACCATCAAAGTCTCGTGCTTGCGGCGGTGCAGCTGGAGGCTCAGGCGGTGGCCCTTCTCGATGACGAGGAGCTTGCCGACGTACTTCTTCGTGCGGGCGAAGATCATCTCGTGGCCCCAGGGTTTTGGCACCCGCTCCACTACGCCGTTTATCGCGGCGCTCATAGCTGGCTGTAGCCCCCGACCGTGGAGCCGCCGGCGAGGGCCGTGCCGGGGCCGAGCACCGCGTGGGTGCCGACGCGCGCCTTCGGGCCGACGATGCAGCGTTCGAGGCGCGCGCCGTCGCCGATCGACGCGCCGTCGAGGACGACGCAGTCCGTGAGCTGGGCGCCGCGGCCGATGGCGACCCTCGAGCCGAGGCTCACCGCGCCGGAGAAGCGCGCGAAGGGGGCGACCTTGGTCCCGGGGCCGGCCGTCACGCGCGCGCCGTCGGCGTTCTTGAGCGGGCGGGCGCCGGAGCCGGGCTTGAAAGGCGTGCGGCCTTGGAGCAGGTCGAGGTGCACCTGAAGGTAGGCGTCGACGGAGCCGATGTCGATCCAGTAGCCGGGCGCCACATAGCCCGAGATGCGCGCTCCGGCCGCGAGGCGCTCGGGGAAGAGCCCGCGCTCGAGGGAGTAGGGCTTGCCCTGGGGCAGATGGGCGAACACGGACGGCTCGAAAAGATAGGCGCCGGCGTTGACCGAGTTGGTCGTCACCTCGTCCCAGGACGGCTTCTCGAGGAAGCGGCGCACCATGCCCTTGTCGTCGGTGATCACGAGGCCGTAGCGGGTCGGGTCCTTCACCCGGGTCAGGGCGATCGAGATCTCCGCTCGGCGGGAGCGGTGGAACCGCAGGAACGCCCCCAGGTCGAAGGCGTTGAGGACGTCGCCGTTGAGGGCGAGCGTCGTCCCTTTCAGGTAAGGCTCGGCGTTCTTGATCGCGCCGCCGGTGCCCAGCGGGATGCGCTCGCGCACGTAGGTGATCTTGAGGCCCAGGCGCCGGCCGTCGCCGAAGGCGCGCCGGAAGGTCTCCGCCCGATAGGAGGTGCAGAGCACGACCTCCCGGACCTCGTGACGGCTCAGGATCTGGAACTGGTACTCAAGGAAAGGGCGGTTCATGACGGGCAGAAGCGGCTTGGGCGTCTCCAAGGTGAAGGGACGCAGCCGGGTGCCCATGCCGCCGATGAGGATGACCGCTCTCACGCTCCGCTTCGCTCCGCGTGATCTTCTTTCATAAGGCGGGATTCTACAAAAATAGATTAACAAGGTGGCGGGCTTCCCGGTTTATATTTATTATGATGAGCGCTCCTTATATGGCCCAGAACATCTATGTCCCGCCGTCCCAAGGGACGAACCGCAAGACCTTGGTCTTCAGCCTGCTCGGCCTGGTCCTTTTCCTGGGAGCCGAAGCCCTGCTCCTGCGGTCCTACATCCGCACCGACACGCGGCCTCCATCCTGGGACCAGTCGATCCACATGGAGATCGCGCTCGATTACCGCGAGGCGCTGAAGGACGGCCGCCTCTCCGACGCCTGGTATCTCGCCCCGAAGCCGGGAATGCCGCCTTTCCCGCCCGCTTACCACCTCCTCCTCACCCGCGCCTACGGCTCGTCCGACCCGGCGCACGCGGCGCTCTGGGTCAACTGGTTCTACCTGGCGCTCCTGTCGGTGTCGATCTTCGGCATCGCCTGGCGCTTCCGGCCCGACGAGACCGCGTTGGCGGCGGCCGTCCTTTTCGCCGCGTCGCCCGCGGTCCAGGAGCTGCTGACGACGCAGCTCGTTGACCTGCCGATGGTGGCCCTGGCCGCCGCCGCGTACTGGGCGCTCCTCGCCTCCGACGAGTTCATGCGCTGGCTTCCCGCCCTGGTCTTCGGCGTGCTTCACGCCGCGGGCATGCTGCACAAGTGGTCCTTCTTCAGCTACATGTTCCCGGCCTACCTGCTCGCCCTGAGGGCCTTCCGGGACAAGCGCAGCGCCGTGGTCATGCTCACGGCCGCCGCCGTCTCGGCCGCGCTCATCGTCCCGTGGTACTCGGCCCACCTCGCGCTCCTTCCTTCGCGCCTCGTGCAGGCGTCCAGCGATTTCGCGATCTCGGTGTGGACTCCCGGCGCGTGGTTCGTCTATGCCAGCCAGGCGTCCAACGCCATCGGGCCGATGGTGTGGCTGCTCGGCACGATCGGCCTGCTCGCCCCGCAGCACAAGCGCAACCGCGACCAGGGCTGGGTCCTGCTCGCCTGGTTCGCGACCAGCTACGTCTTCTGGACGGTGGTCCCGAACCGCCAGCTGCGCTTCCTCCTGCCGGGCCTCGTGCCCATCGCCGTCGGCTTCATCTCGACGTGGCCCAAGCCGGTGACCTGGGGCGTGGCGGTCTTCCAGCTCGTGACCTTGCTCAACTTCTTCGGCGGCTGGGTCGGCCCGGTCACGCTGAGCCTCCCCTTCATCAGCCCCCAGTTCTTCGTGAACGGGCCGGCGGCGAAGGAGGATTGGAAGACCGAGGAGATCCTTCGCCGCATCGAGGCGGAGCGCGACCCCTCGACGCCGATCAGCAACGTGACCCTCGTCGCCAACGACCAGTATTTCAACGCGCCGACCTTCCACTGGATGCAGCGCCGGCTCGGGCTCGAGCACGCGCGCATGCGCGGCGTCAACCGGCGCCTGTCCGAGCTGTCGGAGTTCGTGCTGCTCAAGGACCCGAAGGTGGGGCCGCCTTCCGTCGTCTTGGGCCTGCCCGAGGCCGCGGCGGAGATCCGCGACCCGAGGACCTGGTTCAGCCGCGCGTACGAGGAGATCGCCCGCTGGCCGCTGCCCGACTCGAACAACGCGATCCTCTACCGCCAGCGCCGGGGCCTGAAGAAGCCTTACGACGGCAAGTTCCTCGTCTACCAGCATTACGCCGCGGGCAAGATCGTCGTCAAGGACCTCAAGGCGAACTTCGGCCCCTGGGACCCGCGGCGGTCGGTGTACACGACGATGAGCCTCAACGTCGGCCAGCTCAACATCCGCGGCCTCATCCTCAACGGGACCGACATCGACCTGGTCAACGTCGGCTTCATCCCGATCATGAAGAAGGAGCGCGAGGACGACTGGGTCGACGTCCGTCTGCTCCGCCTGGAACGCCTGCGCATCAAGTCGCTCGACGTCGGCGCCGACGAGCTGAAGGCGTTCCTCTCGGAGCGCGTGAAGGGGCTCTCCGTCGACGAGCTGTCCCTCGACAAGACCGTGCGGATCAGCGGCTCCTACAACGGCAAGCCGGTCTCCGCCGAGGCGGGGCTTCAGCTCCTCGACGCTCCGCGGCGCCTGAGGATCGACATCATGTCCGTGCGCCTGGCTGGGCTGACCGTTCCGCTCTCGATGTTCAAGGAGATCAAGGAGCTCACGATCCCGCTTTATCCGAACCCCGAGACGCCGTTCGCCATCGAGCTGCCCGGCCTCACGATCGCGGGCGGGCGCCTGACGATCCCCTAGCGAGTCAGCGGGAAGATCACGAGCTTGCCGTCGTCCCAGAGCGGCGCGCCGCGGGCGCGGAAGCGCTTCCACATCGCGCCGTCGGGCTCGGCGAACAGGCCGCGCTTCTCGGAAGCGACGAACCGCGCCCCTTTCGCGCGATGCTCCCGGAGGATGTCGTCGAGCCTGGCCGGGTCCTCGAATTCGAACTCGGAGGACCAGCCGCGGCGGTCGAGATAATACAGCAGGACCGACGACGCCTGGCAGTTGGTGAAGAAAAGGTCGTCCGGGGCGCTGACCGCGGCGGCTGCCTTGCCGGCCCCTTCGAGGTACTCGAACCCCTGACGGTACCAGTGGCTGATGCGCAGGGCCGAGTGAGCGGGGATCGCGGCGAGCAGGAGGGCCACGCCCGCGAGCGCGAGCGCCCGGTTCTTGGCCGCGGAGGCCTTCTCGCGCAAGCGCGCGACCCCGGCGCCGATCAGCCCGGCGGCCACGGGAGCAAGAGGCAGCGCCGTGTACTCGTGATAGTGCGAGTAGCCCGACATCGCGAAAAGATGGAGGATCACGCCGAAGAACCAGGAGAGCCAGAAGACGTCCCTTTTCTCCCACAAGACCTTCCGCGCGCCGACGGCCAGGAACACGACGCCGCCGTAGGTCATGACCACCTCGGGGAAGCGCGAGAAGATCTGGAACTGGATGAAGTAGGGGATGCGCGAATAGGAGAGGAGCTTGGTGTACTCGTCGGCGTGCGTCGGGACGACGTAGACGCCTTGGCGCGCGTGCAGGTACCAGGCGATCACCCCGCCCATCGAGATCAGCCCCGCGGCGTACATGCGCCAGTCGGAGAAGGTCCTGCGTCCGAGCCTGCGCCAGGTCAGGCCGGCGAGGGGGACGAGGAGGTGGGCGTAGGGGAGCTTGAGGCCGACCGCGATGAACGCGCAGAACACGGCGAGCGCCCAGGCGCCCCAAGGGCGGCCCTCATCGAGGGACCGGCTCCAGAAAAAGAGGGCGGCGATCAGGGCGAGGAGCGCCGCCGCCTCGGGCTGGACGGTGCGTCCGAAGTAGACCTCGACCGGCAGAAGGGGGAAGATCGAGGCGCCCCAGAAGGCCGCCTCCCTCCCGAGCTCCTTGTCGAAGAAGACGAAGAGCAGTAGCGCGGTGAGCAGCGACGCGGCGACGGAGATGAGCCGGCCCCACTTCTCGCCGAGGCCGCCGACCGGCCACAGCTTCCCATAGAGCCACATGTAGACGGGGAGCTCCGTCGCGGCGAGGCGGTCCTCTCCGCCGTCCCAGTCGATGCGGGGCTGCGAGATCGGCAGCGCGGCGCGCCAATAGGCGCGGGCGATCGACGCGGTGTTGACCTGGCGGTGGTAGTGGTAATCGAGGAGCGGAGCGGTCAGGCCTTTCGAGTGGACGAGGAGGGAAAGGAGCGCGACGACGGCCAGGCAGAGCCCTCGCCGTTTGAGGAGAGCCTCGATCATTCCTTGAACGCGTACATCTCGAAGGTCCCGCCCGACTTGAACAGGGTCTCGAGGGCGGTCGCGGCGACGACGAGGGGGACGAGTAAGGGGAGGAGGATGACGTGCGCGGCGGTCTGGAAGGGGTAGCGCACGGCCGTGTCGGTCCGGGCCGTCGAGTTCTTGAGGAGGGAGTAGAGGAGGTTGAAGCGGAAGCCGGCGGCGTTGAAGATGGACTGGAGCAGGCCGTAGGGGTTCTGCTCGAAGCTGTAGTGGTCGAGCTGGACGACGCGGAAGCGGTGGCGGGCGAGGATCGAGTCGAGGGATTTGATGGTGAAATGGAAATAGTGGCGGGGAGCGTCCACGTGGAACCAGTTGCCGCCGAACAGGCGGGCCTGCCAGCTCCCGTAGTTCGGGACGGCGATGAAGAGGACTCCGCCGGGCTTGAGGAGCTCGTGCGCTCGCGCGATCGCGGCGACGGGGTTCGCGAAGTGCTCCAGCGTGTGGCAGAAGATCACCGCGTTGTAGCGGTTCTTCTCATGGGGGGAGGTGAGGAAGTCCCCGGTGGCCACCTCGAGCTTGAGGACGCGGCGCGCGTGGTGGGCCGCGGTCTCGCTGAGCTCCAGGCCGTGCGCCTCGTAGCCGAGCTCGCGCATGTAGGAGAGCATCATGCCGCGCCCGCAGCCGACGTCGAGCACCGGCCCGCGGGGGACCCGGTTGTAGAGGACGGCGGCGCGGCGCTTGCGGAACCAGCGCACCATGGCCTCGAAGACCGGGTTGAAGCGGACGTTCTCCTTGCCGTAGTACTGCTCGGGGTACCACTTCCCGATCTCGTCTCCGGGGACCGGAGGCCAGGTGCGGCCGAAGCCGCAGTCCGGGCAGGTGAGGAGCTCGAACCCCTCCTCGTTCGAAGGAGAGGACTTCTCGGGGCCGTCGTAGCCGCAGGCCGGGCAGCGCGTGGGGCGCTTGTCCTGGTCGGAGAGCTCGGGCTGGAAGCGGATCGCGGAGGTCGTCACGAAGAGAAATTATATAAAATTCGACCATGCTGAACCGCCCGCTCGCCGTCCTCCTCGCGCTGGCCCTCGGGTCGACGACGGCCCGCGGCCTCCTCCCCGACGAGGAGAACACGATCAAGGTCTTCAAATCGGCGTCGTCCTCCGTCGTCTACGTCACGAACGTCGCCATCACGCAAAGCCCCTACATGGACGAGCAGGCGATCCCGCAGGGGACGGGCTCGGGGTTCGTGTGGGACCGCCAGGGGCACATCGTCACCAATTTCCACGTCGTGCAGGGGGGCAACGCCTTCCTCGTCACGCTCGGCGACCAGACCCAGCTCGAAGCCCGGCTCATCGGCTCGGACCCGACGAAGGACATCGCGGTGCTGCGGGTCGACAAGAGCCATGACAAGCTCGTGCCCGTGCGCGTGGCCAAGTTCGAGGCGCTGCAGGTCGGGCAGAAGACGATCGCCATCGGCAACCCGTTCGGCCTCGACCATACTTTGACGACCGGGGTGATCTCGGCCCTCGGCCGAGAGGTCCAGGGGATCAGCGGCATCACGATCCGGGACATGATCCAGACCGACGCGGCGATCAACCCCGGTAACTCCGGCGGCCCGCTCCTCGACTCGGACGGGAACCTGATCGGCATGAACACGATGATCTTCACCCGCTCCGGCGGCAGCGCGGGGATCGGCTTCGCGGTCCCCGTGTCGTTCATCGCGCGCATCGTCCCGGAGCTGATCAAGTACGGCAAGGTGGTGCGGCCGGGCATGGGCATCACCATCCTGAGCACCGGCCAGAAGTACTACCTCATCGGGGACCGCCCCGGCGTCGTCGTCAACGAGGTCTCGCCCCGGGGCCCGGCCGCGAAGGCGGGCCTGCGCGGGCTGCGGCGCCTGCCGGGGGGCCGCGTGGCCGCCGGAGACGTCATCGTCGGGGTCGAGTCCTTCCCCGTGAGGGACTTCGACGACCTCTACAACGCGTTCGACCGCTTCAAGCCCGGCGACACGGTGAGCGTCAAGATCGAGCGCGCCGGCAAGGCGCTGTCGCTGCCGGTGACCCTCGTCAACATCGAGTAGGTCCGGCTACAGGCCGCGGTTGCGCAGGGTGATCGCGACGCCGAGCCCGGCGACGACCGCGAGCCAGGAGACGAGCAGCGCGATGCTCGCCTTCCCCCAGGCCTTCATCCCCGGGCCCGCCTCCCACCGCCCGGCCACGCGGCCGGAACGGAACGCCACGGCCAGGATCCAGGCGAGGACGACCAGGCACAGGACGAAGGTGACGAAGAAGAGGGTGGTGCTCCCCCAATCGATGTTCAGGCGGTGGTCGGCGATCGCGTAGCCGAACCGGGCGAGATAGCGGACCCGCAGCGCCTCGCGCGCGGCCGCCATCTCCAGCACGGTGGCGAACATCGCCCCGGCGGCCGGCCAGGCGTAGAGATGATGGCCCGTCTCGCGGTCCTGCGCGTGGTACAGGAACGCGAGCAGCCCCAGCCCCAGCACCACGCCCAGCACGAACAGCGGGTGGGCGTGGAAGCGAAGGTCCCGGGGCAGCACGATCAGCCACAGCAGGCCGGTGAGGATCTCGATCGTCGTGGCGTGGAACGCCATCTTGGCGCCGAGGCGCCCCGCCCAATCGAGGTAGGCGGCGTCCGCGTCCGCGCGCGCGCGGAAGTACCAGGAGTACAGCATCAGGAACACCCCGGTGACCGCGAAGGCGGGGACGACGAAGTGAAGGAAGCGCGGCAGGGAGAAGTCGTGGAGGACCGTCCCCGCGGTCGAGGCGGCGCCGTGGCTGGTGTACCAGCCGAGCCACTTCTCCGGCTGGAGCAGCTGGAAGCCGAGCACGTGCATGATGAAGCCCGCCGTGAGGAACATCGCGAACGCGAACCCGGCGAAGGCGGAACCAGCGTCGCCCTGCCGGTCCCGGGCGAGGTACAGCGACGCGTAGCCGGCCATCAGGATGAAGATGAAGCCGATCGCCCAGGCGGCCGACAGATTGCTCGAGGCGTACCAGAAGGGGTCGTAGATGACCTGGACGAAGAGCAGGGGCGCGACGCCCAGGAGGATCGCCCCGGAGACGCTCGCCGTCGCGGCCTGGCCCATCCCTCCCGCCAGGCGGGTCCAGCGCTCCCCGCCCTTGAGGCGGCCGATGACGGTCAGGCAGGTCGCACCCAGGGAGAGGTTCACGAACAGGATGTGCAGCGCGAAGGTGAGGACCATCAGGACCTGGAAGACGACCGGGTAGAAAGGCACGCCCATCGGGTCGTTCAGGAGCTGGAGCATCGCGGGGGTATCCATGGGTGTTCTCCTGCTATTTCGAGATCGAGATCAGGTACGCGGCGAGGGCCTTCTTCTCCGTCTCCGTGCCCACGAACGGCGGCATGAAGGGATAAGAGCCGAGTCCGTCGATGAAAGCCGCCATGGACTCGGCGTCCGTGAAGCCGAGGGCGGCCACCCGTTGGGGCAGCGGCCGCAGGCCTTTCGGGGAGAGCGTGTGGCAGGCGCTGCACTCGATCAGCGCCACCATCCGTCCGGCCTCGAGGCGGTTGGCGTCGGTCACCTCGCGCAGGCCGTCGGGGACGAACGGGGCGAAGCGCAGGATGCCCTTATCGTTCATGGCGGCCGTCTCCGAGGAGACTCCTTTGGCCGGGAGCTCCCCGCCGATGATCTGGTTCGAGTACATGAACTGCGGCATCAGGTAGGGCTTGCGGATCAGCTCCCGGGCGCGCTCGAAGGAGAAGATCGAGACGAAGAGCACCGCGATGGCCAGCAGAGCCGGCGTGAAGCCGACCGACATGGGCCGGAACCGGAGGAACGCGAAGTAGCCCGCCATCAGGCCGATGGGCATCCACATGCCCTTCTGCAGCCCCGGCGTCAGGAGGACGTCGAAGGTGGCGCGCGCGGCCTCGGGCAGAGACGCCCGGTACCAGAAGAAGCACGCCGTCCCCAGCACCAGCCCGGCCAGCCCCCACGCGGACGCGATCCTCACGACGTCGGCGCGCGTCCTCTCGTCCGCCGAGCGGCTGGCCACGGCCACGGCGTAGGAGGCCGCGATCGCGAACATCCCCGTCGTGCGCAGGAAGAGCTGGGGCCAGTAGGTCTGGTTGAAGAAGCCGTCGAAGAATCCCCCGGTGACGAGCCAGCGCCCCGGGGTGAGCATGAAGGTCAGTATGCCGACGATGACGACCATCGTCGTCCACGAGCCCAGCGCGAAGATCCAGCCGATGTTGAGGTGCGTCTTCCGGTCGACCTTGTCGAAGGTGTAGTAGTAGGTGAAGATGCCGGCGACCTCGATGAGGAAGAAGCACCACTCGGTCGCCCAGCCCCAGACGTAGTTGTGGATCAGCCCGGACAAGGCGCGCGGGGCGGCGGCCGAGGCCGAGAACCAGATGCCGACCCCGGTGATCGATCCGAAAACGTAGGCGAATATGAGCAGCATGCGCGAGTACTTGCGCACGAACTCCAGCAGGTCGGGGCGCTCCTCGCGGTAGGCCTTGCTCTCGAGGTAGAGGTTGAGCCACATCGCGCTCACCGACAGGTGCGACGGGAGGATGTGGAACGTCGCGATCAGCGCGAGCACGCCGCCCGCGGTCAGCCCCGGAACTTCCCAGACTGGATACATGAAGACCCCCGTTGAGCTCTGAAGGAAAGGCTCAACGGGGGTCCTGCAACGATAATTCCGGAGTCCTACTTGACCGAAGGCAAGGCGGCGATCTCCGCGTACAGGTGTACCGCCGAGGCGATCGCCTTCTGGAACATCCCCAGGTGCAGGCTCTCGTTCTCGGAGTGAGGGTTCGAGAGCGGGTCCTCGACGCCGATCAGCAGCGCGGGAGCGCCCTTCAGGGCTTTCGCGAAGGGACCCACGAACGGGATCGAGCCGCCGCAGCCCATGTCCACGGCCGGACGCCCGTAGCCCTTCTTGAGCGCCGTGCGCGCCGCGGTGAAGGCGGGCGCGTCGGTGTCCGTCGTCCACGACGGGCTCGCCGTCTCGCCGGAGAACTCCACCTTGACGCCCCACGGCGCGTTCTTGACCAGGTGCTTCTTGAGGTCGGCGAGCGTCTTCTTCGGGTTCATGCCGGGGACCACGCGTATTCCCATGTGGGCCCACACCGAGTCGTTGATGATGTTGGCGCAATCCTTCTTGGACGAAGCCTGTATCGCGTTCACGGAGAACGACGGGAGGTACCAGTTGGAGCGCAGTATGTCCTTGGGGCTCACCATCAGCTTGGTGCCCTTGAACAGGCCGCTCTGCTCGCGGAAGGTCTTCTCGGAGAGCTTGAGGGACTTGAGGCTCGCCTCGGAAGCCTTGGCAGGCTTCATGACGTCTTTATAAATGCCCGGGATGGTCATGCGTCCCTTGGCGTCCACGACGGAGGCGATCATCTTCGACAGCGCCAGGACCGGGTCCACGACGGGGCCTCCCCACATGCCGGAGTGGAGTGGGTGGTCCATCGAGCGCACGGTCACGTCGAGCGCGACGATGCCTCGCAGGGCGACGGTGATCGACGGGGTCTCGTGGTCGAAGTTGCCGGTGTCGGTCAGCACGATCACGTCGGCCATCACCTTCTCCGCGTACTTCTCGAGGAACGGCTCCAGGTTGTCCGAGCCGCACTCCTCCTCGCCCTCGATGATCAATTTCACGTTGACCGGCAGCGAGCCGTGCGTCTTGAGCCAGGAGGCGATGGCGCTCGTGTGGGCGACCGCGCCGGCCTTGTCGTCGGCGCAGCCGCGCCCGAACAGGCGGCCGTCGCGCTCGGTGGGCTCGAAGGGCGGGGACTTCCACAGCTCCTCGCGGCCCGCGGGCTGGACGTCGTGGTGGGCGTACAGCAGGAGGGTCGGCTTGCCCGGGGCGTGCAGCCAGTCGGCGTACACGTACGGATGGGCGCCGGGCAGCTTCAGGATCTCCACGTTCTCGAGGCCGCGCGCCTTGCACAGAGCGGCGACGGCTTCGGCGGAGCGCTCGACCTCCTTGGGATCGAACCCGGGGAAGGAGACGCTCGGTATGCGGGCCAGCAGCTTCAAGTCCTCGAGGAACTCGGAGTTGTGGTCGTCGGCGTACAGCGCGGCAACGGCGGATTGGGAGGAAAGGTCGCTCATGATTCCGATGATACAAATACGGCGCCCGCGATGGTATGCCAGAAGGTGTCAGGCCTGACACCGTCATACGGGCAAAGTTGATAGAATCGGACGAGATGCCGATCCTGCCGCGCTATATCCTGCGCCAGTTCCTGCCGGTCTTCGGTGCCAGCGTCGCGCTGTTCCTGGGCGTGCTGATGATGAACCAGTTCCTGCGCCTGTTCTCCCTGGCGATGATGAAGGGCATCCCGGTCTGGTGGATCCTCAGCTGCTTCGCCCGGCTCCTGCCGTCCTTCGCGGCGTTGGCCGTGCCGATGTCCTTCCTCGTCGCGGCGATGGTGGTCCTCGGCCAGCTCGCCGACAGCGGGGAGATCATGGCCCTGCGCGCCAGCGGCTTCTCCTACCGGGAGATCACCCGCCCCCTGCTCTGGACCTCGATCCTCCTGTCGGCGCTCCTGCTGCTGGTCAATCACAAGCTCGGTCCGGACGGCTTCCACTCCTTCAAGAAACGCACGACCGAGGCCGCTCAGAAGGTGGCTCGCGTCGAGCTGCGCTCGCGCTCCTTCACCGAGCTCGGCCCGTGGCGGCTGTACGCGCGCGGCTCGGACGCGAAGACGGGCCTGCTCGAGGGCGTCTATCTCGTCAAGCCCGGCCAGGGGTCGGGCATGCGCATCAACGCCGAGAAAGGGAAGCTGACCTCGGACCCGGGACGCGGGATCACGCTCGAGCTGCTCGACGGCCAGCTCCAGCTCCCGAGCCGCGAGCCCGAACGCTTCACCTCCGGCCGCTTCGAGCGCTACAGCGTCTTCGTCCCGCTGACCGCCGCGGCCGCGCCGCGCGAGATGGACATGCAGGAGATGAGCACCTCGCGGCTGCGCGCGAAGGCGGCCGAGGCGGGGACGGCCGCGGACCGCCGTCTCGAGTACCGCGTCGAGGCGGCCGTGCGCACGGTCGGGGCGCTCTCGCCGTTCGTGTTCTTCTGGGTCGGCGTGCCTCTCGGCATGGCCAAGCGCAAGACCCGCGGCGCCGACCTCGCCGCGAGCCTCGGCGTCATGTTCGTGTTCTACGGGCTCCTCGTCGTGGGGATCAGCCTGGGCCGCCGGCACGAGGCCCTCGCCTCCGTGGCCCCCTGGCTGTGCGACGCCGCGGGCCTTCTCGCGGGGATCGTCCTGACCCGCAAGGCGGCCGCGCAGTGACGATCTACACGCGCTACATGGTCGGGCGCTTCGTGAGGCCCTTCGCCTTCGGCCTCGGCCTGTTCGCGGTCCTCATCTTCCTCGGCGACACCTTCGACAAGATGAACCCGATCATGCGCTCGCACGCGCCGCTGCTGACCATCCTCGAGTGCCTCTGGCTCGAGGTGCCCTACTGGGCCGGGCGCGTGATCCCGATGGCGACCTTGCTGGCGACGCTCGTGGCCATCGGCGGCTTCGTGCAGAGCGGCGAATGGCTCGCGTCGCAGTCGTGCGGCATCGAAACGAAGCGCTTCTGGCTGCCGGTGCTCGGGTGCTCGCTCGCGGTGTCCGTCCTCGCCTTCGCCGCGCAGGAGACGATCATGCCCGCGGCCTGGGCCCGCTCCCGCCGGCTGTGGCGCGAGAAGGTCCACCCCGAGTGGGAGTGGACCAAGTACCAGAACGTGGCCCTGCTCGGCGGAGAGGACCAGTTCGTCCAGGCCTGGCTGTTCCTCCCGAAGGAAGGCAAGCTCGAGCGGCCGACCCACGAGACGATGGGCGCCCACGGCGTGGACCGTCAGCTCGACGCGAAATACGCGTTCTGGGACCCGGCGCGCGCGCGCTGGGTGTTCCACGACGGCGTCGAGCGCGTGTTCGGCCCGACCGGGGTCGTCGAGACGCCTTTCGAGACGAAGGTCTCCGACCTGACCGCCCCGCCGCTGAGCCTCGTGCCGCGCGCGACGAGCCCCGACGAACTGACCATGCGCGAGGCCCTCGCCTACGCCCGCCGAGTCGGCCGCTTCGGCGGCTCGCCGCGCGAATACGAGGTCGCGGCGATGGCGAAGGTCGCCTATCCGTTCACCAACCTGATCATCTGCGCCCTCGGCATCCCGATCGCCCTGCGCCTGCGCAAATCCTCGCGCGTCGTCAGCTTCGTCGCCGCGCTGGGGCTCTCCTTCGTCTTCCTGTGGATGATGGAGATCGGCCGCACCCTCGGCGTCAGCGGCCGGCTGCCGCCGCTGGCCGCGGCGTGGCTGGCGAACGCCGGCTTCGGCGCCCTGGCCCTTTTCCTGATCCGGCGCTGGGACCTATAGCGCCTACGGCTTCGTGGCCGGCGCCGACTGCTTGATCTCCTCGGCCTTGAGGTCCTCTTGCGCCTTCTCGGCGGCCTTTCGGATCGTCTCGGTCGAAGCGGGCTGGTCGTCCGCCGGCGGGGCGGCCTTCCACTCGCGCTTCGGGGACGCCGGCTCCTCGTCGGACCCGCCGAACAGGAAGCTGAGCTGGACGCCGAGGGCCAGCTCGCGCGGGATCTTCGTCTCCTTGCCCTGGCTCTCGGTGACCACGCGTTTGCTGCTGACCGCGGCCGAAGCGTCGAGCATGACGTGCAGGAAATTAAGGCCGGCGCCGAGGGTGAGGACGTTGCCCGCCGAGGTCTCCGCGGTGTTTCGCATGAGCCCGATCCTCAGGGGGATGTTGATCCATGACCGGTTGAAGACGTTGAACTCGTTGCCGATGCCGAGCTGACGGCTGGCCGCGTTGTCGACGGGGGTGAGGTTCCGCGTCAGGTCGAGGTCCGTCGTGATGTTCCACCAGTTGAAGGGGGAGATCGACGCGCCCATGCGGATCTGCGGGTTCACCGCGAACTTCCCGGACAGGCCTGCGGCCCCGGCGGAAGCGGGCCGGCTGAACTTGGGGTTGTTGAGGTTGCGGCCGACGAGGCCCACGCGGGGCTTGAGGGCCACCCCGTCGAAGGCGCGGTCTAGGTCCCACAGCGCGCCGAGGTCCACGCCGAAGTTCGAGCTCTTGGTCGCGCCGTCCTTGAGCTTGTCGATGATGTTCCCCTGGTCGTTGTTGTTGCGCAGGACGAAGTAGTCCGCGTAGCCGACCTGCGCGTTCATCAGCTTCAGCGCACCGCCGAGATAGAGCCCCGGAGCGAAGGGCAGCTCGCGGCCGTAGGCGGCCCCGAGCTCGACGATGTTGGCGCCTTTGACGATCAGCTTCGAGTTGTTCGCGGCGTTAGTGATGTTCGTGGGGGTGGTGTTGACCCGATCCACGTACGGCACCGCTCCGATGTGGGAGAAGCCGTTGAGGAACAAGCCGAGCCGCCCGATCTTCGAGTCCACCCCGAAGCCGCCGTCCACGCGCAGGCCGCTGCCGGGCTGGTCGAGCTTGTTGAGGGCGTTGTTGATGTCGCCCTGGCTCGGGCTCGCGCTGTCCTTGAGGTTCTGGAGGTTCTTGGCGCCTTCGATCACCGAGCCCGTGAGCGCGGCGTGCACGCCGAGGGGTATCTGCACCCCGTAGGCGTTGGAGGTCGGACGGCCGAGCGCCGCAGGGTTCCAGTAGGCGGCGAGCGGGCCTTGCGCGGCGGCGACCCCCGTGCCGCCCATGCCGATGGAGCGCGCGCCCAGGGCGTGCCATTCGAGGGCGAGGACGGGGGAGGCGGCGGACAGCAGGGCGACGAGGACGAAAAGGGATTTCTTCATGGCCGCAGTATGACAAATCCCGGGCGCCTGAAAAAGGGCCGGGCGGCCCTTTCGGGCCGCCCGGTTTTTTCTCCTGGTGAGGAGAGCTTGTTTAGCGCGACTCGAGGCTGCGGAACCAGCTCTGGATCGCGTCCACGTGCTGCTGGACCTCGTCCTGCGGGCCTTCGATGACGAGCAGGTAGTCGGTGCTGAGCCAGCCGCCGTAGGACTTGAGCTCGTACTTCACGCCGGCCTCGTCGAGGTAGCGGCGCAGCTGGTTGACGACGCGGCCGCGGTACAGCGCGCCGACCGTGAAGGTCATCTTGGCCTTCACCGTCGGAGACTGGCCTTCGGCGGCCAGCAGGCCGGTGTTCATCGCGGCGCCGCCGAGGTTCTCGACGCCGGTCAGCTTCACGGAGGCCAGGGGGCCCGACAGCCGCGACAGGAAGCTCGCGACGCCGGTGGCGCGGGACTGCGGGAGGTCGATGCCGTGGGCCTTGGCCGCCGCGCGGATCTCCGCCTCATGCAGGATCGTGCCGTCCTTGCCCGTCGCGTTGACGAGCACCTGGGCCATCGCGTCCGGGATGCGGGAGGCCTTGGCGAACATCGTCGGCATGACGAGGGACTCGGCCATCGCCGCGCCCTCCGCTTCGCCGAGCTTGGCGATCAGCGCCTTGCGCAGCTTCCACGCGAAGCCGCCCCACGCCTGGCCCTGGTCGTGCACCTCGTCGTACTCGTTGTACTGGTAGGTGTTCTCGCCGTGGCGGATGTAATCCACGCCGCCGCGGGACTGCTTGAGGAAGTGCTCGCCGATGATCGGGTTGTTCAGGCGGAACATCGAGAGGATGTCGCCCCAGCCCTCGGACAGGCCGCCGTTGACGATGCCGCCGGTGAAGTCGTCCCAGTAGTGGCCGTTCTCGTGCTCGGCGACGGTGTCGTACGCGGAGTTCACGCAGTTCTTGCTCGACCGGAAGAAGTTGAGGGTCGGGCGGCCGGGCGTGTAGTAGGCGTTGCACTCGTCGTTGATGTTCGTGCGGACCGGGAGCTGCGTCTTGTCCATGCGCTCGTTGCTGAGGCCGCGCTCGCGGAGGAAGTTCAGGGAGAGGTTCACCTTGTGGAACGCGTTGACCTGGGCCAAGGTGTTCTCGTCGGTGACGCCGGCCTGGGGGTTGAAGACGACCTTGTTGTCGCCGGGCTTGACCGCGACCTTGACCGACAGGGTCGCGCCCTGCTGGTTCTCGACCCGGACCCACGGTCCGGACAGCGTCGCCGTGAGCTCCAGGCCCTCGGGGCCGACGGTCAGGTCGGCGGGGAGCTTGCCGTCCTTGTCGGTGACGTAGGATTTGCCGCCGATCTTGACCTCGAGGAACGGGAGCGGGACCTCGGAGACCTCGGAGGTCGCCAGGATCGGGCCCCGGTCGACGGCCTTGCCGCTGACCGTGCCCGTCACGCCGCCCGCGGCCGGCTCGGAGGCGCTCTCGAGGCCGGTGCGGTTGTCCCACGCGAACACGAGGCCGCTGACGACGTCCACGGCGACCATGAA
>Ga0255338_1002877_pt1 | contig 22801 bp, 23 predicted proteins | sample MeOH1_35cm_T4_19_FD_203715 | JGI IMG/M metagenome (GOLD analysis project Ga0255338, IMG submission 203715) | Sandy soil microbial communities from University of British Columbia, Vancouver, Canada - MeOH1_35cm_T4_195 | ecosystem: Engineered > Artificial ecosystem > Sand microcosm > Unclassified ...
TGATGTCGCCGTCGTTGAGGTCGATCATGCGGCCGTGGATGTCCTCGAGGGTGTTGTACACGGTCTTCTTGCCGTGGACGCGGACGGCGAGGACCATGCCTTCCTTGGCCTGGATCTCGTCGGAGAGCAGGACCTCCCGGGGGATGCGGGCGTTGCGCGTCGTGGACGCGATCTTGTCGAGCGTTACCTTCACAGTGCCACCTTCTCCGCGCGAGCGCGGGCCGCCAACGTCATGGGAAGCGCGTGGAGCTTCGAGAAGCCCGCGGCCTCGTCGCCGGTCCACAGCTTGGTCGTCTCGCCGTACGTCGCGGCGCCGGCGATCATCGAATAAGGAGATTTGACGCCGGTGACGTCGAAGCGCCCCGCGCGCAATCGCAGGCGCGCCTCGCCGGTGACCGTCTCCTGGCTCGACTTGATCATGGCCTCGATGTCGCGCATGACGGGATCGAAGTAGAGGCCTTCATGGAGCATCTGGCCGTAGAACTCCCCGGCCTGGTTCTTCCAGAAGCTCTGCCAGCGAGTCAAAACCAATTTCTCGAGCTCGTTGTGGGCCGCGATGAGCATCAAAGGCGCGGGGGCTTCGAAACCGATGCGTCCCTTGATGCCGAGGATCGTGTCGCCCATATGCACTCCCCGCCCGACGGCGTACCTCCGGCCAAGGGCGTGCAAGGCCCCCACAAGGTTCACCCCTTCCGTTGCCGTTCCGTTCAAAGACGTTGGTATGCCCTTCGTGAAGCCGACGACGATATCCGTCTGTTCCGTCGGCGGCTCGGCCGACATCGAAGGAAAGGCCGAATCGGGGATCTCCGTCCACGGGTCATGCGTGGCGCCCCCGCCGACGGTCGTTCCCCAGAGGCCGGCGTTCACCGAGTACGCCGTCGTCTTCGCCGGCACCGAGAACCCTTCCTTCTCGAGATAATCCGTCTCCTGCTGACGGGAAAGACCGAGGTCGCGGATCGGCGTGTGCACCTTCACACCGGGAAGCAGGACCTGAAAGACCGCGTCGAACCGCACCTGGTCGTTGCCCGCGCCGGTGGAGCCGTGGCAGACGCCGTCGGCCTTCGTTTCCTTGGCGACGCGGGCGATCATCTCGGCCTGCAGCACGCGCTCGGCCGCCACGGAGAGCGGGTACACCCGGCCGCGCAGGATGTTGCCCTGGATCAGCGGCACGGCGAAGCGCGAGAACACCTCGGCGCGCCCGTCGAGCGCGTAGTGCTTCAAGGCGCCGAGCGCCTTCGAGCGCTCCGCGATGGCGGCGAGTTCCTCGGAGGAGAACCCGCCGGTGTCCACGGTGGCGGTGATCACGTCGGCGCCGAGCTCCTTCTTGAGCCACAGGACGCAGAAGGTGGTGTCCAGGCCGCCGCTGAACGCGAGAACGACGAGAGGCTTCTTCATATCAGTTGGTCATCCTTGATTCGATGAATTCGATCAGCCGCTTCTGCGCCGCGGCGGAATCTCCGGCCACGAAAACGGTGTCGTCGCCGGCCAAAGTGCCGACCAGGCCGGGCTGGGCCAGGCCGTCGAGCACGAGGCCGACGCGCGGGGCGGTGCCCGTGTCGCAGCGGATCACGGTCAGGTTCGGGCCGGCGGGGGTGACGCTGCGCACGAAGGTGCGAAGCGGCATCTCGGCGTCGTGCGCGGCCTCGCCGGTCGCGGGGCGGTAGACGCCCGCGGCTTTCACCAGCCCCAGCTCGGCGATGTCGCGCGAGATGGAGACCTGGGTCGCGGCGATGCCGCGCTTCTTGAGGCAGCGCACGAGGTCGTTCTGCGTCGCGACCGGCTCCTGCGTGATCGCCTCGAGGATCGCGGTCTGGCGGGCGGCCTTGCCTTCGGCGCGGTCTGTATATTTATTCATAGCGATGTATAATTATACATATCCCCGCGCGGGCGTCAAGCGGAATCTTTCCCGCGGGCTTGCGCCGCCCGCGGCGGCGGATTACACTGCAGGCATGATGAAACCCCTCCTCGTCCTCGCCCTGCTGGCCGTCGCTTCCGCGGGCGGCGCCGCCGACGCCCCGCCCGTGAAGAAGCGCTGGACGAAGACGACCGGCTCGCCGTCGGCCCAGCCCGGCGCGCGCGTCGAGAGCAAGAAGCCCGGCTTCGCTCCCGCCGGCGACGGCCTGACCCAGTCCGGGGGCGGGGTCATCACGGGCGGAGGCGAGGCCGTGATCGGCGCCGGGATCTCCAAGGGCGCCGCCGACAAGCAGGCCAAGGCGAACCCGGGCGCCGGGTCGTCGAGCGGCGGCGGGGGAGGAGCCGCGAGCGGCGCGCCGGCGGCGGCGCCGCCGTCGAAATCCTTCGAGAAGGCGAAGGTGGCGGTCTCCGTCTCTCCGAACGGCCCGTGGGCCGTGAACGGCGAGGTGTGCAACACCGGCAAGGTGTATTCCCGGACCACCGGCCTCGACCGCAGCAAGCCGCCGAAAGGCTGCGCCTCGCCGTTCGCGAGCAAGGACTGCCTCGACGTCGCGAAGCACCGGGTGTTCCTGGCCAACGAGTGGCTCGACCCCTTCACGATCCAGACCGTCGTCAACGGCCCGGACTATCCCGCGGGGAAATACGGGATGTATCTCAGCGACTCGAAGAACGCCGTCAAGCAGGTCGGCTACGCGACGCTGAAGACCTGCGCCCCGCCGCCTCCGCCGGCCCGTCCGGCCCCTCCGCCCGCCCCGGCCGGCTGCCGCTGGGAGACGCATGAGCCGGTCATCGGGCCTTGCGGCGGCCCCGGCTGCAGCGGCACCGTCCCGTGCACGACGGCCAACCAGGGCGCCCAGGGCATGGGCGGCGGCGGCACCTGGACCTGCGTCTGCCATTGAAGGTCCCCGCGGCCATGAAGGCAATTTGGCTCGTCGTTTTCGCCTGCGTCTCGGCGCATGCCGAGGATCTCGAGGGAGCGCGCGACAACTTCGACACCATCGTGCGGACCTACGCCCTCCAGCGCTCGGACGAAGGCGGCGACTGGGCGCTCAAGCAGCGCGGCACGGGCAAGGCGCTTAAGCTGCGTTATTCGAAGATCGAGCGGGAGACGGTCCATCCGATCGGCGGCGGCCGTTGGCGGGGCATCGCCGACTTCACCGATCCGGCCGGCAGGAAAAAATATTTCGCCGACGTCATCGTCTCGACCGGAGGCGATCTCTGGGATGTGAAAACCTGGAAGTGGAAGGACGCCAAAGAGGCCTCGGACCTTCGCGCCGCCGCGATCGCATCCGCCAAGAAGCGCGCCGCGCGCAAGCCCGGGCCGAAAGGGATCCTTCCGGACCTGATCCTCGCCGACGCGTCCGGCCGCGAGGTTTACCTTCCGGATTGCGCCGCCGAAAAATGCCTGACCGTCTACGTCACGCCCTGGTGCCCCTATTGCCGCGCGGCCTCGGGGGCGATCAAAGCTCTGCGCGACCACCTGAAGGACGATGGCGTGCCCGTGCGGGTGATCGTCGGCAAGGACGACGAGGAGAAAGTCCGGTCCTATGCCGCCGAGTTCGGCCCGGACACCCTGCTCGACCCCGATGCGAAGATGACCGCCCGCGGCGTCCCGCACTTTTACGTCTCGTCCGACGGAGGCGCGGTCATCGCCGAGCAGTCGGGAGCCAGCCCCGACGAGCCGTCCGCCGTTACCGCGGCGTCTCTCGGGTTTTAGCGGACTCAGCGCGGCGGACGGGGGACCAGCGGGTCGTACCAGAGGCCCGCGCGGCGGGCGAGCGCGATGACGGCGAAGCTGGCCTCGGTGACGACCTTCTCCCAGGAGGCCTCGCCGCGGGCGATCTTGTCGAGGTCGTCCTCGAGCCGCGCGGTGTAATCCATGTCGATGAAGTTCCCGGTGTAGTTGCGCACGAGGAAGTCGCTGGCGGACAGGCCGAGCGGAGTCGCGTGCAGCTTGCGCTTCTCTTCCTTGACATAGCCGCGCTCCAGGATCACGCGCATGATGGCGGCGTAGGTGGACGGCCGGCCGATGCCCTCGGCCTCGAGCTTCTTGATCAAGGACGCCTGCGTGTAGCGCGGCGGGGGCTTGGTCGAGCGCTTGAGGGCGGCGATGTCGAGCAGGGTCAGCGGGTCGCCGGGGTTCAGCATCGGCAGCTCCCCGTCGCCCTCGTCGTCCTCCTCGGCCTCCGCGCCGTCCTTCTTGCCCTTCTTCCTGGACTCCTCGGTGGCGTCTTCTCCGGCCAGCTTGCGCCAGCCGTCGAAGAGCAATACCTTGCCCTTGGCCTGGAACACGCCCATGGGGACCATCTCGCCCTTCTCGGTCTTCCAGGAGCCCGGCGCGCAGGCGACGTCGATGGTCGTGATCTGATCGCGGCCCGGGGCCATCTGGCAGGCGACGAAGCGCTGCCAGATCAGGCGGTAGAGCCTGCCCGCGTCGCCGCCGATCCCGTCCGGGCCGGTCTCGGCGTGCGTGGGGCGTATGGCCTCGTGGGCCTCCTGGGCGTTGGCGGCCTTGGTCGCGTGGATGATGGGCGACTTCGGCAGGTACTCCGGAGGGAAATCCTTCTTGATGACCGCGCGCGCCTCGGCGAGGCCCTCGGGGGACAGGGCGGTCGAGTCGGTGCGGTGATAGGTGATCTTCCCGTCCTCGAACAGGGCCTGCAGGTGCTTCATCGTCGCGTCGGGGTTGAAGCCCAGGCGCACGGAGGCCGCCTGCTGGACGGTCGCCGTCGTGAACGGCGGCGGCGGGTTGCGCGCGGAGTCGCGCCGGTCGCAGGACAGCACGCGCCAGGGCACGGTCTTCGCCCACGCCGTGGTCTTCTCGGCGAGGGCGGGGTCGCGCAGGCGCTGTCCGAGGGGGTGGTCCTTCCAGGCGATCAGCTTCGCGGCGAAAGGGGGCGGGGCGCCGTCCTTCTCGAGCCTCGCCGACAGCACGAAGTAGTCGACGGTCTTGTGCTTGCCGATCTCCTTCTCGCGGTCGGCGACGAGGCGCAGGGCCACGGACTGGACCCGCCCGGCGCTGCGCGCGTCCTTGGAGACCTTGCGCAAGGTCGGGCTCACCACCCAGCCGACGACGCGGTCGAGCACCCGGCGGGCCTGCTGGGCGTCGACGAGGTGCTGGTCGATCGGGCGGGGCTTGGCCATCGCCTTCTGCACCTCGGCCTTGGTCACGGCGTGGAAGACGACGCGGCTGTACTTGCGCTCGCCGAGGAGCTGGCTGACGTGCCAGGCGATCGCCTCGCCCTCGCGGTCGGGGTCGGTGGCGAGGATGACCTCCTCGGCCTTCCTGGCGAGCTCCTCGAGCTCCTTGACGTGGCGCGCGGAGCGCTCGATGGTCGCGTAGACCGGCTTGATCTTCCCGTCGGCGAACTCGACCGACAGGCCTCCGGCCGCGGGCAGGTCCCGGACGTGGCCGAAGGACGCGGCGACGCGGTAGTCCGCGCCGAGGAAGTCCTTGATCTTGCGGACCTTGTTCGGCGACTCGACGATGACGAGCTTCATGCGCCGGGGCCCCGGGGCGTCAGGCCTTGGAGAGCCGGTCCAGCACCGCGCGGCTGTCCTGGAGCCGCTTGCTCAGGATGTGCGCGATCGGGCGCAGGACCCGGAAGACCTCGCGGTTGCTGATGGAGTAGTGTACCGTGACCTTCTCATGGCGGGAGGTGACCAGCCCGGCCTGGCGGAGGATCGCGAGGTGCTTGGAGATGGCCGACTGCTCGACGCCGAGGGCGGAGACGATCTGCCCCACGGAGGACTCGCCGAGGCGCAGGAACTCGATGATCTCCAGGCGGACCGGATGGGCGAGGGAGCGGAGGAAATCGGCTTTGAGCTTGAACACGAGTTTGTCGGTGAGGTTCTTCGGGGCCATGGGACGATGATACGCCATCCGCGGCCCCGCTTCAACCCCTCGACGCGCCGTCAAATATATGCTAATATGTTCATATATCCATATGAGAACTAAAGTAATTAAGAAGGCGAAGAAGGCGCACCGGCGCGCCGTGAAGCTCTTGGGCCTCTGCCTGGCGGTCGCGCTGGTCGGCGCCGGCGGCCTCCTGATCGTGTCGCGGCTGCGCGACGCGGCGCCGGAGCTGCAGCGGCCCGACCTGCTCATCGCGATGGGCATCTGCGTCGCCGTCTGGCTCGGCGGAGCCTCCTCCGAAGACGCCGCCCCGGAAGCCTAGGTCCCCCGCCGATGTTCCGCTACAAGCTCGACGAGGTGCCCGACCGCGGCGTCATCTTCCACTGGCTGCTGCTCGGCTTCAACGCCGGCTGCATCAACACCGGAGGCTTCCTGGCCACGGGGCGCTTCGTCACGCACGTGACCGGCTTCGCCACGCTCTTCGGCGTGGACTTCCAGTCGGTCGGGCTGGTGGCGTCGCTGCAGATCCTGTCCGTGCCGGTGTTCTTCCTGCTCGGCGCGATGATCGCCGGCCTGCTGACCGACCGCCCGATCCATCTCAAGAGCGAGCCCCATTACGACTACGTGATGGCGCTGTGCGCGGCGTGCCTGCTCGTGGCCGCCGTGGCCGGGGGCTTCGACTATTTCGGCTCCTTCGGCGAGAGCTTCCACCTCAAGCACACCTACCTCCTGCTGGCGCTGCTCTGCCTGGCCAGCGGCCTGCAGAACGGGGCCATCACCTCGTCGTCGGGCAGCTCGGTGCGGACGACCCACCTGACGGGGCTGACCACCGACCTGGGGCTCGGCTTCGCCCGCATGCTGACCTTCCGCAAGGGCGACCGCCGCCGGGCGGAGTGGCAGGCCAACGCCCTGCGGGGGGGGACCATCCTCTCCTTCATCCTGGGCTCGGCGGCGGGAGCCACCCTGTTCTCGAGCCTCCACTTCCGCGGCTTCATCGTCCCCGCGCTGATCTCGGGCTACGCGGCCTGGCACGGGCGGCGGCTCAAGCGCGTCGCGCACCGCAAGGACGTCCTGCCCGAGGCCCTTCCGTCCCCGCTCGAGCCGCGCCTCAGCTGACCCGCGCGGCCGCCGCTACTTCTTCTTCGGCGTGGCCGCGGGCTTGATCTCGTAGGCGGAGCCGTCGGCGAGCATGACGGCGATCACGACGCGGTCCGCGGATCTCGCGGCTTCGAGGGTGTAGGGCTTGCCTCCCGCGAGCCTGCGGGCCGTCGCGGCCAGGGCCGGGGGCACGGGGGCCTTCACGAAGGTCTTCAGCGCGTGCTCGAACGCCTCGGCGTCCTTGAAGCCGTGCGCCCCGCCCCCCTCGTCGACGTAGCCCGCGAGGTCGAGGCCCCCGACCGGATCGGCCTTGCGCAGGTCGCGGTACTGCTTCTGCGTGTCGAACTGAAGCACCAGGAAATGGCCGCGCAGCCACGCGCGCTGGAGGATCAGCTTCTTGCCGCCGGCGGGCTGCGTGTCGCCGTACTGCAGCAGCCGCGCCGGGGAGATGGCGCCCGGGACGACGACGACGTAGGCCTTGGCTCCGGTCGCCTCGGAGCGGTGGAGGACGCGGTACCGTCCCTTGAGGGCGGACGCGACCTCGGCGCTGTCGGCCGGGTCGGACGCCCACTTCTCGGGCGCCTTGGCGAGCTTCGCGGCGAGCTCGGCGGCGGTGGGCTCGGCCGGCGTCTTGGCTTTGGGCTGGGCGGCGGCGGGCAGGACGGCGACGGCGAGAAGGAGGGAGGCGAGGAATTTCATCGTTGGGAGCTCCTGGGACGAGACTGCATTATCCCCCCTGTTGCGGCGCGCTGTCAAGCGCTCCCCTCAACGCGGCTTGCGGGCGGTGCCGCGTCCGTTCGTCCGGCCCTGGCCGGCCTTCGCCGCGAGGCGCCGTTCCATGAGGTCGTTGGCGGCGACCTGCAGGCGCACCCGCTCGTCCTCGGCGTCGAGCTCCGCCGCCTTGCCCGCCGCGAGGCGGGCCTCGTCGAGGTTCCCCGCGGCGCGGGCGGCCTCGGACCAGGCGACCAGATTCTCGAGGTACAGCGGGTCGAGCTCCGCCTGGCGGGCGCGCTCCGCCGCGGCCGCCGTCCAATCGCCGAGCTTCGCGTAGGCGGCTCCGCGCGCGGCGTGGACGAGGACGTAGTCGGGCGCCTGCGCCTGGAGAGCGTCGTAGGCGGCCAGCGCTTCGTCATGTTTGCCCATGTCGTTGAGCGCGTTGCCCTTGAAGTACAGGGCCATCGCGTAGTTCGGGCTGCCCGGACGGACCTGGGAAAAAAGCTCGACGGCCTTGGGCAGGTCCCGGCTCTTGGCGTGATAGATCGCGGCGTTCAGATCCACCTCGGAGCGGAGCCAAAGCCCCGGGAACAGGGCCAGCCCGGCGAAGGCCAAGAGGCTCGGCGCGTAAAGCGCGCGGCGGATGCTATCGGAGACGGGCAGCGGATAGACGCTGACGGCGGCCCGGCGAGCGGCGAGCGGCGCCAGCCCCGCGGCGATCCCGGCGAGGATCCAGGCGTACCACCCCGTCGCCGGCGAGTAACCCGCCCAGCCGAGGTGGCCGGCGGCGAGGACGCCCGCGGCGGAGGCGGCGAAGCCGGCGGCATACACGGACTCGGGCAGCGCTCCCGCGCGCCGCAGCGCCGAGGCGCCCCGCGCGCCGGTCCAGAGCGCCGCGCCGAACAGCCACAGCCAAAGAACGGCGCCCATGACGCCCAGCTCGACGGCGGCGCCGAGCAGAGGCAGCTCCGGGTATTGCGTCATCGTGTTGTGGCCGGGACCTTCCATCCGGATGATCTCGGCCGGGCGGTAGCGCGGATAGTGGATGGCGAAGGACCCGGTCCCGAAGCCCGTCAATGGCCGGTCGGCGACCATGCGCCATTCGGCGGCGGCCGTCAGGCGGCGGAACTCGTTCGCGTAGGACCAGCGCTCGGGGCGCGCGCCTCGCGGCCCGGCGGCCGCCTCCCCGGGACGATCCGGCGCGGCCGTCAGGACGGCGGCCCCGCCGACAGCCGCCGCGGCGAGCAAGGCGAGCCCGCCCGACCTCAGGGCTCGGGTGGTGCGCAGGGAGGCGGACACGATCGCGGCGTAGAGGAGGCATGACGCGCAGAACCCGATGATCCCGGCGGGCGACGAGGTGAGGACCGTCGCCGCTCCCGCGACGGGCAGAAGGCTCAAGGCCGCGACGCGCAGCGGCGCCGGGGTCTCGGCGTCGAGCTCCAAGGTCAGGGCGAGCGGAACGGCGACGGAGAGGAAGGACGCGCACAGGTACGGATTGGCCAAGGTCGAGAAGACGCGGGAGCCGGCGACGCCCGGGCCGAAGGCGTCCTTCCAGATGAACGGATCGACTCCGGCGGCTTGGGAAAGGCCGTACAGCGCCACGATCCAGGCGGCGGCGACGGTGAGCGTCGCGAAGCGCGAGGCTGACCGCGCCCCGGCGAAGCCGAAGAACGCGGCGAGGAACCCGGTGAGCATCGTGAGCTGGGTGAGGAAATCGGGCAGCGCGCCCAGCTTGTGCGGTTCGGTCGCGAAGCGGACGATCATCCAGGCCCCGTAGATCAAGGCCGGCGCCAGCGCGGTCCAGGAGGAGGCCGGCGTCTGGAAGCGGCCGCGCGAGATGCCCTGCCACAGCCAGCCGAACAGCATCGTCAGCGCGCCCCACTGCAGGACCGTGTACTTGATGGCCGTCGAGTCGTAGCTGCGCAGGTAGAACGCGAGCGGCAGGACGAAGGCCGTCGTGAGCAGAGCGAGCTCGCCCAGGCGATGGAACGATTCGGCGGCAGGGGTCCTCATGGCGTCCTCCCGGCGGCGAGCTCGTCGCCTCTGTCGAACTGCTGGCTGGGCGCCCCGGACCAGCCGACGGCGACGGCGAACAGCGCCAGCGCGGCGGCGGCGACCGCGACGGCGGACAGGTCGCGCGGCCACAGGCTCAGCTCGGCCCGCGCGGCGGAGCGAGGCTCGGGGGTGTTCCGCCCGGCCTTGAGCGTCGCGGCGAGACGGGCCTTGAAATCGCCCGCGGGACCTTTCGCGGGCTTCGCGGCGACGGGGGATTGCGCCCGGCAATCGGCGCACGACGCGAGATGCGCGTCGACGGCCCGCGCGCGGCGCGGCGTCAGCCGCCCCTCGGCGTGGAGATCGAGCACGGCGCGGGTCGCGTGGCAGTTCATGACAGGAGCTCCTTGAGCTTGGCGCGTCCGCGGTGCAGGCGCACGTCGAGGGCGGACAGTGAGCAGCCCAAAGTCGAGGCGGCCTCCTCGCGCGGCACCCCCTCGAGGTCGACGAGGACGATCGCCATGCGCATCGCGGGCGTGATCAAAGTCAGCGCCCCCTGGACGCGGTCGGTGTTCTCCCGGGCCTGGGCCAGGCGCTCCGGCCCCGGGGCGGTCTCGGCGAGGAAGTCCTCGAGCGAGGCCGAATCCTCGTCCTTCTTATAAGACATGGACACCGAGCGGCGCGAGGCCTCTTTGCGCAGGCTCGTGAAGTAGACGTTCTTCAGGATCTGCACCATCCAGGCCTCGAAGGGGAGGCTCGGGTCGTATTTGTCGAAGTATTTCATGACTCTCAAGAAAGCCTCCTGGACGACGTCTCCCGCGTCGGTTGAGTTGCCCGTCATGCGCAAGGCGACGGCGTAGGCCTTGTCCGCGTGAAGGGCGATGAGGCGGTCGATCTCGGCGTCCACCTGGGCTTCCTTGTTTTCCTTACTCCGGGCGGGGGGGAGAACTTACAGGCCTGGAGTGACAACGATTATAACAACCTACGTGGGTCCTATGTCCGGGCGGCCTGGGTCTAAAGATGGTCGACGCGTGCTCCGCAAGCGGCTACTATGTTGTCGAGATGAAGATGTCCCTTAAGAGGATGTCCTTCCTGGCGGTCGCCGCCCTTCTGGCGGCGGGTCCGCTATCCGCCCAGACCCGGCTCGGGGCGTTCGGAGAATCGGGCGCGAACGGCGCCTCCGGCGTCTCCGTCAACTCGACCTTGTCGGGCCCCGCGGCTCCCGCGTTCTCCCCGTCCCTCTCCGCGGCCTCGCTGAACCCGTCCCTGATCTCCCCGGCGGCCATGGCCGCGCCGTCGGCGAAGCCGGCCGCGGCCGTCGCCGCCGCGAAGCCCGCGGCCCCGGTCCCCGCCGCGCTGCCCAGGGACGAGGCGGTCCGCGCCACGCTCGAGGCCCTGGCGCCCGAGAAGCTCGAGAGGATCTCCGGCGAGTCCGCGAAGGCCCTGTCGGGCCGCCTCCTCGGCCTCGAGGAAGGCCGCGGCGACCGCGCCGCCGAGGCCGTCGCCGGCCGCTTCGCGGCCTCCGCCCCCGATCTCGAGCCGTCGTCGGACCGCGGCGTCGAGCCGGCGCGCGAGCCGCGCGCCCCCGAGCCCTCGCGCCCGACCTACGGCCTGCGCCGGACCCTCGCCGACCAGTTCCATCACGCCCGCCTCCTGGCCCAGAACTACTACTGGTACTCGGTCACGCACATCATCGACATGTACCCGGCCTACCAGCAGCGCTGGGACGAAGCGAAGGCGAAGGGCGCGGCCAACGTGTCCCATCCGCGCGCGTTCTTCGCCTACATGCGCATCGCCGCGGGGAGCGGCCGCTTCTACGTCCTCGGCGCCGCCCCGCTCGAGGACGACGCCGTCATCTCCACCTTCCGCGCCGACCTCCTCCGCTGGTTCGACGCTCCGGGGACCATCGGCCCGCGCGAGCTCGCGGCGTTCGACGCCTTCACCGCACGCGCGAAGTCCTACAACGCCGAGCGCCGCGCGCCCTCGAACATGCGCAAGCACATCCGCGACGCCCTGCTCAAAGCCGCGACGATGGAGCCGTCCAAGATCGCCGCGTTCTTCGACTCGCTGCTCGTCGAGGAGACCGCCCGCGAGACCGCCGACTTCCAGAACAAGGGCGCGCAGAAGCGCATCCTGGACGCCTTCAAGAAGGAGATGATGGACACCCTCGCCGAGGAGCCGGAAGGGGCGACGGGACGCATCCGCGCCGCCATCCTCCTCGGCAGCTTCGCCACCGGCTCGGCCGGTCCCAAGAGCGATTTCGACGTCGAGCTGCTGACCGACGGCGGCAGCAACGCCCGCTCGGCGGCCTTCATCAAGCGCCTGACCGCCCGCTGGATCGCCTCCGGGCACCACGCGCGCAACCCGGTCACCGTCCACGACTTCCCGTCCACCCCGACTCGCGGCATCATCGACCTCGTCCACACCGGGGACTACATCGTGATCTCCCTCGACCCCGCGCTCGAGGCCGAGCTCCAGCGAAAGCCCGGCGAATACGCTCCGCGCATGGTCCGCGAGGACAGCCTGCGCGGGAAGGTCAACCGCGCGGTGCAGTACGGCGTGATCGTCGCCTCGACCTACATCGGCCAGCTCAAGGCCCGCTACGGCGCGGCCTCCTCCCGCCGCTAAACGCTATACTGTCCCCGATGAAAGGGAAGATCTGGGAGCTGGGGCCGTTCGTGCTCGCCGCCCTCGTCGGCGCGTACTTCATCGTCGACCATCTCCGCCGCGCGGAGCCCGACCCCGTCCTGGCCTCCGCCCCCGGCCGGCCCCTGACCGGCTCGACGCCGCGCCCCAGCACCGGCCCGGGCGACCCCACGCGGCCCGAGGACTTCCTTCCCGATCCGGACTCGAAGCCGGATCCCCACAGCCTCCCCGACCCGACCTTGTCCACCGCGACGCGCCTCGCGCCGGCCAAGCGCTAGCCTGAAACGAAGGAGCCCCCCGCGCCGAGAGCGGGAGGCTCCAATACGCTTCGTGGCTTCCGTTACTGGACGCCCGTCTCCTTTTGCTCGAGGAGAGTGTGGATCCTCTCCAGGCCTCCCGTCAGCTCGGCCTTCAGCACCGGCTCCGTCTCCACCTGCAGCCGGCCCGCCAGCAGGGTCTCTCCCTGCCTCGCGTCGACGATCTTCGCGACGACCGCCTTCTTCACGGCGACCGCCGCGTAACGGCGCGTGTCGGCGTCCTGGCTCTGCAGGCCCTTCTCGACGTGCGTCATCCCCGTCTTCACCAGGACCGGCCGCGTCGCCATCGCTATCATCCCCCGGCGGAAGGACGCCTTGTCCGCGGACTTCAGGTGCTCGTCGAGCAGCGCCGGGCTGAGCCACGGCAGCTTGCCCGCGCTGTCGATCATGCCGACCGCCTCGAGGCGCTCGAGGATGCTCCCGATGAGCTCGGGGTCCCGGTAGTCCTGAAGAGAGATCGCGCAGCCGGAGATGAGCTTCATGCTGTCGGTCGAGGTCATCAAGGTCACGAGGACGTCCTTGGCCTTGACGCCGCCCGTGCGGCGCAGGACGCCGGGGAGCATGGAGTCGGGCACGAGGCCCCTCTCCCCGAGCTCCTTGACCTTCGCGTAGACGGACGAGCCCCGCACCCCGAGAGGGGAGCCGACGCGCTTGAGGGCTTCGAGCCGCACCTCGACGGGGCCCTCCTCCAGGGCCTTGAGCACGAAGTCGCGGCTCGTGCGGCCGGGGACCCGCGCGGCGAGGAAGCCGACCGCGCGCCGGCGGAGCTCGAGGTCCTCTTCGCCGCCGTCGCCCTTCTCGAGCACGGAGACGACGGCCTTGGCCAGGCTCTCGGCGGTGACGGGGTCGAGCTCCTCGCCGTCGAACTCGGGGGATTCGAGCGACGCGAGGAGGCTGCCGAGATGGACGCGCTTGTCGGCCTCGGCGGCGGCCTCGGCGCCCGACAGATAGGCGCCGATCGCGGCGTCGACCGTGCGCTCCGGACGGGTCTCGAACTGGATCTTGGGACGGTAGCCCTTCTCGGGCGGAGGGGTCCCGGCGAGCTTCGAGAGCTCGGTGTACTTCTGTCCGAGGCCCGCGGCGACGAGGGCGACGAGGGAGGCTCCGGCGACGGCTTCGAGGCGGTTCATAAAGCGATTCTCCGGACGCTTCGGGCCTCTGGTGCGGAGCGGGCCTGCGTCCGGAGGTGATACGCCCGTCGTGAGCGGAAGCTTACATGCGATAATATACTTAGCCGTGCCTCCTCCTTCCTTCCGCCCCGATCCCCGTTTCCTGCCCATGACGCGCGCCGAGATGGAGGCGCGCGGCTGGGACGCGGTGGACATCGTCTTCGTCACCGGCGACGCCTACATCGACCATTACTCGTTCGCGATGGCCCTGCTCGGGCGCGTGCTCGACAAGGCCGGCTTCCGGGTCGCCGTCCTCTCCCAGCCGGACTGGCGCAGCGCCGAGCCGTGGCGGACCTTCGGGCGTCCGCGGTTGTTCTTCGCGGTCTCCGCGGGGAACATGGACTCGATGATCAACCACTACACGGCCAACAAGAAGGTGCGCAACGACGACGCCTATTCGCCGGGCGGAAAAATCGGTCTCCGCCCGGACCGGGCCACTATTCCGTATTGCCAGCGCGCAAGAGAGGCTTTCCCGGGAGTCCCGGTGATCGCCGGAGGCGTCGAGGCCTCGCTGCGCCGTCTGGCCCATTACGACTATTGGTCCGATTCGGTGCGCCCTTCCGTCCTCCTCGATTCGAAGGCCGATCTCGTCGCCTACGGCATGGGCGAGGAGTCCATCGTCGAGGTCGCCAAGCGCCTCCAGGCCGGGAAGACCGTCAAGGACTGCCGCGACCTGCGCGGCGTGGCGTACTTCCTCGGCGCCTCCGAGACGGCGCCGTCCGGCCCCGAGGTCGTCGCGCTGCCGAGCTTCGAGCAGGTGAAGGAGTCGAAGGACTCCTTCCTCGAGATGGCGCGGCTCGCCCACCACGAGACGAGCCCGTTCAACGCCAAGACCCTCGTCCAATGGCACGCCGCGCGCACCGTCGTCGTCACCCCGCCGCAGCTGCCCGTCACGCAGGAGCGGATGGACTTCTACTACGGCCTGCCCTACACGCGCCGCGCGCATCCCTCGTACGCCGGCGCCGCGATCCCCGCGTGGGAGATGATCAAGGACTCCGTCACCATCATGCGGGGCTGCTTCGGCGGCTGCACCTTCTGCTCGATCACCGCCCATCAGGGCCGCACCATCCAGTCCCGCTCCGAGGACTCCGTCCTCGGCGAACTCAACATGATCGCCCGGGACCCCGAGTTCAAGGGCGTCATCTCCGACATCGGCGGGCCGACCGCCAACATGTACAAGATGCGCTGCACCGAGCCCGAGGTCGAGAAGATATGCAAGCGCCTGTCCTGCGTGCATCCCGTCGTGTGCAAGTTCCTCGGCACCGACCACGGCCCGCTGGTCGGCCTGATGAAGAAGTCCCGGGATATCCCCGGCATCAAGAAGGTGTTCGTCGCCTCCGGCATCCGCATGGACCTCGCCCGCCTGTCGCCCGAGTACATGACCGAGCTGACCACCCATCACGTCAGCGGGCGCATGAAGGTCGCGCCCGAGCACGTCGACCCGAAGGTCCTCGAGCTGATGAAGAAGCCGCGCCACGACACCTTCGAGGACTTCGCGAGGAAGTTCGACGCCGAGAGCAAGAAGGCCGGCAAGAAGCAGTTCCTCGTCCCTTACTTCATCTCGAGCCATCCCGGCTCCGACCTCAAGGCGATGATCGAACTCGCCGTCTTCCTCAAGAAGCACGGCTACAAGCCCGACCAGGTCCAGGACTTCATCCCCGCGCCCCACGACCTCGCCACCGCGATGTACTACACGGGACGCGACCCCGTGACCGGCGCGGCGCTCCCCGTCGCCAAGGGCATGCGCGACCGCCGCCTGCAGCGGGCTTTGCTCCAGTTCTTCAAGCCGGAGAACTACTTCGAGGTGCGCGAGGCCCTGCTCGCGGCCGGGCGCAAGGACCTGATCGGCTCCGGGTGCGACTGCCTCATCGGAGAGCATCCGCCCAAGGAGGCCCTGCTCGCCAGGCGCGCGCGCTCCGAGAAGGATTTCCACGAGCACACTCACATGAAGGACAAGCCGAAACCCCCTAAAGCGGGCTACCGGCCGCAGCGCTCCACCTGGGGGCGGAGGGAAGGTAAGCGATGATGCAGAAGCCGCGGCTCGTCCGTTTCGGAAACCTCGACGCGATCGAAGTCCCCAATCCGGACCCGAACGCGCTCGCCGTGATCTGCCTTCACGGCTACGGCGCCGACATGCGCGACCTCGCGCCTCTGGCCGACGAGCTTCAGACCAAGCGCCCGATCGCCTGGTTCTTCCCCGACGCGCCCGAGGTCCTGGACTGGGGCGGCCGGGCCTGGTTCCCGATCGACGTGGCCGCCTTCGAGGAGGCCCAGCGGACGGGGACGCCCCGCGACCTCTCCCTGCGCGAGCCTCCGGGCATGGAGTGGGCGCGCGAGGAGCTGCAGCGCTTCATCGCCGGGCTCGAGCTCCCGTGGGACCGGATCGTGCTGATGGGCTTCTCCCAGGGCGCGATGCTCGCCGTGGACCTCGCGCTCCGCGCCGAGAGCGCCCCCGCGGGCGTCGTGATCCTCTCCGGGACCTTGGTGGACAAGGCCAAGACCGCCGAGCTGGCGCCGGCGAAGAAGGGCATGCCTTTCTTCCAGTCGCACGGCTCGGTGGACCCCATCCTCGGCTTCGCCCAGGCGCGCGCGCTCGAGAAGGTCCTCGTCGAGGCGGGCTGGCGGGGCCAGCTCCGCCGCTTCGAGGGCGGCCACGCGATCCCGGCGGAGACGCTCGAGGGCCTGACGGCCTGGCTCGAGAAGAGATGAGCGGCTGGGCGAAGCAGTTCTTCCGCGCGCCCGTGTTCACCCCCGGGGCCCCCGAGGCGCTGGCCGCCGCGCCGATGGAGGCCGCGGCCGCCTGGCGCGCGCTGGGCCTTAAGCCCGGCTCGCGTCTGCTCGACCTCGCCTGCGGCACGGGGCGGCACTCGATCCTCCTGGCCAAGCGCGGGGCCTTCGTCGTCGGCGTGGACAAGACGGAGGCCTACCTCAAGGAGGCGAGGCGGCAAGCCGCCTCGATCAAAAACTGCCTGTACGCGCGCGGCGACATGCGCCGCCTGCCGTTCAAGGGGGAGTTCGACGCGGCGATGAACCTGTGGACGAGCTTCGGCTATTTCGCCAAGCCCTCGGACGACCTCAAGGCTCTCAAGGGCGTGGCGCGCGCGCTCAAGCCCGGCGGGCTGTTCCTCATCGACCTCATCGATTTCGCCTGGGTGAAGAAGCACGGCACGCGGCGCCGCTGGGACCGGCGCGCCGACGGGGCGTATCTCCTGCAGGACGCGGTCTGGGTCGAGGGCCGCGACCCCCGGGTGATCAACGCCTGGATCATCCTGCGCCCGGGCAAGCCGGAGCTGCGCTCGCGCTTCGTCGTGCGCGGCTACGACAAGGCCCGGCTGTACGCGGCGCTGCGGCGCGCGGGGCTCGAGCCGGTCAAGTCCTGGCACGGCCTCGGCGCGCTCGGACGGCTGAAGTCGAGCGGCCGGCTCGTCGTGCTCGCGCGCAAGCCGATCCGCTAGAATGAGGCCATGAGAAGGCTCGCGGCGCTCGCCTTGATCCTGGCCGGCTGCACCCACGCACCTCTCGACTCGCAGCCGATGCCCGAGGTGGATGCGGCGCGCTACATGGGCAGGTGGTACGAGATCGCGCGCATGCCCAGCCGCTTCGAACGCGGCTGCGACGGCGTCACCGCCGACTACGCGCTGCAGAAGGACGGCTCGGTGAGCGTGCTCAACACCTGCCGCAAGGGCGGGCCCCGAGGGCCGGCGAGCACGGCCAAGGCGAAGGCGTGGAGCGTGCACGGGTCCGGTTCGCGCTACCAGGTGTCGTTCTTCCGCCCGTTCAAGGCTCCGTACTGGATCATCGACCTCGACCCGGACTACCGCTGGGCGGCCGTGGGTCATCCGGAGCGGAAGTACCTCTGGATCCTCTCGCGCGAGCCGTCCCTTCCGCCGGGCACGGAGGCCGCTTTGCTCGAGCGCCTGAAGGGGCTCGGCTACGACACCTCCCGCCTCGAACGGCCGCGGCACTGACGGCTCGCGCCGTCATAGGACCTTTACCGTCTTTTCCCGCGCCCTCCATTCCCGCGCCGCCCGGGAAGAGCCAACATGGTCATGAGCGGAGGAACCATGACCAAGAAAACGATAGCGGTGACGGGCGCGACCGGGCATGTCGGGAAGGCGATCGTGATGAGGCTGAAGGAGGCCGGGCACGAGGTCCGCAAGGTCTCCCGGAGCTCGGGCGTGCCGGACGACGACCTCATCGCGCTGACGAACGCCTTCAACGGCGCGGACGCCGTGTTCCTCATGATACCGCCCGACTTCAAGACGCCCAGCCTGCGCAAGCGCAGCGACGAGCTCGGCGCGAAGCTGGCCACCGCGGCGAAGTCCTCCGGCGCGCGCCGCGTGGTCTTCCTCAGCAGCCTGAACGCCCATCTGCAGGCCGGCACGGGCCCCATCCTCGGCCTGCACGACATGGAGGAGAGGCTCAACGCCCTCGATTTCCCCGAGCTGGTCCATCTCCGGCCGGCGTATTTCATGGAGAACCATCTCGGCGGGGTGGAGTTCATCTCGCATAACGGCCGCTACGCGACGGCTCTGCGGCCCGACATCGCGATCCCGATGATCGCGACCTTGGACATCGCGGCCAAGGCCGCCGAGATGCTCGTCGAGGAGCCGTTCGGACAACCGCGGGTGCGGGAGCTGCTGGGCCCGCGCGAGTACACGATGACGGAGACCGCCCGCATCCTGGGCAGGGCCATCGGCAAGCCGGACCTCCCCTACGTCCAGCTGTCCTACGACGAGGCGCGGCGGGCCATGCTCGACTCGGGCCTGACCGACGGCTATGCCGACGCGATGATCGAGCTCAGCCGGCACATGAACGAGACCCTGATCCAGGGGACGGAGGTGCGTTCGTCGATGAACACGACGCCGACGACCCTCGAGCACTTCGCCCAGGTGGTGTTCCGCTCGGCGTACGAGCAGGCGGCCGCCGTCGCGCACTGACGCGGATTAAGGGAGGAGCGTGGGGGCGGGCGCGGCGAGGAACGCCGCGATCTGCGCCTTGACCGCGGCGTCGGTCTCGAGCCCGGCGAGCCTGGCGAGCAGGGCGGCGACTCGGTCGAGCGCCGCGGCGTCTCCGTTGGCCGCGCGGTTGCGCGCGGAGTGCCAGACGACCGCGATCCGCAGCGAGCGGGCGGCGGGCAGGCCGCTCGCGGCGAACGCCGCCGGGTCGGCCTCCATGGGGACGAGAGCTCGCGCGTCCAAGGCGGCGACGAGGTCGGGGCGGCGGCGCGGAAGGTCCTCGCGCGTCCGGACGAAGGCGTCGAGGGCGACGAGGGCGGTGATCCGCTCCTCGTCCATGAGCTCCCCGTCGAGGAGATCGAGAAGGACGGCCTGCACCGCCTCCTCGGAGGCGGGGGGCAGGTCGTGCGTCGCCGGGGCCAGGCCGCGCAGGGCGAACACCCGGTAGGCCGGGAGCCGCGTCGAATCGAGCAGGGCGGCGACCGCGGCGCCGCGGGCTTTCTCGTCGCCGACGACGGGGACGGCGTAGCCGAGGTAGAGCAGCGCCTTCGCGCGGACGACGGGCGCCTCGGCGGGCGAGACGGCGGCGGCGCGGATCGCCTCGAGGGCCTTCGTCCGGCGGGCCTGGGGCGCGAGCGGCAGGGACCCGTGCAAGGCCTCGAGAGCGGCGAGCTTCTCCGCCGGCGACGCCGCGCGGGCGAGGACCGAGATGGGGTCCTCGGCGGGCCTCGCGGCCGCCCGGACCTCGACGAAGGCGGACTCGAGCGAGACCGGGGGCAGGGCCGGAGCGGGGGCGAACATGCCGCTATTCTAGCAAGCTCTAACGGCCGGAGAGCGTGACATCCGCGTACCAGGCCTCGGCCGAGCCGCCGGTGTCGTCGGCGTCGGTCATCAGCGCGATCCCCGCGTAGGGGGGAGGATCCTCGCCGAACAACCGCCGGTAGTCCTCGAGCACGTCGCGCTCCTCGGAGCGCCACTCGCCGGCCGCGGAGCCTCCCGACCGCACCGCGACCATCCTCACGCGGTCCGTGTAAGGGCTCGGCGCCGACTCTCCCGCGGCCAGCTTGTTGGCCCAGACGTAGGCGATCGCGTTGTGCGGGGGGTATTCCCCGCGCAGCGCCTTGACCGCCCCGTACTTGAGGCGCGTCGCGAGGCCGACCCGCGACGGCTCGTACCGGAAGGTGATGTACACGCGCGCGGCGTAATCGTCGCCCGCCTTGGACCTCTCGTCCCCTTTCGGGAGGGTTCCGGCGATCCTCCAGCGCCATCGCAGCACCGGCGATGCCTCGACGGGGCCGGCGTGCCGGTAGATCAGCCCCGACGCCGAGGCCGAGGCGCGGGCGTGGACGGCCCCGGACGACGGGCTCCACTCGTAGGCCGTGTGCGCCTTGACCTTGGGGAAATCCAGCGGCTCCCAGCGCTCCGGCAGGCCGTTCGGGGAGACGGCGGACGCGGTGGAAAGCAGGACGAGCAGCGCGGCCGGACTCACAGGCGCGGCGAGGCCCGCTCGGCGTCGATCCCTATCCGGCGGCTCATCTTCGACGGCTCGACGGCGCGCGTCGCGGCGTCGGAGGGGGCGCGCACCGCGAACGAGAGGTGGTCGTCGGCGGCGACGGCGCGGGTGAGCGTCTTCGCCTGGTCCGGGCTCACCCGCAATTGGACGGTCGCCCACTCCTCGTTGCCCTCGGGCGGGGCGGCCCGCAGGACCGTGAGGTCCTGCATCACGGTCAGCGCCGTCAGCTCGGACTTCCCGCCGGCCTTGTAGCCCTGGCGCGCGACGATCACGTCGACGCGGTCTCCGGCCGAGAGGAACTCCTGCTGGTCGGGGTAGACGAGCACGGCCAGGCCGCGCTGATCCTTTTCCAGGGCGGGGGACGCGGCGGGCGGCCCCTTGCGCGCGAGCGGGTCGGGGCCGGCGGAGAGCTTGTTCAGGAACAGCCGGTCCTCGCGTTCGACGGCGAGCGCCGCGACCTGCGCCTCCTCGGGCGACAGCGCCAGCGCGACCAGGCCGGTGCCCTCGGACCAGTCGTTCTTGACGCGCAGGACCTCGGCGCGGGAGGACAGGTGCTCGGAGCGGATGTCGCTCGTGGCGTCGGCGCGCGGGGTCTCGACCATGATCAGGACCTCGACGGCGTCTCCGGGCGCCAGGAACTGGGTCTGGCTCTTGTCGATGGCGAGGCTGAAGGCGCGCTTCCCCGCCGGGGGATAAAAGGATGCGTCGCCGCCCGTCGTAGGCGTCGGATGGCAGGCGGCGAACGCGGCGGCGAGGAGGATCGAGCGGGTCTTCATGCTAGAACTGGAAGGTCAAGGTGGTCCCGAAAGCGAAGGCGACGAAGTCCTCCTCCTTGAGGAACTTATGCCACAGGCGCTGCGCCGAGCCGTTGAGGGTCATGCGCAGGTTCTTGGCGATCTCGTAGTCGCCGCTGGTGTTCAGGGAGAAGAGCTTCGAGTTGTCGGCGACGGTCACGGGCGAGCGCCGCTGGGCGAGGGAGGCGGAGGTCGTCCAGATGATGCGGTTGGTGAACAGCAGGGGCTTGGCCGAGCCGGGCAGGCGCAGCCCGGCGGGCAGGGCCAGGTCGGCGCGGACGAGCACGCTCGGGGTGATGACCTCGACGTCCTGGGTCTTCACGCCGGTGCCGAGCTTGGTGATGTCCTTCGCGTAGTCGACCTTCGGGGTGATGCGGAACTTGCGGATGTCGAAGGTGACCTGCGTCGTGACGTCCTCGTGCTTCGTCTCCTGCGTGTTCGCGGCGATGCGCAGGTCCTTGTTCTTCGACGCGCGCTGGTTGTAGCTGATCAAAGTCTCGTAGCGCTTGACGACGATGGTGCGCAGGTCGGTGCCGAAGGCGTCCTCGGTCTGGAGCGTGGAGCCGACGTTCTCGGTCGTGCGCTTGGAGTACTTGAAGTTCATCTGGGTGTTGGCCATCCACCGCTCGGAGAACCAGAGCTGCTCGAGCTGGGAGATGCTCACGACGGCGTCGGGCAAAGTGCGCGAGATCGTCTTCGAGGGCGTGCCCGTCACCTCGTTGCGCTGGACGCTGAGCACGTAGTTGTTCGACAGCGACAGCGAGCGCCACGCGGCTTTGCGCCCGCGCAGGTCGTAGCCGTCGAGAGGCGACCAGCGCTGGGTCGAGTTCCAGGTGTCGCGCAAGGTCAGGTTGACGCGCTGGGCGACCGGGTTCGACGGCCTCAGCGGGGTCCGGACCCAGAGCGCCTTCTGCGTCGAGAGGTCCTTCTCGACCTGGTTCCACACGTCGCCGTTCTGGAGCTGGTAGCCGGAGATGATGTTGACCGAGCGGAACAGCTTGGTCTTCGGGAATATGTCGCTGATCTGTATCGGAAGGCTCACCGACGCGTTGGCCGAGCGGTTGACGGTCTTGATGTCTCCGGGCGTGAACACGTAAGTGGAGCCGGCCAGGACGAAGGTGGAGACCGACAGGATGTTGTTCTCGATGGTGTCGATCTGGTAGTTGACCTGCGGGTTGAGCCAGCTCAGCAGGCGGTAGTTCGACGAGAAGCCGGCCGACTGGGAGAACGACTTCGGATAGCGGGTCGAGACGGGCGTCACGCCCGTCGAGTCCACGCGGCTCTCGGTCACCTTGGTCATCGACCAAGACGGGTTGAACGAGGACCCGGCCCACGGCGTGAAGGTCATGCGCAGGCCGTAGGAGTTCGTGCGCTCGGCGGTGTCGAAGTTCCCGACGCCGCGCTTGACCAGCGGGTCGTCGAAGGTGACGTCGTAGCGGACGTGACCGGCGTTGGCGTCGATGGTCCGCGGCAGGAACCGGCTCTGGGAGGGCACGCCGTACTGCATCGTCCCGTTGTAGGTCTGGCGGTCGTCGAGGCGCGTGAGCAGGTCGTACTCGATCCGGTTGCGCGTGTGGGACAGGTTCAGCCGCGGGTACGCCCCGTAGGAGATGTTGCCCTGCGCCGAGCCGACCCAGGTCGTGACCTTGCCCTGCTGCAGGAGATTGACGAGGTTCGAGAGGTTGCCCGTCTGGACGGTGCTGGGCGTGTCGGTGATGTGGCGGTTGATGCTGAAGCTCATCGGGAACCACGCGAGGCGCGTCAGGTTCAGGTAGCTCGCGTCCTCGATGTTGTCCTGGTTCGAGACGACCGAGGTCGGGGTCTGGAAGT
>Ga0255338_1002878_pt1 | contig 22779 bp, 14 predicted proteins | sample MeOH1_35cm_T4_19_FD_203715 | JGI IMG/M metagenome (GOLD analysis project Ga0255338, IMG submission 203715) | Sandy soil microbial communities from University of British Columbia, Vancouver, Canada - MeOH1_35cm_T4_195 | ecosystem: Engineered > Artificial ecosystem > Sand microcosm > Unclassified ...
GTGGCAACGGTGATTTTCGGCATATGTTGAAGGGGAAGGGTGTTGGGTGTTGGGCGCGTGAAGCGTAATGCGTAATGCGTGATGCGTAATGGGGGGAGAGTGGTTGCGCATTACGCATTACGCTTCATGCATTACGCTTCATCCATTACGCTTTACGGATTGATTGTTACCGCGGGTATCCGCACCTACGAGTTCGGGGTACCTGGGGTTAGGATACTCTGATCTACCCCGTTGCGCACTCTCGCTATCGCGGAAAGCTGTGCGGAGGGATCTCTTCTTTAACCGGATGAGGCGTCGGGACGACGCCAGGCGAGGTGTGGCGGGAAGCAGAAGGTTGAAACGCCGCGGTAGCGCGGTGGTCTACATGTCACAGCGGTGCGGGCGGTGCGCAGAGAGGCTCCAGGAATGCAGGGTCGAAGCCGGTTTGGGTGGGTGTTGACGGGGCTGCTGGCAGCGGGGCCCGTGGGTAGCGTACTCTCGGCGACTCCCGCAGTGGTTCCTCCGCCGGCAGCAGTGCCCACCGCGGAGGGCGCCGCGTTCTTTGAGAGCAAGGTGCGGCCCGTGCTGGTGGCGAAGTGCTTCGCCTGCCACTCCGAGGCAAGCAAGCCGGTGCAGGGCGGGCTGAAGCTGGACACGCGCGAGGGGCTGCTGACCGGCGGGGTGCGGGGAACTTCACTGGTGCCGGGCGACCCCGAGCACAGCCCGCTGATCCGGGCGATCAACGGCGCGGACAAGGACCTCCGGATGCCGCCGGTGGGTAAGCTCCAGCCTGCGGAAGTCGCGGCGCTCACCGCGTGGGTGAAGATGGGGGCGCCGTGGCCTGCGGCCGGGAGCCGGGGGTTGGGGGTTGGGGGTCAGGGTAAGACGGAGACGCCGAAACTCCATTGGGCGTTTGTGGCGCCTAAGCCTGCGCCCTTGCCGGCGGTGAAGAATGAGGGGTGGGTGCGGAATCCCATCGACCGGTTCGTGCTGGCGGGGCTGGAGGCGAAGGGGCTCTCCCCCGCCCCACCGGCCGATGCGCGCACGCTGATCCGCCGCGCGACGTTCGACCTCACCGGGCTGCCGCCTACACCGGAGGAGGTGGCGGCGTTTGTGCAGGAGGTGGAAGCGGAGAGAGCCTTTCACCACAGAGACACGGAGACACGGAGAGTAAGGGACAGAGGGAATGAGAGAAAGAGGGGCGGCAGTGAAAAGTTTGCGGCGGTAGCCGCTCCGCCCCCGATCCCCGCCCCCCGATCCCCGGCCCCCGCCCGGGATGCCTACCGGAAACTCATCGACCGCTTGCTGGCTTCCCCGGCGTATGGGGAGCGGTGGGGGCGGCATTGGCTGGACGTGGCGCGGTATGCAGACAGCAATGGGCTGGATGAGAACCTGGTCTATAACAACGCCTGGCGCTACCGGGACTACGTGATCCGGGCATTCAACCAGGACAAGCCGATCGACCGGTTTATCCAGGAGCAGATCGCCGGAGACCTGCTGGTCCAGGAGCAAATGGGGAAATCAGGAACTGGGGAAATAGGAGCGAGAGGGGCATCATTTCCTCGTTCCCCCAGTTCCTCCATTGACCCCCTGGATCCGATCATCGCGACCGGGTTTCTCTCGGTGGGGCCGAAGATGCTGGCGGAGGATGATCCGGTCAAGCAGCAAGAGGACATCATCGACGAGCAGATCGACACGCTGGGTCGCACCTTCATGGGGCTGACGCTGGGGTGCGCGCGCTGCCACGACCACAAGTTCGATCCGTTCCCGCAGACGGACTATTACGCGCTGGCCGGAATCTTCAAGAGCACGAAGACGATGGTCAACTTCAAGGTGGTGGCCGAGTGGCAAGAGGTGCCGCTGATCTCCGCCGCGGAGCGGGAAAAGCTGGCAGCGGTGGAGGAGGGCGTCGCGGCGAAGCGGGCGGAGCAGGCGAAGCGGCGGGAGAGCGCGGGCGCCGAGGTGCTGGAACAGGCGCGGAAGAATGCGGCCGGCTACCTCCAGGCGGCGCGGGAACTGCTGAAGCCGGCCGCGGCGACCCCCGAACTGCAGCCGGTGCCGGCACCGAACGGAGGCGCCGTTCCCTCCACTTCGATGCTGATCGAGGCCGAGGACTTCGTGCGGGGCAACGTGCTGAAGGACCGGCAGGGGTACGGCAAAGACATCGGGGTGCTGGTGAACGCAGGGCAGTATCCCAACTTCACGGAGTACGAGGTGACCGTGCCGGCCGCCGGAGCCTACCAGTTGGACCTCCGGTATGCCTCGGGAGACGCGCGGCCGGTGCTGGTGCTGGTGAACGGCACGCTGCTGGCCTCCAACGCGGCGGGGCGCGTGACCGGTGGCTTCTTCCCGGATCGACAACAGTGGCATGCGGAGGGCGTATTCCGGCTGCAGGCGGGGAAGAACGTGGTCCGGCTGGAACGCGCGAGCTACTTCCCACATATCGACAAGCTGGCGCTGACGCCGTTTGGCGGGAAGTCGTACCCGCGCACCGCGGAGCAGACGGCGGCGGAAGCCGGCCTGGTGCCGGAGCTACTGGCGCAAGCCGTGGAGCAACTCAAAGGCGGAGCCCGGGACGTGAGCTTCACGCTGCCCGCGCAGCCGGATCACCTGCTGCCCGCGCCGGTGCAGGCGGAGTTGAAGCGGCTGGACGAGGAGGTTGCGGCCCTGGAGAAGACGAAGCCCGCCGCGCCGCGGGCAATGGCCGTGTCCGAGGACAAACCGGCCACGATGCGGGTGCACCTGCGCGGTGATTACCAGAACCTGGGGCGGGAGTGCCCACGCGGGTTCCCGGCGATCCTGGCGGGAGAGCGACCGGAGCCGATCGCGCCAGAGCGCAGCGGGCGGCTGGAGCTAGCGCGCTGGATGACGCGACCCGAGCACCCGCTCACCTCCCGGGTGTTCGTGAACCGGGTGTGGCGGTGGCACTTCGGGCGCGGGATCGTACCCTCGACCGACAACTTCGGGAAGCTGGGAGAGCTGCCGGTGAACCAGCCGCTGTTGGACTGGCTGGCCACCGCTTTCAGCGGAGTTCCGGGTTCCAGGTTGCGAGCTCCGGGCAGCCCCGCGACGAAGAGCAACGCGGAACCCGGAACGCAGAATCCGGAACTCAACTGGTCGCTCAAGGACTTGCACCGGTTGATCATGCTGTCGAACACGTACCAGATGAGCAGCCGGTATGACGCGAAGGCGGCGGCGGTGGACCCGGAGAACCGGCTGCAGTGGCGGCACGAGCGGCAGCGTCTGGGGGCGGAGGCGATCCGGGATGGGCTGCTGGCGGTGAGCGAACAGCTCGACCGCACGGCGGGAGGCTCGCTGCTGAAGTTCAAAGACCGCGAATACGTGACCAGCACGGCCAACGCGGACCCGGTCACCTACGTGAGCCTGCGCCGGGCAGTCTACCTGCCGGTGATCCGGAGCGCGCTGTACGATGTGTTCACGGCGTTCGATTTTGGGGACCCGAGTGTGCTGAACGGCGACCGGCCTACGACCACGGTGGCCCCGCAGGCACTGTTTATGATGAACAGCTCGCTGGTACTGGAGGCGACGAAATCGATGGCGACGCGTCTCCTCGCCGCGCCGGAGGCGAGCGACGCCGCCCGCGTGACGCGTGCTTACGAGCGGTGCTACGGGCGGCCCCCTACCGCCGTGGAGACGCAGAAGGCGCTAGCGTTTCTGGAGCGGCTTCAGCAGGCCTATGCGGCGAAGGAGCCGGACGCGGCCCAGCGGAGGCTGCGGGCGTGGCAGAGTTTGTGCAAGGCGTTGGTGAGTGCGAATGAGTTCGTCTACGTCGATTGATTGGGGAGGGCGTTCAGGTGTTGGGTTGGTGCTTCTTTCGGGGGTACCCGGGGAGTCACAAGGGGAGCGCTGTCGCGCTCTTTGGTCTTGAGTGGAGGGAGGCGGAAGGGCGGCTTTCTCTCGGGGTTACCCCCGCGCCCTAGTCACCCCGCGCAGCCCTCCCGCGACGTGGGGCCCTCCGCTTCGCCCTTCACGCCTCGGCTTTGCCGAGGCTAGCGGGCGGCTGCGGGCTACCGTCACGTTTTCGACTTCCCGCGCTACGGAGTGAGAACCGATCCAGAGGTTGGTTCACGGGCTGCGCGGGGCGCCGTCGAGCGACTCCCCCCGCTGGGGGAGTCACAAGGGGAGCCCTTTGGGCTCGGAGGTGGGGCTGATTTGCACGTTTGAGCGTACCGTGATCGTGGGCGTGTCAATGGTCGGGTGCGCCGTCCACGTAACCTGTCATCCTGAACGGAGCGGAGCGCGATGAAGGATCCCGCCATCGTGAGAAGCAGCATCGGAAGGCCTCGCGCGCGAGGGCGAGATCCTTCGCTTCGCTCCAGGATGACGGGGAACGAAAGGATGAAGGATGAGCACCAAGCCAAGCCCTGAACGCCTGAATACCTGAACACCTGAACACCTGAACACCTGATTACCGAGGTTTCTCCCGTGAGCTGTAATCGATTTCTACCGGTCCTGAGCCGCCGTGATCTGCTGCGGTATTCCGCGAATGGCTTTGGGAGCCTGGCGCTGGCGAGCTTATTGGCAAATGAGGCTCGTGCGGACGCACCGAAGGCGGGCGCGGCACCCGCGTCGCCGCTCGCGGTGCGGCCGCCGATGTTCACGCCGCGGGCGAAGCGGGTGATCTTCGTGTTCCTGCATGGCGGTCCGAGCCAGGTGGACACGTTCGATTACAAGCCGCTGCTGGAGCGCGATCACGGACGTCCCCTGCCGTTCGCCAAGCCGCGGATCGTTTCCAGCGAGACGGGGAACCTGCTGAAGTCGCCATGGCAGTTCAAGCCATACGGGCAGAGCGGCATTCCGGTGAGCGAGCTTTTCCCGCACGTGGGCGGCTGCGTGGACGACCTGTGCGTGATCAACTCGATGTATGGGTCCAACTCGCGGCACGGGGGAGCGCTGCTGGAACTACACACGGGCAGCGACACGTTCGTGCGGCCGAGTATGGGATCGTGGATCACCTACGGGCTGGGGACGGAGAACCAGAACCTGCCGGGGTTCATCACCATCTGTCCCACGCTCACGCACGGGGGCGTCAACAACTGGAGCAGTGCGTTCCTGCCGGCAGCCTACCAGGGCACGCCCATCGGCAACGCGAGCATCTCCTCGGAGCAGGCGAAGATCCCGTTCATCCAGAACCGCGAGACGCCGCGGGAGGTGCAGCGCCTGGAGTTGGACTTCATCGGAGAGGAGGGTCGGGAGCAGCTTGCACACACCGGCCCCGACCCCGGGCTGGAGGGGCGCATCGACTCGTTTGAGCTGGCATTCCGGATGCAGATGGCCGCGCCGGAACTGCAGGACATTTCGGGGGAGAGCCCCGAGACGCTGAAGCTGTACGGGCTGGACGAGCCGAAGACGCGCAACTTCGGGCGGCAGTGCCTGATGGCGCGCCGCTTCGCCGAGCGCGGCGTGCGCTTCGTCCAGGTGACCCACAGCTACAAGTGGGACCAGCACGCCAACCTGCGCAAGGACCACACGGAGAATGCGCTGGAGGTGGACAAGCCGATCGCCGGCCTGCTGCGGGACCTGAAGGCGCGCGGCCTGCTGGACGACACGCTGGTGGTGATTGGAGGCGAGTTCGGACGCACGCCCACCGCGCAGGGGAACGATGGGCGGGATCACAACCCGCAGGGGTTCACGATGCTGCTGGCGGGCGCGGGGATCAAGACGGGTCTGCGTTACGGCGCGACGGACGACTACGGCTACTACGCGCAGGAGAACAAGGTCCACCTGCACGACCTGCACGCTACCATGCTGCACCTACTGGGGATGGACCACACGAAGCTGACGTACCGCTTTGCGGGGCGAGACTTCCGGCTGACGGACGTGCATGGGAACGTGGTGAAGGAGATCCTGGGATAACGGATGCACCACGGAGACACAGAGGCACGGAGAAGAAAAGGCAGAGAAGGTTTTAGACAGGATTAACGGGATTTCTAGGATCTGGGAAAGGTCTAGCTCTCACTTGTGGATCGGTTGATGGGTGCTTGGGAGGCGAAACCGGGGTGGATGCGGGCGGTGCTTTACGTCCTGATGGCGACGGGGTTTGTCGCTTGGTTTGGTGGAACGATCACCGGTCAGGCAGAGAACGTGAAAACCGTGGGGAAGGGGTTGTTTTTCGTCGCCTTTTCCATTCCGCTGGTGGTGATTACGCGGGCGCAGCGGCACTGATCTCGAGTGGTGCAGCCTCCGGAGTGAGCGCTCCCGCTTGATTCGTGCGCCGGGCTCGGGGCTGCCTGTGACCGGAGGGGATTGCCGCACTCCGCCCATACGGGTGCGTGCACTACGCACCGTTCGCTATGTCTCCGTCGGTGGAAGCGCTCTGCTTACGGCAGGCCGCCAGGAGATGAACCCCCTGGCTACATCAGCGCCGCCCTGGCGGGCTCTCGGGGCCCAAAGGCTGAACTTTCCTAGCGGCAGGTTCTGGGCTACCAGTGCACGGAGGGGATTGCCGCACTCCGCTTCGCTTCGTTCGCAATGACTCGGCTGGGCGAGTGGCTGCCTGGTAGCTAAACCCCTGGCGGGCTCGCATGTCGGGTGCACATGCGTACCTATTCGGGTACTGCCGGGATCACTCCTGGGGTCGGGATGACATTTACGGGAGCAAGGGTGGGATTCAGAACCCGCCCCTGCTCCCGTTTTCGTACCGTCTTTTAGCGGGGGCTGTCGGAGGCGAACTGGTAGGTGCCGGATTCGAGGGCGATGACGGCGCGGTCGCCTTCCTGGCGGAGGAGTCTGGCGCCTTCGCTCTTGGCGAGGGGGCGGCCGCCTTCGGTGATGGAGGCGGAACCGGTGGCGGGGAGGTAGAGCGTGGCGGTGGTGTTGGTAGGCACCGTGACCCGGTACTCGAACCGTTTACCGTCGCGCTTCCAGTCGGTGACGATGGGGCCGTGAATCGACTGGTAGGTGGCCTTGGCCCAGTTGATCGGGGCGCGGTCCGGGTTGCTGCCGGTGGCGGGTGGCCCGGGGCGGAGGAGGAGCTTGCGGTAGCCGGGGCCGTCGGTGTCGATGCCGGCTACGGACTGGAACATCCACTCGCTCACGGCACCGAAGGAGTAGTGGCTGAACGAGTTCATGGCCGCGTTGCCGAAGCCGGTCTCCTTGGTGAAGCTGTTCCAGCGCTCCCAGATGGAAGTGGCGCCATTTTCCACTTCGTAGCCCCAGGAGGGGAACTGGCGGCTCTGGAAGAGACGGGCCGCGAGGTCGTGGTGGCCGTAGGCGGTGAGGACCGGCAGCAGCGGGCGGGTGCCCAGGAAGCCGGTGGCCATACGGACCCCGTTCGCAGTGATCTTTGTGGCGAGGCGGTCGGCGGCGGCCTGGCGCTTGCCTTCCGGGAGCAGGTTGAACGAGAGGGCGAGCGCGTAGGCGGTCTGCGTGTCTACGGAGAGCGAGCCGTCCGGTTTGGCGTAGTCGGCCTGGAAGCGGGTGCGGATGCGGTCGAAGAGCGTGCGATAGGCCGCAGCTTCGTCCTTCTTGCCGATAGCCTGCGCCATGTCGCTCATCAGGTCGGCGGAGTGGGCGAAGTAGGCGGCGTCGACGTACTCGATGGGAGTGGTCTCGCCGAGGGAGAGCCAGTCGCCCCACTCGTTTCCGGCTTTTACGCCCACGAGGTCCGGGCTTCGCTTCTTACGGAACTCGATGAACCGCTGCATGGAGGCCCAGTGGCGCTCGATGATGCGCGGATCGCCGTACACCTGATAGATGGTGTAGGGGCAGATAAGGCCCGCGTCCGTCCAGGCCGTGCCGTAGCCGGCAGCGCTGCCGTGGAACATCGGATAGGGCGCGTAGTCCGGGTAGGCGCCGTTGGGTAGCTGCGACTCTTCCACGTCGCGCAGCCACTTGTTAAAGAAGGCGGCGACGTCCGCGTGGTAGGTGGCGGCGCGGACGTAGATCTGCGCGTCCCCCATCCAGCCGAGGCGCTCGTCGCGCTGCGGGCAATCGGTGGGGATCTCGAAGAAGTTGGCGCGCTGGGTCCAGACCACGTTCTGGAACAGGCGGTTCGCCATCGGGTCGGAACACTCGAAGCTGCTGGTGAGCGGGGTGTCGGAGTGGATTACCACACCGGTGATGGCATCGAGGCTCGGCTTGCCGGGGTAGCCCGTCACCTCCACGTACTGGAAGCCGTGGTAGGTGAAGCGCGGGGACCAGGTTTCGCCAGCCGGGTCGCCGCGCAGGATGTAGGTATCGGTGGCGCGAGCACGGCGGAGGTTCTCCGTCATCAGCGCGCCGTTCGGGTGGAGCATCTCCCCGAAGCGGAGACGAATCGCCGTACCGGCGGGGCCTTTCACCTGGAGGCGCGCCACGCCGGAGAAGTTCTGGCCCAGGTCGAAGATGTAGACGCCTGGCTTCGGCTCGGTGAGCTTAACCGCTTTCAGCTCCTGAGTGGCGCGGACAGGCACCCCGGGATACGCCTCCAGCTTCGCGGGGCGGATGAAGCCCAACTCCACTTCACGCTGACCGGCGGCATCGTAGTAGGTCGCCTTGGTGCTGCCGTTCTCCGCGGCGGGGATCGCGCTCCCCCACCCCTTCGTGTCGTAGCCGGCGCGGCTCCAGCCGGGAAGCTCCTGGCGGGCATCATACGCCTCGCCCATCAGCATGTCCGCTTCGCGGATCGGCTGGCGGTCGGTGACCTTCCAGTCGGAGCCGGTGGCGACCACCTGGCGGGTGCCGTCCGTGTACTCGATCTCGAGCTGGGCCAACAGCGCGGGGGTCTTACCGTAGAAGTAGCGGCCCACCTTATCCGGGCCGTAGCCGACCAACAGCCCGTAGCCCACGTAGCCGCTATACCAGCCATCTGCCACCACGGCGCCCAGCGCGTTGGCGCCGGACGCGATGCGAGAGGTGACGTCGAAGGTCTGGTAGTAGGCACGGCGACGGTAGTCCGACCAGCCCGGCGTGAACAGGGTATCGCCGATCTTCTGCCCGTTCAGGTGCAGCTCATACAGGCCCAGGGCGGAGGCGTAGACCGTGGCGCGGCGCACCGGCTTGGCGGCGCGGAACTCAGAGCGGTAGACGCGGGCGGGCGGGAGGTAGAGCTCCTTGCGGTCTTTGTGAAGCGCCGCGGTATCGCGGTAGCTGATCCACTGCGCCTGCCAGTCTTCCGGCCGCAGCAGCGCCATGCTCCAGGTGGCGGGTGCGCTCCACTCCGACGCCTTCCCTTCGCGGCCGAAAACGCGCACCTTCCAGAAGCAGCGGGCGCGAGAGGTGAGCGGGGCGCCGTGGTAGGCGACGGCCACCGTCTCGGCGGAATTCACTTTGCCGCTGTCCCAGAGGTCGGCCTGCTCGCGGTCCAGCTTTTCACGGGAGGAGGCCACGAGGACCCGGTAGGCGGTCTGCCGCTGGCCGCGGGCGGGCGACTCCACGCGCCAACTCAACCGCGGAGCGGGCTCGTCGATGACCGGGTCGTGGAGGAACTCGCAGCGGAGGTCGGCCGGGGTCAGGCCCTTCTCGGACCCTCCGGCGGCGCCCCGGCCCGCGGTGGCGGTGCCCAGGACGGCCAGCAGTAACGTGAGCGGAAGGATCAGGGCGAAGTCAGGTGCGCGCAAGGTGCTCTCCAGTTGGCCCCTTCACCGTTGAAGCGGTCCAACTGGAAGTGCGCGCTCGACCTGCGGAAATCCTGTAACCATTCACCGCGGTGGCACGGAGAGCGAGGGATTGCGGGACGGCGGGACTGAGGGACTGCGGGATAGGAACAGCATGGTACAGCCGAGAGCCCTCCGTGCCGGGGGAGGACTCTTACGGGAGGTAGCCGCGTCACTCGACGAGGTGTCCTGATCCGGTAAGGGTCATCCCAACGCTAGGAAGGATCTCGGCACCGGTTAGCGGGCCGGTACCCGCTCGGCCGTCCGCTCCCCTGACGGGTTCGCTCATCGGATACACCTACGCGCCCGAACGGGCACGGCCGAGATTCCTCGGTGCCTCGGGACGACATTAATGGGAGGCATGCTGGAGGTACGACGGCTTACTCCGTGCCTCCGCGTCTCCGTGGTGAGTAATTCAGGTCAGCGCTGTGGGCGCTTCCCGGAGGCGGCCAGGCCGGAGATCTGCATGAGCTTTAGCGGCTGGCCGTGAGCGTTCACGAACTGGCAGTCCTTACCGGCGGACTGCATCCGCTTCAGTGCCGAACAAAGGAGCCCCATGCCGGCGGAGTCGACAAAGTCGAGACCCTGCATGTCGATCACGAGGCCGGGAGCGGAAGTGAGGGCTCCGGTCAATCGCTCTTTGAACTCCGGCGCGGCGAGGAGGTCCAGCTCCCCCTCCAACCGGAATACAACTTTCCCTGCTTCGTCGGCGGTTTCTTCAATGCGGAACGCAGTCTTCATGGGGTTGGCACCAGTCTAAGTGAGCCGCGGGGTATCCGACCATTCGATACCCGCTTTGGGCGATTTCTGCGCGTAAAAATCGCGGGCCCGCTTCAACATACATCGGCATGTCCATTTGCCGTCCTTACGTGAGATGGGCCTGAGTAATTCACCGCGGAGAGGAAGGGCGGGACGGCGGGAGAGGGACGGAGGGACGGGGGCTTGTTGTTAATGTGCTTGGAGGTGGCTCACTGTCTTTTTGGCACGCGATCGTTCGCTGCGTCCGCTGTGTGTCTGTGGTGAAGCACCCGCCCGCGTTCTCCGGCGGTGAACAGGAGAAAGGGCTCGTCGCGGCTAACATCGTGCGGGCAAGGGCGAGGGAAGAGGGAGACACGTGGAGTACGACCTGATCGTGTGCGGCGCCGGTCCGGCGGGGGCGATGGCGGCGGCCACCGCGGCGCGGGCGGGACAGAAGGTGCTGCTGCTGGAGCGCGAGCGGCTGCCGCGTTACAAGACATGCGGCGGCGGCATGCCGATGGTGGTGGGAGATTACCTGCGGGGCCTGGCGCCCTCTGCGTTCGTGGAAGCGCAGGTGCGCACGATGCGACACACGTGGGAGTTCGAGCGGCCCTTCCTCGCGGAGATCAACCCGCCCGGCACGGAGCCGGACATCACGCTGTGGATGGTGCAGCGCCAGGTCTTCGATTACGCGCTGGTGCAGCACGCGGCGCGGCAGGGCGCGGAGGTGCGGGATGAGCTGGCCGTGCGCTCGATCGAAGTGGACCGCGGCGGCGTGACGGTGCGTGCGGCTAAAGGCGGCAACGAGAGTGCGCTGGTCGCCCGGGGGCGGCACCTGGTAGGAGCGGACGGCGCCACGGGGATATCGGCCAAGGCCGCCGGGCTGCGGAAAGAGCGGCGAGTGGCGGTGGCCGTAGAGGTGGAATTCCCCCACACCTGGGGCGACGGACACCCGGACCTGCGACCGGAAGTGATGCACCTGGAGTACGGCGCCGTCTCCCGCGGCTACGCCTGGGTGTTCCCGAAGGGCGATCACCTGAGCGTGGGGGCAGGCTGTTTTCAGCCGGAGCGGGAGTCCGGCGAGCGCGTGGCGGGGCTGGGGGCCCGGCTGAAAGAGGTGGTGTTCCGGTATCTGGAAGCGCTGCACCTACCCTACACGCGCGAGGCCGTAAAGTTCCACGCCCACCCCATACCACTGTGGAGCCGGCGGGAGCCGCTGCATACCCGCAACGGCCGCATCCTGCTGGCGGGAGACGCCGCCGGGTTGGTCAATCCGCTATTCGGCGACGGCATCCTGCACGCGGTCCGCAGCGGCACGCTGGCCGGCGAGTGTCTGGTGGAGGGCGTGCCCACGCACTACACGCGGCGGGTGCAAGAGCAGGTGATCAGCTCCTTCTCCGGCGCGGCGCGGCTGGCAGGGCTCACCTACGATTGGGCACACGTGCTCTACGACCGCGGCATTTGCCGCCCGCGGGCCACCCACATGGCGGCCTGCATCCTCTCCGGCCTACCTCTTTCGCCTGCGCTCATGGGGTACCTCTTGGGCCGATTCCGCTCGGCGCTACGGGAGGCCCGTCTCCCCGCGCGCTGATCGGCGCTATACCGGTAAATCATTAAAATCCCCCAGTTTTACGGCTGTTGACATTAATTGCTCAGGAGTATTTAGAAACAATTCAGGTTACAAGACACGTCCGTTTGGTGCACTATTCTGGCTAGTGAGTAAACTACGTGCCCAAATTATGCTGGAGATCAGGTGCTTCCGCGTCCGGCGGTCATCCGGCTCGATCATCCGGCTCGAGCCGGACCCCGAGGCGCCTTCCGAGCCCGTGACGCTTGTCTGTGACGACGGGGTACGTGTGGGACGGTCCGCCATCGGCGACACCCTGCTCTACCGCGACGGACCGTACGGCGTAAACCCCGATCAGGCGATCCGTCTGGGCTGGGGTCACCTCGTCGATCCGGATAGTACGCCCGACGAGGAGTAGTGGCAGGTCTCATTTAGCGGCCAGGCGGGGTGCCGATGGGCAGCCGGTGCGGCAGCCGCGGGGAACTCCGGGTGCGATTACTCGCAGCGCGTCGACCCAGGAGCGAAAGGTCGATCACGTGGCGGCGTCTCGACGCGTTGCGGTGCGCCTCTCCGTCCAGACGGGGCTTATTCGGCTTCCGCGGCGGCGGTGTCCGTGACTAGCCGGCACCAGCCCAGTTCCAAAGCCGCCGCCAGCGTCTGGCCGTAGGCGAGGTGCCCACGATAGATCAGGAGCTGCCCGAAGGCGCTCCGCTCCACGCGGACGCCGCATGGCAACTCGATCTCGACCTCTTCGTCATCCGGAGCGCGGCGCTCAAGGCTGAGGCTGGTCGCGTGGCGATACCCAATCCGTCGTTCCATCGGTGTCTCCTAGATCAGGCGTCGGCAGGATGCCGCCGCACCGAACTAGTCCGATGGGTTGACGGAGGGTACTACTTTCGGTTACTTCCTCAGGAAGCAGCCGAATTTGCCTTATTCCGGAGGCAGCTCCGATTACGGCAGGACGTGGTCGTCCGAGGCATCGCCGCCCGCGGTGTTGGTTCCGATGGAGCAGCTAGGCACCGTGCTCACCGCCGCCAGCGTGTAAGAGCCGCCCGACGGGCAGGAAGGCTCGGTCTTGATGAACTTGTCGACGCCGTAGAGATCGTCCACGGTGGGCGTGTCCGTCGCCGTCTTCTTGTTCACCATCGCCCACTGCTCTTTCGCCCCATTGATCGACTTCAGGTTGGCGACACAGCTTTTAGCGCGGGCGCTCTCGCGGGCACGAATGAAGTTCGGTACGGCGATGGCAAGCAGGATGCCGATGATCAGCACCACGATCATGATTTCGACCAGGGTAAAGCCCCGGCGCTTGCGAGAGTAGAGTCGCTCCATCGACCAGTCCTCCATACGAGAAACTTTGCCACCTGTGGCGTTGAACGGATCATTCCTCAGACGAGACGGGATTTGAGATGTCCCCGCAAAAAAACTAAACGTATCAACAAAGCCGCTCTCCACACGGATGCCAACCGCCTCCCCGGGAATGAGGAAGGGGGGTTGCGTGCCGGTGGACAACGGGCTGTCAGGTGTCTGTTCCGATGGGAGTGTGTCATGCGGCGTCTGTTGGTCCTTCCCCTGCTCGGTGTGTCGGTGCTCGCGGCCGGGGCCGTGCGCGCGCAATTCCTCGACCAGCGCTACTCGCTCACGGACGGGGAGCGGCAGGAGTTGGCCGGCGGGCGAGACCGGCTGCGCCAGGCGGTGGCCGGGCTGAAGGAGCAGTCGCTTCTCACCCGCATCCCGAGCGCCGCCCAGATTCCGGACGTAGAGATCTACCTGGACGCGGTGGACCGGAACCTGCGCCAGAACCTGTTCTTCGCCAAGGGCAGCGTGGACCAGGCCCGCGCGTGCCTGAAGGAAGGCGAGTCCCGGGCCGCCGCGCTGGCGAAAGGCAACATGCCCTGGCTCCACCAGCAGGGGTTCGTTACCCTCGGCTATCGCTCCGCGGTGGACGATTCCGCGCAGCCGTACCAGGTGTACGTGCCCACCGGCTACGACCTGGAGCACCCCCGCCCCAGCCGCTTGGACGTGATCTTGCACGGCCGCGGCGGCAACCTGAACGAGCTGAGCTTCATCACCTCCACCGCCTGGACCGGCTCGTTCTTCGGCACGGCCACGCTGCCGAACCTCACACTGTACCCGTATGGCCGAGCCAATAACGGCTGGCGCTGGGGCGGCGAACGGGACGTGTTCGAATCGCTGGCCGAGGTGAAGCGGCGCTTGCGGGTGGACGAGGACCAGGTGACGGTGCGCGGCTTCTCCATGGGCGGCGGGGGCACCTGGCACAACGGGCTGCACCATCCGGACCAGTGGGCGGTGATGGCACCCGGGGCGGGGTTTACGGACACCCGCGTGTACCAGATGATCACGGACGTGTTTCCGGAATGGCAGGAGCGGCTGCTCCACATGTACGACGTGGTGGACTACGCCCGCAACGCCAGGAACCTCCCGGTGCTGGCCTACTGCGGCGAGGAAGACCCGGCGGTGGGACAGCACCAGCAGATGGTGAAGCGCCTGAAGGAAGAGGACGCGCCGTTCAAAGAGTACCTCGGGCCCAAGACCCCGCACCGGTACGAGCCGGCCGCCCGGACCGCCATCCTGACGGAAATGGCGGATAAGCGCCGCAACCGGGACGCGGCGTACGTGGACTACGTGACCTACACGCTGCGCTGGCCGGAGTGCAAGTGGGTGCGGCTGGAAGGCCTGGAGCACCATTGGGAGCGGGCCGAGGTGGAGGCGCGGGTGGTAGACCCCGGCAAGGTGGAGGTGGTAACGCGCAACGTCTCCGCCCTGGAACTGACCCCGCCGAACATGCCCACCGGCCCGACCGTGCTGATTGTGGACGGGCAGCAGGTGCAGGGGCTGCGCAGCACCCGCACTGTGAGCGTGGTACGGAAGAACGGGCGGTGGTCGACGGGAGCACCGAAGGGCCTGCGCAAGAGCCCCGGGATGCAGGGACCGATCGACGACGCGCTGTTCGGGCCGGTGGTCGCCGTCGCCGGGACGGGGGATCCGTGGTCGGAGCCGCTGAACCGGTGGTCGAAGCAAGAGCTGCAGCGCTTCCGCGACGGCTGGGACCAGTACTTCCGCGCCACCCTCCCGGAGCGCACCGACCGCACCCTCACGGCCGAGGACATCCGCGACAAGAACCTCTACCTCTTCGGCGATCCCGGCTCCAACGCGGTGCTGGCGCGCCTCCTGCCGAAGCTCCCGCTCCGCTGGACGAAGGAGTACGTGGAGATCGCGGGCAAGCGCTTTTCCACGAAGGACCACCTGCCGATGCTGGTGTACCCCAACCCGGAAAGCCCCGGCCGGTACGTGGTGATCGACTGCGGCCTCACCTGGAGCCGCGCGGACTGGCAAGGGAGCAACGCCCTCCAGTACTCGCACCTGCCGGACTACGCGATCATCCGGTACGACGCGGACCACTACAGCGACGACCATCGCAAGAACGCCGAGATCGCCGGCTTCTTCGACGAGCGCTGGAAGCCGTAGTAGCGTTGGGCTTCGACTGCGGGGAATAGGCGTGGGGGCGGCGTCTCGCCGCCCATGGGTGAGCCGATGGCTCACCGGGCCGACGTGCCGTCGGCTCGTCGCCGAGACGGCGACACCCTTTTGGGCTGTTCCGCCGGTGCTTTCCGCGTTGCCTGACCAAGAGATCAAGACTGGTTTAGAGGCCCTTTCCGGAGAGGGTTACGTCCACCGCCGCGGCTTTGGGATCGGTGGAGGTGATCCGCAGCTTGGCGGTGGCCAGACCGGCGGCTGCGGGCGTGAAGCTCAGGCTCACCGTGAGTGACTTCTTTGGCGCGAGGCTAAACGCGCCCCCGCCCGCCAGGGTCGAAAACGGGGCGCTGACCGTGCCGACGGTGCCGGTGACGGTTTCTTTGCCTTTGTTGGTGAGCTTGACCGTCTTCTTCACGCTCTTGCCGGGCTTCGGGGTGCCGAAGTTCACCGCCTTCGGAGCGATGACCAGCTTTGCCAGCGGGGTCTCGTTCTTCGGGGTAGCGCTGCTTTCGTTGGACGGAACGGAAGCACCCTCGGGAGCGGTGGCCGTTACGCGGTAGGTGTAGAGAGTTCCGGCGGTTAGCCCGGCGTCCGCGTAGGTCGTCACGCCGGCGCCTACCAGGGCGAGCTGCGCAAACCCTTCCGCGCCGCTCTTCCGCTCGATGCGGAACCCGTTTTCGTGCGCGCTGAGGTCCTGCCAGGTTAGGTCGATCTTCCGGTTGCCCGCGGCGGCCACCAGGTTGCCCGGGGCATTCGGCAGCGTGGTGACCGCGACCGTGGAGGACGGCGCGGAGATGCCCTGCGCATTCTCGGCGGAGACGCGGTAGGTGTACGCCGTGCTTTCGGTGAGCGCACTGTCCACGTACTCCGTGGCGCCCGCGGCAATGGTGCCCGCCAGTGCGAACTCGCCGGCCGCGACCTTTCGCTCCACCCGGAAGCCGGTCTCGTTGTCGCTCGCGTCTGTCCAGACGACGCGGACCCGGGTGTTGGACAGCGCGGTCGCGCCTGGGGCGAGCGGCGCTGCCGGCAGGTCCGGCGGGGTGGTCACGCTCTGCGGTGCGGTGAAGGAGGAGCCACCGCCGGCGTTGACGGCGCGCACGCGATAGCTGTAGGTGGTGCTTCCGGCCAACCCGGTGGCATCGAGGTAGCCATGGGCGTTTGCCGCCGTCGTGACGACGAGTTGGTAACCACCGCCATCCGGACCAGACCGCATGACCTCGAACCCGGTCTCCGTGGCGCTGTTATCCTGCCAGGTGAGCTGGACGGAGCGCCCGGAGACGGCGTTCAGGCTGAGGCCGCTAGGCGCCGCCGGAGGCGCGGGGAACGTCTGCGCGGAGGCCGTGGCGGAGAAGCCGGAGTCTCCGGAGGCGTTCGTGGCCCGGATGCGGTACGTGTACGACGTGCTGGCGGTGAGCCCGGTGTCCCGGTACGTCGTTGACCCGGCGGCGGTGACTGCGACCTGCGTGAACCCGCCGCCGCCTACCGAGCGCTCCACCTTGACCGGCGCGGGGCTGGGATTGCCGTCGGTCCAGTTCAAGTCGATCTGCGTGGCCGAGAACGGCGCAGCGGTGAGCTGCGTGGGAGTGGCCGGCAGGACCAGGCCGGTAGCGGTGGCGGACGGGGACGAGGCGCCGCCGGCATTCACGCTGCGCACCTGGTAGGTGTACGACGCGCCCGGCGCGACCCCCGTATCGAGGTACTGGGTTACGCCGGCCGCCACGGTCCCCACCACCGTAAACAGGTCCCCTACCCGGCGCTCGACGCGGAAGCCGGTCTCGGTCTGGCTCGTGTCGGTCCAGGTGAGGCGAAGCTGATCGGGCACGGCCGCGCTTACGGCCAGCCCGGAAGGCGCCGCGGGAGGCGTGGGTAGCACCGCGTCACCGGTGTAGGCGGAGTCCCCGCCGTTGCCGAGGGCGCGGATGCGGTAGGTGTATACGGTATCGATGGCGAGACCGGGGTCGGGGAAGCCGGTCGCATCTGCCGCCGCGATACCCACGAAGGTGTAACCTCCACTTCCGGTTTTGCGCTCCACGCGAAAGCCGGTCTCCTTGAGGCTGGTATCGGTCCAGGAAAGCTGCATCGACGTGGGGGAAGTCACGGCCAGCGTGAGATTGGTGGGGGCGCTGGGTGCGAGCGGCGTCGTCGTCACCGAGGACTCGTTCGAGTAGGTGGACGGTCCGGCCGGGCCGGTGGCGCGCACGCGATAGACGTAGGCGGTGTTAGACACGAGCCCGGAGCTATCCGCGTGCAGGACCACGGTGCCCGACCCCGCCACCGCGGGATGGGTGCCCACCTGGGCAAACACACCCCCGCTCACCCGGCGCTCGACGACAAACCCGTCTTCGATCTCGCTGTTGTCGTGCCAGCTCAGGTGCACTTCCGTGCCCGAAACGGCAGCGGCCAGTAGATTGGAAGGCGCCGCCGTGTTCACCACCGAGACCAGCACCTCGTCCTGGCTCGCCGCACCCTCCGGGTCCCGCACCGTGAGCGTGACGGAATGCACGCCGAAGCCGAAGGAAGCGGCGACGATGGCCGAGGTGCCCAGCAGGGTGTTCCCCTCTCGCCATTCGAACGAGAGCGAATCCGCGTCCAGGTCGCACGAGTTGCTGCCGTCCAACATAACCGGGACCGGGGCGCCCTGCCAGGCGCGCTGCACGTCGCTCCCGGCTTTGGCAATGGGCGCGCGGTTGGAGAGCGCCGCCGGGGAGAACGTGAGGAAGGTGGCCTGGGCGAGCCCGCCGCCCACCGCAAAGACATCCCGGAACTGGCCCGTGTTGCCATCGAAGCGCTTGACGTCATTGGTCGTCGAGCTGCTCACGTAGAGATGTCCGTCCGGGCCGAAGCGCAGTCCGGCCGGCTCGTTGAGGCCGCCGCTGCTAGCGGCGACGAACGCGCCAAGGTAGCTGCCGCTGACTCCATCGAACCGCAAGATGCGGTGCGAATGCGGCGCCGCTGCGTAAAGCTGATTATCCGGCCCAAAGGTGAGGCCTCGCGGCTCGTCGAGTTGGAGGCCGCCCGTGCCAGCGGGAACGAACGCGCCCTGAAACGCTCCGGTCATCCCGTCGTAGCGGAGGATGGAGGCCGTGCCGCGGCTGCTCACGTACAGGTTGCAGTCCGGTCCGAAGGTGAGATCGAACGGGAGGCTCAGGCCGCCTCCCGCGGCGAACACGCCCAGAAACGCGCCGGTCTGGCCCTGGTAGCAAAGCACCTGGTTCGTGTACCGGGAGGCGACGTACAGATTGCCGTCCGGACCGAAAGTCAGCCCTTCGGGGCCGTCCAGCCCCCCACTGCCAGCCGCCACGAACGTGTCGAGATATTGGCCGGTGGTGCCGCGGTAGCGCAGCACCCGGTCGTTCCCCAGGCTGCCGACATAGAGATTGCCGTCCGGGCCAAAGGCGAGGCCGCTGGGATGGTCCAGCCCACCGCCGGCCACGGTATCCACATAGGTTCCCGTGCCTGCCTCGAACCGCGCGATCCGGTCCGCCTCGAAGCCGGTGACGAGCAGGGACTGGGAGACGCCCGCTTCGAATTCGTCCCGGATCTCCGCGGCCGTGCGCGCGCGGTTGTAGACCTTGACCTCATCGATGGTGCCGAAGAACGGCTGGACGTGGGGGGTGTTGGGATAGTCCGGATGGTTGCCAATTCCGATGCCCGGGTGCCAGGCCGGCTCCAGATCGCGAAACGGGCGGATGGCCGTGACCTGCTCCGAGACCAGCGTTCCGTTCACGTACAGGCGCATCCAGCCCGTCGCGTCGTCCAGAGTAGCCGCGACGTGGTAAAACCGGCCGGCGGTGAGGGGCACCGAAATGAACGTATTGGCCGTGAGCGACTCCACGTGGAAAATGAGCTCTCCATTGTGCAGGCTGAGGGTGTAGGGATCAAACTCGTTCCGGTTGTCGCCCCGAAAGAAGAGCTCCGCCGTGGTAGTCGGTCCGGGAACCGAGCGGGGGTAGATCCAGGCGGAGATGCTGAGCGACGCAGTAAGCTTGAGGCTATCGACGTCCGGAACTTCCACACGATCGTCGATGCCGTCGAACGAGAAGCCGCTGCCGAACACCGCGGGCGCGTAGGTGGTGCCGGCCTTCAGCGTGCCGTGATTTCCACCCACGGGGTCCAGCGTGTTCCCGTCACCGCTCCACCAGCTCACCAATCCGTCCTGTGCTGAAGCGGGAATGGCGCCGGCGCGCGCGCTCGACAAGCAGCAAAGGCAGACTGCGGCCACTAATACCAGGAGCCAGCCCCAGGTGAAAGTAGTTCGTTTCAGCAAGCCCATGTTGCGTCCCCTCAATCAGGCAATCGCTCTAACGTTCAAACAAGCGGCGCAGAACTCCTTTAGGCGGGTGCCGACCGGCCGGCTCCTGGCGTTCCCAGGCCGGGGGATCGGTTGTCCGAGAGGTGACCGACCCCATTGCGGCCAATCTGCAGGCAGTGCGTCGTCCATTCGGGGCTCGTTACGGAGCGAACCCATGCCCTACACCTATCCTGCCCGCGCCTGGGTCCCGTCTTTGCTCTTGCTTTGTCTCGCCGGTCTGGCGGCCGGCGCGCAGGACGAAGAGCCGGTTAAAAAGTACCTGCTGAAAGAGACTGCTCCGCTGGTGGGCGACGTGACGGTGATCGAGCGTAACGAGGACGAGACGCTCGAAGTCTACGCCACACCGCGCGGCGCGGAGGCGCAGATCCCCGAACCGACCAAGTCCGGGCGACACCTGCGGGAACGATATACCGAAACGGTGCTGGCGCTGGATAAAGAGGGACAGATCAGCCAGCTTCAGCGACTCTACAGCGCGGCGCGCATGCAACTGACGGCCGGCTCGCTGGACCCGCCCAAGAACCTGGTCCTCGGCCGCCAGGGCAAGACGGTGACCCTCAAACGGGTGAACGGCAAGACCCTCGTCACGGTGGCCAACGGAAAGCTCTCGGCGGCAGAGACGAAGGAACTGGCGCTGGAGTTGGACCGCGCCGGCGGATTGAACCTCTTCCCCGACCAGGAAGTAAGCCCGGACGACGAGTGGGACGTAGAGGAAGCGCGCGTGATCAGGGCGTTCGGGATGGAACACGGCACCCTGAAGGTGCACTTCATCGAGGTGAAGCCGTTCCGCGGGCATCCGTGCGCCCGACTGAGCCTGGACCTCCAGTTGGAGGGAAAGACCGCCAAAGGGCCGATCTCCTGGAACCTGGAGGGGACCTACTACTTCGCGGTCGACATCCAGCGGACGCTGTACGCCAAGTATTCCGGGCCGGTGAGCACGATGGGGGTGGGTAAAGCCGAAGGTCACCTCGCCGATCTTGCGGGGGAAGGGATCGGGGAGATCACGGTGTCCCGGAACCTGATGAAGAAAGGGAAGCTGGCGCCCAAGCCGGTGGAGCCGATGGCGACCCCAGGTGCCGATCCGCCCGCCGCGCCGGTGCCGAGGTAATCACCGGAACTCAAGCGGTGTCGCTCTTGCTTCGAACTGTCCGTGCTAAACTGAGGGCCTGCAGCGCACCAAGGCGATGAGGCACGCGGAGCCATCCGGAGAAGGTGCGCGGATTCAGGAGGGAGTGGTGAAGCGCGAGGTTCACGTTACGTCGTACACGGCCGTCAGCGCGACGGTGAAGAACCAGACCTACCGGGCGGAGGTATTGCTCCTCACCCTGATGCGGCTGCTGAGCGACCTGGCGGCGTCCCAACCGAAGGGGTTGGCACGGGAGTATAACCTGAATTTCGCGAGCGGCCCGGAGCACGTGACGCTGCAGGAGCTGTATACGGCGCTGCGCTCGCGGCAGCCGGTGAAGCTGCACGTGGCGGGGAATGTGCTGGTACACCTGGTGACGGAGATGGAGGCGAAGCATCCCGGGATGGCCCGCGAGCCGTTTCGCCTGGTGATCGAAGAGGACGCGATCTCCCGACTGGGCAATTAGCGGGCTCCCTTTGGTCGCGGGGCCGGGAGCCGGGGGTGGTGTGCCTGCGGCACTTCGCGGGGAGGGTCTGTTTCCGGGCTACAGGCATGCTCGCGGGGCGGCCGGCACGCAGGTCGACCGACGTACCGGGGATGCCTGGGCACTGCATATCGACTACGGAGGCGTGATCGCGAGGCCTGGTTTGAAGCAGGCCTCCGGGCATCCGACCGCTGGGGCTACCTGGAACCGGGTGGGCAGCTCTCCTGGATTGGTCGGAGGCAGAGGGATGGCCGCACCATGTCCTGGTACAAGAGAAGCCGGGCGGAGCCCCTCGCCTCACTCCGCCCGGTCTCTGGTCTGTCGCGCTCTCGACTGCTCCCCGCGGGGAGTGCTCTCGTCTCGTCATCGTATTACAGACTCATACTACCCGTGCCGCCGGAGGCTAAACACGACGGGGGAAAGTGAATGGAGAAATGGGGAAATGGGGAAATGGAGCTATATTGGTTAGCTACTGACGATGCTTCCCGCACCCTCATTTCCCCGTTTACTCGTTTCCCCGTCTACTCATTTCCCTATCTCCCTGCTTCCTACCGGGCGGTTACATAATCGCTGAGAAGCTGGATGGTGGCTTCCTGGACATCGGCGTGGAACGCGTTGATGTCTCCGATGGAGACGAGGCCCATCACGCGGCCCTGGGGATCGCAGATCGGCAGGTGGCGCACGCGGCGGTCTCGCATGATCCGGCTCGCCTCGTCGACGGTGGTGGACGGGTCGCAGCAGATCACGTCTGTGGTCATCACGTCCCGGACCAGGAGCGCAGAAGGATTGCGCTGCTCCGCGACCACCCGGCGGAGGACGTCCCGCTCGGTGAAGACCCCCACCATCCGGCCGTCACGGATTACGACCAGCCCTCCGACCCGATGCTCGTTCATCGCGCGCGTGGCATCCAGTACCGAGGCGGAGGGGCTCACCTGATATACCTGTGAGCCCTTTTTCGCCACGAGTTCTCCGATTGTAGCCATCTGAACCTCCTGGATTACTGACCTTCGCCCAGCGAGCAACGCCCACCGGACGAACCCTGCAGCTTGACTGATAGGGCACATGGTCCGGCAGCTTGCAGGAATTGTCAACAAAGTTCCAGTGCCTGTTTGGAGGGTTAGCCGCAATGATGCACCACGGAGACACGGAGACAGGGGACTTAAGGGACTTAAGGGACACATGGGACACATGGGACACAAGGGGCGCTTGGCGGTGCCGGCGCTGAGTGCCCGCCGATGGTGGCGCTCTCTTGGAATGCGACCGTACCGCCCAAGACCTGTAGGTTACTTGCAGGATGCTCCACTCGGTTAGAGCTTTCTCAGCCCCAATCTTCTCTGTGTCACCGTGTCTCCTTGGTGAATTCCGGGTTAGCGGAACTTCTGGGGGGCCGGCTTGACGAGGGTGCGCTCCGCCCAGGCGTGCCATTTCGTGATCATGGACTGGAGCCGTTGGGGCTCCTGGGCGGCGACGTCGTGCATCTCG
>Ga0255338_1002879_pt1 | contig 22769 bp, 23 predicted proteins | sample MeOH1_35cm_T4_19_FD_203715 | JGI IMG/M metagenome (GOLD analysis project Ga0255338, IMG submission 203715) | Sandy soil microbial communities from University of British Columbia, Vancouver, Canada - MeOH1_35cm_T4_195 | ecosystem: Engineered > Artificial ecosystem > Sand microcosm > Unclassified ...
CACCACTCCGTCCAGCTTGCGCGCGGCCAACTCCTTCCGGACCCGGCTCACCTTCTCGTCTGCCTCCGCCTTCCGTTCCAGAGCCGGATAGACGAACTCATCGAAGCGGCGCGCCGCCTTTTGGGGGTTGGAGAGCAGGTCTTCCGAAGGGAGTTTGGGCGCGTCCGCAGCGTGGGCCAAGCCGGCGGTCAGTGCCAGCAGCAAGGCGCCGGCATATGCCATGCGAGCGTAGAGTTTCATTGGACCGACCTCCGGAATAGGGGAAAGCATGGCAAACGCCGACCAGAAATGCAGAGAGGATCCGCATGCGCGGATCCTCCAGGACATGACTTTAAGTTGCGTGCAGAGAGTTCCTGCGCGGGAAACGGGGAACCGGCCGATTGGCGCCAGGGTCCCAATGCCGGATACGGCTCCTAGCCGGTCAACCCGCTCAAGCGCCCCGACCTATCGAGTCTCAGGCAAGGGCCATCGCGGAAAAGGCGAACCCGGCGACGGTAGCGACCAGCACTGCGGCGAGGACGAGAAGCAGCCCGCTGCGGCGAAACAGGCCGGCGCCGGCCAGCAACAACGCGATGACGGCCGCAATCATCAGGGGCGCGGGGACCATACCGAAGACCATCGTGATACCTCTCTCACAAGCACGCGGGTGGGGATTTGTGGCAGCTATACGCTCTTTATCGGCAGCCCGGCACCTCGACCCGCAACCATTTTTTCACATTCCTCGCGGCCCGTTGACCCGTCCAATCACTACCGCTAGCATGCGGTAGTCCGCACCTGGTCCAGAATTCAGAAAGCCCGCCCATGCGCCAGTTCATCCGTCCCCTCGTCGGCTCCGCGCTCCTCCTCCTTATCCCGTTGCTCACGGTGCCCGCCGGTGCGCAGCAAAGCCTTGGCCTCGACGTGCTGAACACGCGCCGGGAGCTTTCCGGCCGGATGTGGGGCTCCGGGAACTGGATCACCTTCTGCATGGAAGAAGACGGGAAAGACCTGAACGGCGATGGCGACGACCGGGACACGATCCTCTGCGTGGCGGACTTACGCACGCTGACCGTGCAGGAAACCGGGATGGCGATCGAATACGGCCTCACGGACGATGACGACGCCTGGCCTGCCGCCGTCTCTACGGACATGATCGCCGTGACGATGAACGAGGCCGACAATGGCGGCAAAGACCTGAACGCCAACGGCACGACCACCGACGACGTGCTGGCGTTGTACAACCCGATGACCAAGCAGCGCACGGTGCTTGGCGTCGCGGGGCGGTGCCCGCGCTTTCTGAACGGCAAGCTCTACTTCCTGCAGAAGGAAGCCATCGCTCGCAAAGACCTCAATGGCGATGGCGACGCGCTGGACGACGTGCTTTCGGTGTACGATCCCGCCACCAAGCAGGTGGAGAGCCTGGGGATGGACTGCGAAGGCGGCTACCTGGCGGCCGGCGACTGGATCCTGACGCGCACCACCGAGCTCCACCAGGGCAACAAGGACCTGAATGGCGACAGCGATGCCCTGGACGAAGTGGCGCAGCTTTACCAGATAAGCACCAAGAAGTGGACGAACACCACCCTCGAGTCCTCGGGTGCCGTGGCGCTCAGCCCGAAGCTCGCCATCGTAGGGGTGGATGAGAAGAAACAGGGCAACAAAGACCTGAACGGCGACAAAGACGTGATGGACCAGGTGGCTTACGTCTGGGACCTCACCAGCGCCTCGGCGGACGCCGTAGACCACATCACGAACACCGGGCAGGACTGCAGCGGCGGCGTGGCGGCGGATGGCGAGATCGCGAGCTTTGTGACCAGCGAAGCGGCACAGGGCGCGCAAGACCTGAACATGGATCAGGACGCGGAAGACGACGTGGCCCAGGTCTACCAGTTGAGTACCAAGCAGGTCACCAACACTGCTCGCGACGCCTCCGGCGGCATCGCGGCGGGCGCGGGTAAGGTCGCCTTCGTCTGTTCCGAGATCGCGCAGGGCAACCGCGACCTCAACACGGACAAAGATGCGGACGATGACGTGCTGATGGTCTACGACGTGGCGGCCCACAAGATCCTGAACGTCCGCTACACGGTAGACGGGGACCTCTCCTGCGCCGAAGGCACGCTGGCCTGGCGTGTTCTGGAGTCCGACCAGTTCAACCGCGACCTGAACCGCGACGGCGATACGGACGACAGCGTGGTCTTCGTGATGGACCTGGACAAGATGACGTTCGCGTCCACCGGACTGGTGGGTGGCGAGTACCTGTGCACCACCTCCCGCGGCGCCAGCTTCGCCGTCTCCGAGCTCGACCAGGGCGACCGCGACCTGAACGGCGACAAAGACGACGATGACGACGTGACGCACATCGTCCGGATCAAGAAGCCCTAATACTGCAAGGTGTTAGTGTTCAGGCGTTGGCTGCTTGAGGGGCGCAGGCTCTGGGTCCGAAAGCAGAGCCTGCGCGAGCGGTCCTGGCCCCTCCGCGTCCTCCGGTAGCCGCTGCGTGGCCGCGTGGCTATCTCGTGCGAGTTGAGGTAACTCTAGGGCGAATCGCCTTTCCGTTACCGGTATGCGTGCGGGATTGCTGGAGTCGCGGAAGACGCGGCTGCGCAATGACCCCGCTGAGTTTGTGGCGGTAGACTGACACAGGGAAAAGGCCGGCTGGGCTCGCAAACCACGAGTCCAGCCGGCCTTTTTCACGTTCGCAATCAGCGTGCGCGTCTCAAATCGCGAGCTAACTAACCGAGCCCGCACCACAACGCCTGAACACCCAACACCTGAACGCCCGGATTACTAGGGGCTAACCACGTCGCCTTCCAGCGGCTCCACCAGCACCCCCTGCTGCTTGAGGAACTGGATCCCCTGCTCCAGGTTATCCGGGCTCCCCTCCAGTTCCAGGGCGATCTCGCCCACGGTGTCGGTGACGCGGGCGCGGCGGATGTTCGGCATCACGTCGAACTCGCGGACCATCCGGAACAACACCGGCTCCTGGATCAGGTTCTCGGGGTATTTCAACATCACTTTCCGCGTGGCCATCTTTTGCACTCTCCAAGACCGTTGGCGGGTCGATAACTGTAACCAGAGGGATGCTGACTGATCGGTCAAGTAGTGGTTCGTAGGTGAACGGAAGTAGGCGGGAGCGATCCTAGAGCCCGGCATACTTCCGCGCACCCACACCCGGTAACAGGCTGAACCTAGTCCCGTCCACCCGCGATTGCCGGGATGATCGACAGTTCGTCGCCGTCCTTGACCGGCGTTTCCTCGTTCTGCTCGAAGCGGATGTCTTCGTTGTTCACGTATACGTTCACGAAGCGCCGCAGCTTGCCGGAGTCGTCACAAAGACGGTCCTTGATGCCGGGAAACTGCGCTTCCAGGGCGCTGACGATCTCCCCTACCGTGCTTCCGTCCGCCTTCACCTCTGCGTTGCCGTTCGTCAGCTTCTGCAAAGGGGTGGGGATCAATACCGTAACGGGCATTCAGATTACTCTCCTGCTAAACAATCTTACTCTTACTCCTACTCTTACTCTTACTCCCGTGACTGGTGGTCGAGAGGGTGAAGAGTAGGAGTAGGAGTAAGAGTAAGAGTAAGATTGGTCGGTATCAGCGCACCTTCGACAAGACCCGCTCCTCGAAGCTGGCGAGGGTCGGCGCGATCGTCGTCGGCGCACCGATGCGATCCTTTACCGCCTCCAGGGTCTTCAGGCCGTTGCCGGTGATGCACACCACGGTGCTCTCGCTCCGGTCAATCCGCCCCTGCTCGATCAGCTTCTTGGCCACCGCCAGGGTGGTCCCGCCGGCCGTTTCCGTCCAGATGCCTTCCGTGGCGGCCAGCAATTGGATGGCGGCGATAATCTCGTCATCCGTAGCCATCTCCGCCCAGCCCTTGCTTTCCCGGATGGCATGCACCACGTACGGGCCGTCCGCCGGGTTACCGATCCGGAGCGAGGTATCCACGCTTTCGGAGACGGGCCGCGGCTTCACCGGCTTGATGATGTCCGTGTCGTTGTGGATGGAACGGATTACCGGCGCGCACGCTTCCGCCTGGGCGGCGAAGACACGGGTCTTCACCTCCGGAATCAGGCCGAGTTGCTCGAACTCCTTGAAGCCCTTCCAGATCTTGGGAAGGATCGTCCCTCCCGCCACCGGGCAGACCAGGTTGTCCGGCGTGCGCCAGCCCAACTGCTCCGCGATCTCGAAGCCGTAGGTTTTGGCGCCTTCCGTATAGTACGGCCGCATGTTCACGTTGACAAACGCCCACCGGTACTTGCTGGCGATCTCGCTGCACAGCCGGTTCACGTCGTCGTAGTTGCCTTCTACGGCCACCAGGTTCGGCTGGTAGATCAGCGAGCCGATCACCTTGCCCGGCTCCAGGTCGTTCGGGATGAAAATGAACCGCTTCAGCCCCGCCTTCGCCCCGTGAGCGGAGACCGAGTTGGCCAGATTTCCCGTGGACGCGCAGCCAATGGTGTCGAACCCCAGCTCCTTCGCCTTGGAGACGGCTACCGGAACGACGCGGTCCTTGTAGGAGAGCGTCGGGAAGTTGACGCCGTCGTTCTTGATCCACAACTCGCGAACGCCGAGCACCTTGGCCAGGTTATCGGCGCGGACCAGTGGTGTATAGCCGGACAGGAGGCCGTCGGTCGGCTCACCATCCAGGGGAAGGAGCTCGCGGTAGCGCCAGAGGTTCCGGGGCCGGGACATGATAACGTCCTGCGAGAATTGCTTGGAGATCCGCTGGTAGTCGTAGGCGACTTCTAGCGGTCCAAAACAAAACTCGCAGACGTAGTGAGCCTCCTTGGCATACTCGCGTCCACACTCCTTGCACTTCAGCCCCAGGACAAGCGACATTCAACCCCTCCAGTAACCACTGTCGTTAGCGATATCATAGGCTCAACGGGGCAGGCCGAGCCGCGTTTACATCTATATCATGAAACTTCAGACGGTTGCTTGAAAAGGGTTGAACGCCGTGGATGCAGAGCTTCACATCGAAACCGTGTGTATCCAGGCACGCGAAGACCTCCCCAGTGAGACCCGCCCGCTGATGGCGCCCATCTACCAGACCGCGGTCTGGGCGATGGACTCCATGGAGCAGTGCGACGCGGTCTACACGGGTGAGTCGCCCGGCTACATCTACACGCGGGAAGCGAACCCGAACCACGCGGCATTGGAGCAGGTGGTCGCGGTGCTGGAGCACGCGGAGGAGGCCGTGGTCTTCGGCTCCGGGATGGCCGCGATTGCCGGCGCCCTCACGGCCCTGACAGGCGCCGGAGGGCGGGTGATCGCAGCGCGCCAGCTCTATGGCGCTACCGTGAAGCTGCTCACCCAGGAGCTCGGCCGTTTCGGCGTGGAGTGCGCCTGGGTGGACATGACCGATCTGGACCAGGTTTGCTCCGTGTTGGCTGCCGGCGCCGACGTGCTCCTGGTGGAGATGATCGCGAATCCGCTGGTCCAGATTGCGGACCTTCCGGCGCTGGCCGAGTTGTGCCGGGAGGCGAAGACGCGGCTGGTGGTAGACAGCACCTTTACCTCGCCCTACTGCTGCCGTCCGCTGGATCAGGGCGCAGACGCGGTGGTCCACAGCGTCACCAAGTTCCTCGGCGGCCACAGTGATCTCACCCTTGGCGCCGTCGCCGGAAGCGCGGAGCTGATGAGCCTGGTCCGCCGGCAGGCGAAGTTGTTCGGCGGTTCGGCTAACCCGTTCGAGAGCTGGCTCGCGCTCCGCGGCATCGCGACCTTTCCGCTGCGGATGGAGCGCTCGTGCGCCAACGCCGCCGAGCTGTCGCGCCGCCTGGAAGCGCATCCCCAGGTGCGGCGAGTCTACTATCCGGGCCTCCCCTCGCATCCGCAGTACGCGCGAGCCGCGGAGCTACTCGACAGCCCAGGCGCGATGCTCGCGTTCGACGTGGCGGACGGCCCGGCGGCCCGCCACGTACTGCGAACCTTGAAGCACGTCCGCTTTGCCCCGAGCCTGGGAGACGTGGCAACCACCATTTCCTACCCCGTAGGCACCTCCCACCGCGCGCTCACACCCGCGGAGCGGCGCGAGATCGGCATCAGCGAAGGCACGCTGCGCCTCTCCGTCGGCATCGATCACGTCGACGACGTATGGGCGGATCTGGCTCAGGCCATCCAGGCGTAATCCGGGAACCCGCGCTCGCCGTGGGGCCGTCCAACAGGTGAATGGTCAGATCAGATTAGCACTCCGTAGCAAGGACCGGGTCCCCTTGGGCGGATGGTCCGTTCGATCACGGCCGTCATCACCGTGAACCGTGCACACGCCTACCGGTTGATGGATCAAAGATTGAGCGAGGGGCGCGCTCTGGCGACGCCTCCTACACTGGGGAAACCAATCACGTATGGACTTCGACCTCGGAAAGCTCTGGATCGCCGGGTTTGCCGGTCTGCTCGGCGCTATCGGCGGCGCGTGGATCTGGGCACAGCGCGCGGCCGGCATTGCCGCGAAGGTCGCCCAGAACTCCAACGCGGACGACGCGCTGATCCATACCGCCGCGAACACCGGAATGAGCTCGCTCGCGGCGGCGCTTCAGGGCGCGGCTTTCGGCGCGGTACTGGGCCTGATTGCCGCCGGGGCCTACTTCTACTTCTCCAACCCCGACCGTGCCATGGTCGTGCGGAAAGTGGACACCGGCGACGAAACTCTGGGCGACGCGGCCACAGGCCTTCAGGTCCGAACAATCGAGCGCGAGGAATACGAGTAGCGCGGCCGGCAGCAAAAACGGGCATCGAGCGCAAGCGCTCGATGCCCGTTTCCTCCAATCCCAAGGCCCAACACCTGACGCCCGATGCCTTAAATCAGTCGCGTTCCGCCCAGAGGGTCCCCTCGTCCGCGAGGCATTTGGCGGCCACGGCGATCCGGTCGATCACCGCTTCCAGCATCGCCTTGCCCTGCTCCGCGGTCGCCAGGCTGGGATAGCCCACGGTTCCGTTCTTCGTCCGCCCCTGCATGTTTGTCGGTACGTAAGCCGCACCGATCAGCGGGGAAGTCGTCATGTGGCAATCCACGGCCAGGTGCTGCCGCACAAGATCCGGGCGGACAGCCAGCATCATCGCGGTTTCCGCCTCGCACGCGTGGCCGACTTGCTTGCGGGGGCCGGTCAGGTGCTCGGCGATCTCGGCTCCGGCAATCTCCCAGTAGCTCGCCGCCATCAGTTCGGCCTGCGGGAACCGCTCGTGCAGCATGCGCAGGGCCAGGTGGTAGGTGTCGATGTTGCCGCCGTGGCCGTTCAGGATGAACACCTTCTTCCACCCATTTGCCAGATACTGTGCCAGCGGGTGGACCATCAACTGGATGTGCTGATCCAGGTCCGCCGTGAGCGTGCCGAAAAACGGCAGGTGATGCGCCGACGCGCCGAGCCACTGGGTGGGCAGGAGCAGCACCTGGTCCGGCAGCGCACGCTCCACGCCTTCCGCCACGGCCGTGCACAGAAACGTATCCACGTAGAACGGCAGGTGCGGGCCGTGCTGCTCGCAGGCGGCGTAGGGCGCAATCACTACCGTCTTTTCGCGGTCGACCTTCGCCATCTCGGGCCAGGTCATCTCAGCCAGTTTCATTCAGTCAGTCCTCGTGCGTGCGGTCTAAGCTTCATACTTCCGCGTTCCTATAGTGCCGGAGCGGTTCCTGCATTGATTACCGCAAAACTCAGTTATCGGGCCGCCTCGGCCGACGACGCCCCGTACGGGCCGCTCGCAGCCGGGGCGCCCCGGGTACCCCTCGCAGGTACCCAGGACTTCTCACACGCTCTCAAGGCGCCAGGAAGTCTGCAACGGTGGCGCTGACCTTCGCGCCCTCGGCGCCGGGAGCCAGGTGCCCGGCATTGCTCGTCAGTTCCACGATTCGCGCTTTCAACAGCCGTCCCAGTTCCAGCGCCGGAGTGGGGTTGACCATGTGGTCGGTCAGGGAAACGATGACGAGGCACTTTGCCCGCACCGCTCCCGCCGCGCGTTCGGGAGAGCCGCCGAAGCGCCGGTAGATGTCCTGATCCAGCATCGCCACGAGTTGCGAGGCCCAGTCGTTGGGATCGTGTGCCAGTAGAGAGCGCTCCTGGCTGTCCAGCAACTCGTCCGCGCTCTCCGGCTTCGTATTCTCCACGTGGTACTGCGGCGTGCGGAGGTGCAGGGTGTGGATTCCCGCAATCGCCTGCATGGCCCGCCTGGCCTCCTCCGGGCTCTGGCTGCGCTGGAGTGGCCGCAACTGCGACTTCCACAGCAGCATGTCCTGGGCCGTCTGACGCGGGCTGCCCACAATCGGCACCGCACCGTCCATGAACTCGGGATGTGCGACCATCCACTCGAAGGTCTGCATCCCGCCCATGGAAATGCCCAGCACGGCGTGCAGGTGCTTGAGGCCGAGCTTCTCCGAGACCAGGCGGTACTCGGTCTCCACCATGTCGCCGATCGTATAGTGAGGGAAATCGCGTCCCGGCTGCGCCTTGCTGTTCGAGGGTGAGCTGGAGACGCCATTGCCCAACGCGTCCACCGCAATGACGAAGTAGCGGGTGCTGTCCACCACCTTGCCGGGACCGATCTGCCCCGCCAGGTCGCCGCTGGTGCCGGAGAACCACGTGGGGAACAGGATGGCGTTCGACTTCTGCTCGTTCAGCTTGCCGAAGGTCCGGTACCCAATACGGCAATCTTTAATCGTCTGGCCGTTCTGCAGCTTGACGTCGCCCAGGCTGGCTAGTTGAAGCTCCTGGCACCGTGCCGGTATCGCCAATACGAGTAACGCCACTGCGGCCACGATGCCGCGCATTAGTGCTCTCATTGCAATCAGCATCTCCATCCTCAGTGCCGTGCGATTGGGCCAACGGCCGAGCCGGCGCATTCCCCACTTCTGGAGCCTGCAGTCGATCAAGGCGTGCTTTCGGGGTACGTCGCAAGGCGGCTAGCACCACCACTTGGCGTAGATCTCCGCGAGCTTCTCCAACTCGGAGATCTCGACCCACTCCTCGACGCCGTGCGCCTGATCGATTGAGCCGGGACCGATGACCACGCATTCCTTCGCCAGTCCCCCGTAAGCCCACGCGTTGGTGCCGTAAGGCGCGTAGCCCGGCGTCTGTCCGGACCAAGCGGTCAATTGCCGCACCCAGGGGCTCTCCGGTGACTGGCCGAATGCGTTGATGTGTTTCAGTCGCTTCACCGTGAACGGCAGGGGGCAGGCGTCCGTGGCGATCTGGCACAGCCAGGTTTGCAGCTCGTCCACGTCCTCGCCCGGCACCATGCGGCGATCGATGGTGACCACGCAGCGGTCGGGGACGACGTTTGCCCCGGTACCGCCTTGAACGATGGTAACTGTAAGCGTGGGTGCCCCCAGAGGGGTGGTCGCGTCGAGGGACTGGAGCCGGGAGTGCTCCGCGTCCAGCGCCGTGATCAGGTGTGCTGCGGCGGTTACGGCATTCTTTCCCAGGTGCGGCTGCGACGAATGGGCGGGCTCGCCTTGAATGATGAATTCCATTCGCAGCAGCCCCTTGTGCCCGATTACCGGGGCGCAGTGCGTGGGCTCCGCCACGGCCAGCTGGTCGAGCGCCAGACCCTGGCGCCGCACCCAGGCGGCAAAGGCCGGCGCACCGCTGGCGTCGACTTCCTCGTCCACCGTGGCCGTAACCAGCAGATTCGTGCGCGGGCGGCGCCCTTCGGCGGAGAGCTGTTCCAGCAGCGCAAGCACCACCGCGAGGGTCGCCTTGGTATCGACCGATCCGCGGCCGTAAACGCGTCCGCCCCGGACGTCGCCGCTGAACGGCTCCGTCGTCATTTGCTCCACGCCCACGGTGTCCATGTGGACATCTACAGCGGCCCAGCCGTCGCTGTCGCCCTTCCACGTGGCGTACAGATTGTGGCGGCCGGGGAGCACCTCCTCGCGCTCTACCTCCCCGCCCAGCTCGCGGAACCACCCCTCCAGCGCGTCCGCGAGCGCTGCCTCGCCGGGCGTGCCCGCGCGCGCGCCGGCCTGCAGGGGCGCCACGCTCGGGATCCTCACCAGCCGGCTCAACCAACCCGCGATTGCGTCTCCAGAAACCATCTATTCTTCCCCTCTCCCGTCCGGTGGATGCCGTTACCTCCGGCCGGCATGCCGTCACGTTGGCTGCCGGTAGCCGGGGCACCTTCAACCGCCGGCAGATGCGCATCTATCCGGAGTGCTATAGCGCCGGGAGGGCCGCGCAACTTGGTCCTGCTGTCAGGAATTATTCAGCGCGATTTGTTAAGCGCTCCGTAATTCCCCGGCGCCGTTTGGCGTACTAAGCAATGTGCCGGTAGAGGAAGGGGGCGCTCGACCGGTAAAGAGTTTTCGAATGTAGTTGCGAGTAGTTCGTTGAGTGGAGTACGAATGGGCTGACTGCCCGGAGGAATTAAGATGCCCAAGCCAACGATTCAGTCGCTTCCCGCGAGCCTGACGACCGATCAGCAAAACGCGCTCGCGATCCTGAGCAGCCTGGAGCTCGATGACTTTAACCAGTTGAAGGCGATCCTGAAAGTCGGGGCGCCCGGGGTAATCGGCCCCCAGACGCTCGCGGAGTTCCTCGCTTTGTGCGCCCGCGTGCGGCTCGATTTGTCTACCAACGGCGTCAACTCGTTCAAAGACGCGCACCACCTGGGTAACTCCGGCCCGCAGTCGGGAGTGATCGGTCCCCAGACGGCGGAGGTGTATTTCCACACCGTGCTCACCCTCCTGGATCGCACGGCGATGGCGGAAGGCAGCTTCCCGTTTTCGCAGTTACCTGCGGCGGATTGGACGCACGGAGCGCGCGCGTTCGCGTCCAACCGGAGCAGCGGTACGCGGGCGCATGCCGGATGCGATCTCTACTTTCCGGCGGGTACCTGGATCCACGCCATCCGGGACGGCATCGTCACGGCGGGGCCTTACGCCTTCTACGCGGGCACCTTCGCGCTCGAAGTGGATCACGGCGCGTTCCTCGCGCGTTACGGCGAGATTCAAGCGGCGACCCCGGTGAGCGCGGGCGACCACGTTTCTGAGGGCCAGAAGATCGCGCGGGTGGGGCATCTGATCGGCATCACCGTGCCGAGCGACATGCTGCACCTGGAGCTGTATGACAAGAGCGACGGCGCCAGCGGTCCGCTCACGGTGGGCGCCAGTAGCTCGAAGCGGCGCGCGGACGGAGTCCCCTTCCTCCGCCGCAAAGATCTGATGGACCCGACCTCGAGCCTGAATGTCTGGAAGAACAACCTCGCGTAGAGGCCGGGTGAACACTGCATTCAGGGCTGCAAGAGGTCGAGGGAGCGCCTTCTGTCGTTTGGATTCATAGAAGGCCGCGTCCAGCGGCGAGGCGGCGCAATTCTGCGGTGAATGCACGCGGACGGACGTGAATGGGATAGAAGTACAAAAGCCCGGTGATCGCCTGCAATCCGGAATACGGACCCCCGCAGGCCCGCCACTCTATCCATCATTTACGTGCATTCGCGTGCATTCGCGGCTGACCTGTTGCGACTTATGCCTACCTGGTTCGACGACTGCCGGTTCATCCTCCATTACGAGCACCACAGCTCACCCAACAGCTACCCGCACCCGCTGCTGGGTTACGATCCGCACCAGATGCGGCAACTCCTGGAGCGGGTGCGGCCGGACGCCGTGCAATACTACGCGAAGGGCAACACGGGCTATGCCATCTACCCCACCCGCTTCGACAATCGCCTGTCGGGACTCGCGGATGAGCCGGAAGTCGACCTGCTGGGCAGCCTGCGCGAGATCACCCGGGAGCTCGGCATCCGCCTCGTGCTTGCATACAGCGGACTCATCGACTTCCGCGCCGCCGAGTGGCGGCCGGGGTGGCTGCGCATCAGGTCGGATTACAATCCCTACCCGAACCGCGCGCTCTGCGTTAACTCCGGATATGTGGACGAGCTGCTGCTCCCGCAGCTTGACGAGTTGTTGACTCGCTATCAGCCGGATGGTCTCTGGATGGACGCGGAGAACTGGACCGTCAGCCCGTGCTACTGCTCCTCCTGCGAGTCGGAATACCAGATGCTCTCGGAGCGTTCCGCCCCCGCGGGACGCGAGGATGCGCTCTGGTCCGACTGGTTGGAGTTCCACCGCGACAGCTTCGAGCGCTACCTCATCAAGGTCGGAAAGTTCACGCACGACCGGCTGCCTCAACTCGTGTACGCGAGCAATGGCACGTACGCGACGCACCAGCCGGACGGCGTAGTGGCGGGACCGGACCGGCTATCGCGCGACCTCTCACCCGCGTACTCGCTGCGCCAGGCCGGGCTGGAAGCCCGTGCGTTCGATGCGCGGGGGCTTCCGTTCGACCTGATGACGTGGAACCGTACCAGTGCGCGGCCCTGGGCCACCGGCCGCCTCCCGGCCCTACCCGCCTATCCCAAGAGCCTCGACCACCTGGCGCAGGAAGGGGCGGTGATTCTCGCCAACGGCGGGCGATGGTCCGTGTGGATGCGCACCTATTCGGACGACGCGCTGCCGGAAGCGGAGCATTCTGTGGTAGCAGACGCGGCGGCGTTCGCGCGAGAGGTTGCTCCGTGGTCGATCGGCACGCGGTCCGGCGCGTATGTCGCGGTGCTTCACACGGAAACCACGCATCAAGCTGCCGGCAACGGATTGTATGATCCGGGGCCTTCGCTCGACCGCATCCGCGGCGCGCACCAGATGCTGCTGGAACTGCACCACCCCCACGACGTGGTGAGCCCGGCCGCGTTCCGGGAAGACGCGGACCGGTATCGGGTAGTGATCTTGCCAGAGCAGATCGACATTTCCACGGACCTCGAAGACTTTCTAGTGGAATGGGTGCGGGGCGGCGGGCGGCTGATCGCGTCCGGGAAGGTATCGCCGCGGATCGTGGAGGACATCCCCACCTTTGCCCTGGAAGAGGTGTTCGGAATTCGCTGGACGGGCGGCCGGGACCAGGAAGGCTATTTTCAGCATCGCGGTGAGCCCATGCAGATCGGCGCTCCAATCTACCATGTGGCGCTGCACGAGGCGGATCTGCTGGCGCCGCTCCTGGTCTCCGGTCATGAGCTGCGGCAGCAATCGACCGGGCTCGTCGGAGTGAGCAGGTTCGCTTTAGGTGACGGCCTCGGCTTCTACATCTCGGCAGAGCTGTTCGCCGGCTATCATCGCACCCAGTACCCCGGCCTGCGCGAGATCCTGGGCGACGTGCTGTCACTCGCGCTTCCGGTGCCACCGCTGCTTACCGCCGCCTCGCCGTCCGTGGAGATCACCCTCCGCGAGCGCGCGAATGAGCGAATCGTTCACCTGGTGGAGCACAACCCCGGCACCAGTCTCGCGCAGAATAACGCATTTGTGGAATCGGTGCCTCTGACCCCGCCCTTCACCCTTACGCTCGCGGTGCCGGCCCAGCCGACTCGGGTGCTCCTCCAACCGGGCGACGAAGTCGCGGAGTGGAGCTATGCGGAAGGAACGGTCACCGTCTGCGTGCCCGAGTTCAAAATCCACACCGCCATCGCGATTTCATTGCCGGCGCCCGTGGAGCCGGCGACACCGGAGGCCGTGGTTGTCCTGGAGCCGGAGCAGGAATGAGCCGGGAAGAAACCGTGACACTCTTCCGCCCCGTGGGGGCAGGCGAAGCTGGACCTGATCCGAGACTCGGATTGGCGCGCCTTCTCGCCGCGAGTCTCCTTCCAGCCGATCTTCTATCCGGTCACGAACGAGGAATATGCGTTTCAGATCGCTCGTGACTGGAATACGAAGGACCCGGCGTCCGGATACGTGGGGTACGTCACCCGGTTCGAAGTCCGCACGGAGTACCTCGACGGGCACTCGGTCCGGCAGGTCGGGGGCTCTCTTCACACCGAATACTGGATCCCTGCCGAGGAGATGGGCCTCTTCAACGCCAACCTCGTCGGTCCCATCGAGGTCATCCGCGAATTCCGCATGCCGGTCGAAGCGTAGTGCCGCGGGGCCATCTCTGAGACCTGCCGGCCAGCAGACTCAGCGCTCCACGCGCTTGAACTCTTGCCGCGCGCTGCCTGCCGTCAACTGCAGGCTCCCCTTCTCCTGCTGCGCCTCGTACACCTGCGGGCCAAGCAGACCGCCGACGAAGCCGCCCCCCTCGAGGCGCACGTGCTTCTCGTCCGGGGTGGTGTAGCGGCCCGAAAGCGGTACCGGGCCGGCGCTGCCCGTAAAGCTGCCGTCCTTCAGAAACTCCACCGTCATCCCGGAGGGATGCTGCCATTTCCCCTCGATCCGCTCCTTCAGCGGACGGCTGCATCCGGAAAGCCCCGCCAGCGCGGCAATCGCAATCGCCAGTACCCAGTGCTTCATCAGTCCCTCCCGAAGTGATCCGCTGCATGAACGGTCGGATGGCGGAACTGGTTGCGCGTTCGGGGTTGCACGCTGGTTCGAAGCGCTGTATCTCCTAAGAAATACTAAAGGTCAGCCCGCTCAAGATGCCATTAATGGCGCGGGCGTCGTAGTTACCAGCTAACGGCTTGATCGCATGCAGTATTCTCAAACGGTTCCGATTGTTGTGGCCGGCTCGGGCCGAAGCGGTACCACCTGGATTGGGAACACCCTCGCGGCTGCTGCGGGTGCATTCTCCATCTTTGAGCCCCTTTCTCCCTGGGGAGTCGCGTCACCCGACATTTCTCGCGGTATCACCGGATCACCCGGCGTGTACCTTCCGCCCTCGGGAGATTTCCCCGAGTGGGCGCAGCTCTGGTCGAATATTTTTGCCGGTACGGCGAGCAATGCCTGGACGCGCCAGGATTGGCGGTACGTTCCGCGCCCGATCACGCGCTGGAAGACGGCGGAAAAGGCTGCTTACCGTCTCGTTGGGCTGCGGCATCCGCTAGATGTGAAGCGGGCGCGCCGCCCCCTGGTGAAGGCGATCTACGCCAACATGATGTTGCCCTGGCTGTCTCGCACCCACCGGTTTCAGATGGTCTACATCGTGCGGCACCCGTGCGCCGTGGTCGCCTCCCGACTGCGGCTGGGATGGCCACACACGCTGGAGGGGATCCTCTCCCAGCCGCGCCTCATGCTAGAGCGCCTGGAGCCGTATGAAGCCGTGATCCGTGCCGCCGCCTCGCCGGTGGAGCAAATGGCCGTGCTCTGGTGCGTCGAGAACCTGGTGCCGCTGCGCGACTGGAATCCGGCTTGGACCCTCGCCTGCTATGAGCACCTGACCGACGCTCCGGTGGAGGAGTTCGATCGCCTCGTTCATGCGCTCGGCCTGCCTTTCCGGAACGCGGCCCGGCGCGCCGCGACTCGCCTTTCCAGCACGTCAGGCCCCTCGGCCGGGAAGCAGATTCCGTGGCACGCAGAACTGGCGGAAAAGGATGGAGATCGAGTGCTGGAGGTCTGCCGCCAATTCGGCATGGACTTCTACGGACGCTCTTTCAAGCCGCTCTGTGATCCGGTCGAACACCTGAACCGCAACGTGTCGGAACCACGCGGCGTACCGGTATCGGTCTGAGCGCTAATGACCCGTCAGCGACTTCCAGAGACTGAAGTCCGGAGCAACGAGATAGAGCGCGACCACCAATAGATTGTTGGCGCAGTGGATGCCGATGGGAGCGGCCAGGTTGCCGGTGCGCTCGTAAACGCCGGACAGGACAATACCCATCAACAGGATGGGGAAGAACGCCAGCGGATTTCCGTGGATGGCCGAAAAGAACGCGGCGCTGAGCAGGATGCCCGCCGGGACTCCGAACCGGCGCTTCAACGCGTTGTAGGCGAGGCCCCGGAAGAACACCTCTTCCGCTACGGGACCGATGACGCCGATGATGAGCACCATCAGCGCCATCGGCAGCGGGTGAGCACGGAGCATGGCGAGCAACTGGGTTGCGCTGGCCTGTTCTGAAAGCTGACGCATGGCGGCGGCGAACGGGGCATGGCTGGGGTCCAACAGCCAGCGGGTGGACAATGATTCTACCAGGTCATTGACCGGAAGAAGCGCCAGCGCGATTAGCGCGCCCAGACCGAACTGCCGCCAGGTGTGCCCATCGAGGCAGCGCAAGCCCAGGTCCGTGCCGTTACCGCGATAGAGCAGGAAGACCAGCGCGGCCGGAACGGCGATCAGCGCCAGCTGTTGTACCAGCATCGCCGGCAGCAGCACGGCATAGAACCCAACCGGAGAGTATTCCTCGACGAAGTGGACGGCCGCACCGCGGTCCAGGAATAGGGCCAGGATCGTCCCGACGAGCCCCACCCCCAACACGGCTGCCCCAACCACCTGGATTCCCAGCAAGACGTGCGAGACGCTCCACGTCGGTGCCAGCACTGGGCGGCGGCGTACCACCCCCGCGATCAAAAGGGCGAGGATCATGGCGTCCCCCGCCACAATGGCGACCCCCAGCGCGAGCAGCAGAAGCTGCAAGCCGTGTTGGGTGGCCGGATCCGGCGGGGAAGTCATTTAGCGGTTGGTGGCTACTTGAAGCGGAGGCTGGCCGCGCGGCGCTCCGCCCGGAGCTCCTTCGCGGCTGCGATGGCTTCTTCGGCGGTTGCATGGATCGGCACGCCGGACGGAACCGGGATCGGCTGCGTGGCGACCACAAACAGCTCGCCGCCCAGGTTCTTTAGCCGCTCACGCAGCGCGCCTACGAACTCTCCTGCGCCCGTCATCCAGTCGCTGATCATCCGCACGTCCAACACCACGAACGTGTAGCGATGGTAATACGGCCGCTCCGGACCGACTGTGGCGACCAGGGAGTAGCGCACCTGCCGGGCGGTCATCTCGCTGAACTCGTGCGAGACGGAGATGTGGGGAATCCGATCGACCAGGCGGAAGCTGAGCTTGCCGTCGAACTCCGTGGTAACGGGGCTTCCGCCAAATTCCAGGTGGTGCTGATGTCCTGCGGCCATGAGGTCTCCGATGCGAGGTCCAGGACCGGCGGAACCTTCACGAGCACAAAGTGCGGGCAGTCCTGGTGACAGGATATTCTAGCACATCCGCCGTGGAGTATAATTGACGCGCTTCGTACCCGCACCGCCCGCAGAGAGGCTCCCGATGAAGATCGCCATCGCAAACGACCATGCTGGTCCGCTCCTGAAAAGCGCTATCCAGCAATTCCTCCAGGACGCAGGTCATGAGATCCTCGATCTCGGGCCAAAACAGGAGGGGGCGGTCGACTATCCGGACTACGTCCTTCCTGTGGCCGAAGCGGTGGCGAAAGGCGTGGTGGAGCTCGGCATCTTTGCGTGCGGCTCCGGGCTGGGGCCGGCTATCGCGGCCAATAAAGTGCCCGGTGTCCGCGCGGTGACCTGCCACGATGTTTACAGCGCCCGCTCTTCTAGGCGCGATAACGCCGCAAATCTCCTGACCATGGGTGAGCGCGTCATCGGCATCGGCGCCGCTCTCGAAGTGGTGCAGGTGTGGATCGCCGAGCCGTTTAGCGGGGTCGAGCGTCACCAGCACCGCATCGACAAGATCACGGCCGCCGAGCGCCGCTACTGCCCCGAAGGGAAGATCCCGGACGCGTAGCCCATCCCTGCCGGGCCGCAGTCTCTCCGCACCCGCTCTGTAAGCGCGGTATAATCCCACTCGACGTGAATACTATCCACCAACTCGATTTCCCGGTCCGCGTGGACTGGTCGGACCTGGCCCGGCGCATCCTCGGCGGCGACGCCATTGATCGCCGCACCGCGCTCGCCGTGCTGCAAGCGCCGGACGAAGAGCTGCTCGCCGTATTGAACGCGGCGTTCGACGTGCGGCGTGCCTACTTCGGCCGCACCGTGCAGCTCTACTACCTGATGAACGCGAAGAGCGGACTCTGCCCGGAAGATTGCAACTACTGCTCGCAGTCGCGCATCTCCACGGCGGAGATCCCGCGATACCCGCTGATGTCTCGCGAGGAGTTGGTGGCGGGCGCGCACCGGGCAATGGAGCATAAGGCGTGCACCTTCTGCATCGTCGCGAGCGGGCGGGGGCCTACCAACCGGGAGCTGGAGCACGTAGTGGAGGCGGTGCGGGAGATCCGGGAGACCACGCCGCTCCGCATCTGTGCATGCCTGGGCATTCTGGCGGACGGGCAGGCGGAGCGCCTCCGGGACGCCGGCGTGGAGCGCTTCAACCACAACCTGAACACCAGCGAGGAATACCACGGAGAGATCTGCACCACCCATACGTTCCAGAACCGCGTGGACACGGTGGAGGAGATCAAAGCCGCGGGTATCTCCCCCTGCAGCGGCGGCATTGTGGGCATGGGTGAGAGTGATGAGGACGTGGTCTCCCTCGCCTTCGCACTGCGCGACCTGGAGGTGGAGTCGATTCCGGTTAACTTCTACCATCCTGTAGAAGGCACCCCGCTGGCGGAGACCTGGAACCTGAACCCGCGTTACTGCCTCAAAGTGCTCGCGATGTTCCGGTTCGTGAACCCGTCCCGTGAGATCCGGATCGCGGGCGGCCGGGAGCTGCATTTGCGCGCGCTTCAGCCGCTCGGCCTCTACGCCGCGAACTCGATCTTCGTCAGCGACTATCTCACCACTCAAGGTCAGTCCGCCGCGGATGACTTCCGCATGATCGAAGACCTGGGCTTCGAGATCGCCTTACCGAATGGACAGCCGGTCCCCGCTGTTTAGCGTCCGGATGCGGGCGTCCGCCGGTGCTCCCCATGAGGCCGGTGGACGCCACGTTTCCGGCGCCGAGCGCCTGGTCGACGGCGAGGAGCTAGAGCGCGCCACGGTGGAGCTCCTCCGCCGCGCCCGGGAACGCGGCGCTCCCGCCGGACACGTCCGCATCAGCATTGACGAAGTCTCACCCACTCAGGTGCACCGCACCCGCTGTCTCCCCGTAACCACCGTGGACGAGGACGACGCTGCGTCGTCCCGGCGCCGCGCTGCGGAAGTTTTGCTCCGCGGCGAAGTCGCACCGGTGGCGATTGATGCTGCCTTCGCCCTGCTCCAGCACGGCGCCGCGGGGGATGGATTGCCCCTGCGCGGCGCGGCGCTGCTGGACACGCGCTCCGGCGAGCGGCTTGATCCGGACCCGCACCGCGGCATCCGCGCCTCCCGCTTCGACTACGCGCCTGAGATCCGCGACCAAGTCCGAGAAACGCTCACCCAGGCGGGCCTCGGGCACTTCCGCACGTATGAGGCGCTGGCGGTTGCCACCAAAGTAGTCTGGTCCGGAGCCGCCGCCGAGCTCTGCTGGTCCGACGATCCGGGTTACGTGGCGGGATACGTCGCCACGCCGCGCGACGGCTACGTCCGTTTCCCCAAGTTCAAGCCTTCCGGCGCGACGGGAGGCCGCGTCTTCTTCATCCGAGACCGCGCCCAAGCCCCAACCCTAGTCGAACGTCTCCAACATGAGTGCCTCCTCATCGACTCCCTCCCCGTAGTGTCAGATCTTTTCGCTCACTAACGTTTCAACCCTGCGTACCCATGGCTCTCGCTTCCCTGCGAGGGAGAGCCATGGGTACGCAGGGTTAGGCCTCCACGCATGTCCGAACTCGCCCCTCTCCTCGAAGCCCTCCGCCAGACGGAGCAGCGCCACGTGTGGCATCCGTTTACCCAGATGCGCGACTGGGAAGCCGAGCCCCCACTCTTCATCGAGAGCGCCAGCGGGGTCAAGGTGCGCGACCTCGAAGGGCGGGAGTACTACGACGCCAACTCCTCCCTCTGGGTGAACCTGCACGGCCATCGCCGTCCGGAGATCGACCGCGCAATCTCCGACCAGTTGGCGCGCGTGGCCCACACCACGCTCGTCGGGTTGACCCACCGCCCCGCGGCCGAACTGGCCGAGCGGCTCGCCCACCTGGCCCCAGAAGGGCTCACCCGCGTCTTCTTTTCCGACGGGGGTGCCGAAGCGGTCGAAATCGCGGTAAAGATGGCGTACCAGTACTGGCTCCATCGCGGCGAGCCGCGGCGCAGCCGCTTCGTGGCGCTGGCGGGCGGCTACCACGGAGACACCATCGGCGCCGTGAGTGTTGGCGGCGTGCCGGTGTTCCATGAGTTGTTCCGCCCCCTGCTCTTCGAGGCGGAGTTCGCCCCCAATCCGGCCCACTGCGGGGACGCGGACGAGGCCGCCGCGGGATTGGAAGCGATTCTCGAGCGCCATCCGGGTGAGATCGCAGGCGTAATCCTGGAACCAATGGTTCAGGCCGCGGCTGGAATGCTGGTGCAGCCGCCCGGTTACCTTCGCCGCGTCCGGGAACTGTGTGACCGGTATGATACCCTGCTCATCGCGGACGAGATCGCGACGGGGTTCGGGCGGACCGGCCGGATGTTCGCCTGCGAGCACGAGGGCATTGCGCCCGACCTGATGTGCGTGGCGAAGAGTCTCACCGGTGGCTACCTTCCGCTTGCCGCCACCCTGGCCACCGAGCGTATCTACGAGGCGTTCCTGGGAGCCTACGAGGAGCGGAAAACCTTTTTCCACGGTCATTCCTACACCGCGAATCCCCTGGCATGCGCCGCCGCGCTCGCGAACCTGAGGATCTTCATTACCGACCAGGTATTGGAGCGCCTCCCCGCGAAGGTGGAACTCACGCGCGCGCTGCTGGCGTCTTTTTCGGAGTTGCCGCACGTCGGAGAGATCCGCCAATGCGGGCTGATGGTGGGAATCGAGCTGGTGCGCGAGCCAGGGTTCCCGTATGCCTGGGGGGAGGCAATGGGAATCCGCGTCTGCCGCCGTGCACGCTCGCTGGGCCTCATCACCCGTCCACTGGTCAACGTGGTGGTGTTCATGCCCCCCCTCTCCAGCACGGAAGACGAGCTGTCGGAGATGCTCTCCATCATTCGAGAAGCCATCGCGCTGGAAACGAACGGCTGACCTTCCATCGATATGCACTCACTCCGCCAAGCCCTGTCCGCAGACCTGGATGCATTAGCTGCGTCCGGATTGCGTCGTGAGTGCCGGCAGATCACGCCGGTATCCGCCGCCACCGTGACGGCGGCCGGGAAGCTGCTCCTCGTGTTCGGCTCCAACGACTACCTGGGGTTAGCGCGCCATCCCAGGCTGCGTGAAGCGGCCACAGCGGCACTTGAGGAGTGGGGAGCGGGGTCGACGGGCTCTCGCCTGACCACGGGCACGTTCCCGCTTCATCAAGAGCTAGAGCAAGAGTTGGCGAAACTGAAGGGCGCGGAGGCAGCGCTCTTCTTCCCCTCCGGATACCAGGCGTCCGTGGGCACTATCCCCGCACTGGTTGGGCGCGGCGACCTCATCGTGAGCGACGCGCTGAACCACGCCTCACTCATCGATGGCTGCCGCCTCAGTCGGGCCGAGGTCCGAATCTACCGCCACGCGGATCCGGCGCACGCCTGCGAACTGCTAGCCGATCGCCACCGCTACCGCCGTGCACTCCTGGTCACCGATGGGGTGTTCAGCATGGACGGCAACCTCGCGCCGCTGCCGGAGCTCGCCGCGCTGTGTGAACGGACGGACGCATGGCTGATGGCGGATGACGCTCACGGGACCGGGGTGCTGGGCAACTCGGGTGCGGGCACGGTAGAGTACTTTGGGCTGAGGGGCCGCGTCCCGGTGCAGATGGGCACGGCCAGTAAGGCGTTGGGCGCGGAAGGCGGGTTCATCGCCGGTCCGGTTGAGCTGATCGACTACCTGCGCAACCGGGCGCGATCGTTTGTCTTTTCCACGGCTCCCACTCCGGCTACCGTGGCGTCAGTTCGCGCCGCCTTGGGGCTGCTGCGCGAGGAACCGGAGCGGCGGGACGTGCTTCAGCGGAACATTCAGTTGCTTCGCGGTGGGCTCCGCGCGCGCGGAGTTCAGGTTCCCGAAGGGGTGACCCCCATAATTCCGGTATTGATCGGGGACGCGCGAAAGACCGTTCGCGCCTCGGCCGTACTGGAGCGCGAGGGATTCTGGATTCCCGCGATCCGGCCGCCGACGGTGCCGGACGGAACCGCGCGGCTGCGGATTGGCGTCTCCGCGGCACACACGAGCGAGCAGATCGAGCAGGCCGTGGCGACGATTGCCCGGGTACTCAACGAGGAGTTGTGATGGAAACCGCTCAAAGTCGCGACTGGCAATACGGCGGGGTGATGATCATCGGCACGGATACCGGCGTCGGCAAGACGGTGGTCGCCGGCGCCCTGGCCGCGGCCCTGCGCGCGCGCGGTATCGACTGCGGCGTGATGAAGCCGATCCAGACGGGGGCCAGTCACTCTGCGGATGGGCGCGTAAGCCTGGATGCCCGGTTCCTGTCGCTGGCCGCCGGGGTTTCAGATCCGCTCGACATGGTCTGCCCGGTACTATTGGACGCGCCGGCGGCGCCTGCCGTCGCCGCCGCGGATGCGGGCCAGGAGATCCACATCCTCCCGATCCTGGATGCGCTGGATACCCTTGGCGCCGGTCATGAGCTCATGATTGTAGAGGGTGCGGGTGGCCTTGCGGTGCCGCTGGTCGGCAAGTACCTCCTCGCGGATCTGGTCCTCGAGATGGAGCTGCCGGTGATCGTGGTGGCGCGGGCGACGCTCGGGACCATCAATCACACCCTGCTCACCATTCACTTCGCGCGGCAACATGGGCTGAATGTTCTGGGCGTGGTCATCAACGGCTGCCCGGCGGAGCCGGATCTGGCGGAGCGAACGGCGCCCGCCCTGATCGAGCGCCTCTCCGGAATACCCGTGCTGGCGGTTGTGCCGCAAATTGCCGGGGTCGACGTGGACGCAGGAGAACTCGGCGACCTGTCCGGTTTGTTCACGGAGCCGGATTTCACGGATCGACTTCTGACGCTGCTGACTGCACCGGACGAATGACGCGCCTGGGCAACCGCCGTGTAAGCGCGCTGTTGTGCCTCGCGGGGCTGCTTTTGCTAGCCCTGCGCACGTGGATTGGGCTGAACCACCCGCTGCCGCTGGGCGCATTGGGCGATCCGCTCGCGCTGCGCTC
>Ga0255338_1002881_pt1 | contig 22761 bp, 27 predicted proteins | sample MeOH1_35cm_T4_19_FD_203715 | JGI IMG/M metagenome (GOLD analysis project Ga0255338, IMG submission 203715) | Sandy soil microbial communities from University of British Columbia, Vancouver, Canada - MeOH1_35cm_T4_195 | ecosystem: Engineered > Artificial ecosystem > Sand microcosm > Unclassified ...
GAAGCTCCAGAGCAAGGCACTGGGCAGTCTCCGCAGATTGCTGAGCACCGACCCATCTGACCCCGGTGGCGCGACAGCGCCGGAGGGACTCCGATGACCGAGCAATACGACCCCCGTGAGGACGAATCCATGATCAGCGACACCGCCCTGGATGACCCGGCCCTGCGCGATCTCGTCGCCGAGCTGGGCGCCCTCGCGGACCGACCCACACCGCCGGTGGGCGATGAGCTCGCTGCCCTCTTCGCTGGCGCAACCCCGCTGGCCGCTGCGCGCAGTCGCCGGAACAAGGTAGCCAAGACGGGCCTCGTCGGCCTGGTCACGGCAGGAATCCTGGCCGGCGGCGTGACCGCCGCCGCCGCGGCCAACGAGCTGCCTGCCCCGGCCCAGCGCATCGTCTCGCGGGTGATCAACAGCCTCACCCCACTGGAGATCCCGAACCCCGACGAGCAGGGGCCGGTCGAGCACCAGAACGACACCAACATCGACGACAACGGTGACCAGCCCGGCCAGGACGTCGACCAGCCCGACGGGAAGGACCCTGGCCCGAGCGATCGTTCGCAGGGCACCGACAACGGCACCCACGACCAGCAGGGCGGACAGACCGACCAGCAGGGCACGTCCGGCAATGTCACGAACCAGCAGGGCACGAGCCAGCAGGGCGGTAGTCAGCAGGGCACGAGTGGCCCGTCAGGTGAGCCCAGTGGCGGGAACCAGACCGGAAACGACTCTGCCGATTCCGGCACCGGCGGCACTCAGCAGGACAACGGCGGCCCAGAGCAGAACTAACACGGCCACCAGCACGTCACCCTCCTCGCGACGCGCCTCCACCACGTTCCTGTCGGACCTCGACCTGCCCAGTATCTTGACCGCCACGATTCGCGAGGGGGACGACCGGTGCGAATCCACTGCCTGGGCGCAGAGGGAGAGACCCCGAGCGCCGTCGAGATCGCCAAGGCTCTCGCCACGCGCGACGAGTACGTGGTTCGGCTGGATCCGCGGCCGGAGCAGCGGTTGATCGACTTCCACTGGACCGCACACCGGGCCGCGCAATTGCTTGGCATCAAGGTCAAGGTCTTCGTCGATGGCTCCGTCCGCGACATCGACCCGATGGTGACGATCACTGTCTGTCCACGACGCCTCGACCGCTCGCGAGCGCCGGCAGGCTGACCCGGGAAATGCCATGCATTACCGGATGGACACATGCTGGACAGGTCGCTGCCCGTTCAGGCCGGCCAAGGCCGGGCGCTTGCGGGAGTGAAGCCCGTCAGCCTTTCTCAGAGTCGCTCTCGATCACGACCAGCTGGAACTGGGCGTCGAGCCTCACGTCGACGGTGCTTCCGTCGGTCTTCCTCACCTCGACCTCCCACGTGGCTCCGTTCTCAGAGTCCCGTTCGACCGCGTTCGCCTTTCCGCCGTGGGTCAGAGTGAGTGCGGCCTGGGTCGCACGATCGGCGTCTGCACCACTGACGCCCTGATCTCCGTCGTCGTTGCTCGCGGCAGCGACGCTGACCGCACCGCCAATGCCAAGGACACAGGCGGTCGCGACCGTCGCAGTTCGTCTCTTCGCGTTCATGAGCTACTCCTCCTTCGTGGGTTCGACCATCGTGTCCGCACGGGGCTTAAGAACCGCTGAAGGGTGGCGTGGGGGTTCAGCGAGCCTTCAGTGCGTCTTCAGCCGGCTCGTGACACCGTGGTGGCCATGCGGCTTCTGGTCGTCGATGACGATGCGCGCATTGCTCGAGCCGTGTCGCGCGGCCTCGAGGCGGAGGGACACGCCGTCGACGTCGCCGGCGACATCGCGGACGGTGAGTGGCTGGCCAGCGAGAACGATTACGACGCGATCATCCTGGACGTCATGCTCCCTGACGGGAGCGGCACCGACCTCTGCCGGCGACTCCGGGCCGCAGGTCACTGGGTTCCCATCCTCATCCTCACTGCGAAGAATGCGCCGGCCGATGAGGTCGCTGCGCTCGACAGCGGGGCGGACGACTTCCTCGCGAAGCCCTTCGCCTTCGGAGTCCTGGTGGCCCGGATCCGGGCGTTGCTACGCCGTCGGGACGACACACGCCCGACCGTGGTCTCCTGCGGAGACCTCCTCCTGGACCCCGCACGCCACCAGGTCACCAGGGCAGGAGTGGAGATTCCCCTCACCCCGCGCCAGTTCGCGCTGCTCGAGCTGCTCATGCGGCGCCCCGACCGGGCGGTTTCCAAGCGGGAGATCCTGGAGCACGTGTGGGACTTTGCGTTCGACGGGGGCCCGAACATCGTCGAGGTCTACGTCCGCCAGTTGCGTCAGCGGATCGACATCCCGTTCGGCCGGCAAAGCCTGCGCACCGTCCGGGGCGTCGGGTACCTCCTCGAACCGGACGATGCGTCGTGAGCGTTCGGTTGCCTACCACGGTTCGCGCGCGCACGACAACGGCGGCCACGGCTGTCGTCGCGCTCGCGCTTGCGGTGAGCTCCGTCTTGCTGGTGCGGACGCTCGACCATTCCCTCACCACCGCCGCTGACCAACAGGCTCGGTCGCGGTTGGCTGAGTTCCTCGACCAGGCGGCCCAGGGCAGGCTTCCGGACGTCCTGCGTGGTGTCGGCGACGACTCCCTGGCTCAAGCGGTGGATGATCGCGGACGGGTCGTCGCTGCCTCGCAGAACGTGATCGGACAACCGGCGGTCGCGGGGGTGGCCGATGCAGGCACCCGTCCCCGCGTCCGCACGATGCGCGGCCTCCCCGATGACCAGGAGACCGAGAACTACCGGATCTGGTCGGCTCGAACCACCACCCCCGAGGGTGCGGTCGCTGTCTTCGTCGGTCCGAGCCTGGAGTCGGTTCAGCAGGTCATCGACCGCCTCGTGCGCAGTCTCGTGCTCGGGCTGCCCCTGCTTGTCGTGCTGCTGGCACTGGCCATCTGGATCACCGTCGGTCGCGCGCTTCGGCCCGTCGAGAACGTGCGCCAGGAGGTCGCCGGGTTCGGCGCACGGTCCCTCGATCGTCGGGTCGCAGTACCGCCGACGAATGACGAAGTCGCGCGGCTGGCGGTCACGATGAACGGCATGCTCGACCGCCTGGAGTCCGCAGACCGGATGCAGCGAGACTTCGTCGCGAACGCGTCCCATGACCTGAAGTCACCGCTGACCATCTTGCGCACGGAGCTTGAGATCGCCCGGGCCCGCACGGACCCCGTGGACTGGCAGCACACCGTCGAGACACTGCTGGCTGAAACCGACCGGATGGAGGCTCTGGTGGGCGATCTCTTGTTTCTCGCGAATGCCGAGGACGGCCGCACGTGGGCTCACCGGCCGGTGGACCTGGAGTCAGTGGTCGCGGAGGAGGTGGCCCGGAACCCGCGGACCGATGGAGTTCAGGTGCACCTGACCGCCACCGGCGCGCCGGTCAACGGTGACCGCCAGGAGCTCTCCCGGATGGTGCACAACCTGTTGATCAATGCCTTCGCGTTCGCTCGTACCCGCGTCGACGTCGAGGTAGGGGAGGCGCACGGTTGCGCCGTACTCGTGGTCGAGGACGACGGCCCTGGAGTTCCCGCGGAACATCGCGACGACGTCTTCGGGCGGTTCGTCACACTCGATGCGGCCCGGCATCGCAGCGGGGGGACGGGCCTGGGTCTGGCGATCGCCAGGACTGTCGCGGAGAATCACGGCGGTACTCTGAGTCTGGAGGGCGGCGCGCCGACGTCGCGGTTCGTGGTCCGTATGCCATTACTGGGCTCCTGAGCGACTCGTCGCGTCAGCGGGGAATCCAGGTTGCCGTTTCCACGCATCAGGCGACGTCCACACTGCCTGAACAACCAGGCGCTTTGACGCACGGGAGGTGCGCGCTGTGACGGTGGCCTGGGCTTTGCGCCATGGGCACCAGCGTCCTGTTCCTCGGCACGATCCTGGCGGTGGTCATCTACCTGACCGTCACGGACAAGGACCGTACCGAGACACTCCGCCCGCTTCTCGGCGATCACGTGCCGGCCGGCGGCGACGAAAGGAACGCATCATGACCGATGCCCGCACCGCCGGATCCGGTCGTCACCGACCACGCCGAGCCCACGGCCGAGCTCCTCACCGCGATCGGGCAGCGTGCCGTGACCGACGACGCGCAGTTCAGGGTGGTCGTCGTGAACCCGGCGTCCGTCGGGTCGGCGAGGCGATCTGGTCATGGGCTGCAGAGCCAAAAGCGCCCCCTCCAGTGAGGTACTCCTCAGCGATGACGTACGGCGACGACCTCGAAGCTCTCGTGCCCCCCGGCGACGTCCTGCTCGCGCACGATGCCGACGCCCACGGCGTAGAGCTTGGTCGACATCACGCCCGGTTCGAGCCGCGACCACTCGAACGTGCGCAGGACGTGATGGAACCTGCGCATCGGCACCCGGACCGAGGCCTTGTATCCGACGATCCATGCCTGGTCCTCGGCGTGTCCTGCGTAGAACTCCTGCCGGTAGGCGTCCGTCGCCTTCGGGTCCGAGGGCATGATGAGCCCAGCGACCGCGCCGTCGACCCCTGCACGCCAAGTCCCTTCGCGACTCTGTACGTGACCGTGCCGGTCATAGGTCGCGGTCTTCTCGCCGAAGTACCAGACGTTGCCGGCGTTGTCGGCGGCGTACCAGTCTGTGGTGGCCTCCGCGAGGCTGCCGTCGGCGCGTCGCAGGACATCCCGCACGACGCGCGTGTCCACGCCCTGGATGACTCGCGTCCGGTCGGTCACCCGCACCTGCTCACGGAACCGCTCAGCGCCGTCGGTGCCGCGCAGCAGGGTTGTGGTGCCAGGCTCCAGCGGGAACCAGGGGTTCATGACGGGATGGCTGAAGTCGGCCGGATCGAGAGTCGTCCGGACCGTCGTCGACGACCCGGAGGGAGCCGTGGCGCCGGAATCGACAGTTCCGGCGAGTACCGCGACGGCACCGACGATCGCCGAAAGGGCGAGTGCGGTGAAGGCCTTCTGCATGGTTTCTCCTCGGGGTTCAGTTCCGCTGGTTCTCCCAATCTCCGCCCCCAATGCTGATGAATGCCTGAACGCGGAGCCCTGACTGCGCCGCGTCGCCGACAGAGTGGTCGACCCACTCCTACCGCACGCCGTTCGTTCTCCGGCAGGATGGGTGGGGGCGGGAAGTTCGTCCACTCACACATACTCGAGGAGCGAGGCAGCCATGAGCGACATCACCAGCAAGGTGGACAGGCATACGAGACCAAGACGATCGCGGAGATCGCCGACGCGCCAGTCGACGCCCTGCAGGGCGTGAGCGCCAGCGATGCAGAGCACCTGGCCGCCGCGTTCAACATCAAGACGGTCCGGGACCTGGGGACCAGCAAGTACTTCCTCTGGGCTCAGGCCATCGCAAAGCTCGCCGAGTAGGCCGACAGGAGTCGGCCCGTCGTCCTTCGGCGGCCGGTTCGCAGCCGCCCGCAGCGTTCGGACAAACAGCGCGGAAAGCCAGTTGCTCGTAAGTCAGGGTGCCGTGTCGCCGTCGCCGGTGTGTTCCTCGGCGAAGTCCTGGGCCTTGTCCACCTTGTCGGAGAACTTGTTTCCGGTCTTGTCATCGAGCAGGTCGCCCGACTTCTCGATCGCCTGATCAACCTGTTGATCGTGCTCGTCGGCCATCTTCTTCGCGTCGTCCAGGAATCCCACGATGTCTCCTCGGTAGGGGCTCGTCGATGCGGCCTTGGTTCTGTCAGCCTGCCACGACAGGCGCAGCTCGCTCCACCGAGCGCCGGCTCGATTCGGCCGGGATCGCGGTCGACCGACCAGAGCCCTGGTCAACGAGCGCTCTCGTAGTCCGCAAAAAGTCCGCAGGATGGTCGAGAGTCGCCGACCGATTCCAACCCTTGCCGGTGCATACGCGCAGGTCAGCCGGCGGATGTCATCGCGAGTCAACGCATCCAACGCTGCGGGGCCGGTTCCCGGCCTATGAGCCAGCCCATCCGCACCCGGGCTTGGTCGCTCCCGTCGATGACGTCGAGGAGGCCGACGATGTGGAGGGGCCCGTCTGACCGCAAACGCAGACCGTTCGACCGATGTCGCAAAGGGAATAAATCGGACAAGATGGAGTCATGTCCGAACCATCGTCGACCCCGTTCGTCGTGGAAATCGCCCGTCGACTCAAGGCGGACGGACGCTTCGTCATGCGCGTCGAGCCCAACGGCTGGCGGCATGGGCAATTGCAGGCCGTCGTGGATGTCGGCTGGGCTGCCGAACAGGCCGGCCGCATCGTCGACCGGCCGGTTCGCTTGACCACCATCCGGGGAGCGGGCGGCGCCGACACCTACACGGTTACGGCCGAGGTCGTCGGCTGACGCTCCTGCCTGCCGTTTCGCTGTCGATCCGGTGAGTCCCTTGCGAGGACGACTCGCGTGGGCCCCTTGGCCGGCAGGAAGTCCACGGGATCGGCCAGCGCAATCAACGACGCAGGGCCGCCGGGTCCCGGCCTGTGGGCCGGCCCATCCGCACCCGGGCGGGGTCCGCACACCGGCCCGCGCCCGACCTCGCCTTCCCCGGACATGACAGCGCCCGCCGCGGCGGGAGGGAGGTTGCCGGGCGGGCGAACCGCGGGCGCCGGGAGGGAGGGGTGGCGCTCGCGCGGTGTGTCACTGAGGAGAACGAGCCTGCCCCGGCGAGGCTACGCATGCCGGACGTGACGCCGGACACGCCCGCTGCGCGGCACCACTGGTCTAGAAGGGAGCCGGACGGGTCTGACGGCCGCGGCAGGGTCCGTGCAGTTCGTGCGGTTCGCCGATCCCCCTCCCGAGGAGCACCGCCATGCCTCGTCGTACGCCCTTGCTCGCGGTAGCTGATCTCGGCCCTGGGGGTCGCGCTCGTCGGCGTCGCTGCCCCGTCGCTCGCTGCCGGCACCCCGTCCTCGGACCCGGGAGTCGTGAGCGTGAGCGGCACCCAGTTCTACGGAGATGCGGTCACGCGGAACTGGTTCATCCAGGCGGCCCCGCCTGAGGGCGTCAGTGCGGCCAGCAGCCCTGGACCGCGTACGGCAACACCGGTTTGACGCGGTACATCTGCTACGGCGCCGGGTCGGTCCGGATCGGGTTGCTCTGACCCCCGCCGGGGGTCAGCCGTCCGGACAGGTCGCCATGGCACCGTCTGGTCCCGGTCTTGACCCGTTCGGCCGATCACAAAAGTGTGACAAAAGATCACTATTGGTGACATGAGGGATATTTCGACCGATGTCAGGGTCGCGGCGATCGCCCGCGGCCTGGTGGCAGAAGGTCGGCATGTCACCAGTCTGGAGACAGGGAACCTCCAGGCGGTGATCGACGCGGGATGGGCTGCGCGTCAGGCGGGCCAGCTCCTCGGCCGGGCGGTGCGGGTCACCACGACCCGCACCGACGAACCCGGCGGGGGGCTGGTCGTCACCGCTGTGCTCGTCGAGCGCTGAGCCGACTCAGGGCCGACCCGGACACCGCCGGGCGGCGGTTCGCGCTGCCCGGAATGCCAGGCCGTCTCGTAGCGTTGGACGCGCGTGGAGGAGACGACGGTGGACGAGTTCGAGCTGCAGGCTCCGGCGGTCGTGTTCCCCGGTCAGCGGGACCTGGGGTCGGCGTACCGGGTGGCCTACGACCTGCTGACGCGGCGGGCTGCCCGCGAGGCGCTGGAGGTCATCGAGCCGGGACTCGACGCCGAGCCGGACAACACGGGGCTGCGCATCCTGCGCGCCTGGGCCTACCTCATCCGCGTGCAGCTCCAGCGGGCCGAGACCGAGCTGAGGCGCCTCGCCGAGGAGCGTCCGGACGACGACTGGGTGCGCTTCGCCCTCGGCCGCAGCCTCGAGCGCCAGTCCCGGTACGCCGAGGCGCTGGCGCACCTGCGCCTGGCGGCCGCGATGTCGGGCGACCCCGAGCACGAGCTCGCGGTGCTGCGCGTCGAGCGGCTCCAGGCCGGTTTCTGAGCCGGCGTCACAGCACCGGGCGTCAGGGGGCCAGCGTCGAGGTGTCCACCGCCTCGAACGCCGAGGCGGGGATCCGCTTGAGCTCCTCGACCAGGGCCGGCGGCCAGCCCGCGTTGCGCTCGCCGGTGAAGAACCACGGCGACCCGTTGTCGGCGAGCACGAGGCCGTAGGTCTTCATCGCGGTGATGACGGCCTGGGCGCGCGGGCTGTAGCCGGTCGCGTCGTACGACGCCCGCATCCGGAACCGGGCCCCCATCGGCGGGTAGTCCCAGCTGCCGGTGGCGCCGGCGTCGTGCCGTGCCGGCCACAGGTGGTGGCGGCTGGTCACGTCGGTCGTGAACCGGATCGCGTGGCCGACCCGGCCGGCCCTGACCTCGTTCCAGCGCACCAGGCCGGGCAGGATCGGCAACCCCGCGGCGTCGGCGGAGGTCCAGCCGTCGGGCCGCAGCCGGTTGCTGCTCAGCGACCACACAGCGCCCGAGCCGGCGCGCCAGCGGCCGTGGCGGACCCGGGTGTTCCAGGTCTCGTAGAGCCGGCAGCGGTACTTCTGCACCACGATCGCGTGCTTGTCGCCGGCGGAGTTGCGGCCGCCCTCGATCAGCGTGTCCTGGCCGAACGGGTACCGGACCCGGTCGCTCTCGGCGGCGTACTCGAACCGGACCCGGACCTTGCGGTGGGAGCGGCCCGCGACGGTCACCGGGATCCCGTAGTTCGGCCCGTCGCCGTAGGACGGCCCGAAGTCGGGATGGAGGTGACGGTCGGCGGACATGTGCGAGAGCCAGGTGGCGCTGCGCGGGTCGACCGGCAGCGACCGGATGTCGGTGTTCCAGTAGTTGTCGGCGGGGAACACCGGGCACGTCGTGCCGGCGACGGGGACGACGGTGGGCGCCGCGGTGCGGCCGGTCCGCGCCTCGGCGGCGCCGCCGCCCGCCGCCAGGGCGAGGAGCGTCACGACCGCCGCGAGCCGCCTCATGGCAGGGTCAGGATCTCCGCGCCGGTGTCGGTCACCAGCAGGGTGTGCTCGAACTGCGCGGACGTGCGCCGGTCGCGGGTGACCACGGTCCAGCCGTCGTCCCACATCTCCCACTCGTGGGTGCCGAGGTTGAGCATCGGCTCGATGGTGAAGGTCATCCCGGGCTCCATGACGGTGTCGTACGCCGGGTCGTCGTAGTGCACGATCACCAGCCCGGAGTGGAACGACGTGCCGATGCCATGGCCGGTGAACTCCCGGACGACGCCGTACCCGAACCGGCGGGCGTAGGCCTCGATCACCCGGCCGATCACGTTGATCTGGCGGCCCGGCCGGACGGCGTTGATCGCCCGGCGCAGCGACTCCTCGGTGCGCTCGACGAGGTCGCGGACCTCCTCGCTGACGCCCGGTGTCATGAAGGTCGCGTTGGTGTCGCCGTGCACGCCGCCGATGAAGGCGGTGATGTCGATGTTGACGATGTCGCCGTCCTCGACGACCCGGCTGTCCGGGATGCCGTGGCAGACGACCTCGTTGGCGCTGGTGCACAACGACTTCGGGAAGCCGCGGTAGCCCAGGGTCGAGGGGTAGGCGTCGTGGTCGAGCAGGAACTCGTGGCCGACCCGGTCCAGCTCGTCGTGGGTGACCCCGGGCGTGACGTGCTTGCCGACCTCCTGCAGCGCCTGCGCGGCGATCCGACCGGCGACCCGCATCCGCTCGATCGTCTCGGCGTCCTTGACCTCCGACCCGGTGAACCGCGCGGGCGCCGCCTTGTCGACGTACTCCGGGCGGGGGATGTGCGCGGGCACGGGACGGCGCGGCGAGATGGTGCCGGGAACGACGGGGGTCACGCGGGGCAGTCTAGTTTCGGGCGCCGAAAGTAGAGTCGGCACCATGAGCGAGTTCTGGTTCTGCCTGAAGCACCACGCGGTCGAGGGACCCGAGGGCTGCGACTACGCGGACCGGCTCGGTCCGTACCCCACGGAGGCCGAGGCGGCCCGGGCGCTGGAGAAGGTCGAGGAGCGCAACCGCGAGTGGGACAACGACCCCAACTGGAATGACGACTGAGCCGGATGGAGCCCGAGGGGTCGCGCATCCGCGACATCCGTGTGTACCGGCCGTCGTTCGTCGGCATGGTGCTGCTGGTCTGCACGCCGTTCCTGATCTTCGCGTCGGTGTCGGTGTACGGCGTCGGTGCCACGATCGCGCTGGCCGCTCTCTGGCTGGTGCTGTTCGCGCTGGGCTGCCGCTGGTTCATGTCGCGCCCGAGCCGGGTCGTGGTCGTGGCGGTGCTGTCGATGCTGTCGTGGCTGGTCGCCGTCCTCCTCGCGCGGTAGGCACCCGCGGCCGGCCTCAGCGTGGCGAGACGCGCAGCACGGCGTCGTCGACGCCATTGGCGGTCGTGACCAGCAGGTCGCCGTTGCGCGCCCGGGTCACCGACCGCAGCCGGCCGAAGTGCGTGAGCGCGTCCGGCGTCCGGGTCCAGAGCAGGTGCCCGGCAGCATCGAACCTGAAGAACACCAGCTCGCTGCCCTTGAGGGCCGCGACGGCGAGAGTGCCGTCGAGGTCGCCCCACTGCGCGCCTCGCACCCAGGCGGCACCCGACGTCGCGATCGTCGGGAAGCCCGAGCTCCACGCCGCGTGGACCTGGGTGCCCGGGAGCGAGTCGTCGGTCATCGGCACCGACTCGTTGTAGCCGGGCACCGGGTTCCAGCCGTAGTCGCCGCCGGGGACGACCCGGTTGATCTCGTCGTCGCGGTCGGGCCCGTGCTCGACCGACCACACGCTGCCGTCCGCGCGCTCGGCCAGGCCCTGCACGTTGCGGTGGCCGTGGTTGAGCACGTAGCGGCGGGGGACCGACGCCGACCCGGCGTACGGGTTGCCGGGCAGCGGCTTGCCCGTGAACCGGTTCAGGCGCAGGATCTTGCCGCCGAGGGAGTCGAGGTTCTCCGGATTGGTGCCGACCGCCGCGTCGCCGGTGCCGACGAGCAGCGCGCCGGTGCGGGTGATCAGCAGCCGGCAGCCGCCGTGGCGGCCGCTCGTGGCGGGCAGGCCACGGAGCAGCACCCGGATCCGGCGTACGCCGGTGTCGTGCCGGTTCATCCGCCACGCGACGATCCGGACGTCGTGTCCGGTGGCGGTGGTGGCGCCCTGGCAGGTGTAGACGCGGCGGTTATCCCGGAACCGTGGGTCGACGGCGAGGGACATCAGGCCGGTCTCGCCGCTGGCCCAGACGCTGGCGGACGGGAACCGCAGCACCCGCGTGCGACCGGCTCGCCACAGGATCAGCCGCCGGGTGTCCCGCTCGCTGATCAGGAGGCGCCCCTTCGGCAGCTGCTGCACGTCCCAGGGGATCTGCAGCCCGGTCACCGTCCGGGTGACCGTCAGCGTCGGAAGTACACCCTCCCGGGCCGGGTCCGGCGGTCCGGCCCGGGAGGGACGCGGGTCGGCCGCGGCCGACGCCGGGATCGCGAGGACCGAGCACAGGAGAAGGGCCGGGAAGCGGCGCATGCCGCCACGCTACGACCGCGCGGTGGTGATCAGAAGGCCCTCGGCTCCGTCGCCCGGTCAGCGGCGGACGGCCACGACCACGGTGTCGCTCACGACGACCGGCCCGTCGGGCCCGTCCACGGTGCGCGTGGCGGCCTCGGCCACCGTGACGTCCCACTCCGCGACGGGCAGGGCCGCGACCACCTTGTCCGGGGTGAACAGCAGCTCGGGGTGGCCGTGACCGCTCCGCAGGCCGGTGGCCAGGTCGTCCGGGTGGTGCCCGACCACGAGGAGCGTCCCGCCGGGGCGCACCGCGGCCCCGAGCAGCCGCTGGATCTCGGTGAACCGCTCGACCGGCGGGTGCAGGTACTGCGCGGAGACCAGGTCGTAGCTGCCGGGCAGCGCCGCGCCGCTCAGCACGTCGTGGTGGAGCGTGGTCACCAGGTCGCCGGCGCCGGACTCCCCGGCGTGCGCGGCGGTGCGTGCCAGCGCGACCTCGGAGACGTCCAGTGCCGTGACCCGCCAGCCCTGACCGGCCAGCCAGACGGCGTCGGCACCCTCGCCGGCACCGACGTCGAGGGCGTCGCCCGGCGTCAGGCCGGCCACGTGCTCGACGAGCCGCGGGTTGGGCCGCCCGCTCCAGATCCGCTCGGACTCGCGGTAGCGCTCGTCCCAGGTCTCCTGCGTGAACAGGTCGGCCACGTCCTGGTCATGGCTGCCGTGGTGTCGGTGCTCCATCAGGTTGTGCTCTCTCAGAACGTGTGCTCGGGGCCCGGGAAGGTCCCGCCCTTGACGTCCTCGGCGTAGGCCTGGGCGGCGTCGAGGAGCACGCCGTGCAGGTCGGCGTACTGCCTGACGAACTTGGCCATCCGGCCGGTGCGCAGGCCGAACGCGTCCTGCCAGACGAGCACCTGGCCGTCGCACTGGTTGCCGGCGCCGATCCCGATGGTGGGGATGGTGAGCTCACGGGTGACCTGGCCGGCGACGTCGCCGGGCACCATCTCCATGACCACGGCGAACGCGCCGGCGGCCTCGACCGCCTTCGCGTCGTCGAGGATCCGCTGGGCAGTGGCGCCGCGACCCTGGACCCGGTAGCCGCCCAGGGCGTGCTCGCTCTGCGGGGTGAACCCGATGTGCGCCATCACCGGGACGCCGCCGCGGCTGAGCAGCTCGATCTGCCCGGCCATCTCGCGTCCGCCCTCGAGCTTCACGCAGTGCGCGCCGCCCTCCTTCATGAACCGCACCGCGGTGTCGTACGCCTGCTCCGGGGAGCGCTGGTAGGACCCGAACGGGAGGTCGCCGACGACCAGCGCGCGGTGGGTGGACCTCGCGACGGCGCGGGTGAGGGGGAGCAGCTCGTCGACGGTGATCGGCAGCGAGGTCTCGTTGCCCAGGACGTTGTTGGACGCGCTGTCGCCGACCAGTAGCACCTCGATGCCGGCCTCGTCGAACGTGGCCGCGGTGTACATGTCGTACGCGGTGAGCATGGCGAACTTCTCGCCACGCTCCTTCATCTCCCGCAGGTGGTGCGTGCGGACCCGCTTCATCGGCGGCTTGTCGTCCGCCGGCTTGGCGGCGCCGGTGCCGTAGGGCGCAGTCTCTTCGCTCATCGGTGAGCTCCTTCATGCTCTCGAGGCTCCCTGACGGAGTCCCCGGACCAGCCTCAACGCTAGCCCCGACCCCGCGGGTTCGTACCTGTGGCGCTCGTCACCGCGGCGCGTCGGACGGGCCGTACGCGCGGGTCACGGTGGCGACGTGCACCCGGTAGTCGGCGTACCAGGTGGTCCGGCCGCGGTCCTGCGCGATCGCGTGCTCGTGCACCTGCTTCCAGGCCGCGGCGGCGGCGTCGTCGGCCCAGTAGGAGACGGTGATGCCGAACCGGCCCTCCCGCGCGGACTCGTAGCCGAGGTACCCGGGCTGCTCCCGGGCCAGGGCCTGCATCCGCGCGGCCATGACGGCGTATCCCTGGTCGCCGTCGGTGCGGGTGCTGGTGAAGATCACCGCTGTGTACGGCGGCTCGGATGGCGTCTCGAAGGCGGTCACCGACCCAGTCTGACCGAAGCGCGAACCGGTCGGCCCTGGCGTCCGTAGACCCGGCGTACTCATCACTCGACCTGAACGGAAGCGTGTTTCACCATGGCGTTGCGCGAGAAGCTCCACGACGGGGTCCAGCCCTTCCTCGAGCCGGGGGAGACGGTGACCACCGTGTTCCCCGCCCAGACCGGCCCGAACCCCTGGCTCTTCGGTGCCTTCGGGATGTTGCTGATGCTCTTCGGCACCCAGTTCCGAGTGGTCGTGGTCACCGACCGGAGCATCGTGCTGCTGAAGGCCGGGGCGATGTCGGCGGCCAGGCCCCGGGAGGTCGTGAAGCGCAGTCCCCTCGAGTCCGTCGACTTCGACGGCACCGTGTGGGGCAAGGTCCACGTGGCCGGCGAACGCCACTGGGTGCACCGCCGGTTCCGCAACGACGTGCTGGCGGCCAGCTTCGCTGGTTGAGGTGTGGGCTCCCGGGCATCTCCTGGGGCCGGCTCGCCTTCGTTGGTGGTCGTCTCGAGCGCCAGCGAGCGATCAGTCGGGACCACCCTGCGGCCTTCGGTCCCTGCGTGGCTGGGTTCGTTGGCGGCGACGACGGGGTACGGCGCGTGGCTGGGTCCGGCGGTCGGGTTCCGGTCATGCTGGTGGTCGTCTCGACTGGGCTCGACGCGAAGGAGCAGCGAGCGCCGGCGAGCGGTTCGTCGAGACCACTTGGCGGCTGGCGGTCCCTGCGTGGCTGGGTTGTTGGCAGCGACGACGGGGTACGGCGCGGGGCTGGGTCTTGCTGTCGGCTGCCGATCCTGGTGATGGTCGAGCAGCGAGCGCCGGCGAGCGGTTAGTCGAGACCACCTCGCGGGTGGCGGTCCCTGCATGGCTGGGTTCTCGGCAGGGACGACGGGTACGGCGCGTGGCTGGGTGCGGCGGTCGGCTCGACCTTTGGTGGTGGTCGAGCAGTGAGCGCCAGCAAGCGATCAGTCGAGACCACTTGGCGGCCGTCGGTCTCTGCGTGGCTGGGTTCTCGGCAGCGACGACGGGGTGCGGCGCGCGGCTGGGTCCCGCGGTCGGCTGGCGGGTTGAGATGGTGGTCGAGCAGCGAGCGATCAGTCGAGACCACCCGGCGCGGTTGGGCCGGCCGGGACGGTCGAGAAAGTTCTTCAAGAAACTTCGGGAATTCCCTGCCAGGGATGCGATCTGGGCCCGAAAGTGTCGGCGGGCCCGTCTAGATTCAGGTCATGGTCTCGGGAACCACCACCGTCGAGGAAGCCGCCGTGCTGACCTCGGCCCGTCGTGCCCGAGCTGCGGCGAACGCCGCCGAAGCGCGGGTGCTGGCCGACGCCGTGCAGTGGGCTCGGCTGCACCAGGTTGAGGATCTGGATGAGGCGGCGACCTGGCCGGCGGGTCCGCGGGGTCAGGACACCGGGATCCCGCTCGCCGGCGAGGGTGCACCCCTGGTCTCGGAGTTCGCGGTGGCGGAGTTCGGCACCGCCCTGGGCCTGAGCGCGGGGTCGGGGCGACACCTGTTCGCCCACGCCCTCGAGCTCGCGCACCGGCTGCCCCGGGTCTGGGCCCGGGTCCAAGCGGGGGACCTGGCGCCGTGGCGGGCGCGGCGGATCGCCGACGAGACCCTCACCCTGTCCGCCGAGGCCGCCGGGTGGGTCGATGTGGCGGTGGCGCCGTTCGCGCATCGGGTCGGGGTCGCCCAGACCCAGCGGACTGTTCAGGAGGCGATCGCCCGGTTCATGCCCGACCATGCCGCCGAGCTGCGGGTGCGGGCGGCGGAGCAGCGGTACTTCACCATCGACCACGACCAGGTCTCCTTTGCCGGGACCGCCCGGGTCCACGGCGAGCTCGACCTCGCCGACGCCCTCGACCTCGAAGACGCCATCACCACGGGGGCCGAACAGCTGAAGGCCCTCGGGAACACCGAGTCCCTCGACATCCGCCGGTCCCTGGCCGTCGGGGTCCTCGCTCGCGGTCAGCAGACCCTCGACCTGACCGAGGGTGGGTTCGAGGATCGGCCCGCCCGCACCTCCACCACCAGGGCTCGGGAGGTGGTGTTGTTCGTGCACCTCTCCGAGGACGCGATCCGGTCCGGTCACCCCGATGTCCCGGTGTGGTTGGAGAACGCCGGCGGGCAGCTCCTCACCGCCGGGCAGATCGCCGACTGGTGTGGTCGCCCCGACACCGACAAGGTCACTGTGAAGCCGGTGGTCGACCTGAACGTCCCGTTGGCTGCTGACGGGTATGAGGTGCCGGCCCGGATCGCCGAGGCCGTCCACCTGCGCGATCGGACCTGTGTGTTCCCGTGGTGTCAGCGTCCTGCGCGGCGTTGCGACCTGGACCATGTCATCCCCTACGACCCCGACGGCCCACCCGGCCAGACCTGCACCGACAACCTCGCCTGTCTGTGCCGGTTGCACCACCGGATGAAGACCCACGGCGGCTGGTCCTACGCCATGATCCAGCCCGGAGCGTTCCTCTGGCGATCACCACTCGGTTACACCTACCTGCGTGACCGGACCGGGACCACCGACCTCACCCCGTCACCGGTCGACCCGCCCGAGCGACGAACCAGCTGACCCCGGACCCCGCCGACCACGGCCGGCGGGGGCACCGGCCTGCCTGCTGGTCCAGACCGGTCCAGACCAGCGTGACTCGGGGGAGCAGCGGTCGTTACGCGGGGCAATGAGCACCACTGCACACTCGGAAGGCCGGGTGGGCTCGTCAGCGTGCGCTGCTGTCAGCGCGCGCTCTTACCGAAGAAAGACTGTCGATGAGATCCCTCCCCTCACGACGCCTGGCCATGCCGCTGGTCGCAGCGATCATCATGGCTCTCGGGCTCGTTCTCGTACCGTTCTCTCCCGCCTCCGCCGCGGTCACCCAAGGCATCAGCGGCACGGTGACCGCCCAGGGCGGCGCACCGCTGGAGAACATCGGTGTGATCTTCCTCGAGGACATGGGGGCAGATGGCTGGGGCTTCTACGACTACGCCACCACCGACGCGTCGGGCCACTACGCGGCCGACCTTCCTGTCGATGACTGGCGACTGATCTTCGTCGACGGGAGCGGCGCCTACGTCTCGGAGATCTGGGACGACACCCAGACCTTCGACGCCGCGACGAACGTGTCCGTGACCGCGTCGCACGTCACCTCGGGCATCAGTCCGGATCTGGCGCCGGCCGGCCACATCACCGGGCACATCGCCGGTACGTCGGGCGGATGGGTGGGTGCCTGGACCGAGAGCACCCCGGGGGCCGGTGACTGGCAGCCGTGGAGTGATGGTCCGGTCGACCCGAGCGGGAACTACGACGTCGGGGGCTTGTCGACCGGGAAGTACCGGATCGAGTTCCACGCCGACGGTTTCGAGCCTGAGTTCTGGAAGGACAAGACCGACGTCGCCACGGCCACCTCGATCGACGTCACTGCGCCGAACACGGTCAGTGGGATCGACCCGACCCTGACCCCGAACGGCCACATCACCGGCCACGTCGAGGACAAGGCAGGTGCGCCCCTCCGGCACGTCAACGTCACCGGTTTCGTGTTCGACGGGACCGACTGGATCCCCGCGGACGTGCCGGACGCGCTCACTGATGCCAGCGGCGACTACGACCTGTCGGTCCCGCACGGCACGTACAAGCTGGAGTTCAGTGCGTTCGACGGCGACGTCACCGAGTACTACGACAACGTGAACACGCTGGACAGCGCCACCCAGATCCCCGTGGCCACGAGCGCGACCGTGACCGGCAAGGACGCCGTGCTCGACACCGGCGCCACCATCAGCGGGTCCGTCACCCTGCCCGACGGCGTCTACCCCGACGAGGTCGACGGCGCGGTGACCGTGGTCGACACGGACAGCGGGAACGTCGTCAGGAGGACCTGGCTGTCCGACGAGACCGCACCCGGCAGCGGCACCTACTGGTGGGGCGTCGGCGACCTCCCCGCAGGGAACTACCGGGTGGAGTTCGCCCGTGAGGACGGCGCCGCCGTCTCGGAGGCGCAGTTCTTCGACAACCACCCGGAGTCGGCAGGCCCCGGCTCGGCGACGACGGTCAACCTCGCCGCCGGCGGACACCGTGAGGTGGACGCCACGCTCCGTGCCGGCGGCACCATCAGCGGCACCCTCGTGGACGGCGACGGTGTCCCGCTCGAGGGATGTGACGTCGTGGCGTTCAACAACGTCACGCACCTGAGCAAGCGGGTGGCGACGACGGACGCCGACGGGACCTTCGTCGTGACCGGGCTGACGACGGCCAAGTACGCCGTCGCCGTGGGTGACTTCTACCAGTTCGGCACCACGGCGTGCCCGACCACGGAGTACTACACGAACGCGAACGGTGACCTCTCGCCGTCCTCGACCGGCCTGCTGACCCTGGACGCGGCCCCCGGGTCCGACCAGCCGATCACGGCCGACCTCGTCTACGGCGGCACCGTCGCGACCCCGGACATGACCAACACGGCGCCGCCCACGGTGCCCGCCGGTGCTCCCGTCGTGGGCGTTGCGGTGACCGCCGACCCGGGGACGTGGAACCCCACCGGCGCAACGTTCGGCTACCAGTGGAAGGCGAACGGGGCGGACATCTCCGGGGCGACGAGCCAGTCGTACACGCCCGTGGGTGCTGACGTGGGCAAGACCCTGTCGGTGGCCGTCACGGCGCACAAGTCCGGGTACAACGACGCCACGGTGACCTCGAACGCGACCGCCGCGGTGACCGCCCCGAGCCAGGCGCCCGCGATCGCGAACACCTCGCAGCCGGCGGTGGTCGGTCTCCCGCGGGTGGGCCAGGAGCTCACGGCGTACGCCGGCACCTGGTACACCCAGACCGGGGCACCGACGACGGCCGTGCAGTGGCTGCGCAACGGGGTGCCGGTGCCGGGGGCGACCGGCGCGACGTACACGCTCGGCGCGGACGACCTGGGCGCCCGGGTCTCGCTGCGGGTGATCGCGAGCAGGGACGGCTACGCGCCGGCCATGCTGGTCAGCGCGCCGACCCAGCCGATCCTGGCCGGGATCCTGACCCTGACCGACGTGCCGCGGATGCTCGGCCGGCTCAAGGTCGGCAAGGTGCTGACCGCGGTTCCGCCGTTGTCGTCGCCCACGGCGACGGGCGTGCGGTACCAGTGGCTGCGCAACGGGGTCGCGATCAAGGGGCTGCGCGCGAAGCAGGCGCGGTACTCGCTGGTGCGGGCCGACCGCGGCAAGCACATCAGCGTCCGGGTCACGGTCCTGCGGCCCGGGTACGCGCCGACCGACGCGGTCGCGAGGAAGGCCGGAAAGGTCAAGTAAGCCGGGGGACGGCGCGGGCCCGGGGAGTCTCTCCCCGGGCCCGCTTTCCGGTCCTGGCCCTGGCGCTCGCGTCTGCGAGACTGGCCACGTGGACTTCAACTCCTGCTACGCCCACGGGTTCGCCAGGGTCGCGGCCTGCACGATCCCGGTCGCGATCGCGGACCCGGCCACCAACGCCGCGACCGTGCTCGCCGAGGCGCGCGCGTGCCACGACGACGGCGTGGCGGTCGCGATCTTCCCCGAGCTGTGCCTGAGCGGGTACGCCGTCGACGACCTCTTCCTCCAGGACACCCTGCTCGAGGCCACCGAGGCGGCGATCGCGACCATCGTCGAGGCGAGTGCGGACCTCCGGCCGGTGCTCGTCGTCGGTGCACCCCTGAGGAACGGCCACCGCGTCTTCAACTGCGCCGTCGTCGTCCACCGCGGCGTCATCCTCGGCGTCGCCCCGAAGTCCTACCTGCCCACCTACCGCGAGTTCTACGAGGCCCGCTGGTTCGCCTCCGGCACCGACCGGTACGACGCGCAGATCGCGATCGGCGACCGGGTCGCCCCGTTCGGCAACGACCTGGTCTTCACTGCCGCCGACGTGCCGGGGCTGGCCCTCCACGTCGAGGTCTGCGAGGACATGTGGGTCCCGATCCCGCCGAGCGCCAACGCGGCCCTGGCCGGCGCCACCGTGCTGGCGAACATCTCCGGCAGCCCGATCACGGTCGCCCGCGCCGAGGACCGCCGACTGCTGGTGCGCTCGGCCAGCGCGCGCTGCCTGGCGGCGTACCTCTACGCGGCCGCCGGTGAGGGCGAGTCCAGCACCGACCTGTCCTGGGACGGCCAGACGATGGTCTACGAGTGCGGCGACCTTCTCGGGGAGACCGAGCGGTTCCCGACCGGTGCGCGCCGCACGGTCGTCGACGTCGACCTCGACCGGATCCGCCAGGAGCGGCTCCGGCAGGGCACCTTCGACGACAACGCCCGGGCCGAGGGCCGGCAGCCGGCCGACGTGCAGCAGGTCGCGTTCACCCTCGACCCGCCGACCGGCGACCTCGGGCTGCGCCGCAAGGTCGACCGGTTCCCGTTCGTGCCCGACGACCCCGAGCGGCTCGCGCTGGACTGCTACGAGGCCTACAACATCCAGGTCTCCGGCCTGGAGCAGCGGCTGCGCGCGATCGGCCATCCCAAGGTGGTCGTCGGCGTCTCCGGCGGCCTCGACTCGACGCACGCCCTGATCGTCGCCGCGAAGGCGATGGACCGGCTGGACCGGCCGCGCAGCGACATCCTCGCCTTCACCCTGCCCGGCTTCGCGACCACCGACTACACGCGGGGCAACGCCACCCGGCTCGCGAAGTCGCTCGGCGTGAGCTTCGAGGAGATCGACATCCGGCCGGCGGCCCGGCAGCTGCTCGACGACCTCGGCCACCCCTACTCCGGGGGCGAGGAGGTCTACGACGTCACCTTCGAGAACGTCCAGGCCGGCCTGCGCACCGACTACCTCTTCCGGATCGCCAACCACCGCGGCGGCATCGTGCTCGGCACCGGCGACCTCAGCGAGCTGGCGCTCGGCTGGTGCACCTACGGCGTCGGCGACCAGATGTCCCACTACGCGGTGAACACCGGCGTGCCCAAGACCCTGATCCAGCACCTGATCCGCTGGGTGGTGAGCAGCCGCCAGTTCGAGGGCGAGGTCAACGAGATCCTGGCCGAGATCGTCGAGCAGGAGATCACCCCCGAGCTGGTCCCCACCCGCGAAGGCGAGGCACCGCAGAGCACCGAGGGCACCATCGGGCCCTACTCCCTGCACGACTTCACCCTGTACCAGGTCCTCCGGTTCGGCTTCCGGCCCAGCAAGATCGCCTTCCTCGCCGCGCACGCCTGGTCCGACGCCGACGCGGGGGAGTGGCCGCCGGGCTTCCCCGACGAGCGCCGGGTCGCCTACGACCTGGCCGCGGTCAGGCACTGGCTCGAGGTGTTCCTCAACCGGTTCTTCGCCAGCCAGTTCAAGCGCTCGGCGATCCCCAACGGCCCGAAGGTCTCGGCCGGCGGCTCCCTGTCGCCCCGCGGTGACTGGCGGATGCCCTCCGACGCGAGTGCGGCGGCGTGGCTGGCCGACCTGGCCCGGATCCCGGATGGCCGCTGAGCCTCGCGTCCTGGTCGTCCAGCACCAGGCCGACTGTCCTCCTGCCCTGCTCGGGCTCTGGCTGGACGCCGAAGGGTGCCCGCCGGACGTCCGGCACCCGTACGCCGGGGAAGCGCTCCCGGCCGACCTCCACGGCCACGCCGGCCTGGTCGTCCTCGGTGGCTCGATGGGAGCCGGCGACGACGCCGACCACCCGTGGCTGGCCGCAACCAGGGCGCTGGTCCGCACGGCCGCGGCCACCGGCGTACCGACCCTCGGCCTCTGCCTGGGACACCAGCTCGCGGCGGTCGCGCTCGGCGGTGTCGTGGCGGTGAACCCGCGCGGGCGCCAGTTCGGCGTGCTGCCGGTCGGGTGGACCCCGGAGGCGGCTGACGACCCGCTGTTCGCCAGCCGCCCGACGCCGGTGATCCACTGGAACAACGACGTGGTGACCGCCCTCCCGCCGGGTGGCGTCACGCTGGCGGTCGCACCCGACGGCACCGTCCAGGCGGCGCGGTTCGCGCAGAGCGTCTGGGGCGTGCAGGCGCACCCCGAGGTGGACGAGGCGATCGTCGCGCGGTGGGCGGCCGACGAGCGCGAGGAGATCGGCCCCGAGGTCGTCGACACGGCGCTCGCCGGGATGCGGGCGGCGGCGCCCCGGCTGGCCCGTGCCTGGCGCCCGGTCGTGACCGCGTTCGCCGGGCGCGTCCGCGCCTGAACCCGGGGCCTAGGTCGCCGCGGCGAACCAGCCGTCGGGCCCGATCTCGGTGCCCATGCGGGGCACGTACTGGTCGAAGTAGATCCGGGCGATCAGCTCGCGTCGGCTGCGCACGTCGGCCTTGGTGAAGACCGACTTCAGGTGGTCCTGGACGGTGTAGGTCGACAGGTGCATCGCCGCGGCGATCTCCTTGGTGTCCAGGCCCTGCAGCACGCGCTCGGTCACGTCACGCTCCCGCTGGGTCAGGTCGAACGCCGCCACCACCAGGGGCACGATCTCCGGCGGCCGGGCCTCGTCGATGGTCACCACGACCTCGCCGGTGATGCCGTCGCGCGAAGTCAGCGGGCTGGCGTGCAGCACCAGCCACACGCCGTTGCGGGCGCGGACGCGGCACCGCGGCGGCCGGCTGACCTCGCCGCGGGCGAAGCGCCGGGCCGCCCCGACCAGGCTGGTGATGATCCCGACCGGCGACGCGCCGATCTCGGTGGTCACCAGCTCGGCCAGCCGCTGCTCGGCGCCGGCGCTCATCTGGAGCACCTCGTCGTCGGCGCCGACGATCACGACGGCCGGCCCGACCGGGGCGAACGGCTCGATGTCCGCGAGCCGGCTCAGCAGCCCGGCGCGGACCCCGATGGACAGGCTCTCGGAGAGGTCGGCCATCAGGTCGACCTCGTCCTGGTCGAACTCGGGTGTCTCGGCGCCCCGGAACAGCGCGATCGCGCCCCAGACCTGGCCGCGCTCGCGCAGGACGACGCGCAGCTCGTCGCGGTAGTCGTAGCGCGGGCGCATGAAGTCGTTGAGCCGGCTCGAGTCCGGGCTCTGGGCGCGCACCGCGACCGCGGGGACGGCGCGGTGGGCCAGCTCGCTGAACGCGGTCGGCTCGGTCGTGCCGAACTCGATCAGCCCGAACTCGTGGTCGTGGACGTCGTTGCCGCGCAGGTCGCCGAACTTGATGGTGCCGGTGAGCAGCAGCGTGCTCGGGTCGGTGGTGCCGATGCAGGCCGCCACGTGCGGGACGGCCCGGCTCACCGAGTCCAGGGCCTCGCCGAGGAAGGTCTCGAGGTCCAGACCGGCGCGGGCGACGACGTCGACGTCGCGCAGCACGCGCTGCGCGGTCAGGGAACGGGCCATGGTCACATCCTCCCGGGTCCGGCACCGCGACGGCATCCCACATTTGTGGGGTTCTCCCTGGCCCAGATCGGCCGGTCCGAAACGTCCCCGGGCCGCGGGATGGTGGCCGGCGGCGGCCGACACCACGCT
>Ga0255338_1002882_pt1 | contig 22752 bp, 20 predicted proteins | sample MeOH1_35cm_T4_19_FD_203715 | JGI IMG/M metagenome (GOLD analysis project Ga0255338, IMG submission 203715) | Sandy soil microbial communities from University of British Columbia, Vancouver, Canada - MeOH1_35cm_T4_195 | ecosystem: Engineered > Artificial ecosystem > Sand microcosm > Unclassified ...
AAATGCGAGCTCGACTTCGGCGTGCGCTTCGGAGAGATGGATCTGAAAACCTTCGCGCCCCGCAGCGTGCCGTTCGCGGGACCGATCGACGCCAGGCGGCAATGCACCGGCCGGTTCCTCGTCGCGAGGATCCATTACAGCGAGCGCGCCGAGGACGACGGGACGCTGGTCTACATCAAGTCGTCGATCTGCGGAGACGAGCCGGCCGACGTTCTCCACTATGCGGCGGCGCATCTGCTCTTTCCTCACGAAAGCACTACCGATCAATGGTTCGACGAGCAGCAGTTCGAAAGCTACCGCAAGGTCGGCTATCGGGCCGCGAAGGCGGCGAGCGACGACATCGCCAATGCGCTCTCGAAGATGATGCCGGTCACGAAGAGCAAAGCCACGGCCTGATCCATATGCCGAGCAGGGTCCGTCGCACGAGGAATGATTTCTGAGCGAAGGGCTGCTCGACTATTCTTCGGATCTCCACAGGGCGTGTTCTACAACCGCATGAGCGCCTCGTCACACACGCGCAGCCGCCGCTATGCGCCCGAGCTCACTGCCTCGACCGTCGCATGGCTCGAGCAGGACGACCGCCGTATCATCAGCGATAGCCGCGCGCTTCAACTCGAAGTGAGCAAGTCGCCCAGTACCGGCGCTCGCCCGCTACGGATACGAGCGCTACCGCAGGTTCATCGCGGACAACGGCGTCGGCATCGCCGGCATCGAGTTCATCACGGACGTCGCGGGCGAGCTCTATACTTACGACGTCAACACCAGCACCAATTACAACAGTGCCGCAGAAGCCGAGACCGGGGTGTACGGAATGCGCGCAATCTCGCGGTATCTGGGCAAGGAATCGAGCTGGCTGCAGACGCCGGTGAAGCATCGCCCCGCAGTCGCCGCATGAGGCGGTGACGCCGCTGCGCGCCCGACGAAGTGACGGCCGCTCCCGCGGACCGGTGCATCGATAACGCACGTCCAGGCAGCGGTTTCGCTGCGCGGACCCGCGGGCCTCGATGTGGCACAATGTAAAGATGACTACATCGAATACGAAGTGGTGGAACCGTCCCAATCGCGTGCTGCTCGTCAATTTGCGGGAAGGCGATGAACCCAAGATCGAAGCTGAACAGCTGGTGCAGGACGTCAAGAGTTTCGGCGCTACCGCCTTCTGCATCAACGGCGGCGGCATCGTCGCCTTCTATCGGACACGCATACCCGGCCATCGCGTGAGCAGCGGCCTCGGCGGTCGTGATCTCCTTGCCGAAGTCATACCTGCAGCGCACAAAGCGGGCTTGCGCGTCCTCGCCCGCATAGACCCCAGCTGCGCTCCCAAGGCGCTGGCCGCCGAGCATCCGGAGTGGTTCACCCGGGACAAGGCGGGCAACTTCTGCGAAGTGTCGGAGCATTACGTCACCTGCCCGAATGCGGCGTATTACCACGAGCGCATGCCCGAAGTCGTACGCGAGATACTGACGAGCTACGGCGCCGACGGCATATGGAACAATCAAGGCAAGTTCGCCGCCTGGGACACCGGCCCCTGCTACTGCGATACATGCCGCACGCTCTTTCGCGAGGCGTCGGGGGCCGACATTCCGATGGAGGAAAACTGGTTAGACTCCACCTGGCGCCGCTACAACGAATGGCGCTACGAGCGCATCACCGCGTGGGTGAAGCGCATGCACGAGGTGGTGCACAAGGCCAGGAGCGACGCCATCTTCATCTCCGCGATCCAGCTCATGGAGTCGATGGAAACCATACGGCCCGGCGGCTGGGACGTCGACTACTGGGAGCCGTACCAGGACGTGCTGACGTTCGAATGCCAGCGCCGCAACACGGCGCCATGGTGGCCCGGCGTGCAGGCGAAATACCTCGCCTCGCTCGCGCCGGAGAAGCCAAAGTGGATGACGGCGAGCTACTTCTATCCGTGGTGGCGGCTGTACGCGGCGCCGGAGACCGAGAACCGGCCGTGGATCGCGCAGCAGTTCGCGAACGGCGTGAGCACCTGGTTGCACATCAACGGCGGCTATTCTGAGTTGTTCGATCGTCGCGGCCTCGCGCCGATGCGCGACGTGATGCAGCGCCTTGCCCGCTGGGAGCCGTATTTCGACGGCGCCACATCGGGCGCTCGCGTCGCGCTCGTCTTTTCGCGCCATACGCAGGACAACTACGGCGGCGGCCAGCCGCACGCGCGCTATCTCGACTTCATCCGCGGCTGGTATTGCGCGCTGATGGAAGCGCACATTCCGTTCGACGTCATCTCGGACAAGAACATCACGCGCGAGCGCCTGCAGCGCTATCGGACGGTCGTGCTGTCCAATCTGGCCTGCGTATCGGACGACGTCGCTTCCGTGCTCTCAGCATATGCAGCCGGCGGCGGCGGCATCGTCGCGAGCTTCGACGCCGGCGCGTACACGCTCGACGGCGCGAAGCGCCCCACGGCCGCGCTCGACCCGCTGCTCGGCGGACAGCGCACGGGCCGACGTGAAGGGCTCAAGTCGTCCTACGCAAGAATCGAAGACAGCGCCGATCCGCTGCTTGCGGGCATCGGCGATACCGATCTCATTCCGAACGAGGGCTCGCTGGTCGAGATCGAGCCCGGCCCGGACACGGTGGTGCCGCTCACGCTGATACCGCCCGTCATCGCGCATTCGGGCGCAACGATCAGCATTCCGGAATACAGCGCGATCAAGGAAACGACGGACATTCCCGTCGTCGTGCGCAGGCAGCACGGCAAGGGCCGCGTCGTGTATTTCTGCAACCAGACGGAGCAGCTCTTCTACCGTTACGGATTTCCCGACCTCGGACGCGTGCTCGCCAATGCGGTGCGCTGGTCGCTGAACGAGCCGCCGGTCATCGAGGTGGACGCGCCCGACTTCGTCGAGGCGACGTTCATGAAGCAGCCGGGACGGCGTCTCGTGCACCTCGTGAATCTCCCGGTCGGGAAGCCGCTGAACACAGGCTGGCGCCAGATCGGCCGCAATCTCGTGCCCGTGCCGGACATCGCAGTCCGCCTCGCGTTAGGGCCTGGCGAGCACGTGCGCGAAGCGCGGCTCGCGACGAGCGAGCAGCCGCTCGCCGTGGAGGAGAAGAACGGCGCCACCCACGTCACCGTTCCCCGCCTGCTGGATCACGAGATCGTCATATTCGAGCTCAAGCAGCCATAGCCCCATTCGATCAACAACGAGGAGGATGCAGATGTTGAAGCAGTCCGCAGCATCGCTGTTAGCCGCCTTTGCGCTTGCCGCCATGACATCGATGCCCGCGCCCGCGGCGCAGAAGGAAAAGGCGAGCACCTACCCGACCAAGCCGATACGCCTCATCGTGCCGCTCACTGCGGGCGGTCCGACGGACATACTGGCACGCATCGTCTCCGTGCCGCTCGGCGAAGCGCTCGGAGAGCAGGTCATCGTCGACAATCGCCCCGGCGCCGGCGGCAACATCGGCGCCGAAATCGCGGCGAAGTCGCCGGCCGACGGCTATACGCTGTTCATGGGCACATCCGGCCCTCTCTCCATCAACTCCAGCCTCTACCCGAAGCTCGCCTACGATCCGGTTCATGATTTCGAGCCCGTCATCCTGGTCGCATCGGCCCCGTTCGTGGTGATCGTGAACCCCGCCGTGGCGGCGAACAACATCAAGGAGCTGATCGCGCTCGCCAAGGCAAAGCCGGGACAGCTCAACTACGGCTCGGTGCCCGGGAGCGCATCGCACCTCTCGACGGAGCTTTTCAAGCTGATGGCCGGCGTGAACATCGTGCACATCCCCTACAAGGGCGCCGCGCCCGCCACGACGGACGTCATTGCCGGGCAGATCCAGCTGAGCTTTGCCTCGACGCCGGGATCGGTGCCGATGGTGAAGGCCGGCAAAGTGAAGCCGCTGGCCGTCACCAGCACCAAGCGCGTCGCAAAGCTTCCCGACGTGCCGACTGTCGCGGAATCGGCGCTGCGAGGCTATGAGGCGAGCGTGTGGTACGGCGTGGTCGCGCCTGCGGGCACGCCGCGCGACGTCGTGCAGCGGCTCAACAAGGAGATCGTGCGCATCGTCAAGGACCCTGCCAACCACGATCGCATAGTCGCCGCCGATTTCGAGCCGACCACGAGCACGCCCGAACAGTTTGCCGCGTTCATCAAGAGCGAAACGGCAAAATGGGGGAAAGTCGTCAAGGCGTCGGGTGCCCGCGCGGGGTAGGCTCGACAGCAACCGGCTCTCGCAACGAAAGGCAGGGCCGGTTCACTTCGCCCGCTCGCTCCGCCCCGGATACGCGCGCTCAATCGACCTTGAGATTCAGCCGCTGCACCAGATCGGAATAGACCTTGATCTCGGATGCGAGAAACGCGCTGAATTCCGCGCCGGTGCTGCCGACCGGCTCGGCACCCTCGGCCGCGAGCCGCTGCTTGATGTCCGGCGCGGCCAGCGTCTTCACGACTTCCGCATGAAGGCGATTGACGATCGCCGCGGGCGTCTTAGCCGGCACGAAGAAGCCGTACCACTGCGTGACTTCGTAGTCCTTCACGCCCGCCTCGCGTAACGAAGGCAGATCGGGCACCGCCGCGGAGCGTCCCTTCGTCGTCACCGCCAGGCCGCGCAGCTTGCCGCTGTTCATGTACTGCAAGGCGACCGGAGGAATCAGGAACGATGACTGCACTTCGCCGGAGAGCAGCGCCGTGAGTATCTGCCCGGCACCCTTGTACGGCACGTGATTGATGTCCACGCCGGCCTTGAACTTCAGCAGTTCCATCGCGAAGTGCGGCGGCGAGCCTGGCCCGCTCGACCCGTAATCCAGCGCACCCGGCCGGGTCTTCACGAGCGACAGCAGCTCTTTGACGTTGCGCGCGGGCACGGCGGGATGGATCGTCAGCACGAACGGCACACGGGCGATCATGGTGACCGGCGCAAGATCTTTGCGAACGTCGAAGGGCAGATTCCTGTAGAGCGCCTGCGTCATCGCGAGATTCGACGGCGTGAAGAGGAGCGTCTGCCCGGTCGGCGCCGAGCGCACGACGGCGGCGGTGCCCACGGTGCCCGCCGCACCGGGACGGTTTTCGACGATAACGGTCGTGCTCAGCGCCGGGGCGAGCTTGTTCGCGAAGAGCCGGCCGAAGATGTCGGTGCCGCCGCCTGCCGGAAAACCGGCGACGATGACCATTTGCCGCGGCGGGAAGTCCTGAGCGTTTGCGATCGTCTGCTGGAGTCCACACATCGCGGCGAGTGCCGCGAGCACTGCGTTTACCTGCTTCGTCACCATGAGCTGCCTTTGCATTCCGTTATGGGCGCGGCGTGCAGCATGCACGTCACGGCGCGTTATTCTAACTGCGGCCGCGGGCACGCTCAGGCGAAAGTCCTCGATGTAGACTCCTCGAGAATCATCTGTGCGCGCTCGAGCAGCCCGAAGGCACGACGCAGGCGCTGATCGAGTGGTTGAAGTAGCGCGCGCAATGTGACCGCAGCTCGTCAGCAGCACAGCGACACCGCGCCAGCGACCGTCGCCGCTATAATCCGAGTCATGATGAAAAAGCCCCAACCTGCACCGCTACTCTTCGGAACGGAGCATCTCGAAACGCTGACTGCGGCCGCAAAGGCGAGTCCGAGGCGCAGGAAGAATCTGAACTTCCATGCGGCAGATGCTGACCCTGCGCACCGGCTGCTCAACGCCGTGGAGCCCGATTCCTACGTGCAGCCGCACCGCCACCTGGAGCCGAACAAGGACGAAACGCTGGTGGTTTTAAGAGGCGCTTTCGGACTCGTATTCTTCGACGACGGCGGCACCGTTACGCGGACCGCCATCATACGCGCGCAGGGCGAGCTCATCGGCGTGAACATTCCGCGCGGCGTGTTTCACTCGTTGGTGTCTCTCGAGTCCGGCTCGGTGTTTCTCGAAGCGAAAGCCGGCCCCTACGTCCCGGCCACCGACAAGGAGCTCGCGCCGTGGGCCCCGGCCGAGGGAGATGAGAAGGCTCGGGAGTATCACGCGAAGCTGCGGGCGCTCTTTCAAACGCCGCAAGGCTCATAGCGTTCGGAGCCTGCCGACGGCAAGGACTATTCCGACGCCTCGATGCACGGATGCACTGCGCCTGCCGGTCTTATTGCGCCGGCGAAGAATCCTTGACGTTCGCCTCGTTCATCGCGACGAGAGATGATTCGGCGTCATCGACGAAGGTGGCTGGCCGCAGCCGCTTCCGGTTCACTTTGAGGTCGAAGATGTCGAAGCGATTGTAATAGCCGACGACATCGTGAAACTGCTTGGGCTCGACGCACTGATTGATGTCGATCTCGTGATAGAGCATGCCTTCACCGTCCTGCAGGACTTCGCTCACCGGCTCGCCGCTCGGCCCGGTAACGACCGAAATACCTCGCGGCGTACGCTCGATGATCTCCGCCACCTGCGGGCCGAGCGCAGAAAACTCCCGGCGCATGCGGTCGTCCAGGTACGAAGACGCGACGATGTTGAAGACCTTCGCCTCGAATGAATGGGCACCCGCCCGGATGCGAATCGCACTTGCCAGATCGTAGTTACCGCCGTCGCGCGGGTCTCGTGTGGGCCAGATCGGAGGGTAGCTCGAAATGTGCACCTGCTCACCCTGCGCCATCAGGGCATAGCGCGCCAGGGGGTTGGTATTCTCGCCGCATATCAACGCCCCGACACGACCGATACGCGTCGCGCACACCGTCAGCCCTGCGCCGTCGCCGTTCGCCCAGATCAGCTTTTCGTAGAACGTCGGCACGATTTTCCGGTGGTGATTGAGCACGCTGCCGTCGTCGCCGATGAAGAGATTGGTGTTCCACAGGCAGCCGACGCTTGCATCGGCGCGCTCGGTCAATCCTATCGATACGAAGACGCCGTTGCGCCGGGCAGCCTCGCACAAGCGCGTAAGCTCGGGTCCGGGCAACACGAGCGCATTCTCCGCAAGCTTCACGAAAAAAGCATGATTGTGGATCGGCGCGCGCACAGCGGCCCACACCGGGAATGCGGGTATGTACGCTTCAGGAAAGACCACCAGCTCGGCACCGTGACGAGCAGCTTCCCCGACGAGATCGCAGGCCTTGTCCACGGTGGCCGCGCGATCCAGGAAAACGGGCGCCACGTGAGCGGCAGCCGCGGTGAATTTCGGATAAGAGGGCATGGATATTCCTTAGTCTGCGCGCTTGGCTTTTGGGCGACGATAACCTACCATCAACCACGGGGTCTGCCAACGCGGGCTTGCGTGGATCAGGAAAACTGGCATAGCGACGCCCGAAGCGAGGAAGAGTATGTCTACAGCGGATGCACAAACCCATGCACCCTACACTGTGCAGCAGGTGCACCTCGTCGTGAAGGGCGAGGACATACAGGTTCGTGAGTTCACCGTGGCGCCCGATGAAAATATCCCCTGGCATTACCATACGGCCGTCACCGATTGGTGCTACTGCCTCGAAGGGACAGTCTCTGCAGAAACGCGAAATCCCGAGACCGCAGGCATCTCGGTTCAGTACTTGAAGACGGGCGAATCCTGCCGTATCGATGCCGGGGTGATCCATCGCCTGGCCAACGGCGGCACCGGCGTATGCCGTTATCTTCTCGTGCAAGCCGGCGGCAGATACGATTTCAACAAAGTCTGATCGGCGGCAAGCGCGCTGCCAGTCTGCAAAACCAAAAAAACAGGAGGAGGTGCGTAACACCATGAACAAGAGCGTACGTGTGGCCTATGGTCTTCTGCTGACCGCCGCAATGGGCTCGGCATTCGCGCAGTCGCGCGATCCCGCACAAAGCTATCCGGCGCGGCCGTTGCGCATACTGGTGGGATTTTCCGCCGGCAGCACGACCGACATACTGGCGCGTGTCGTCGGCCAGAAGCTCACCGAAGCGTGGGGGCATCCGGTCATCGTGGACAACCGGCCCAGCGCGGGCGGCGTGGTCGCATCCCAGCAAGTGACGTCGGCGAACCCGGATGGTTACACGCTGATCTCCGTGTCGGCCGGGCACGCGGTCTCCGCCGCGCTCTATTCGAATCTGCCATACGACACCGAGAAGGATTTTTCCGGCATCAGCCTGCTGGCGACCGTTCCGAGCATACTCATAGTCGCGCCCAATGCCGGCATCAAATCCGTCAAGGAGCTGGTCGCGCGCGCACGAAGCAAACCGGGCGCATACAACTATTCCTCGCCGGGCATCGGCAGCGCCAATCACCTGGGGAGCGAGTTGCTGAAAAGCATGGCGCGGATCGACGTCACGCATGTACCGTTCAAAGGCATACCCGAAGCGGTCACCGCCGCCTCGACGGGTACCGTCCTGTTCAATCTCTCGCCTATCGTCAATGTGCTTCCCCTGGCGAAGAGCGGGCGGGTGGTGGCGCTCGCCACCTCGACCAGCAAGCGCTCTGCCGCAATGCCGGATCTTCCCACCATCGCCGAGGCCGGTGTTGCCGGTTATGCGTTCGATCCGTGGTTCGGCTTGCTGGCAACCGGAAAAACGCCGCGCGCAGTGGTGACCAAGCTCAACCGTGAGGTCGTGCGGATACTGGCGCTGCCCGACGTGAAAGAACGGCTGCTCGGTCTTGGTGCAGAAGCGACACCGACGACGCCCGAACAGTTCGACGCACACGTTCACGCCGAAATCGTAAAGTTCAAGAAGATCGTGCGGGACGCGCACATCCAGGTGGAATGACGTAGTGGCGCGGTGACGGCGCGTTGCTGGTTGACGCAACGGGGGTCACCCGCTCTGTCAATCCGGCCGCGCGCCGCTCGCCTTCACCACTTTCGACCACTTCGCGATCTCGGCGCGTATGTACTGATCGAACGCTTCGGGCGTGCTGCCGGAAATCTCCACGGTCTGCTCGACGAACTTCTGCCTGACATCAGGCGCGGCGAGCGCCTTCACCATGGCCCCATGCAGCCGCTCCACGACCGGGCGCGGCGTGCCTGCCGGCACCAGCATTCCGTACCAGGAATTCGACTCGGCGCCCTTCACGCCCGATTCGGCGACCGTCGGCAATTCCGGAAAGGACACGACGCGCTGCGGGCTCGCCACCGCGATGCCGCGCAGGCGGCCGGCCTTCACGAGCGGCGTCGCGACGACCATGGTCGTGATCGTCATCTGGGTCTCACCGCTGATCGTCGCGACCATCGCAGGCTGCGCGCCCTTGTACGGGACGTGCGTCAGCTTGATGCCGGTGATCACCTTCAGCAACTCGGTCGCGAGGTGCAGCGGCGTGCCGTTTCCCGGCGAAGAGTAATTGATCTCTCCGGGCCTCGCCCTGGCGAGCCGGATGAGCTCCGGCATCGTCTTCACGGGCATCGAAGGATTGACGAGAACGATGTGCGGAACCGCGCCGATCAGCGATACGCCCTGGAAGTCCTTCACGGTGTCGTACGGCAGCTTCTCGAACAGCGCGGCATTGCTCGCGTGACTCGCATACGCCATGAGGACCGTGTAACCGTCGGGCGGGCTCTTGGCCACGTAATCGGTGCCGATGTTGCCGCTCGCGCCGGCGCGGTTGTCGATGATCATCTGCTGACCGAGCGCCTCGCTCAGCCTGGGGCCGATGAGGCGCGTAACGGAATCGATGCCGCCGCCCGCCGGAAACGCGACAACCAGCCGTACCGCCTTGGATGGATAGGTCTGCGCCCATGCGCTCGCCGCCATCCCCATGCCGGCGATCAGCAGTGTCAGCGCCGCTGCAGACGCCGCCGGCGCACATCGGCGTTGCTTCGCACGGGCTTCAATCGTGCATCGGACGAATGCCGCCACATCACGGGTATTGTGCAAGGCCGCCTCTCCCCATTGTTCGTGAGAGGCATGTTAACAACGACCGGGCTTCTTTGCCACGAGCCAAACAAGCTTTTACGCGGCCGACGCCGCGGTGGCCGCAAAGGACACAAACACCGTTACCGCGAATTACAAGATGTAGAACCGGTCTCAAAAATACAAAGAGCAATAGACAGGATAGACATGATTTACAGGATTAGAGCGAAAGCTTTTGATTTTTTAATCTCCTGTCAGCGACCGACGCTCCGCATGCCGTGCTCGTCGTAGCGACCGCCCGCTGCAGCGCCGAGGGGAAGCACGGCGTCGATCTCGGCCACGTCTTGCGCAGTCAATTGCACGTCCAGCGCGCCGATGTTCTCGTCCAGGTACTGCCGGCGCTTGGTCCCGGGTATGGGGACGACGTCCTCGCCGCGCGTGAGCACCCAGGCGAGCGCAAGCTGCGAGGCCGTGCAGTTCTTCTTCCGGGCGATTTGCCCGATCCGGGCGACGAGATCGAGATTGCGCTGAAAGTTCTTGCCCTGGAAACGCGGAGACTGCCGGCGCCAGTCGTCGGGCGCGAGATCGTCGATGCGCTGGAAGCGTCCGGTGAGGAAGCCCCGCCCGAGCGGGCTGTAGGCGACGAAGCCGATGCCCAGCTCGCGCAACGTCGGCAGCGTTTCCTGCTCGGGATCGCGGCTCCACAGCGAATACTCGGTCTGCAGCGCAGTCACGGGATGCACCGCATGCGCGCGCCGCACCGTCGCCGCCGATGCTTCAGACAATCCGATGCAGCGCACCTTGCCCTGGCGCACGAGATCGGCCATCGCACCCACGGTCTCTTCGATCGGCGTGTTCGGATCCACCCGGTGCTGGTAGTAGAGATCGATCACATCGACGCCGAGCCGGCGCAAACTCGCGTCGCACGCCGAGCGCACATATTCCGGCCGCCCGTCGATCCCGAGAAACGCGCCGTCGGGCCCGCGGACATTGCCGAATTTAGTGGCGAGCACGACTTCCTCGCGCCGCCCCTTGATGGCGCGGCCGACCAGCTCCTCGTTCTGCCCGTTGCCGTACATGTCCGCGGTGTCGAGAAAAGTGACGCCGCGGTCGAGCGCGTGCCGGATGGTGGCGATAGACTCGCGCTCGTCCCGCCCGCTGTAGAAATCGGACATACCCATGCAGCCCAGCCCCATCGCGGAGACGGCGAGCCGGGATTTTCCGAGAGTGTGTCGTTGCATCGTAGAGGTCTCCGGGAAGGCGATACGGCTCTGCTGCAGGTTTCGTTCCGCCAGTCCGCCCGCCAGATGGGTGGCGCGCTCGCAGCATTATCGACCAGCGCACCAGCCCGGCGTGTCGCTTCTACCGGGCATTGCCTGCATCACAGCGGTGCCCGAAGTGACCGGCTGTACTCAGTGGATGACGAATCCGCCGTCTATGACCTTCCGGGCGAAAGAAAATGAAGCGTCTACGCCGCGGTCACCACCTCCAGTAATATACGCTTGCATTCCGTACCGGCACGGCGGGGCTCGAGCGGCAACCCCAGAGCGCGTCACGCCGGCTGCACTTCAACGACTTTCGATGGGAGGCCGCAATGGCAAGTCACTCTCAAATGCTGAAGAACAGGCGCCAGAGGCAGAAGATGAGAAAAACCATGGCGCGTGCGGCGAGGCTCGCGAAGAAGCAGGCCACGCAAGACACGAAGGGACCGGGTGCGAGCCCGGCGCAAGCGAAAGCCCCTTAATCCCCGAGCGGCATAGCAGCACGTGGGCCCGGCGATAGAGCGGAGAAATGTCAGCGTTTCTCCAGGTCGCGCTCGGCTTGTCGGCTTGTCGTCGTGCCGTCGCGCGCTACAATGGCGACTCGGAGAGAGGAGGCGCACGATGAAGCCCGTCCGGTTCGCATTGTCAGCCGCTTTACTGATTGCTCCGCTCTGCGCTTTTGCGCAGTCCTATCCGAGCAAGCCGATCCGCATCATCGCGCCGTTTCCGCCCGGCGGCACCACCGACGTCGTGTGCCGCATCGTCGCCCAGCATCTGGGCGACGCCCTGGGCAAACAGGTCGTCGTGGAGAACCGCCCGGGCGCAGCCGGCAAAGTCGGCCATGAGGCGGCTGCGCGCGCGGCACCCGACGGCTATACGCTCCTGCTCACGGCGAAGGGCTCCCTCGTCACGAACCGCTTCCTCTACAAGAATCTCGGCTACGATCCGCTCACCGACTTCGCACCGATATCGCTCGTGGCGAGCGCCGGTCCGGTGCTGGTCGTGCATCCTTCCGTTCCGGCAAAGACCGTGAAGGAGCTGATCGCGCTCGCAAGAGCGAAGCCGGGCACGCTCAACTTCGGCTCGGGCGGGAAAGGCACCACGTCGCACGTCATCGGCGAAGTGTTCAAGGCGACGACCCACATCAACATCGTGCACGTGCCCTACAAGGGCGGCGCGCTGGCGGTCAACGATCTGGTCGCGGGACACATCGATCTGTCGTTCTCCGACATGGTGCCCGCCGTGCCGCAGATCAAGTCCGGCCGATTGCGCGGGCTCGCCGTCACCACGCCGCAACGTTCGCCCACCCTGCCCGCCATACCGACGATGACCGAAGCGGGCGTGAGCGAGCCTTTCCCGCCTCAATGGTGGGCGGTCGCTGCGCCGAGAGGAACTCCGGCGGACATCGTGGCGCGCATCAATGCCGAGCTCGGAAAAATGGTGGATCGGCCCGACGTGAAAGAGCGCTTCGCGGAACTGGGCATGTTCACCGCGCATACGACGCCCGAGCGCATGACGGAGCTGATCCGGACCGAAGCGCCGGAGATGGAGAAACACCTCAAGCTGGCGGGGGTGCAGCCGGAGTGAGATCGCGTTGCGGGTGACAGTCGCTAACGCGGTGACAAAGCGTTGTGGTGACGGCGCTTCGCTGATGACAAAGTGAAGCGCCGCTCCGACCTCGTTTCGATGGCAGATCGGTAATGCCTTACGGCTTGAGCTGGCCGCGAATCTCTCCGCCCTTGTTCTCCGTGCTGTGCACGTTGATGTAAAGCTCCCCGGCCTTGAAGGCCTCGTACTGCTCGTCGGTGAGCTTCGCGCTGGCGGGAACCGTACCGCATCCCCGGAGGAGAGCCGTTTCCAACCGTTATATGGCGAACGCCAAACAGGGCCCATTCCGCTCGCGGCGCTACCAAAGCCGGGCGCGCTGCCGTCAAGTTAACCTCCTCAGTTCGCATGACGGGCGCATAGACGAATCTTGACAAAAGATCGATGCCCGTCACAATGGCGCACGCGACATAATCAAAAAAACCGGCGTCAGTGTCGAAGGCTGCACTGCGCGACTTTTCGGGGGCTCCATGTGCAATTCGCAATGCAAATGGCTGGCGCTGCTCGCCTGCCTGGCCACCGTCGGCGCCCATGCCGCCACACCGATCACGCCCGGCCTCTGGGAAATCGCTGCGCGTCTGACTCCGGCGCAGATCGCAGCCCTGCCTAAAGACGCACAAGTGCCGGGACTGCGCGGCGACTCGATCGTCACTTCCGTTTGCATCTCGGCAGAAATGGTCGACGCGGGACCGGACGCTTTGCAGGCTCGGGATCCCTCCTGCACGACTCCCAGTCGTCGCACCGACGGCAACGTTCAGGTTGCGGGTTTCACGTGCAACGGATCCGAGCGGACCGGCAGCGGCTCGCCCACAACGACCATCACCGACAGCCGGAATTTCCGCTCGGTCTACGAATTCAAGGGCACGGTGAACGGAAACAACATCGTCGAGCGGCACGACGTGGCCGCACGCTGGGTGAAAGCTGATTGCGGAGCGATGAAATGATACGAGCGACATGGCTGGCTGCACTCATCGCCGGGCTTGCATTCCCGCTTGGCGCGTTCGCACAAGGATACGATGCGGCACTATCGCCCCTCGACGCGCAGGCGGTAGTGCGTTGGATGGCCGCGCGCACCGCAGCCGCGAAGCAGCCTTACTGCTACAAGCACAGCGCGGGCCGCGGCGTCGGCACGCCGGTCACCACCTGCAGCCCCGGCCAGGACAAGGACGGCGCATTGTGCTACTCACAGTGCCCCTCCGGATACACCGGTGTCGGGCCGGTCTGCTGGAGCACCTGTCCGTCGGGTTACACCGACACTGGCGCGTTCTGCACACGGGGCGCCGACACCCAGCATCTCGACCACCGCGCGGCCGATTGCCCCCGGCACTACACCAATATGGGCACGTACTGCTATCGGTGGATCCCGGCGCACAGCATGAGCATCAGCCACGCAACATGCCCGGGCGGCATGTACCGATCGGGCGGGTTTTGCTATTCGCATTGCCCGTCCGGTTATACCAACACCGGGACGACCTGCTATCGCGGGCCGGATACGGTTACCAAATCTACCCATACACGGGGCGCCGGTAGCCCCATGCACTGCGAGCCGGGCAAACAGGAAGATGCGGCTCTCTGCTATTCGCAATGCCCCTCCGGATATCACGGCGTGGGACCGGTATGCTGGCAGCAGTGTCCCAGCGGCACCACCGACTGCGGCGCCGGCTGCGCCTCGGCACCACGCAGTGCGTGTCGAGCACCGCGAACATGGTGATCTCGCCTATCGTTCTGGCTTGGAACATCTTCACGTTCGGCGCCGGCGCCGAAGGCGAAGAAGCGGTGAGCGGCGTCACGAAGGCGCTCAAGGCGAAGGACTTCACCGGCGCCAAAGCTGCGCTGGGACGGGCGCTCGAGTTGTACGCCTCGCGCTCCATCGCCGACATGACGACGGAAGAGGTCGCCCAGACGCTGGCGCGGCGATTCACGCAGTCGGCGCAGAGATGGGTCGTGATGGAATACGCGAAGTCACAGTATTACCTCATGGCGCAGAAGATGGATCCGAGCGTCGCCGAAAGCTTCGCCAGGGACCTGGCGGGACTGGATCCGACCGGCGTGGCGCAGGTCGTCGCGGCGTTCGCCCAGCCCAAGTGCGCCGCGAGCGAGCCGTTTCCCAACGTGAAGACCTATTACTGATGACTCGCACGCCCCCCCCCCACGCGCATCGCCCGTAATCGGCCTCACGCTGCAGCCTATCGTGCACGCGGTTCAGGTCGACAATCGGCGGAAGCAGCGCGGGCGGCCGCTGAAATAGCGCCCCCGGGGAAATATCATCGACGGCTTTTTCGGACAGCCACCACGTCACGGCGGCGAGCACTGCGCCGATGAGGAGCGGCAGCGCAATCCACCACATCGGGTGTATCTTCTTGCGCCCGGTGGCCGGCTCTTTGACGCGACGAAAGATGGAAGTTCACATCATCAGCCCGCTGGAGCATCTGCTCGAGATGGCGCGGCACCGAGGATAGTGGATGCCTCAAGCGATCTTCGAGCGCACGTATCAGACGTGCAGGCGGCGCGCCCGAGAACATCGGGGAAGCGAATGGCCGTGCTCCATTTCCCCGTGCCACCCCGCGAGGAATATTGTCCGCACTGCGCTTGTTACCCGCTCACGTGAACGCAGCTCGGGCAGCATCGTTGCACGACCCGGCTGCGGCACTTCTCCTGGCTTCCTGGGGCCCACGCATGAAGAAGCTTCTCTTCGCCGCCGCGATCGCGCTCGCCGCCTGCGCTGCTCCCCTTCCGCAGACGCCTCCCCCCGGCCTGCCCTCCGCAATCCCGCCGCCCGCGACCCTCGCGGCCCAGGTGTGGCGCTACACCGCCCACGACGGCTATACCGGTTTGCCACGCGGCACGCTCGAATATCGCATCGTCGGCGTGCAGGGCGATACGGTGAGCGTCGAAGTGCGGCACGACAACCGCGCCTGGACCGAGCGCTACACGAAAGACTGGAACGGGCGCGAGCGGCCCATGACGAATCTCCAGAATTTCCGCTACGACCCGCCGTATGCTGCGCTGCTCTTTCCGCTGACGCCGGGCAAGCGCTGGCAGGCCTACGTTCGGGCGACTGATACCGCGACGGGACGCGTCAACCGCGTGAGGATCGACGGCGCAGTGCTCGGATGGGACCGGGTCAGGGTCCCGGCCGGCGAGTTCGACACGCTGAAGGTCCGGCGGTACGTCTACGCGGGCAACGCCGCCTTCTTCCGAACGGAAGAGCGCATCGAGGAGTACGACTGGTATGCGCCACAACTCGGCATGATCGTGCGCAGCGAGGCGTTGTCGGAGCACATCGACACCAGCAAGTCATGCAAGGGTCAGTGCAATCGCATTCGAGGCGACTGGATCGTCATGGAGCTTGCGAGCTATGGCGGGTAGCCCGGCGATGCGGTCATGAATGATAAGTGACCGCCTTGTTTTCGGGGCACGCCGCGTTTGCCCTCCCTCCTGCCGAGCAGTAAAGCAGGCAACCGGCCATACCCGGAGGAGAACGGCGATGTCGACCAGCACTGCCAGCGTCACGCCCGATCTGATCCGCTACATGGCCAACGCCGGAACGTCGCCCCATTCCGCCCGCGGTGCGGGCCAAAGCCAGGCACCACATCCTCTCCTACGGCGCGCAGCAGGCTTCCGGCGTGATGACCTATGCGCGGGACACGGAGCACATCGAAAAAGCCTTCATCTTCGGCGGGATGACCGCCCGCAACGGCGTCACTGCCGCCACGATGGTGCAGAGCGGCTTCACCGGCGTTTACGACGTCTTCGATGGCCGGGCGATTTCCTGATTGCGTATGCCGAGTCTCCCAGCCCGCAGGAGCTGACGGCGGACCTGGGCAGCCGCTACGAGGTCATGCTGACCAACATCAAGAAATACTGCGTCGGCTTTCCCATCCTCCTCACCGCCAAGGGCGACGAAGCAAAAGGCAAGACCTGACCCGTTGGCCGCGTCCGAAAGGGTAAGCAGCGGAAATGCCGACGTAGTTGCTCGTCAGGTCGCTATGAAGAAGGCGATGGTCGATAGTATGAGGCTCAGCATCTGCTCAGCGTCTGATTGGTTGGGCGTCTTCGTTTTAGCTGAAATCCGGACTTGGCGCAAATCCCGAGCTCGCCCGCTATCCATAATACGTATGGCGCCAGAATTGGCGGAGCCGTATATGCGCAGGGTCTTGTCCTCCAGGCAGTGGAGACGATAGTTTACCGGCGGTTGTTAATCGAGCCATCGGTGAAAAACGGTGGTCTGCCCCGGTCTGGCTCCCGATTTTCGTTCGAAGTCACATGGAGAGAAGGTGCATCAACTCGGTCACGGGCATTTGCTCGAACGTCGCTCTATCCATGCAGGCCTGCACGATCTGCTTTGCGCGTTTTTGCGCGAACACGCGTTCGACATTCTTCCTGAACTTGTCTAGGAGTATCGGCATGCTCTCACTGCGCCGTGCGCGGTGCCCGAGGGGATATTCAACTTCGATCCTCGGCGTTGCGCTACCGTCCTTGAACCGGACCTGCACGGCGTTTGCGCTCGACCGCTTGCGTGAATCCAGGTAATCCCTGCTGTAGCGGGGCTCTTCTACGACTTCCATGAGCTTGCGCAAACTGTCGACCTGCGGATCGGAAGCCGCCTCGTCGTCGTAATCGGACGATACGATCTGCCCCTTGATGAGGCCCATCGCGACGATGTACTGAACGCAATGATCGCGATCCGCGACGTTGCTGAGCGGCCCCCGCTTGCTGTTGAGCCGGATCGTCGTTTCGTGCGCTTCGATACGGATGTGCGCAATCTCGTCCAACCTGTCCTTCACCAGCGGATGCAGGCGAAACGCGCATTCAGCGGCCGTCTGCGAATTGAACACGGTGGGCACTGCTGCCTTGAACTGGACGTCCTGCACGACCGAACACCCGTACGGCTGCGGCACCTTCAGGGGCCGTCCCTTGAACAGGACGTCGTAGAAGCCCCACGTCTTCGCGGTCAACGCAGACGGGTACCCCATCTCGCCGCGCATGGCGAGCATCGCGAGGAACACGCCGCGCGCCGAGGCATCTCCGCCCGACCACGACTTGCGCGTCCCGGCATTGGGCGAGCGGCGGTACGTCGAGAGGCTCGCGCCATCCACCCAGGCGTTCGACACGGCGTTCGCGATTCCTTCCGTCGTGCCGCCCATGAGGTGCGTCACGACCGCCGCGGTCGCCACCTTGACGAGGAGCACGTGATCGAGTCCCGCGTTGTAGAAGCTGTTTTCGAGCGAGAGGATCCCCTGGATTTCATACGCCTTGACGATCGCCGCGAGCACCGCCCGCATGGGCAACGGCTCTTTTCCGAGCGCACGGTTCCGGCGGGACAGATAGTCGGCGACAGCGAGTATCCCCCCGATGTTGTCGGACGGATGGCTGCCCTGCGCCGCGAAAAACGTATCGCTGAAATCCAGCCAGCGCGCCATGCAGCCGAAGTCGAAGGCCGCCGTCACGGGATCGAGCTCGAAGCTCGTGCCGGGAACTCTCGCGCCGTTCGGCACGATCGTGCCGGGCACCAGGGGGCCGAGGAGGTTCCGGCACTCCGGATTGCCGAGCCCTTCGAATGCGCAGCCGAGCGTGTCGACGAAGCAAAGATGGGCAGCGGCATAGGATGCATCATCGCAGATCACGTAATCGTGCACGTAGTCGACGATATCCCTGATGACGCTGTCGAGGGACGGGCGGACGTTCGAGCCTTCAGAAGCCATGACGAGACACCCGGATATCGGTCATTGCGCGCGTATGCCGGCCGCGTGAACGACCTTGCTCCACTTCGCGATCTCCGCCGCGATGAAGCGCCCGAACTCTTCCGGCGTGCTCGCGACGATTTCGAGGCCTTGTGAATTCAGGCGTTCCGCGACGTCCGGAAGCTTGAGTGCCTTCACGATGTCGGCGTTCAGCCGGGAAACGACCGCTTTGGGAGTCCCTGCCGGAACGAGTACCCCGTTCCACGACACGACCTCGAAGCCCGGAACGCCGGCCTCCGCCACAGTGGGCAGGTGCGGTGCGGATGTGAGCCGCTTGGTGCTCGTGACCGCCAAGGCGCGCAATCGTCCGGCTTGCACGTGCGGGAAAACACCCAGCGCGCCCGTGAACAGCAGATTGATCTGACCTCCGATGAGATCCGTCGTTGCCGGCGCACCGCCTTTGTACGGCACGTCGATGATCCTGGTGTGCGTCAGCAGCTTGAACAGTTCTCCAGCCAGTTGCTGCGCCGAGCCGTTCCCCGCCGATCCGTACGTCATCTCGCCCGGCTTCGCCTTAGCCAACGCGATGACCTGCTTGACCGATTTCGCCGGCAGCGAAGGGTGCACGACCATCACAAGCGGGATCGTCGCCATGAGACAGACGGGGTCGAAATCCTTGACGGGATCGTACGGCAATTGGCGATTAAGGCTCGGGCTCACTGCGACGGGCCCGATATAGGCAAGCAGCATCGTATGACCATCCGGCGGTGCCTTCGCCACGACGTCCGTTCCGATATTGCCCGCAGCTCCGGCGCGGTTGTCGACGACGACCTGCCGGCCGAGCGATTCGCTCAGCCTGGCGGCCACAGCGCGGGCCAGCAGATCGGTGCCGCCGCCGGGCGGGAATGGCACGACGAAGCGTACCGGCCTACTCGGATAGACGTCGGCCTGCACCGGTATTGCGACGGTAAACAACAAGCTTGCAACCACGAACGACAAGCGCGTGCGCTTCATGCTCCTCCTCCAAAATGTTTTCTGTCCAACGAACTGCGACGCTCACCCGCCATCCGCGTCGAGCGCAAGCCTTCGACGGTCAATCGTAATATGACGTTTTCCATCCCGTGATTGCCGAGAGGGCAATGTCACAATACAAGACGCGCCCCCTCCTCGGAACGCAGTGAAGATATCCGGGGCGAAGGTGGATTGAACAATCAGGCCATCGGTCCAGCCTTTCCTTGTCCGTAGCCTGCGTACAGGAGGTCGAACACCTTTATCGCTTCGAGCGCCGTCTCGTCGTCGTCGGCCGTCTTTGCCTTGATGCCCCTCATTATCGCTTCGAGCCCGCGCGCGTCCGCCGCCGGGATTCCCCCTATGTCCAGGAAATGAATGGCGTGGCCGATCGCCGTGAGCGCCGCGTCGTGATCGAGCCCGAAGCTGACTAGAAGCACCTCGAACGTCACGCGACTTTCCGTGTGTGTGAACTCGGCGCCGTCGAAATCGAATCCCACGGAGCCTTTCGGGCGTTGCCGCGGGCGGTCTATCCACGTGAACTTCGCATTCCTGTCGATGAAGCGCTTGATGAGCCAGACGCTGGCGAGACGGTCGACCCACAAGTCCTTGCGCGTCGCCCAGCGGCGGCTACGGTATTTCGCCGGGTCCAGCCGGCGCACCTTCCTCTTCGACGCATGCGGCTCGCCCCCGGAAAAAAGCCGCTCCCTCTCGCGCTCGAGCGCCGATAGTGCGTCTTTCGCCTGCAGCTGGGCCTGGCCAGGATAGAAATCGATCTCGCCGAGTGCTGCCACGGCCAGGCGCAGCCGCTGGGCGAGCGTCTCCGCCTTCCGCTTCCCGAGGCGCTCGAGCGTGCCCTTTGCGTCGCGGATTCTCGCGAGGAGCGCGGCATATTCCTCACCGCGGTCGAACAGCTTGCGGCCGTATTCGAGCTGCGCAGAGGTCTTGAAATTCAACTCCACGGTCATGGCGAACCCGCCCGCGGCCGTGATCTCGGACTCCGCTTCCGACAGTGCGGCCGCCTGCGGAGCGTCGGCCGGCAGCACGTAAACACCGTCGCGCAGCACGCCGCACCCCGTGTTCTTCAGCGCACGCCAGACGCGCATGCGGATGGTCGAGTTACGGGTCGGCAAGCTCGTCAGCAACGCAAGAAAAGTGGCCATGACCTCTATCGGGTGGTATGCATTTGTCTGTTGACATTATCACATTTCTGTTTCAACATTGACGCCACTGTAGGTTCGCCGCCACGAACGGCGGTCGCACCTAGCCGGGTCTTCCGCAGGCACCCGGTCCACAAGGACGATTCCGTCTCAAGCGCTGCTCCGATTCCCAACTACGGGAAGGAGTGCGTGTATGAGCATCGGAATCGCTTCAACCCCCGCGCTGGTGAGAGCGCTCTTCCTCGCCATTCTCATCGCCTCGATACACGGATGTGACAGCGGCGCCGCGACGTCGCAGGCGGCGGACGCAGCCGGCACTGCATCGCAGACACAAGAGCCCAACGCGCGGCATCGGTCGGACCCGAAGCGCAATCGGGTCTGGTCCCTGACCCCTGAAGGCGTGTCCGTCCATGACGTCACGGCGCCGGAGAGCATCGACGTTCCCCTCCCGGGCTGGCAGTGGGTCGACGCGCAATACGCCTGCCTGCCGGATCTCGCGCTGGGACCCGACGGTGAAGCCGTGATCACGAGCAACATCGTGCCGACGCTATGGCGGATAGATCCCTCGACCCTCGCCGTCAGCGTGCATCCGCTCGTGCTCGATGCGGACACGGACAAGGACGTGGGTTTCTCCGCGCTGGTTTACTCGTCCCGGCATGCGGCGTTCTTCGCTGTGAGCGATGTTCACGCCTCTCTCTGGAGAATCGATCCGCTCCTCAGGAATGCGCAGAAAATTTCGCTTTCCACGCCGCTTCCGAGAGCGTGCGCGCTCGCCGTGCAGCCTCGTCTCGCTCACCAGGGGACAAGCCGGCAACCCGACCTGTGCATGCGCGGACCGGAAGGCAGCCGGTCCATCCGCCTTGCGCGCGATCAGCGTTCCGCCTCCGTGACGACTGCGTCGTGCACGGTGCCATGAGCACTGCGATAGCGAACGTCATCAGTGACGCAGCCTCCTCGGCCCACCGCGACCGGATGAGAACATACCTCCCCCGCCAGACTTGAATACTTAGGCGGCTCACGACCTCCAATCGCGTTACACCGGTTACCTGTCAGGTCGACCGGTAATGGGTGGCTTCGTGGCGTCCGCCTCGAGAAGATACTTGAAGGTGAAACCTGCAATCGAGGCGCCGACGAGAGGGAAACCTCAGAGGGAAACCTCAGGGTCAGACTCGAAACTGTCACCAGAGCGTCCATCCCCAAACGGCGCGTCCTGCGCACAACGGCTAAAAACTCGCCGCCACCACCCCACCCCGATTCCGCAACAACCTCCCCGGCCTCGCCCCCGTAGACTTCCCTTCCTTCCACACCGCCACCCCATTCACGATCACCGTATCGATCCCGCGCGCGGGTAGCGTCGAATGCGAGAAGTCGGCAGCGTCGATCACCGTGTCCGGATCGAACAATGTGATATCCGCCCAGTTGTCCGCCTTCAGCACGCCCCGCCCTTCCAGGCGGAATTTTGCTGCGGTGAGTCCCGTCATCTTGTAAACGGCGGTCTCCAGCGGGAAGAGCTGCAGCTCGCGCGCGTAGTGGCCGAGCACGCGAGGGAACGTGCCCCACAGGCGAGGATGCGGCTTCGCGTCATGCGGGAGGCCGTCGGAGCCGACCATCGTTTCTTCGAACGCGAGGATGCGCTGCACGTCGTTCTCGTCGAGCATGAAGTAGATCGCGCCTGCCGGCTTGATACGCTCCACTGCTTCGGCTTGCGTCACACCGAAGCGCTGCGCCACGTCGGTGAGGTCGAGTCCCGAAAATTCGGGATGCGGCTTCGACCACGTCACGATGATGCGCGTGGACTGCGCGAGGCGATCGTAACGCAGCACCGTGGACGACGCGACGTAGGGATAGCAGTCGAGGGCGAGCGGCTGCTCGTGCATGCGCTGCGTGATGAGCTTGAGCGTTTCCACCGATCGGCCGTGATTGCGCACGCCGACGGTCTTGTGATGCGAGATCACCGCGGGCACGCCGAGCGTGCGGCCGATGAGGCAGGTCTCCTCGATCGATTCGGTGACGCGATCGTCTTCGTTGCGCATGTGCGTGACATATAGGCCGTCGTATTGCGTGAGCGGCCGGCACACCTCGACGATCTCCTCCGTCGGCGCGCACGCCGCGGGCGGATACGCGGTGCCGGTGGACACGCCGATCGCGCCGGAGCGCATCGACTCCTCCGCCATGCTGCGCATCTTCCCGATTTCGGCGGGGGTTCCCGCGCGCTCGAGCTTGTCCATCGCAGCGACGCGGAACGTCGTATGCCCCACGAGGCACGCCGCGTTGGTCGCCGCCGGGTGCGCCTGCAATTCCTCGGCATAGGCGGCGAAAGTGGGAAA
>Ga0255338_1002883_pt1 | contig 22748 bp, 20 predicted proteins | sample MeOH1_35cm_T4_19_FD_203715 | JGI IMG/M metagenome (GOLD analysis project Ga0255338, IMG submission 203715) | Sandy soil microbial communities from University of British Columbia, Vancouver, Canada - MeOH1_35cm_T4_195 | ecosystem: Engineered > Artificial ecosystem > Sand microcosm > Unclassified ...
CTGGTTTAAAGTTGATGAGAACGGTCGGCTCGATCTTTCAAATATTGAATCAGTTATCACTGAGAACACCAAGGTTGTTGCTCTCACGCACCAATCAAATGTACTGGGGACGATCAATCCGCTGGACGCAATTGTGACTCGCGCACACGAAGTGGGAGCCGTTGTCGTTCTGGATGCTTGCCAATCTGTACCTCATATGAAAGTGGATGTCCTGAAACTTGGCGTTGACTTTCTTACCTTCTCCGGACATAAGAGCCTTGGTCCAACTGGTGTAGGAGTCCTTTGGGGTCGCGGAGAGCTGCTGGATGAACTGCCGCCATTCCTCTTCGGTGGCTCAATGATCGAGTCGGTCACTATGACTCATTCAACATGGGCTCCGGTTCCTCGAAAATTTGAAGCGGGTGTGCCTAATATGGCTCAAGTTGTCGGACTTGGTGCCGCACTCAATTACCTGACCAATGTTGGACTCGACAAAATTCATGATCATGAAATTGAACTGACGGGCCGTTTGCTCAGAGGGTTGGAAGAGAACAAAGATGTTCAAATTTTTGGTCCTCGTGGTCTGGATATGCGCGGTGGAGTTGTATCTTTCGCAGTTAAAGATATTCATCCGCATGACATGGGGCAGTTTCTAGATAACCAAGGCATCGCAGTTCGAACTGGTCACCACTGTGCGTGGCCGCTCAATCGCAGACTTGGCGTCAATGCCACCACACGTGCCTCTTTCTACCTCTACAACGATGAAATAGATGTAGACGCGCTCATCGCCGGAGTTGCCAACGCACAAGAATATTTTAGTAGCCGCTGATGCAACTCGATAGCTTGTATCAAGAGGTAATCCTTGATCATTACAAAAGACCAGAGCATAAGGGACTTTCGGCCAATCCCGACGTACAGGTCCATCACGTCAATCCCAGTTGTGGAGACGAAATCACGCTCAACCTCTCCTTGCGCGATAATCTGATAGATATCTCCTGGGATGGGGTTGGCTGCTCGATATCAATGGCTAGCGCATCCGTGATGTCAAGCCTTCTCAGTGGAAAAACATTGGAAGAAACTTCTCCTATTCTCGATTCGTTCGTCTCTTTGATGCAGAGCAAAGGAACTGCGATGGGAGATGACGCAGTGCTTGAGGATGCGGTGGCTTTTTCGGGAGTTTCCAAATATCCGGCTCGGATTAAGTGTGCCCTCCTAGGTTGGATGGCTTTCAAGGACGCGTCCGTACAGGTGCAAGGTAAGTAGTGGGAAGAAAATTTAGATTGGGATCGCTAAAGTAGTTACCTGGAGGAGATGAAAATGGTCGCAAAACTCGATGACGTGACAGAGGCAATGAAAGATGTTGTCGACCCAGAACTCGGCATTAATGTCGTGGACTTGGGCTTGATCTACGACATCATGATTGATGAGAGCAATATTGCGATTCTCAACATGACCTTGACATCGGCCGCCTGTCCTTTGCAGGACGTCATTGAAGACCAGACGCGCGCTGCTCTTGCTCCATTGACCGACGATGTTCGGATCAACTGGGTGTGGATGCCACCATGGGGACCAGACAAGATCACCGATGACGGACGGGAGCAATTACGCGCTCTTGGCTTTACCGTTTAATTTATGTCCAATCACGCCGGTTGGATGTCTTTTCGGTCGATGCTGGCCGATCCATCCGTCAAGAATCAGAAGTTGAAGCCGGGGACGATCCGTAGGATCGCATCCTTCGCGAAGCCTTACCAATGGCAGATCGTTTTCTTCCTCGCAACCGTTGTCGTCGATGCCGTACTGATTATCGCTACCCCGCTTCTTCTCCGCCAGCTCATAGACCAGGGAGTTATTCCTCGCAACAGTGGATTGGTCACTCGGCTTGCAATCTTCGTGGGGCTGCTTGCTATCGCAGATTCGCTGATGAGCATTGTTGGTCGCTGGTTCTCGTCACGCATTGGTGAGGGTTTGATTTACGACCTTCGTTCACTTGTTTTTGCTCATGTACAACGTCAGTCCATAGCCTTCTTTACTCGCGCTCAAACTGGCGCCCTTATTTCCCGCATAAACTCCGATGTCATCGGAGCTCAACAGGCATTCACTGCGACACTTTCAGGCGTCGTGAGCAATGTGGTCAGTTTGGTGTTGGTCCTCATAACAATGCTCGTTCTCTCTTGGCAGATTACGGTTGTCTCTTTAGTGCTTCTTCCCCTCTTTCTACTGCCGACCAAATGGGTGGGGAAGAAGCTGCAAGGTCTTACTCGACAGTCTTTCCAGCTCAATGCCGAGATGTCCAGCACTATGACAGAGCGCTTTAACGTCTCTGGCGCAATGCTCGTTGCCCTTTATGGGGAACCAAAGCGGGAACATGAGTTCTTCTCCTCCAAAGCTAGAAAAGTGGCAGATATCGGAATTTCAATCGCTCTTCTCAACCGCCTCTTCTTTGTCGCTCTCACCAGTGTTGCTGCGGTAGCAACTGCATTTGCTTACGGAATTGGCGGTCACCTCGCAATATCTGGCGGGGTAACAGTGGGAACATTGCTGGCGATCACCGCACTTCTTGGGCGACTCTATGGACCCTTGACGGCGCTCTCGAATGTCCGTGTCGACGTCATGACCGCACTCGTTTCTTTTGAACGGGTCTTTGAAGTACTTGATCTCACCCCGATGGTTCAGAATCGACTTGATGCCCAGACGCTTCAAGAGGGCAAGCTTTCCGTTGAGTTCAAGAATGTCAATTTCTCTTATCCGCAAGCGCATGAGGTATCTCTGGCATCATTAGAGTCGGCATCAAAACCAGAGACCATCCCGAGTGGTCAAGTTCTACGGGGAATCTCTTTTGTAGCGGCACCAGGCACAATGACCGCATTGGTCGGTCCCTCAGGTGCAGGCAAGACTACGGTCAGCGCGCTTATTCCAAGACTCTATGATGTGACATCAGGTGCGGTACTAGTCGGCGGTGTTGACGTTCGCAATCTGACTTTAGAGAGTTTGCGCAATTCCATTGGAGTCGTCATGCAAGACGCGCATCTATTCCACGACACAATTGCCGAAAATCTCCGTTATGCCAAGCCTGATGCGACGGATGAAGAGATAAAGAGTGCATGCGTGGCTGCTCGAATCTGGTCACTCATTGACAGCTTGCCCAACGGCCTGGATACGATGGTTGGAGAGCGGGGTCATCGGCTTTCTGGAGGGGAGAAAGCGCGCCTTGCAATTGCACGTCTACTTTTGAAGTCACCATCCGTTGTCATCTTGGACGAGGCCACCGCACATCTAGACTCTGAGAATGAGTCACTGGTTCATGATGCCCTCCGTACAGCACTTCAAGGACGGACCAGCATTGTGATCGCGCACAGATTGAGCACTGTCATGGAAGCCGATCAGATTCTTGTCTTAGATAATGGTGCGATTACGGAACGCGGCACCCACGAAGAGTTGGTGGCTTCCAATGGTTTGTACAGTGAACTGTATGCAAGACAGGATTTATCGAGCTCGACGCAAGAGTAAACGGCCATACACAACTAAACCTGCAAAGAAAAGCCATTGCAATGCATACGCCATGTGTGGGCCGTCCGAGAGCTCCGGCAGTTCGACCGGCACTTTTGGCGTCATTTCTGGATTGGATGATGAGAGAAGGTCTACATAGAAGTTTTCTGTCTGTATCCGACTTCCGCTCTGCGCATTCCATTTTTCAATGAGGTTCTTACTTCCAGGCGAGACGGCGAAGAACGAGCCTTGGGGGAGAGACTGATCCAATCGGATTCGTCCAATGATGGATACCGTTGCACTGGATGTCGGTGGAAGATGTGGAGTGACGGTTGCCGATTTTCCTGGCGCGATCCAACCGCGGTCGATCCAAAAGGATCGGCCTGAGGTGTCCGTGAAGAGAGTTAACAAGTCAAATCCATATGCACCCTGGAAATATCTATTGCGAAGCAGGATTTGGTGCGTCGAATCAAAAGTTCCTGTCACTTCAACCCGACGCCATTCCGCCGAAGCAATGTCATTTTCGACGTAGTTCAATGTTGTGGCAGGTAGTATCGATTGTGATGCGATCAGTGTGTTTCGATGATGACGGGCGACTCCTCGCTCGTACTGCCAGTGGCTAGCCCAGAGACAGAGCCCAATAAGGGCAAGAGCCACGAGGGAGGAAAGAAAAGCATGGGATTCCTTCCCATGCTTTTCAGGTGATACTTTTAGTTGGGTCATCAACAACAGCGGATCCAGGGGCAATCGTCTCGCGGCCGGCGTTGGCCATCACGACTGCAACATAGGGAAGTATCAAAGCCCCAACCAGAGCAAACCACCTATAGGGGCTTGGAAGAAGGACCGTGGCAACAAAGCATGCGGTGCGAATCATCATCGATATGAAATAGCGTCGCTGACGGCTCGGCAGATCGCTACTCAGTCCTTTTTGAGCGCTCGTAATATCATGAATTTCCTCGCCCATGGCATAACCCTACGCGCATCCAGAATTTCTTACCTCATCTTCATCAAACCGGCAATTTCCTGGAGAAGTAGCCTGCTTCGGCGCCGAAATTCCTATTTACGCAGCGGTAGCAGGTAGGTTTTAGCCATGACTCTTCCGATCGCTCTGATAACTGGCGGCAATCGTGGGATCGGCCTTGCCATCGCCTCCGAGTTGAAGGCTGCGGGTTTCGAAGCGGTGATCACCTACCGCTCAGGGACCCCGCCAGAGGGGTTCCGCGCGGTTCAGATGGATGTGACTTCGACGCAGAGCGTCGAGGAAGCCTTTAGCAGAATCGAGAAAGAGTTCGGCGTGCCCGAGGTGATAGTGGCAAATGCAGGAATTACCAAGGACGCCCTGGTGATGAGGATGAGTGATGAGGATTTTATTGATGTCGTTGATGCCAATCTCACCGGAGCCTTTAGAGTCGCAAGGCGGGCAACTCGCGGAATGCTCAAACTCAAGCGAGGGCGAATTATCTTCGTTGGCTCGGTGGTTGGAAGTATCGGATCAGCTGGACAGGTGAACTACTCGGCAAGCAAATCTGGACTTGTTGGAATGGCCCGTTCGTTTGCTCGCGAACTTGGCAGTCGGGGGATCACCGCAAATGTGGTTGCACCCGGTTTCGTCGAAACAGATATGACAGCAGAACTCGACGCCAAACGCCGCGATGAAATCGCAGCATCAGTACCCTTGGGGAGATTCTGTTCGGCGGAGGAAATTGCGGGAGTCGTCGCATTTATTGCTTCAGATAAAGCTTCGTATATAACAGGCGCAGTGATACCTATTGATGGCGGACTAGGAATGGGGCATTGAGATGGGAATTCTGAACGGGAAAAATATATTGGTTACGGGAGTGCTCACTGAGGCTTCTATTGCTTTCCACGTTGCGCGTTTGGCGCAAGAAGAGGGCGCCAATGTCGTTCTGAGTTCCTACGGTCGCGTATTCCGAATCACTGAGCGAATCGCCGGTCGACTTCCAAAGCCTGCGCCAGTCATCGAACTTGATGTGACTAATGATGAAGATCTTGCGGCGCTTGCTGGTCGAGTGGGTCAGTACGTCCCGTCACTGGATGGGGTAGTGCATTCAATCGCTTTTGCTCCAGAGGCAGCACTCGGTGGAAATTTCCTTCACACCACGTGGCCCGATGTCGCCACCGCAATACATGTGTCGGCTTTCTCGCTTAAATCCTTAGCAATGGCAGCCAAGCCCATGTTCTCCGGTGGCGCATCCGTTGTCGGATTGGATTTTGACGCCACCGTGGCCTGGCCGAAATACGACTGGATGGGCGTGGCGAAGGCTGCGCTCGAATCGACGACGCGCTACCTCGCGCGCGACCTCGGCCCTGATAATGTGAGAGTCAATCTTGTGGCTGCAGGCCCACTCCGGACTATTGCGGCTAAGTCGATCCCGGGATTTGAGCAGTTCGAGGCTCTCTGGAACCAACGATCAGCCCTCACCTGGGACTTCAATGATCCTGTACCTGCCGCACAAGCGACGATTGTCCTTTTATCTGACTGGATGACCAAGACCACAGGGGAGATCGTCCACGTGGACGGCGGTGTTCACGCTATTGGGGGCTGAATTCCCAACCGGACATTGCTCCGGAGGCCGCAGTTCAACTGTCCTCATCAATGGGGGGCTGATTTCTCCCTTTGCCCACTCTCTAGTACCCTTACGCCCAGACCAGTGGATTGTTCACTGCAAGAGGGGTTTCCGCTCCCACCTTCCTCGCTTTGGCGAGATGGTACGTCGTGGTCCGTATCTGGACACGTCGATCGCGGGCGCTCCCATTGCAGGATATTTCAACTGACAAGCGAGCAACCAAGAAGGAGTAAGTATCAGCACTGAAGCCCGCATCAACGATCGCATTCGCGTACCGCAGGTTCGTCTCATCGGTCCAACCGCTGAACAAATAGGCGTCGTGGATATCGATACCGCATTGCGAATGGCAGATGAAATCGGTCTCGACCTGGTCGAAATCGCCCCAGATGCCAATCCACCCGTGTGCAAGATCATGGATTTCGGAAAGTACAAGTACGAGATCGCACAGAAGGCACGCGAAGCGCGGCAGAACCAGACTCACATCGTGGTCAAAGAGGTTCGGATGCGTCCCAAGATTGAAAGTCACGACTATGAGACCAAGCGGACTCATATCGAGAAGTTCCTTCGTGGTGGCGACAAGGTGAAGATCACTATGCAATTTCGAGGTCGCGAACAGACAAGGCCGGAGTTGGGCTACAAACTTCTACAGAAGCTTGCAGAAGATATTAGCGAATTCGGTTTCGTGGAATTCGCGCCCAAACAAGAGGGTCGCAATATGACCATGGTGTTGGGGCCGACAAAACGAAAGACCGAAGCCGTTGCCGAGCAGAAGGCAGCTCGCAAAGCGAAAGCTGACGCGAAGGCACGGGAAGTCGAGTAGTCCTTGTAGGAAGTTTTTTGAAGTCTGATTTACAGGAGCACGAACGAGAGGATCGCGATAATGCCTAAGATGAAAACGCACAGTGGCGCCAAGAAGACCTTCCGCGTCACCGGATCTGGGAAGATCATGCATGAGCGAGCTGGCAAACGCCACCTTCTTGAGCGCAAATCTTCGCGACTCACCCGCCGCTTGAGCAAAGATGCCACGGCTAAGCCAACGACAACTTTTACGGCCAAGCGCATGCTTGGCTTGAAGTAAGGAGCGTGAACTAGATGGCAAGAGTCAAGCGTGGCGTACATGCCGCAAAGAAGCGCCGTACAACTCTTGAGCGTGCTAGCGGATACCGCGGACAGCGTTCACGTCTTTATGCAAAGGCAAAAGAGCAAGTTACCCACTCAATGGTCTACGCGTTCAACGACCGCAAAGACAAGAAGGGTGACTTCCGTCAGTTGTGGATTCAGCGTATTAACGCTGCAAGCCGTGCAAATGGCCTGACCTATAACCGCTTCATCCAGGGATTGAAGGCTGCAGGAGTTGAAGTTGATCGTCGCGTTCTTTCAGAACTCGCAACCAACGAGCCAGAAACCTTCAAGACACTAGTCGAAGTTGCTCGCAAGAGTCTCCTTTAATTTATAGCTCGTTCTATTCCAATGATTGAGAGCCTTCATTCGCCGCATATCGCGCGAGTGAAGGCTCTTCTTGGTTCACGGGGTAAAAAAGAGAGAAAAGAGTCGGGACTCTTTCTCGCCGAGGGCATGCAATTTCTTCGCGAAGCGGCTGTCGAGGGCGCAAAACCGCGCATTGAAACTTTGTATCTCACTGCAAGCGCGCGAAGAAAAATAGCGGCAGAAGGAATTTCCATCAACCATATCCGCACTTTGGATGTGAGTGATGACGTGATGTCTGCAATGGGGGAGACGGTCACCCCACAAGGCGTCATCGGGCTCTGCGAGCTACCTCAGTTGTCTTTGGGCCAACTTGTATTCGACCTGTCCTCGAAGTACATCTACCTGAATGAGATTCAAGATCCGGGAAATGCCGGCACGATTCTAAGAACCGCAGATGCCACGGGCTTCTCTGGTGTTATCACGTCGCCAAATAGTGTGGACCTTTTCTCGCCGAAAGTCGTGCGAGCCAGCGCGGGATCACTCTGGCACTTACCTGTTGTTGAGCGAGTCCAGTTTGAGGATCTGCTTGCTTTATGGCCCAACAATTCGATCTATGCACTTGAGGCACATGCCGAGACTTCGCTTCTGGAAGTGGAAGCTGAAGGACCGTCACTATGGATTTTCGGTAATGAGGCTCGAGGTCTTTCAGATTGGGTGGGACATCCGCGGGTAAGTGAAATCTCAATTCCGATGGCGGGAAATGCTGAAAGTCTCAATTTGGCCGCCGCTGCATCCATCGTCATGTTCCATGTGAGTACTGCTAAGAAAGCTCAATGAGAGTGCCGGCTAAAAGTAAATGTCCGACAAGTTTCCAAGCACGAACAGTAGACTCAACGCCATGACTGTGGGGAGTTCGGGAGATGATCTCAATCTGTGGGTCCGAGATGCTCTAGCCGAGATAGCCAAGACCACAAATCTCGACGAACTGAAGGCCGCTCGGCTTGCTCATTCTGGCGACAAATCGCCGATCGCTTTAGCAAGTCGCTCATTAGGTGGGCTTGCCGCCGATGAACGTGCGACCATGGGTAAACTCATTGGAGACGCGCGGGCACAGGTCTCCGAAGCAATTGAAAAACGGAGAGGCATCCTCGAAACCGAACGTGATACTCGGGTTTTACTTGAGGAAGTAGTCGATGTGACTCTTCCATCAGCAAGGGGACACCAGGGCGCTTTACATCCAATCACGATATTGAGAAATGAAATCAGTGATTATTTCATTGCACAGGGCTACGGTGTCGCAGAAGGGCCTGAACTTGAAGCTGAATGGCTCAATTTTGATGCACTCAATATGCCCGAGGACCACCCTGCACGCTCGATGCAAGACACTTTTTTCGTAGAGCCGCTCGACGCTCGCTTGGTTCTTCGGACTCATACGTCACCCGTGCAAATCCGTACCATGTTGGAGAACGAACCGCCTATCTACATCATCTGTCCAGGTCGCACTTTTCGGGCGGACGAACTTGATGCGACTCACACTCCGGTATTCCACCAGGTTGAAGGACTGGTAGTGGATCGCGGAATTACCATGGCGCACCTCAAGGGCACGCTTGATTTATTCGCATGCGAAATGTTCGGAGATGAAGCACTTACTCGACTTCGCCCATCGTTCTTTCCGTTCACTGAACCAAGTGCCGAGGTCGACGTTTTTTTCAATGGTCGATGGATTGAGTGGGGCGGTTGCGGAATGGTTAACCCTCGGGTCCTTGCCGCATGTGGTGTCGATACCAATGAATTCTCGGGCTTCGCTTTCGGAATGGGACTCGAACGCACGTTGATGGTCCGCCACGGAATCACAGATATGCACGACATTGTTGAGGGAGATATCCGTTTCAGCCGAGCGTTCGGGGTGGGCATTTAATGCGCGTGCCACTGTCTTGGATCCGCGAATTCGCAGATATACCAGAGTCACTCACAAATGCGGAAATTTCAGATGCATTTGTACGAGTAGGTTTTGAGGTTGAAGAAATTTATGTAACCGGTGCTGATATTTCTGGTCCGTTGAAAGTTGGGCGCGTTGTAAACGTCGAGACAATTTCAGAATTCAAGAAGCCGATCCGCTGGGTCGAACTGGATTGCGGCGAGGAAGCCACACGTTTTGTTATTTGCGGGGCCGATAATTTTGTGGCAGATGACTTAGTCGTCGTGGCCCTACCGGGCGCGACTCTTCCTGGCGGTTTCGCAATTTCACAACGCGAAACTTACGGCAAGACGAGTAATGGGATGATCTGTTCTTCCCGAGAATTGGGATTGAGTGACGAACATTCTGGAATTTTGGTTCTGCCTTCAGGTTCGGCCAACGTTGGCGAGGATGCGCTTACTCTCCTAGACATCGCCGACGTTGTCTTTGATATAGCTGTCAACCCAGATCGCGGATACGCGCTCTCAATGCGCGGCATGGCTCGCGAAATTGCCGCATCTCTGGGAGTTGCTTTCCGAGATCCAGTTCACTTAATCAATGTGAGTGCCTTCCCGATCTCTGATTCAAAGTCAGATTCAAAGGATGCAGTCGATGTCTCGATTGATGATCCTTCCGGTGCCTCAGTGATTTACATCAGAACCCTTGGCAATTTCGATCCAACTGCATCCTCACCCTTGTGGATGACTCGCCGACTTGAGAAATGCGGCATGCGCGCCATTTCTTTGGCTGTTGATGTCACAAATTATGTGATGATGGAGCTGGGACAGCCGCTCCATGCCTTTGATCGAGCAGAGATTAATGGTGGTTTGCATATCCGAAGAGCGGGTGCTCCAATATCCTTCACGACACTGGATGGCCAAGAGAGAATACTTGCACCCGAGGATCTACTTGTTGCCGACGATATTCACGCACTCGCGCTTGCCGGCACTATGGGCGGGCAAGCTTCCGAAGTCGCTCTTTCCACTATGGCGTTGGCGATTGAAGCGGCACGATTTGACCCGATCTCAATTGCTAAGAACTCAAGACGTCATCGGATTTCTTCAGAAGCATCTCGACGTTTTGAGCGGGGAGTGGACCCTTCGTTGGCAGAATTTGCCTCTGCTCGAGCATCGCAACTGCTCATTGAACTAGGCGGTGCTTCTCATATCGCTTCACGTAAAGATGGAGAGCCTCGCTACAGTCCCATTATCGAATTCGATCCGACATATGTGTCTACATTGACTGGCGCAGACATTTCAATCGCCGAAGTCGAGAAGATGCTCCTGATTGTCGGTTGCGACATCGAAAAATCAAGTGAGAAACTTTGGAAAATTGATCCACCATCGTGGCGCAGCGACCTCAAAGCCCCAGCGGATCTCGTAGAAGAAGTGGCTCGGATGGTGGGTTACGACTCCATACCTTCAGCTCTTCCACCGCATCCGGTCAGTCCTGGCCTGACGCATTCGCAACTTCGACGACGGGCAATTTCCCAGTTGATGGCCGATCGCGGACTCGTGGAGGTTCAGACGTATCCATTCACATCGGAATCTGTCATGAAGACTCTTGGGTACACGGGAGTCCAGGGAAAAGCATTTCGACTTTCAAACCCAATGTCAGAGGACGCGCCATTATTGCGGACTCATTTGATTCCCGGACTTATTGAAGCGGCTCAACGCAACCTTGGTCGAGGAAGTCGCGATTTCGGAATCTTTGAAATGGGATTGGTTTTTCAGAACCCAACGGAATTGGCCTCCATCGTAAATCCTTCGACGCAGGAGAGGCCGACCTCTGAAGAGATTGAAGCGATCTACTCCGGAGTCCCACATCAGCCGCTTCACCTCGGTGGACTTCTGGTTGGCAAGGCAGAGAAAGAGGATTGGCGAGGCAAGGGTCGCATGTACGACTGGACCGACGCGATTGCCCTAGTGGAATCTGTTCTGAGCGCGTGCAATCTTGAGTGGACTGTGAGTAAGTCCGACTTCGCCCCATGGCACCCGGGACGATGCGCTGAAATTCTCGCCGAAGGGAAAATGGTCGCACACGCTGGGGAGTTGCATCCTCGAGTCGTCGCGGAATTTGGCTTGCCCCCACGAGCTTGCGCCTTCGTCGTCAACCTTTCCGCACTGCCCGCACCGCGAGTTACACGTGCTCCGATTCTGGGGACATTGCCCGTGGCGGTCCAAGATATTGCCCTGATAGTGGATGAATCCATCCCAAGTGCAGCGGTGGTCGCGGCCTTGAGGAGTGGCGCAGGGGAGATGCTGGAATCGATCGAACTCTTTGACAGATACCCACAAATCGGCGACGGGAAAGTCTCGTTAGCTTTCACGCTCACTTTCCGGGCCCCGGATAGGACTTTGACGGGCGCGGAAGTTGCACAGATGCGAGAAGCTGCGGTTGATGCAGCGCGGACTCAACTGGGAGCTGTTCTTCGATCCTCCTGAGTGAATAATTATGCATTGTCTTGCATAATTAGTGAGTATTACTGTACCCTACCAGCATGAAAACTGCCGTCGTGGGCGCAAGTGGGTACGCGGGCGGCGAATTACTCCGCCTCTTACAGAGCCATCCGACCTTTGACCCGAGCCACATAACTGCGCATGCAAATGCAGGAGAACTTATCAATTCTCTCCACCCTCACCTGGTCGGTTATGAAGGTAAGACTTTTTCCGCCCTTGATATCTCGGAACTCAGGGCAGTTGATTTGGTTTTCTTAGCTCTGCCTCATGGGGAATCGGCAAAAGTTGTCACTCAGTTGAGGGCTGATCAATGGATTGTGGATCTTGGCGCCGACTATCGATTACAGAGCGCAGATTCTTGGAAGAAATATTATGGAGGCGATCACGCCGGTACGTGGACGTATGGACTGCCAGAATTGCCTGGTGCGCGAAAGGAAATTGCGAAATCTTCACGGATTGCAAATCCTGGCTGTTATGCAACTGCAATCGCCCTTGGTACTTCTCCTGCGCTTTCCGTGATTGATTACTCGGATATCGTTGTGGTCGCCTCATCCGGGACGACGGGGGCCGGGAGAAGTTCAAAGATGTCGCTCTCCGCGAGTGAAGTAATGAGTTCACTCAGTTCGTATAAATTTGGTGGAATTCACCAGCACACTCCGGAGATCGAAGAGTCGCTCACTCGAGTCGTCAATAAGCCAGTGAGTATCTCATTCACGCCAATCCTTGCGCCGATGCCCAGGGGGATTCTCGCAACGATTACTGCGAAATTGAATTCGGATGCAGACGAAGAGTACTTACGCTCCCTCTACTCAAACCAGTATGAATTAGAGGAGTTCATAACATTGCTGCCAGATGGTGTGCTTCCGAAGACGGCGAGCGTGAGCGGGAGTAACCGAGCGCTTATCCAGGTTGCTATAGATTCTCATACAAATCGTGTTGTCATTTCCGTAGCAATAGATAACTTGGGCAAGGGTGCAGCGGGGCAGGCGATCCAGAATGCGAATATCGTCGCAGGGCTCCCTGAGACGACAGGGCTATTGATGAACGGCTTAGGCGTATGAAATTTCCTGCCGGGTTTAGAGCCGGCGCCGTCGCTGCCGGATTGAAAAGTTCTGGTTTGTTGGACATGACCGTCATTGAGAACCAAGGTCCTGATTTTTCTTGTGCCGGCGTATTCACCACCAACAAGGTCATTGCCGCACCGGTTATTTGGTCCAAGCAGATTGTGAGCGGCGGCGCGATTAGAGCGGTATTGCTCAATTCCGGGGGAGCCAACGCATGTACTGGTCCTCAGGGCTTTGCCGATACACACAAGAGTGCCGAACATGTTGCAAAGTCACTTGGTATTTCCTCTTCTGAGGTGGCTGTTTGCTCGACGGGGCTGATCGGCGAGCTTCTGCCTATGGAAAAAGTTCTTTCTGGGATTGATTCGATTGTTGCCAATATGCATGAGGATCAGGTAGTGCAAGCTGCCCGGGCTATCATGACGACGGATTCCGTACCAAAGATCGCTACGAGTGAAAAGTTTGGCGTTCGAACGACCGGAATTGCGAAGGGCGCGGGAATGCTAGCTCCCTCACTTGCCACCATGCTCTCAGTGGTCATGACGGATGCGGTCGTTGATCCAATTGCCGTGCAGGTCATTTTTTCACGAGTCTGCGAACGTACGTACAACCGTCTCGACTCTGATGGATGCACGTCAACCAACGACACAGTTCTTCTACTTTCTTCTGGCGCTTCGGGTGTCTCGATTTCAGAGAGGGAATTAGAAGAGGTGCTGATGGATGTCTGCGGATCGCTGGCAACTCAACTCGTTGGCGATGCCGAAGGTCATACCAAGGTGGTCTCCATCAAGGTAATTAATGCCCAATCGGAACAGGATGCCGTGAATGTCGGGCGAGCGTGTGCACGAAATAATCTTCTCAAGTGCGCACTCTTTGGCGGTGATCCGAACTGGGGAAGAATTCTTGCGGCTGTAGGTACCGCCGATGCAGAGTTTGATGCCTTCGATGTGGACGTGACCCTCAATGGAATTCTTGTTGCTCGATCGAGTGGGCCTGGCGAAGATCGAAGTCTTGTTGACCTTTCAGGTTCGCAAGTTGAAATTATCATTGATCTAAAGTCCGGAACTGAGAGTGCAGCAATTATGACGAATGATTTGAGCCATGATTACGTTCACGAGAACTCGGCGTATGCAACATGATCGTCATTAAGTTTGGTGGTCATGCCATGACGGATGAAGAAGGTCTATTTGCGAAGGCCGTCCAAGGCGCCCTTGACATGGGCGAAGACTGCATCATTGTTCACGGTGGCGGCCCACAGATTGACATGGCGCTGCAAGAGGCAAATATTGCGTCCTCGTATCTTGGCGGATTCCGCGTCACAACACCAGAAGTTTTTGAGATTGTTCAGAAGGTACTGACAGGTGTTGTCCTCAGAAATGTTGTCGCTCAGTTGAGGGATGCGGGCATAAATGCGGCGGGGATATCTGGTCGCGACGGCGGTTTGCTTGTAGCGAAGAAGTTAAGTCAGTTAGTTGATGGCTCACCCGTAGATTTGGGTCAAGTGGGTGAAATTGTTCGTGTCGACACGTCAATTTTAGAGTCTTTGGTTTCTTCCGGGTTTCTGCCCGTCATCTCCTCGGTCGCAGTCGAAGGTGATGAAACTTTCGAGAATTCCAAGGTGGGAATGAACGTGAACGCCGATCTCGCTGCTGGCGCAATAGCGGGGGCAGTGAAAGCATCGACTCTGATCTTCATGACCGATGTCGCAGGAATTTATCGAGATTGGCCAGATACTTCTTCCCTAATAGCAACTATTTCGGCGCCCGAGTTGAGATTGATGAAGGGCGAATTTGCCGACGGCATGGCACCGAAGGTGATGGCCTGTCTCAACGCAATCGATGCGGGCGCCTTGAGTGTGCGAATAATTGACGGCAAAGACCCGCAAGCTTTTGCACTTGCTCTTCGAGGAATCGGTGGAACGGTAGTGACCCCATGACGACTTCCGCAAAAGATTTTCCAGCGCGGTGGGAAAATGCATTGCAAGCCAATTACGGTCAACCTGAATTAACCCTAGTTAGCGGGAAGGGAGTGAAGGTTCAAGACAGTAACGGGAAAACCTATTTGGATTTCCTTGGAGGAATTGCAACCAATATTTTGGGACATGCCCACCCAGAAATCGTGAAAGCGGTGACGAGACAAATTTCGACGTTGGGTCATGTTAGTAATTTCTATAGTCACCCTGGTGTTCTATCCCTTGCAGAGAAGTTGCAAGAACTTGTGGGAGATAGCTCTGCCCGGGTTTTCTTCTGCAACTCCGGTGCAGAGGCGAATGAGGCAGCACTGAAACTTTCGAGGAAAACAGGAAGAAAGCGCATCATCGCAGCTGAAGGTGCTTTTCATGGTCGAACAATGGGCGCATTATCTTTGACGGGGCAACCCTCAAAGCGCGATCCATTCAAGCCACTTCTGCCTGGAATTGTTCATGTTCCGTATGGTGATCTTGATGCAATAAGGAAGAAGATCAATCGACGGACTGCGATGGTGATTATCGAACCAATCTTGGGTGAAGCGGGAGTTGTGATGCCGCCGCCCGGTTATCTTTCTGGAATCCGTGCGCTCTGTGATGCAACTGGAGCATTGATGGTTGTTGACGCAGTTCAGACAGGAATGGGGAGAACTGGTCAGTGGTTTGGTTATGAGCACGAAGGAGTCGTTCCAGACGTTCTTACGTTGGCCAAGGGGTTGGGTGGTGGACTTCCATTAGGGGCGATGATCGCGCTTGGAAAGACATCTCATTTATTCCAACCCGGGGATCATGGAACAACTTTTGGTGGAAACCCTGTTGCCTGCGCTAGTGCAATCGCCGCTATCAACGTGCTTGAAAAGAAAGCATTGCTGAAACAAGTTCGCGACCATGAGTTCACCATTAAGTCATCTCTCTCCCATCTGTCTGGCGTTAAGGAAGTTCGTGGGATGGGACTACTTCTTGGAATTGTGCTTGAAAAGGAAATCTCTTCCGAAATGAAGATGGCGCTCCAAGATGCAGGCGTACTTGTTAATGCTCCGAGCAAAAACGTTCTTCGAATAGCACCGGCCCTGATGATCACTTCCGCCGAAGTGAAGAAATTCATCTCAGTATTCTCGAAAGTTCTAGCAGAGGTGTCTCATGGCTGAAGCAAAGAGGACGAGCGCATCGGCTAGGCGCGCCAAAGTCATTTCACTGGTGCAATCTGGCTTAGTCCATTCGCAATCTGACTTGGTGACCTTGCTCGACAAAGCAGGGTATGTGGTAACCCAAGCAACGGCGAGTCGAGATTTGGAAGATATTGGAGCATTGCGTGGGAGGAATCGCGAAGGGGTGGCCCTCTATCAGATGCCAGTCGACGAAGCGCAGAGTCTTTCGCGCGTAATCTCCCTGCCTTCTGAATTAATTCTCAGCGTTGAATCGAGTGGCAACCTTGCCGTTGTACGCACTCCACCCGGTGGTGCACAACTGCTCGCGAGTGCGCTCGACGGAGCACATGCTCACGGTGATCTGGACTCGGTCATAGGAACAATCGCCGGCGATGACACTGTGCTCCTCATTTCCAAGAAAGTGGCGGGAGGGGCTGCATTAGCGAAACAATTGCTCCAGATTGCCGAACCGCAAGCCAAGTCAAAAGGTCTTAAGAATTCAAAAAACCAAAGAACGAAAAAGGGAGCCCGCTCATGAAAGAGAAAATTGTTCTGGCCTATTCAGGAGGTCTTGATACCTCTGTAGCAATCGGCTGGATTGAGCGTGAAACGGGAGCCGAAGTTATCGCCGTTGCGGTAGATGTCGGACAGGAGGGTGAAGATCTTCAGGTCATAAAGGAACGTGCACTTGCCTGTGGCGCCATCGCCGCTGAAGTCGTCGATGCACGGGAGGAATTTGCAAACGAGTATTGCTTGCCTGCTTTGAAAGCTAATGCACTTTATATGGACCGATACCCGCTCGTTTCGGCGCTCTCGCGTCCGCTGATCGTTAAGCATCTTGTTGAAGCCGCGCGAAAGCATGGTGCGACGCGCCTCGCTCACGGATGCACTGGTAAAGGAAATGACCAGGTCCGATTTGAGGTTGGTACCGGTGCGTTGGCTCCTGATCTCACTTCCTATGCACCCGTGCGAGATTCTGGAATGACTCGCGACAAGGCGATTGCGTTTGCGCAAGCGGAGAACTTGCCCATCGAAACAACAAAGAAGAATCCGTTCTCCATCGACCAGAATGTGTGGGGTCGCGCAGTCGAGACCGGTTTCTTAGAGGACATTTGGAATGCGCCAACTGAAGCTGTGTACTCGTACACGCAAGATCCGTCGGTTCCTCGAGAAGCAGATGAAGTAATTATTACTTTTACGCAAGGTGCTCCAACAGCAATTGATGGACGACCTGTCACGATGCTTCAAGCGATTGTCGAACTCAACCGCCGCGCCGGTGCACAAGGTGTAGGCCGCCTTGATATGGTCGAGGACCGACTTGTGGGAATTAAGAGTCGCGAAGTGTACGAGGCACCGGGTGCACTTGCACTGATTACTGCGCATCAGGAATTGGAGAATGTCTGCGTTGAACGCGATCTGGCCCGATTCAAGCGAGCCAGCGAACAACGATGGGGCGAACTCGTGTACGACGGCCTCTGGTTCTCACCTCTTCGTGAAGGTTTAGACAATCTCTTTGACTTTGCGAACGAATATGTCACTGGTGATGTTCGGTTAAAGATGCATGCCGGGCGATGCTGGGTTACCGGGCGCCGTAGCGAAGCCTCTTTGTACGACTTTGATATGGCGACATACGACGAGGGAGACACATTTGATCAATCTCTTGCTAAGGGATTTGTCGATCTCTGGGGCCTTCCTTCACGTATTGCTTCTGCGCGAAATCTCAGAGTGAAGAAGTAGTCATGGCTTTATGGGGAGCAAGATTTTCGCATGGTCCGGCGGATGCGGTTTTCGCCCTGTCGCGGAGCATTGAATTCGATTGGCGATTAGCGCCGTACGATTTGCGGTCTTCGCTTGCTCATTTACAGGGGCTCGAGGATGGGGGACTGCTGAGTGCTGCCGACGCGTCCCTCATTCGTGGTGCGCTTAAGCAATTGCAAAATGAAGTTGAGTCTGGTGCATTTACTCCGAGCGATACCGATGAAGACGTTCATGGTGCACTCGAACGCGGACTCACTGAGAAGCTGGGCGAGCTGGGCGGAACACTTCGCGCGGGTCGATCAAGGAATGACCAAGTTGCAACTGATCTTAGATTGTATGCAATCGACCACATGCTCAACGTTGCGGGACTTGTTTCAGATCTTCAGTCGACAATTCTCGAGAAGGCAAAAGAATATGCTGATGCAGCCGCGCCAGGATTCACACACCTGCAACATGCGCAGCCTGTCCTATTCGGACACGAACTCGCCAAGCATGCACATGCGTTAGGAAGAGACATCGATCGAATTCGAGATTGGTTTGAACGGACATCATTCTCTCCGCTGGGTGCCGCAGCATTAGCTGGTTCATCGCTTCCACTCAATCCGGAATCAAGCGCTACCGAACTCGGATTCAAGGCACCAATTGCCAACAGCATCGATGCAGTCAGTGATCGCGATTTCGTTGCAGAGGCGCTCTTTGTGATAGCAATGATCGGTCTTCACCTTTCACGTATGGGGGAAGAGTGGTGCCTTTGGACTTCGACGGAATTCGGCTGGGCGAAGCTCGATGATGCATACGCAACTGGTTCGTCAATCATGCCGCAGAAGAAGAATCCCGATATTGCCGAACTTGCACGGGGCAAAGCCGGTCGAGTTATCGGAAATCTCACCGCAGTACTGACGATGCTCAAGGGCCTGCCCTTTGCGTACAACCGAGATCTGCAGGAAGACAAAGAACCACTTTTCGATTCAATTGATACCGTAAATCTTCTCATCCCCGCGTTTGCAGGGATGGTTGCGACGACGACCTTCAATCGCGAGAAGATGGCGAGTGCTGCTCCGATGGGATTCTCTCTCGCCACTGAGATTGCAGATTTTCTCGTTCGCGGTGGTATTCCCTTTGCTAGAGCGCACGAGGCGGCAGGGGAGTGCGTTCGCATATGTGAGGCCAGCGGACGAGAACTCCACGAACTGACAGATGATGAATTCATAGCGGTTCACCCTGCTCTGACAGCCGAGGTGCGAGGCGTCCTTACCGTATCTGGGGCTCTTGCATCCCGCATCACCTTTGGCGGCACTGCACCGGCTCTAGTTACTTCTCAAATCTCCACTCTCGAATCACAGATCGCCCAGAGCCGCTCGTGGATTAGCAGCGAGAGCCAGCGCTTTTCGGGCATGATGGGTCAATGAATCTTCTTGACGATCTGAAATGGCGCGGCTTATTGGCACAGTCAACTGATGAGACTGAGTTGAAGGCGGCGCTGGCTAAGCCCATCACTTTGTACGCGGGTTTCGATCCAACCGCACCAAGTATGCATGTCGGGAACCTCGTCATCTTGACTGTTCTCCGAAGATTTCAACTCGCAGGTCACCACGCGATCGCACTTGTCGGTGGTGCAACGGGTTTGGTAGGGGATCCAAGCGGAAAGAATGAAGAGCGAATCCTCAATACTGAGGAAGTAGTCGAAGAGTGGGTATTGCGTTTTCGCAGGCAGTTTTCGAAATTCTTGGACATGGATGCACCAAAAAATCCCGCACGCGTGGTAAACAACTTGGATTGGACTTCACCACTTTCAGCGATTGATTTCTTGCGAGACATTGGGAAACATTTCAGCGTGAATCAGATGTTGGCGAAGGAATCTGTCTCCGCTCGATTGGAAGGTGGTGGAATTTCATACACTGAATTTTCATACCAAGTCCTTCAGTCACTTGATTTTCTTGAACTTTTCAGACGCCACGGCTGCACCATTCAAATTGGTGGTTCTGATCAGTGGGGGAATATTGTTGCGGGATTAGACCTTATTCGTCGCGTAGAAGGTGCAAGTGGATATGCATTCACTGTTCCGCTTCTAGCTAAGACAGATGGAACGAAGTTTGGTAAGACCGCAGGCGGAAGTATTTGGCTTGATTCCGCGATGACATCGCCATACGCCTTCTTCCAATACTGGTTAAACACGGAAGATCGCGATGTCATTAGATTTCTAAAAGTATTTTCTTTCCTTTCACACGATGAAATTGATGAGCTTGAAAAGTCCCACAATGAAAATCCAGGTGCGCGTACTGTTCACCGTGTCCTTGCTCGTGAACTCACGACGCTCGTACACGGGGCGCAGAACTGCGAGAGGGTGGAAGCCGCAGCCCGAGCCTTATTTGGACAAGGGGAGCTCTCAGAGCTTGACGAAGCCACGCTGGAGAGCGCTCTGGCTGAACTTCCGCACGTATTTGTGGAGTCCAGAAAGGAAATGCCCACGTGGGTTGATCTCGTGGCGACTTCCGGGGTCGTGGATTCCAAGTCGGCGGCCCGTCGGGTGGTTAAAGAGGGTGGTGCATATCTCAATAACGCGAAAATTGCCGGCGAGGACTTTGCGCCCGCTGAAAAAGACTTCTTTTTTGGTCGTTTTGCCATTCTGAGAAAAGGCAAGCGTGACCTCATTGCCGTAGAGATTTCGAAAAAAGCCTTATAAATCAAGGTTTTCGTACGTGCCTATTCTCGGCTCGATTGCGATTTGACCCTGGGCTGAGCGCGACATATAGTTACGCTCCTTGCAGTGCACCGGACGATTCAAGGCCGGACAGCAAGAACTTCCTTCAAATTCGAAGTTAGTGGTTTGCGTGCGGTTTGACCTCACAAGCGCCTCTGGACTAGATTTGTGGGTCTGCCCTGAAAAAGAAGAGAGATCTTCGGAAGCAGTGCGCATCCGTACCTTGAGAACTCAACAGCGTGCCATAAGTCAATGCCAATGTGGCTCTTCTTGCCATGTCTGAAAACTTTCGGGTTTTGAGCGTGAAAGAGTGAGACCACGAAGTAATACCTCAATGAGGTATGGCGAAATACCCCGGCTGGTTTACCAGTTGGGTCAAAGAGCTATACCCGTTGATTTCCTTTGGTAAAGACAAAAAATAACGACAGTTGTTTATGTCTGTACGCCAGATAAAAACTTTCTATGGAGAGTTTGATCCTGGCTCAGGACGAACGCTGGCGGCGTGCTTAACACATGCAAGTCGAGCGATGAGATCCCTTCGGGGATGGATTAGCGGCGAACGGGTGAGGAACACGTGAGGAATCTGCCTTCTACACTGGGATAACTCCGGGAAACCGGGGCTAATACCGGATATGAAACTCGGTGGCATCACTGAGTTTGGAAAGTTTTTCGGTAGAAGATGACCTCGCGGCCTATCAGCTTGTTGGTGAGGTAATGGCTCACCAAGGCGACGACGGGTAGCCGGCCTGAGAGGGCGACCGGCCACACTGGGACTGAGACACGGCCCAGACTCCTACGGGAGGCAGCAGTGGGGAATATTGGGCAATGGAGGAAACTCTGACCCAGCGACGCCGCGTGCGGGATGAAGGCCTTCGGGTTGTAAACCGCTTTCAGCAGGGAAGAAGCGAAAGTGACGGTACCTGCAGAAGAAGCACCGGCTAACTATGTGCCAGCAGCCGCGGTAATACATAGGGTGCAAGCGTTGTCCGGAATTATTGGGCGTAAAGAGCTCGTAGGTGGTTCGTAACGTCGGGTGTGAAAATCTGGGGCTCAACCCCAGACCTGCATTCGATACGGGCGAACTAGAGTGTGGTAGGGGAGACTGGAATTCCTGGTGTAGCGGTGGAATGCGCAGATATCAGGAGGAACACCAATGGCGAAGGCAGGTCTCTGGGCCATTACTGACACTGAGGAGCGAAAGCGTGGGGAGCGAACAGGATTAGATACCCTGGTAGTCCACGCCGTAAACGGTGGGCACTAGTTGTGGGAACCTTCCACGGTTTCTGCGACGCAGCTAACGCATTAAGTGCCCCGCCTGGGGAGTACGATCGCAAGATTAAAACTCAAAGGAATTGACGGGGCCCCGCACAAGCAGCGGAGCATGCGGCTTAATTCGACGCAACGCGAAGAACCTTACCAAGGCTTGACATATACCGGAATATGGCAGAAATGTCATAGCTGTAAAAGGTCGGTATACAGGTGGTGCATGGTTGTCGTCAGCTCGTGTCGTGAGATGTTGGGTTAAGTCCCGCAACGAGCGCAACCCTCGTTCTGTGTTGCCAGCATTTAGTTGGGGACTCACAGGAGACTGCCGGGGTCAACTCGGAGGAAGGTGGGGATGACGTCAAATCATCATGCCCCTTATGTCTTGGGCTGCACGCATGCTACAATGGCCGGTACAAAGGGCTGCGATACCGCAAGGTGGAGCGAATCCCAAAAAGCCGGTCTCAGTTCGGATTGGGGTCTGCAACTCGACCCCATGAAGTCGGAGTTGCTAGTAATCGCAGATCAGCAACGCTGCGGTGAATACGTTCCCGGGGCTTGTACACACCGCCCGTCACGTCACGAAAGTCGGTAACACCCGAAGTCAGTGGCCCAACCGCAAGGAGGGAGCTGCCGAAGGTGGGATCGGTGATTGGGACGAAGTCGTAACAAGGTAGCCGTACCGGAAGGTGCGGCTGGATCACCTCCTTTCTAAGGAGTTCCTTAGATGTAAGCGCCTTTCGAGGTTGCTTACGTGGAGCATTGACTTAGGTTTATTGAATTTTAGAATCCCTAGTACAACTGAAACCCTGCCCCGTTTACGTGGTGGGTTATTAGGAGTGGAACCGGCTCTTCTCTATGAAAACTAACTAGGCACGTTGTTGGGTCCTGAGGGGACGGCTAGCGCCGCACCTTCTGGACTTAGTAAGCAGGTCAAACCAGATCCTTTTT